>Ga0207969_100020_pt1 | contig 119079 bp, 97 predicted proteins | sample LakWasMet25_LOW6_2_FD_183869 | JGI IMG/M metagenome (GOLD analysis project Ga0207969, IMG submission 183869) | Freshwater sediment methanotrophic microbial communities from Lake Washington under simulated oxygen tension - Sediment Metagenome... | ecosystem: Environmental > Aquatic > Freshwater >...
ATGGTGCCTGATAGATCATGAGTGATAAAACCTTCCACTGACGCATCAAAAATGGCATTGAGCTTGGCTTCAATTTGTTTGCGCCGGGTAATATCGTACAGGATGATCAACTGCTCACCCGCAAAATCGGGTTGAATCGCCGCAGCGCTCGCCAACATGGTTTTAACGCCGTTGTTCTTGCAGCGAATAGTTACTTCCAAAGACGGAAATTCGGCATGTCTCTCCAGTATCGCTTGCCAGCCGGTCTCGGCCCAGTGTCGATAGTCCGGATCAGGGTAGGCTTTTGACCACCAGTCAGCCACAGTGGGAATATCATCTACACTGTAACCAAAGGCCTGCACAAATGCCGGGTTCAGAAAGGTGATGTTTAACTTTTCATCGTTCAACGCCATCGGCACCGGGCAAGCTTCAATCATCGAACGAAACTTGGCTTCACTGGCTTTTAGCTGGGCTTCTATTTCTTTGCGCGCACTGATATCCCTGAAAAAGCTGACGAAAGAGCCTCCATTTTCGTTAATGAAAGAAGTGCTGACTTCAACATTCCACAGTCTCCCATCCTTGCGCCGGTGCCGGGTTTCAAACACATCTGTTCCATGCCGTACAACATTACGGATATGCTGAGCTATTTGCTCAGGCGATTCCTGTGCTTCCAGATCGGCGATGCGCATGCCGACCAATTCCGTCTCGGAATATCCGGAAAGATGGGCATAGGCCGGATTAACTTCCAACAGGTAGCCCTCTTTATTTACTTGCCAGAATCCCTCACTGATAGTTTGAATGACCGAATCGTATTTTTTATGACGTTCGCGGAGTTCAGCAACTTTTTTCTCCAGCTCGTGTTCGGATGCTTGTAAATGGCTGAGAGTGATGTCCAGTTGCCCGGCCATGTTATTGAACAGTTCCGACAACTCGGCGATTTCGCGGTACTTTGCTGAGGAAACCCGTTGCGTAAAATCTCCCCGGGATAAGGCCCGCGCCATGTCAGCCAGGGCAATAATGGATTTGGACATGCTCCTGCAGCTTATCCTTGCGATCAGGCAGGCAGAAAAGACGAAAAGAAAGGTCGCAGTGACCAAGCCCATGACCAACTGTCTTAAAGGGGTAAAAGCTTCTGCCTGATCGATATGCGCCATAATACACCCCCCTCCGATTTCCGGTACGAACCGGAAACCATGGATGATGGAAGCGCCGCGATAATCAAGGCCCAGAGTTTCGTCGCTTTCATTGCCTAGACAGTGCTGCATCGGTATCGATGAAATAGGCTCGGTCTCCCTTTGCTCCGGAGAATAGCGCGGCTTGGTGATGAAACGTCCCAGGCTATCGACCAGAAAGTTTTCTCCGAATTGCCCCAGTACTCTGGAAGCTGCGAAAATCTCTTGCAGTTGCTGGCCGGGATAGGTCGTTACCAGACTAAAGCCGGATGTCGGATCGGCAGCGATCAGGGAAAACCATGAAGCGCCGTTTACCGTAGAGATTGCCGCTATCTGGCTGGGCAGGAAAGGCAGATTTAACTGATCGGATGATAAGGCATGGCTGCCGTAGGAAAGGTCGTTTTCGATTCCTGAATGAAAAGTAAAGCCGATGGCATGATTGATGGCGGCAAACTGCTCCATCTTGGCTTGAGCGCAGTTATTGATGCCTTCATCGCTGTAGCGACAGGAAATCAAGTTATCCAGCAAAGCTTTTCCGTACTGATCGTCCTTGCGCAAGTGCATGCGCAGTTCTTCATGGCGTGCTTCGGCTAAATAGCCTACGTCCTTGATGCGATTTTCTTTAATGCCGTTATATAAGAACCAGTATGTTGTTGCGCCTATCAACCCGGTGGGTAGCAACATGAACCATAATAGCGTGACAGTTAAATGTGTTTTTATCGATCTCATCTTTTCTTTATTATTTTTGGAGATGTCTAAAAGCATGGAGTTAATCCATAGTATTTAACATCGAAGAGGTAACTGTAATCATTGCCGCAATGTCCTTAAGTGAGCTGTCCAAGCCGGCATAAAGAAATAGTGCCTGTGATATTCGATAGTGCGAGGATGATAATAACCCCCAAGAATCTCTAACAGCCGGACAAGGTAGATGGGCATAAGGAAAAAGAAATAATAGATGGAATGATCAGTGGGTTGGTGACGGGATGTGGGCAGAATAATACGGAATATCATGACAGACAATAGTTACGCGAAATGAGCTTTTTATCATTGAAAAGCGTTCGGCAGATGCATGCAGCATGAAATAGGGTTTTTAGTATGCATTAATCGCTCTCCTATGAGGCCTTGTGAAAAGTTGAAATCCAAACATGATTGAAAGTCAGTACCCTGTCGTCTTCCGGCAATTACATTCTGAAACTCAACATGTTAGGTTCGCTATGCGCCTGAAAGAATAAAAACCACGAGTGACTGTATGAATACAGTCGCTCGTGGTTTATTAAAGAGGTTCACAGTATCCTTAAGCGTTACCTGGAAGGCGTCCCGTTACTGAGCCGGGCATCTTGTATCGTCTTGAATTCCAGGTAACTCGTTGCAGCCGGGCAGGTTGCGTTAACTGCTTAACATTAACGCAACTTATACGGCTAGTAGTTTACGGTCATGCCGACATTGAATGAACGTCCCATGCCGGGTACCGCTGTTCCCGCGACACTTCTTTCGCCTATATAAGTACCGCCTAACAGCAAGGCGTAGTTTTTGTCGAGCAGGTTGTCTATGCCGCCATCGATTCGCAAGTGCTTCCAGGTATAACTGCTGCGCAGATTAAGCAGCGCGAAACCGGCGGTTTTAGGCTCCAGGCGGACATTCTGTACGTCGGTTTTAGGCGCGACGATTTGCGTTTCAATGGTGTTCGCCCAGCCCCCGCGTTTATGTTCGAGCGCTACCGTCGCGTTGAACGGCATCTGTTGGTACAGGTTACCGCCGGTATCGTTGTTCTTCCCCCTGACATAATTCAAGACGGTTTTACCGGTGAAGCTGCCGTATTTTACGTCTTCGAATAAGCGCTTGGATCCGGAAACATCGACCCCGAACAGGTACGCATCGAAATTGGCCAGTTGCAGCAGATTAAAACCCATGGCCGGGCTGTTACACGCTACGCCGTTGGCCGGCTGACAAAGCCTCGCATCGATATAGTTTTCGACATGGGTGTAAAAAGGCGTGATCTTGGTTTCCCAGTCTTCCTGATTGGAATCATGCCAATTGGCTGTAGCGCTGACGGTGTGCGCGACTTCCGGCTTAAGATTGATATCGCCGACATAGCCGTTGGCATCGCCCACCCAATTGTTCATGAACATCGCCATGGTTCCGCGGGACCAGGCAAAGCGCTCGTAAAGATTAGGCGTGCGGGTTTTGCGGGCGGCGCCCAGTTCATAAGTCTGCATGTCGTTGTAGGTATATCGCGCCAACGCCGTCCAATCGATATTGATGTCGGTCTGCTTTTTATTTTGGCTGTTGACCGCTATCGCCTCCGCTCTTTGCGCTGGGGTGGCGGTTCGATAGTCTTTTACGTCGCCGGCATTCATCTCCACAGCGCCGACACGGGCGCCGAGTTGGGTCAGCCATTTATCGCTCCAGCGGCCTTCCCATTCGGTAAACAAATCGACGCGGTCGCGCTTTCCGCCATTGATATTCCAAAATGTGCCCGGCCCCATCATCATGCTGCCCGGAACCGGATCCCACCAGTCGTCCAAACGATAACGCTGATATTCGCCGCCGACCGTCAGTAAGTGCTTGTCGGTCATATCGATATTGGCTTTTACCGACAGGCCTTGGTTAACACCATGCGTATCCATAGGCATGCTGCGCGTTGGAGTGAGCATTTTATCTTCAAGGAAATTCATCTTATGCTGGGCGTCCTCGTGATAAGCACGGGTCTCAATATTACCCCAGTTAAAATTGCTTTTAGTGAACACGTTGGCGAACCAGCTGTCATCGCCGGTCATGTCCATACGCACGTTGGGGAAAGCTTGATAAGGGATGTTTTGCTGACCTACTTTGATCACAGCCAGGTGATCGCCGCCACGCAAGGCCAGCGACAAGGCTTGGTTCTCGGATTTATAGGCCGAAGAGGCCACCACGTCATTGCCGTTTTTGGTATTTTGGGTAGTGAAATTTCCGCCGGCTTTGTAATTGCGGGACTGCACTGTTGAGCCCGTGTATTTCAGTTCTGCATGTTCGTTCGCAATCGAAGCGGCAATATTGCCTCCTCGCGCGTCGCCGTTAGTGCGGTAAAAGGTCGAGGCCTGGCCTTTCAGTAACGGGGCCTTGCCGTCTTCGGCAAATTCCGGATCGGCCGAGTTAACGCGGATAGTACCGCCGATGCTGTCGCCGCCCATACTGACCGGCGTGATGCCGGCAAGCACTTGGGCGCTCATTACGCTGGAAGGAGAAACATACGACAGCGCAGGATTCATATGATTAGCACAAGCCGAGATCAAATTCATGCCATCGACTTGGGTTCGCAAGCGATCATCCGCCATACCATGAATAATAGGTCGGCTGGAAATACCGCCACCGCCTGAGAAGCTCATGCCGGGCGTGCCTTTAAACATTTGCGCGGTATCGCTGGTTGCGGTTCTAGCCAGAGCAATTTGGGAGTGATCGAGATAGCTTCCGAACGGCTGGTCGATATTGGCTTTTTGGGATTTGATGGTCAGCATATCCAAAACCAGCGGCTCGTCAGTCTTTTTTGCGCTTTTTCCTTTTTGATTGGGCGTGGCGGAGACTGCCGGAGCGTCAACCGCCACAGTGTTGCTGCCGGTGAGAGTGCTTTCTTCGGCCAGGGCAGAGCCCATGACCATCGTCAGCGGCAGGGTTGCTATCAGTTTGGGTAATGTGCGCATCAGTTCTCCTGTAATTATGCTTTGTTGTGGCACTGGTTATTCAACAGACAAGAGCAGTATTCGTGCCACAACGGGACAGGCGATGCATACGTGAGCGCTCGAGGCCAGTGTTGGCAGGGCTTGCAGCCTATCAGTCAGGGCTTATTCAGCAGCGGGTTGAGGTAAGTAGAATTCGTAAAGTATGTGATATCACACAGTGCAATAGGTGATATCGCGTAGTCCTATTCTTGCAGTGTTGAGCAGGCTTAGTCGGTTCATTAATGTTGCTGATTTACCGGGCGGCGCGTCGGACAAAAATAAACAGCGCATAATTTCGTATGGGATAATGATCGTTTTTAAGCTCACAACAACGCCATGCAATTCCCCATTCAACGCCTGCTCAACCGGTCAACCTGGATTAAGGTTCATGTTTATCTGGCATTAATCGCCGGCTTCTTTTTTGCGCTGATGGGGCTGACCGGCAGTGTCAGCGTGTACCGCGAAGAACTGGACGAGCTGTTGAACCCAAATCTGGTTATCGAGCAGCCGGAAGGCAAGCGCCAATCGCTGGATAAAATTATGGCGGCGGTGCAGGCGGCACATCCCAACCGCTACGGTTCCTGGACGCTGGAACTGCCCAGGTCTCCGCATGGCATGATTACCGTTTGGTACGACAAGCCCAGAGAGACATTCTTCGAGCTGTACGCGCCGCTAATGGTCTCGGTAAATCCGTACACCGCCGAAGTTATTGCCAGCCGGTTCTGGGGGCAAACCGCGACCACTTGGCTGCTTGATATGCATAGCCAATTTCGGCTTGACCGCTTCGGCTCGAATGCGGTGGGCGTATTGGGCTTATTGCTGATGATTTCTGCCGGAACCGGCGTTTACCTGTGGTGGCCGGGCATCAGGGGCATCCGGGAGGCGTTACGGATTCGCCATAGGGCCGGCATGATGCGGCTGGCTTTCGATCTGCACCGGATGATCGGGCTGTTGAGCGCATCGGTCTTGTTGCTGTTGGCGTTCACCGGCATTAACCTGAGTTTCCCTTCGATACTGGAAACGCTGGTCGGCTCGTCCGGCATGGAACACGGCGGAACCGGGCGCAATATCATCAGCACGGCGATTCCGAACAATCATCCGGTCGGGTTGGAGTCGGCGGAATTTGTCGCGCGCGGCCCTTTCCCCAAAGCCGAACTCAGGCGGGTTACCACGCCTGCAGGCGACAGCGGGATTTACCGCATTAATTTGCGGCAAAGCAGTGAAGTCAATCACCGGCATCCTTACACGACGGTCTGGGTAGATAGATGGAGCGGGCAGGTCAAAGAGGTGCGCGACCCGTCCGGATTTACGCAGGGCGAAACTTTTGCGACCTGGATCTGGCCAGTGCATACCGGTGAAGCTTTCGGCGCCACGGCCCGGTTTATCTGGTTTCTTAGCGGTATAGGGCTGTTCGCTCTCTATGTCAGCGGCCTGCTGCACTGGCTGTACCGGCACGGCAAGGTCAGGGATCGGGACGTGAATCTTGCTGCGTTGCGGCCGCTGCTCTACCGCTTGCAAGACATGGGCTATCGCTCCGGATTGATGCTTTTTAGATTGACTGTTTCGCTGCTGCAAAAAGCAAGACATTATGCGCCGCAGGTAATTAAAAGCTGCGCTACGCTGTGGCGAAAGCTGCGCCTGGAGCTGTTCAGTCGGCAAAAAAGGCTGGGGAAAAGCGACTGGGAGTGATGCAAGTGTTGGAAAGACTCAGTCAATGGGAACAGGTCCCTTATGTTCCGGTTTGCCGGACATATTTTGAGACTTGGTCCCAAAGGTGGGGAAATTGGTTTTTTATTGTTGCCTCTTCCGCCAGTTCCATATCGTCATAATCAAAGCCGGGCGACACGGCTTCGCTGATTAAGCCGAATTCGCCGGCCTCAAGCTCGGTTGCTTTCCAGCATCCTCCTTTGACGATGAGTTGCAGTTGCTGGCCGTTATCAAGGTCAGCGCCAAGTATTCTCTTTTCAAGATTGCCTTCAGGATGCAGGATTAAATAAGTTAACGGGGAGCCGCCGTGAAAGTAATGGATGATATCCGACTTATTCTTATGCAAATGACCGATCGGGCTGTCGTCAGTCAGCATGTAATAAATAGAGGACAGCAAGCGCCTCGGTTTCGAGCCGTCAGCTATATGGGTTGTTAGATCGGAGCTATAGGTTCTGGAAAAATAGCCGCCTTCAATATGGGGCTCCAATGATAGCTTTTCGATGAGCTGGCGCTTGTTCATGTCATCCTGTCTGATGCAAAGGGTAATGAGGTGATGAAAGTATCCATAATTAGCTTATGGATTAACAGGAAAAAAGGCCGGAAGAGATCGAAAGGGGAGATTGCTCATTGTAAAGGCGGTCGCCTTTACAATGAAATTCAATGCGCCGTCAGCCTATTCAGGACTGACGTTAAAACCGATTAGTTTGGCAAAGCCGATAACTTTTGTTGAACTTGTGCAGTCACGTCAATCTGGTCGTTGGCATAAATAACGCCATCAGTCAGTAACAAGTCAAAGTTTTGAGTTTTAGCTATATCGCGAATAACTTCAACGATACGGCTTTGCAATTTACCCAATTCTTCATTACGACGAACATTAAAGTCTTCGCTGAATTCTTGTTGTGCTCTTTTTGCATCCCTTTTCTTGTTCAGAATGTCTTTTTCCATATTCGCTCGTTCTTTTTCACCCATTACGGCGCTGTCACGGGCCAGTTTTTCGTCCATGCTTTGAATTTCTTTTTGTTGAGCAACGAGTTGCTTATCACGTGGTGAAAACTCTTGTTCCAGACGTTTCTTGGCTTTTTCAGCTTGGGGGGCTTTTTCAAGAACGGCAGGTATATTGACAAAACCAACTTTTAAATCTTCAGCAAAGCTGACATTAGCAATAAGTAACAGTCCTAAAAATAGGGCAATTTTCGTTTTCATCGTTAGATAAGTCTCGGGTTGTAGTGAAATAAATAGGAAATGGAAAAAACTTGAAAGTTTTGTCGAATTATAAGGTGGAAAAGCTTATTAAACAAAAAGATTTGAACACGTTGTAGGGTAATTTCTAACTTTATCTCGATAATTTTAATTATATAGATGTGTTAAGTTAATAGACCACTAATCGGTTGTTTTATGGGTATCTTATAGTCGAATTATTTAGATTTCCTTAACAGCCTGTCTGGCTGGCGCATTTTATGCACATACTGGAAAAAGGGACGGCTTTTAACCGTTCTTTGCTGATCGGATTGCCGCAAACCTGACATAATCCGTATTGGCCTTTATCTATTCTGGCGATAGCTTCCCTGACCATTTCTATTTCCGTCCGGGCCGCATTGCCCAAGCTATCCAGAACTTCATTATTCTCGGCTTGAGCGGCTTGTTCTTCAAAATCCCTGTCTAAAGGTTCTTTGATATCATGAGTAATTTTAGCCAGACGATCATCAAGATCTTCCAGCATATCAATTAAACTGCTGCGTACTTCTTCATACTCTTTCATAGCAAGCTCCTGTTTTCGGTTCGGTCTGTGTGTGTTTGAATCTTGCTTTATAATAAAACTGAAATTCAATAAATTTATAACGCATCATCCTATCACTCCCCCTACTTCCCATGCAAAATGCAATTCAACAGCTTTTAGATTCTGCTAATCAGGTCATTCTCGGCAAGCCCCGGCAGGTTCGGCTTGCGCTTTGCTGCCTGCTGGCCCGCGGCCATCTGTTGATAGAGGATATTCCCGGCGTCGGCAAAACCACGCTGGCTCATACCCTTGCAAAACTGCTGGGCTTAAATTATCAGCGGATTCAGTTTACCAGCGATATCTTGCCGGCCGACATCATCGGCGCTTCCGTTTTTGATAGTAAAAACCACGAATTTAAGTTTCATCCCGGCCCGGTTTTTAACCAGATGGTCTTGGCGGATGAAATTAACCGCGCAACCCCCAAAGCTCAAAGCGCTTTGCTGGAAGCGATGGAGGAGCATCAGGTTTCGGTGGAAGGAAAAACCTATCCGCTGCCTCAGCCTTTTTTTGTGATTGCCACTCAAAACCCGTCCTACCAGTTAGGCACGTTTCCGCTGCCTGAATCGCAGCTGGATCGTTTTTTAATGCGCATCGAACTGGGCTATCCCGATTATCAGGCGGAAAGGCAACTGCTGACCGGGCAAAGCCGGCATAGCCTGTTCGAATCGTTGCCGGTCAAATTGGCTCCTGAACACTTGCAACGGATACAGCGGGCGATTACTGACGTTCATGTCTCGGCCGCCTTGCTGGATTATTGTCAGGGCATTATTAACTTTACCCGCGAATCATCCGAATATCACTGCGGCTTGTCGCCCAGAGCCGGTTTGGCGCTGCTGACCGCAGCCAAAGCCTGGGCGTTTATGGATCAGCGCGATGCGGTGATCCCGGAAGATCTGCAAGCGGTACTGGCGGCCGTCGCGGGGCATCGGCTGCGGGCGGGCAATACCCAATCGGAAGCCATCGTCGCGCCCATCTTGGCTAACGTTGCTGTCCATTGAAGTTAACAGAACGCTTTAGGCTTAGCCGGTTTGTCTCAGGTGAAAAGGCGGTTGATACGCCGGTGGTTTTAAATCACCGACGCATCTTTATTCTGCCTACTCAGCGGGGCTTGGGCTTTGTATTGCTGATTGTCCTGCTGATGCTGATCGCCTTTGTCTACAATAATAACCTGGCTTATATGCTGGCTTTTTTGCTGGCGAGTGTTTTTTTCATCACCATTTTGCACAGCTACAAAGCCTTATCCGGCCTGGTGGTGCAAGAAGGTCGCAGCCAAGCCGTGTTTGCAGGAGAAGCCGCAGGATTCGACATCCATATCAACAATACGACCGAGATAGAGCGCCACCAGTTACAGGTTACGCTGCAAGATACTCAAAGTTTGACCTTGAAGCCGCAAAGCACAGAGCAGGTTACCGTTTACTCGCTAACCGCTAAAAGAGGCTGGCATCATGCGGGGACTGTGACGCTGTCCAGCACGTATCCTCTGGGCTTGTTTCGCGCTTGGTCGCCGATCCGTTTCAATCTTAAAGCGCTGGTTTATCCAAAACCCGCCCCTATTGAAATGCCTTTTCCGAAAGCGCCTTCTGAAGAAAATCAACAGGGATTTAGCCGCAACGGAGCCGATGACTTTTACGGTTTGCAGGAATATCAGTCCGGCGATTCCATCAAGCACATCCACTGGAAAGCATTCGCCAGAGGCTTGGGCGTGTTCAGCAAACAATACGGCGGCGACCAGGCATCGGAGGAAATCCGGCTGGATTACGACCATGCGCCCGGGCACAATAGCGAGGAGCGCTTAAGTCGGCTGTGCCGCTGGGTGGTCGATGCCGAGCGGGCCGGAATCCGTTACGGCTTTGCCTTGCCGGGATTAACAGTGCCGCCCGGCAACGGTTTGGCGCATTACCAAAAATGCCTGGAAGCGCTGGCGCTGTTTTGATGGTTATGAAGCCGGAACTCGACAAAAATATTCTGATTTTCCTGTTGGTCTCGATCGGGCTGATTGTCTTTCCGCACGTTTATCATATTCCGGCCGCCATATTCGGCTTATTCAACTTGCTATTGGTCTGGCGCTTGATCGGCTCCTGGAAACCGAACTGGCTGCCCGGCAAACCGCTGACTTTGGTACTGGCTGTTTCCGGAATCGGCCTGCTCTATAGCCAGCATCTGGGCCTATTCGGGCGCGAGGCCGGAACCAATCTGTTTATTATCGCCCTGGGTCTCAAATTATTGGAGATGAAAACAGAGCGTGATATTTACCTGGTCAACTATCTGGCTTTCATCGTCGCAGCTTCCCAGTTCTTATACGAACAGAGCATACTGATGGCGAGCTATATCCTGCTGGTCTGCTGCGTGCTGCTGGCGACCCTGGTTTGCATCAACAGCTGCAGCATACGGTTACTTGCAGCATTGAAAACAGCAGCCATTATCATCGTTCAGGCCCTGCCGATTGCGGTGGCATTGTTCGTTTTATTCCCTCGCCTTGAAGCCCCGAAATGGATGCTGTTTAACGATTCGCATCGAGCTGAAGCAGGCTTAAGCGACAGCATGGAACCCGGTTCCATCAGCGATCTGGGCGAGTCTTTCGAACTGGTTTTCCGGGTGAAATTTGCCGGTGCAATTCCTCCGCCGCAGCAACGCTATTGGCGCGGCCCGGTTTTGTCTTACACCGATGGCAAGCGCTGGACGCAAGCGGCATTCCAAAAGCCCTTGGGCAAGCCGGCCGTTGCCGGAATAGCTTATCAATACACGCTGCTGATGGAGCCGCAGGATAAAAACTGGGTGTTTGCGCTGGATATGCCCCAGGAATTTTCCGCGCCTTTAACCCTGAATGCCGGCTACCAGCTCATCACGTCGGAAAGATCCGATCAACGCGCCGAGTATAAGGTCACCTCTTATCCCGATTACAACACCGGCCCGATCAATCCGGGCGAATATCAAGCCTCAACACAGCTGCCCGGCGAGCCGTCGGATCAAATCAAGCACTTGGTCGGACAACTGCACGGTTTCGATAGCGCGCCCGATAACTTTATAAATCAGCTGTTAAGCCATTTCAGAACGGAAGACTTTCATTACACTTTAACCCCGCCAGTCATGGAAGAAAACCCGATAGAGACTTTTCTGTTCAAAACCCGATACGGCTTCTGCAGCCATTACGCCTCGGCCTTCGTGTATCTGATGCGCGTCGCTCATATCCCGGCGCGCGTCGTGGCCGGCTATCAGGGCGGGGAACTGAACAAGGTCGGCGGTTTCCTGGAAATCAGGCAAGCCGACGCCCATGCCTGGGCCGAAGTCTGGCTGGAGAACCGGGGCTGGGTGCGGGTCGATCCGACCGCCGCGATTGCGCCGGAAAGAATCGAGCGGGAAATTAACATCGACCGGCAAACTGCCTACGGCATTGCATCAGGCAATAATTACTTGCCGCGCCCCGCCTACAACTGGCTGAAACAGGCCCGGCAGCTTTGGGGCAACGTCGATTACAACTGGCAACGCTGGGTCATTAATTATGACAACAAGAGCCAGTCCAGTTTCCTGTCGTCATTCGGCATCAACGACCTTAAGGCCATGATTTACTGGATGATCGCGGTCATAGCATTGATAACCGCCGCGCTTTGCTGGTTCCTGCTCTATCAAAAACCGAAAGCTGCCGATAAAGTCTTACTGATCTATAACCGGTTTTGTAAAAAGCTGGTTAAACACGGGCTGTTGAGAGGCGCTGGGGAAGGGGCTAAGAATTTTGCCGACAGGGTAAAGATAAAACTGCCCGAACAGGCAGAGGAGGTAGATCAAATCACCGCTCTGTTTATCAAACTGCGTTACGGGCGGACGGCAACCGGCGAAGATTTGTTGCAATTCAAGACGTTGGTTGGTTTATTTAAGGGCTGATCGCAGTTGGTGAGATTCGGGCAGCACAGTAGATTTCAGCCGTTGCTGCATCCGTAACCAGAACTCAAGTCGGCCCAGTCCCCCGGCAATTCTTGATTAAACTCCTGCTATAATGACGTTTTTTGAAATCAAGCCCATTTAAGCTTAATCGCCGTGGTGCAGCTTACCTTGTGAAATAGGCAAGGTGACGGCGTTGTAAGGTTACAAATGCATTTAACCCGGAAAATTAAAATGGCATGTCAATTCACATAATCAAGCAAGTGATGTCCAATTATTTACCGGGATTTATCATTATTTTCCTGACAGGGATCTCCCCTGCCGCATATGCCCAGGACTTGCTGGAAGTCTATGAGCTGGCGTTGCAAAATGATCCCGTCCTAAAACAAGCGGGCGCCAGTCAGCTTGCCGTTGGTGAATCCAAAGACCAAAGTATTGCTAATTTCCTGCCCAACGTTTCGGCAACAGGCAACAGCACTTTAAATCGCTTGAATAACAAAAGGTTTACTTATCAAGGCTCGGGCGTACAGGATTACTCGGACAACAATTTTAATGTCAACCTGACCCAGCCATTGTTTCACTGGGAACATTGGATACAGCTAAGCCAATCCGATAATCAAATTGCTCAGGCCGAGGCAGATTATCAGGCTGAACTGCAAAAGCTGATGGTTAAAGTCGCTGAGGCTTATTTCAATGTCTTATCTGCCGAGGACAATTTTGAATTTAGCCGAGCGGAAAAACAGGCGATTGCACGCCAGCTTGATCAGGCCAAACAACAATTTGCCATAGGCGTTATCGGCATTACCGAAAGCCAGCAGGCTCAGGCCGCTTTCGATACCGCCACCGCCAATGAAATTGAGGCCGCCAATAATGTCGATAACCAAAAAGAAGCATTAGCGGAGATTATTGGCGAGCAAGACATCATGCTTAATGCGCTGGGCGAGAAGATTCCGCTAGCCAGACCGGAACCGGATGATATGTCGGTGTGGAGCAGTTCTGCGGAAGTCGGTAATTTCAGCATCGTTTCAGCCTTTAACCAGATGGAATTTGCCCGGAAATCGATAGACTTGCAACGCAATGGGCATCTGCCGAAACTGGATTTGACCGCTTCCGTGGGCGAATATGATACGACCAGTAATTTCGGCTTACGAGGATCGACAGAAGTTGTAGGCCTGCGCTTAAATGTTCCGTTATTTGAAGGCGGCGCGGTGAATTCCAGAACCCGGCAAGCCAGTTATAAATATGAACAGGCCAGAGAGCAATTAACTGCCGCGAAAAGAGCGGTAAATCGTCAGGTAAAAGATGCTTATCGCGGCGTTACGACCAGCATTAGCCGCGTTGAAGCGCTGAAAACCGCAGTCAGCTCCGCCGAAATCTCCCTGCAATCGACTGAAGCGGGTTTTGAAGTCGGTGTCCGGACGCTCGTTGAAGTGCTGGATGAGCAAAGAAATTTATATAGGGCTAAACGGGATTATTCGCGCACCCGGTATGATTATTTGCTGAACACTTTAAAGTTAAAACAAGCGTCCAGCAGTCTTGCCCAAACCGATATGGAACAAATAAACCGCTTATTGGTAGCAAAAGCGGCTTCAAAGCGTTAAAAATAGACGGATTAAACTCGTAGCGGCAAACCAATCGGACTTTACTGCTTCATATTCGCTGGATTCAGCCGTTTTGACGGCTTAAAATTGTCTTTGCGGTTCCGGATCAGGCATCGAGAAATTTTTCCACATCAAACACCGTACCGCGAACCGCGATGACTTTTACCTTGGTGTTGATATCGCAATCTTCGCCGTGAACTTTCCAGATGGAATCGTCTACCTTGATTTTGCCTTCGCCGTTTTCTATCGGCTGATACAGACTAAAGACCCGGCCGATATATTGCTGACCACGCTTGTTTAATAATGGATGGTCTGTGCTTATCGGGTATTTTTTTCCGTAAAGCTTCCACGCGGTGATTGCCACCATTGAAAGTACCGAAAAAATAGATATCTGCACCTTGATGTCGAGTACGGGCATCAGCCATAACAGGAGGCCGGTGACAAAACCGGAGGCCGCCATCCACAGAAAGAAAAAGCCGGGGGCAAGCAACTCTATTACTAACAGAATAAGAGCGAGTACCCACCAGTTCCAAAAAACGACCTCTAGTTCATTCATATCGGCTTTTTCTATTGTCCTGTTCGGGGTTTAGTCAGGGCTTCTTTGGCCAGTTCGCTGATGCCGCCGATGGCGCCAATCACGCTAGATGAATCGAGCGGCATGAAAACCAGTTTGCTGTTGTTAGCCGCGCCGATATCTTTTAACGCTTCGATATATTTTTGCGCAATAAAATAGTTAATGGCTTGAACATCGCCTTTGCCGATCGCTTCCGACACCATTAATGTTGCTCTGGCTTCGGCCTGGGCCAAACGCTCACGGGCGTCGGCATCGCGATAAGACGCTTCTTTGCGGCCTTCCGCTTCCAAAATAGCAGCTTGTTGCGCACCTTCCGCACGTAAAATCTCGGACTGCCGCAAACCTTCGGCCTCAAGAATGGAGGCCCGTTTCAAACGCTCGGCTTTCATTTGCCGGCCCATCGCTTCGACCAAATCTTTGGGTGGGGCGATATCTTTGATTTCGATGCGGGTGACCTTGATGCCCCATGGGGTCGTGGCATCGTCGACCACGGCCAGCAGCCGTGCATTGATGTCATCGCGGCGCGACAGCAGTTCATCCAGATCCATCGAACCCATGACGGTACGGATATTGGTCATCACCAGATTCAGGATCGCCCAGCTCAGCTGGCTGACTTCATAAGCGGCTTTGGCGGCATCCATGACTTGGTAGAACACCACCCCGTCCACGGTGACCATCGCATTATCCTTGGTGATTACTTCCTGTGACGGCACATCCATCACTTGTTCCATCATAATCATCTTTTTGCCGATGCGATCAATGATCGGTACGATAATGTTCAAGCCTGGCGTCAGTGTGTTGGTATATCTACCGAAGCGCTCGACGGTGTATTCCATGCCCTGGGGAACCGACTTGACGCTTAAAAACACCATCAAGACAGCGAAAATCAATAATGCTAAAGCAAAAGCCCCCATAAAACCCCCTTATTTTTGTTATATGAAAAACTCTATAGATGAGAGTTTTAATGCGGATGCGGCAAATGTCAGCCGACTGAAACAATCGATACCGACAATTCAGACCCTGGTAAAGTAAAACCGTTAAAATAGCGCCGTGCGTGTTGCAAACGGCCGCTCAACTAATAATAATATAAATCCATCTAAATGTAAGTTTAACGAGTAATTAGAATGCTGATAAAAATCGCTTTTCACACAGGACTCTGGACCCTGCTTTTTTTTATACTGGGAATGATTAAGCCCAAGTGGCCTTTATTCTTTATGAAAAATCCGGACAGATTCTTAATTCTCATTATATCGACTGTCTTATTTATGGCTGCCGCAACGCTTTATGGCGAAGGCAACCGGCAAAAAGCTTTAGAGGAAAAGGCTTTAAAAGAAACAGTATCCAAAATCGTAGATCCGTCTGCTGCGCCGATTCCTGTACCTGAGGCGCCATCCAAGCCAAATTTTCCAAAGAATTAATATCGATAGATTAGGTACTTCCGGCCTTACTTGATGAAAATCGCCGGAATAACAGGCTTGATAACATTATTCAAAGCTTTTGCCGCACAGGCGATGGGTTTGGCGGTGGCAATTACTCTGGCTTGGGTGTCGCCTGCCTTGTTTCACGGCGCATGGCGTTTGGCGCTGGTGCAAGGCGTTGCTGCGGCCTTATGGTCTAACCTGTTTCGCCAGCGGTACTGGTGGGTTCCTATCCATTTGCTGTTTATGCCGACGGCAATCGCCATGCTCACTTTAAACTTGCCTTCCGGGCTGTATCTGTTGATCGCACTGCTGCTGGCATTGGTGTTTTGGGGCACCGTTAAGGGCGATGTGCCGCTGTTTTTGTCTTCTACTGCCGTAGCGGATACGGTAGCGGCAATTGTTGAACGGGAAAATGCCAATATGTTTGCCGATCTTGGCGCCGGAATCGGCTCAGTGGCAGTGCCGCTGGCGGAGCGCCGGGTTCTGGCAGTCGATGCCTGGGAATGCGCGCCGCTGCCTTGGTTGATTACCGCTTGGCGCTGCCGCAAACTGCCGAATGCGAGCGTAAGACGCGCCAGCTTATGGGGCTGTAATCTGGCTTGCTATGAGGTGGTGTTTGCGTTTCTTTCTCCGGCGGTCATGGCGGAACTGGGCGAGAAAGTCAGGCGTGAAATGCGCCCCGGCAGCCTGTTTATCTCTTCATCTTTTCCGATACCCGATTGGGAGCCGGAGTCGATAGTCGGCATTGAAGACAGGCGAACGACCAAACTTTTTTGCTACCGGGTGTAGTAGGTAAGGAGCGGAAGCTTTTCCGGCGAGTTTGGGTGGTGTGCCGGAAAAGCTTCCGCTCCTGCTCACGCTCCTTACCTACATCCATGTAGGTAACACCAGTTCTCGCTGATGCTCGAACCGGCTTATTCCGGCCTACAGTTTTTTCAGACTTTCAGATACTTCCACCAAAACCAGTTCTGCACATGCAAATAGTTGCGTATCGGCGTTTTGACCAGCAACAGCAATAGACCGATTGAATACAAGCACCAGACTGCCGCCCATTCGTTGGGATTTGACGTGGTCAGCCAAGCCAGCAATGGTCCGGTAATGATATGGTAAGCGGTCATTTTCCAGGAACCGTAGAAAATAGGCATGACAAATGACGCGACCACATACATATTAAACAGCATCAGATTGGCCGTAGCCGGGATTTCCCAGGCAATATGCCAGTCACCCGAGGTTGAACAAATCCGCCGGCCGCAAAACGGCACGTTGAACGACTCGGCATATTGGCTGAACAGGATAAACCGGGTCTTAACCTCGTAACAGAACGGTGCCCATTCGAACGGATACAGACGTATCAACAGGCAGACCGTCGTCACCAGACAGATGAAATAAACCGATGCGGAAATCTGATCCCTGACTTTTTCGGGAATAAAATACATCGATACTGCATTGACAAAGAACGGCTGAAAAGCGATATGGATGTAGCCTAACAGGGTCGCCACCTGATTGCCGGGATTGCTGCAATCGTCAATCACCGTATAGGTATAGGCCTGCAAGGCTTCCATTAACGAAAAGAAGCCCAGGGCGTAACACAGCGGGGCGGGTTCTTTTTTATAGTAAAAATAAGCGGTACTCGATAATCCGATGGTCGCTAGTACGGTTGAGGCTTCGCCACTCCAACACATGGTTCTTCCGTTTTTTAAATCTGAATGCTCTGCTAAACAGCGTGGTTAGCATGGTTATATAAAAGAGATAGATTTTGGGTGTTCAGTTGATTAACCTTAAACCCCCGCAATAAAACCCACTGCCTCAATGCCGGTAATCGCGCAACGCTCGTCCTGGTCGGAAATATCGCCGCTGATGCCGACTGCGCCGATCAGATTATTCTTGGTATCGCGGATCAATACGCCGCCCGGAACCGGCATTATTTTTCCATCCGCCATGTTTAACAAGGCATTCATAAAATCAGGCCGTTTTTCCGCCACGCCGGCCAAGCTGCGGGATGATATGCCCATGCTGACCGCGCCCCAGGCTTTGGCAGTCGCAATCTGTTCCCGGATCATGGTTGCGCCGTCTTCCCGCTGCATGGCTTTTAAATGTCCGGACGCATCCAAAACGACTACGGTAATCGGCTCCATGTTTAATTTGCGCGCTTTATTGATCGCTGCATTAATAATGAGGTTGGCTTTTTCTAGTGTTAAAGATTTCATTTATGGTTCTCTTCTTGTTGAAGGTTTTTTATTTTAATAGCGGCAGCAGCTGCGGCCATACTTTATCGGCAATGACCGGTTGCCCTTTGTGGTTTGGATGCACTCGGTCCGCTTGCATCATATCTTTATCCAGTGCGACATCTTCCATGATAAAAGGCACATACGGAACGCCCAGCTCCTTAGCTAACTGCGGGTAAATATTGTAGAAAAGATCAGTATAGCGCTTACCGTAACTGGGAGGGATTTTCATAGCCAGCAGCAATACTTTTGCGCCGGCTTTTTGTGAGCGACGGCCTATTTCGGCAAGATTGCTTTTTATCAGCTTCGGAGGCAGGCCGCGCAAGCCGTCATTGGCGCCCAGCTCAATGATGACAACATCCGGCTTGTGCAAGGCTAAGGCCCGGTCTATTCGTGCGACACCGCCGCCCGTGGTATCGCCGCTGATGCTTTCATTATGGACGACATAGCCTATGCCTTTTTCATCCAGCTTTTTCTGCAGTAAAGCCACCCAGCCTTGTGAGACTTCAATTCCGTAACCGGCACTGATACTATCTCCCAATACCACAATGGATTTGGCCGTAGCGGTCATCGACATCAACGAAACAATCACGGCAAATAAGAATCTGGTCATTATGAAAACTCAATCATTAAACAATGGGCGCCGCACATATTCCCGCCGGGCTGACGACCGACACATCTCTGGCGATCGCCGCGCCTGCTCCCGGCAGGCTGGCGGCATGCACAATCTCCCGGGCGATATAGTAACGGAAAACCTGAGTAAATCGGTAGACACGTCCGATGGAATATTGCATATCTTGTCATCCATAGATTTGATAATCAAATCCGGTGAAAGTATTGCCATCGTCGGCGAATCCGGTTCAGGCAAGTCGACCTTGATCAGCCTGTTGGCCGGGCTGGATACACCGACCTCCGGAACTATCAGTTTGAATGGAAAATCACTAACGGCAATGGACGAAGACGGCAGAGCGGCGATGCGCAACGAGCTGATCGGCTTTGTGTTCCAATCTTTTCAATTGCTGCCGGGATTGACCGCTCTGGAAAACGTGATGCTGCCGCTGGAATTAAGCGGCGACAAAAACGCCAAGGCTGCCGCCGCTGCATTATTGGAGAGAGTCGGCCTGTCGCACCGTTTATCGCATACGCCCCAGAAACTTTCCGGCGGCGAGCAGCAGCGCGTGGCCCTGGCCAGAGCCTTTGTGACCAAGCCCGCGATTTTATTTGCCGATGAGCCGACCGGCAATCTGGACAGCAAAACCGGCTCGCATATTATCGAGCTGTTATTCGAGCTTAATCTGGAAAACAAGACTACGCTGATTCTGGTGACGCATGACCAAGCGTTGGCGGCCCGTTGCGAACGCATTGTTAAACTGGAATCAGGGCATATAGTAGCTAATTGATTGGATGGGCATACCTATGACACGATTTAATTTGGCATTGCGGCTGTTGTGGCGCGACAGCCGTTCCGGCGAGTTGACCATACTGATACTGGCTTTGATTATCGCAGTCACCAGCTCGACCGCCATATCGCTGTTTGCTGACCGGCTGCAACGCACCATGGCTACTCAGGCAGCGGAATTTATGGCAGCCGATTTAGCGATCACAAGTCCGGCTCCGGTTCCTCCCGAATGGTTGGCCAAGGCAACGGAGCTCAATCTCGCACAAGCGCAAACGGTTGAATTTTCCAGCGTATTGATTGAGCATGACGAGCTGTTATTGGCAGGCATTAAAGCAGTCAGTTCCGCTTACCCGTTGCGAGGTTTTTTAAAAACCACCGTCTCCGACTATTCGACTGAAACCACTGTGCACTCTGGCCCGAAGCCTGGAACTGCCTGGGTGGAAAAGCGCGTCTTGACGGCGCTTAACGTTAATCTTGGCGATGCGATAACCGTAGGCGATAAAAAGCTGACTGTCAGCAACATCATTACTTACGAGCCCGACAAACGCGGCGATTTTTACAGCTTCTCTCCGCGCGTGATGATTAATGCCGACGATTTGCAGGCGACCGGCGTATTGCAGCCGGGCAGCCGTGTGCATTATTTCTTTCAGTTCAGCGGCGATAGCAAATCTCTGGTCGAGTTCAACCGGTGGGTCAAACCGCAGCTGAATCCGTCTCAGCGCCTCATGGATATCCATGAAGACCGTCCGGAGCTGGGTTCGGCGCTGGAGCGCGCCGAGCGTTATTTGGGTTTATCCAGTATTGTTGTTATTTTGATTTCCGGCGTAGCGATTGCGATGGCGACCCGGCGTTATACCGAGCGGCACTTTAACGCTACCGCGATCTTGCGTTGTCTTGGCTGCAAGCAGAACGAAATTCTCTGGCTTTACGGCAGCCAGTTTATCGTGTTGGGCTTATTGGCCAGCGCGATAGGTTGCCTGTTGGGCTGGTTCGCGCAGCAGGGGCTGTTTCATTTACTGAGATCGCTATTACCACAACAGGTTGCCGACCCCGGCTTATTGGCGGTTTTTTTCGGCTTCATCATCGGCATGGCTGTTTTGTTAGGGTTCGCGCTGCCGCCGCTGTTGCGCCTTAAAAAAGTGCCGCCTTTACGCGTGTTACGACGCGAACTGGAACCTCTGCCGAGCAGCGCGTGGCTGATTTACGGCTTGGCAATCAGCATTATCGGCATATTGATCTGGCGCTATACCGATGATCTTAAAATGACTGCAATCATTGTCGGCGTCGGTCTGGGAGCGTTGTTGCTGCTGGGCTTGTTGGTTTATGCCCTGCTGCGGTTTAGCCGGAGGTTGTTGCCGCATCTTGGCCTGACCTGGCGTTTCGGCCTTCAGGGCTTGCTGAAGAACAGCCGGGGCAGCGTCGGCCAGATACTGGCTTTTTGCATTACGCTGGTGGCGATGGTGCTCAGCTTTACTGTGCGTACCGATCTGATCAATGATTGGCATAAACAGCTGCCCGCTAACGCGCCCAACCATTTCGCGCTGAATATTTTTCCCGAACAGCAACAAAGCTTTCAGCAAAACCTGCAACAGCAGCAAATCAACGGCAGCCAGTTTTATCCGGTAGTCAGAGGGCGACTGGTCGCCATTAATAGCACACCGGTGCAACAAATCGTCAGTAAGGATTCGCAGGGCGAAAGCGCCACGCATCGGGAATTAAGCCTGACCTGGACTCAAGAGCTGCCGGAGGATAATAAAATCACCGCCGGAAACTGGTGGCAGGATGCGCAAACCGGGCAGGTTTCAGTCGAACAGAAACTGGCCAAGAGCCTGAAAATCAAACTGGGCGATCAGTTGACCTTTACTGTCGGCAGCCAGCAGTTCATGGCTACCGTTGCCAGCATTCGCGAACTTCAATGGGACACCATGAAGCCGAATTTTTACATGATCTTCTCGCCCGGCACGCTGGACGCGTTTCCCAGCACTTTCCTGACCAGCTTTTATTTGCCGGAGAGCCAAAAAGACTTTTTAAACGCACTGATAAAAAAATATCCCAGCACCACTTTGTTGGAAGTCGATTTAATTCTGCGGCAGTTTCAAACCATACTGAGTCAATTGACTGAAGCGATTAATTACTTGCTGTATTTTGCGCTGATGGCCGGCTTTACGGTGTTGTTCGCCGCCGTTTATGCCACTTTGGACAGCCGTATCCATGAGGGCGCGTTGATGCGGACGTTAGGCGCCAATCGCTTCTTTTTAAGAAAGATCCATATTATCGAGTTTAGCCTGCTCGGGCTGATTTCCGGTGTGCTGGCAGTTATCATCTCGGAAGCCATACTCTACGCCTTGTACATCCACGTCATGCATATGGAGTACCGTGCCAATTATTATTTATGGGCGATCGTGCCGATGATCGGTGTTTTATTTATAGGCTTAGCGGGTTATTGGGGGGTAAGAAATGTGGTTAATAAATCTCCGCTTCAGGTTTTAAGGGAGTTATAGCTTCAATATTTTGCAAACTATCTTAGCTCCGCTTAATTGACGAGGCTGGGCTCTTATGCTAAAAATATTTGTATAATTTCAATCGATTATAGTGGTATCGTATTCATGCTTTATTCATAAAAAATGAAGTACTCTGTAAAGAAACAATTTTCCGAAAGGTAATCAAACAATATGAAAAAACTAACGACCAGTATCGTTTTAATAGGCAGCACATTAATCGCGGGCTGCTACAGTCAAGGCGGATGGACGCCGACTGTTGATGCCTATAACGATCCGAACGCCTATCGCATCAATCAGGATATGGCGCAGTGTAAAGATTTAGCGAGCCATGCCTCTGGCGGTACTGCCAAAGAAACCGCTATCGGTGCCGGCGTTGGTGGTTTAATCGGCGCTGCTGGCGGCGCAGCATTAGGTGCAATCGCAGGGAACCCGGGAACCGGTGCAGCCATCGGTGCAGCAACAGGCGGTATCGGCGGCGGCGCTTATAAAGGCCTGGATGCAGAAAACGCATACAAAAGAGCCTATTCCAACTGCATGAGAAACCGCGGACACCGCATTGTAAACTGACACGATTAACATCCAGGAAATATGGATGTATACAGGGATAAATTCGCTTAAGAAGCTAATTAGGGGCGGCAGCTAGCCGCCCTTTTATAAATTGTATTGCACGCTATTGGTCAGAATAGTGGGGTACTTACCTCATTACTTTCACAGTCCTTTTACGTTTCAACAGAGATGCTATAGCTCTTGCGGGTCACTCAACTTCTGCGTTGCAATAGCCGAAATACGATCATTTCGTCTTTGCAAAAGGCGACGCTCCAGTTTTTGAAAATAAGCATAAACACCATAAGCAAAGCTGCCCGCTATGGGTAGCGCAAAATACCAGTGCTCTTTAGCATAGGCTAGCAAGCTTAATATTTCCTCGCCGTAGATATAAGCGGGCGTTATGGTAATCGTGGCCCATACCCATGCACTGATAAGGTTAATAAAGGCAAATTTTCTTGCCGAATATTTGGTAATGCCAATCGACATGGGAATGACAGTGCGCAAACCATACATATAACGTTGCACAAAAATAATCGGCCAACCGTATTTTTTTAACAGCAAATGTGCAATCGCAAACTTGCGCCGTTGACCATGCAGTTTGCGTTGAATTAAGCCCTTGTTAAAGCGGCCAATGTAAAAGTAAATTTGATCTCCGGTGAAACCGCCCAGCCCTGCCACAAAAACCGTTATGCAATATTGCATATCGCCGGTATGAGACATGATGCCGCCCATGACCAAGCCCATTTCCCCTTCTATTATGCTCCACAGAAACAAAATAACGTATCCGTATTCCTTGAGCCATCCGATAAATAGTTCTTCCATAAGATTCTAATTTTGTTGAGATACTTCGTTAATTATCATCATGTTTACAACCGTCAGATCAGGAACTTAGTCTTCAATAACCGGTAAAGTACCGGATATGAAGAGTGTGAAAAATGTGTAAACCACCTTTAAATAAAACCAGGATATTCAGTCCTGATTCATAATCATAGTCTTATTAATGACCGGTTTCCAATATAAAGATCAGGCAATTTTATTTGGGCCTTTTCTATGCCCGTATATGGTCCAGATTCCGCAGGCTGCCCTAGTCTGCCGCTGATTTCCACCTATTCTGACAATGCCTTATGTGCCGTGCTTGGCGGCGGGTATTTTGCAAACCGCAGCAGAAAATCGGCCAGATAAGCTTCACTGTCCCGGCTATAAATATTTTGGGATTCATAGATCGTCAACAGCCTTGCCGTAAACACGGCCTTAGGGCAGCGGCTGAATGTCAGCGTGGATACCTTGGCTTCGTTATGCGCAAAGCCGCGAAAATCGGTTTGATCGATTAAGTAAAATCCAGCGTTTAATGCCTGGGCGGAAAATTTTGCGGCCGCATGCGCGGGGAGCAGCAGGTAAAACAAACCTTGCGGAGATAGCAAATCTCCTGCAATGCCGATCAAATCGGCAAACGGCAGTTGGTCTGTGTGCCGGGCGATGTTTCTGAGCGTATCGACGGTTTTGAGGTGGTTTTCAAAAAACGGCGGGTTGCTGATGATCAGGTCGTATTGCCGGTCGACAGTTTTGGCAAAGCTTTGAATGTCCTGGTGCACAGCCTCCAGGCGGTCTGCCCACGGGCTATTGTTGAAGTTGATGTCGGCTTCTTGAAACGCTTCCGGCGTCAACTCCACTGCGGTCACTGTCGCTGCGCCCAGCTGGGCTGCGATCAGCGCAAGCACGCCGGTGCCGGTGCCGATGTCCAGCACGTGGTCGCCTTGATTGACCGGAGCCATAGCGCCGAATAGCACGGCATCTGTGCATATTTTCATGCCGGATTGTTGTTGTAACACTGAAAACTGCTGGAACTTAAAGGTGGACATGAGGTTTTATTGAGCCAAAAAATGTAAACAAATTGATTAATTACCACGAAGGCACGAAGAACACGAAGTCTTTCATTTCCTTCGTGTCTCGGCAACTGCTCCTGCATTGCTAAACCACAGGGATGTGGCGAATGCAGAAAACGCAGGAGTGGTTTTCTGCTACCTCCCGCATAACCCACACTAATGTGGCGGCCGAGATTGCTCCAGGCAATCTTGCAGCATTTCCTCCATCCCTGGAAGTCAATGCAGCTTACGCAGGAGCGGTTTTCTGCCTACCTCCTGCATAACCCACAGGGATGTGGGAATGCAGAGAAATGACTGCATCATTTCCTGTCCATGCAGCAACTGTGTTCAAAATCAAGCGTGATTGGCAAAATTAGGGTTCCATTCGTTCCCTGTTTTTGCCATCGAATTGAGGATAGTGAGCAATTTCCTCATGCAGGCAACCAGGGCGACTTTAGCGCCCATGGAATTGGCATAGTCTCTGATCCGCTTGGGATTAACCACGGCAACGGCGATTTCCCGAGCTTGCAGGAAGGCGACCAGCTTTCTTTCGTAACCGCCCGTGGCTTCCATCACAAAACAAACCGGTCCACTATCCGGAATGACTTGTAATAGGCTCTTGAAGCTTTCTTCATTATTATCAAGGGTTAAAGCAGTGTTGTCGTCAACTGAGACATCCAGCTTTTGTTTGGCGACATCGATACCTATCAGCTGCAATTTTTTTAGAGGGGCTGACTGTGTCTCTATAGGGACTGACATATTAATTACCTTTAGCACTCATTCTTGTAAAATACGGAATCACAACGCGTTCCTGACAACTGTTCGAGTTTTAAAAAGTCGGCTGAAGCGACCTTGGCTGCATGACGATGTTATTAAATACATCTAAGTCGTACCGGTCTACCTCAGCCTTTTTTCACTAGAATTCCTATTCTAATAAAAACTGTTAAGTTGCTTGGTTTTAATCATACAAGTCGCAGCTTCCCGTCTACTCTCGCCACGCAGGAATACAATCATGCCCAGAAGCCGCTACCGCGTCCAATGCGACCCGTGCCCACATTTCCTGACAGCAACGGTAAACCACTGGCTGCCGTTGTTTACCCGCCCGGAAACCGTAAGCATCATTCTGGACTCTTGGCGTTTTTTACAGCGGGACACGGATTTTCGGCTCTACGGTTACGTCATCCTTGAAAATCACCTGCATCTTATCGCCGCTTCGGAAAATTTAAGCCATGACATGCAGCGCTTTAAATCCTACACGGCAAAGCAAATCATCGTCCATCTGGAACAACGCCGCTCAGCCAAGCAGCTTGAGCTGCTGGCGTTTTTTAAACGCGCCCATAAGCAGGAAACGACCTATCAGGTTTGGGAAGAAGGCAATCATCCGCAAATCATCGAATCCGAGGCGGTTATGCGGCAGAAGCTGGATTACATCCATTACAATCCTGTAAAACGAGGCTATGTGGATCAGCCTGAGCATTGGCGTTATTCCAGTGCGCGTAATTATGCCGGTCAAGAGGGTTTGATCGAGGTGATTCGGTCGTGGTGAGTTGCTCGGGAAGCTGGAGCTTCCTAGACTGGGTTCCCAAGCTGGAGCTTGGGAACCAGCGCGTGAATGTGATATAACTCTGCATCGCATATGTAACTTACTGAATACGAATAACCGAGCCACGAAGCCCGGAATTCGGCAAGCTACATCCAAGCTGCTCATTGTCCGCTACTCGCTGATCTCGCTGGTTCCCAATCTCCTGATTGGGAACCCAGAACGCGAAGCTCCAGCTTCGCGGAACAAGTAGTAGCTTGGGAGCCAGAACAAATATCGCGATATTTAAATACCCCAGGATACCAGTGCTATGAGTCGAATTCCCAAGATATTTAGGCAAGCTCGGCCTAGCTTTAGAAGCAGTTCTCGCTACGGAACAGAATTGCCGAAGCGAGTGGCCCCAGATCCAAGCCGTATTAATCTGGCCAGCAAATATTTCGTGTCCGATATTGCAGGTGCAGTTGTTCCGGCGACTCGCCTTGGCAATATCCTCGATACCTTGGAACAAGGCCGTAAGCTTCCAGAGCAGGCTCTGAAGTACTTGCAGAAACAAGGGTTATCGGCTCTGCATTTGTTTGCGCAAGGTGAAATTACTTATGAAGAATTCCATGGGCTTTCTGCTGGAGACCTATTCATGCGGGAGCATGAGGCAGCAGCTCAAAGGCAAAAAGAAGAAGCGTCGCGGTTGCAAAGAATTGAACAAGGTAAAGCTCAAGAGGCTATCCGTAAATCTAAATACGAGCGTGATCGTCAGCGTGCAGAGGAAGCTCAACGAAAGCGAGAAAACGACCCAAAATACATCGCAAAAATGAAAAATCAGCAGCTTCGGATGCGCTATGGACTAGATCAGTTCATCGAAGAAGAGTTTTTTCCACGGTTGATGTCCATTCTTCGTCGCTTAGATGGTGGCAATCGTCTTTCGGACGAAGACAGTCTGTGGCTTACCACTGAAGGAAAGGATTATTACACTGAGGTTCTTAAGACCGCCTTTCATGAACGCGAGGCTGAGTTCTATGCGACTGAGTACAAACGATCAAGTGATCCATGGAACGCTGTTAATGCCAGCGGCCACTACCGCAAGTGCAACCAAGCTAAAAAAGCCCATGATCTCCTGATCTCGATCCCTGCGGGGAGCCAGAAAGCCCCCAAGTTAAAATCGGCTATTTGCACAACCCATGGCGGTGTAATGCGGGATTTGAATCGCTTGGATGAAGCCTTGAAATTTGGTGAGCAAGCACATACCCTAACATCAAAAGATTTCCGCCCTTGTACTCTTCTAGGTGCTTTAAATATCGAGATGGGAAACTACGGCACTGGTAAAGATTGGTATGATAAGGCTGAAGAACTTGGAGCTAGTAAGCATTCGATTGACTATGACTTACGCGGTATTTTTATCCGTGCCGACAAAGCCAAACGTGACGAGATGAGGGTATTCTTGCTTCGAGAAGATCCGGTTCGGTATAAATGGGTCCACAATTTCAAAGTTTAAGATCAAGTGTCGGTTTAGGATCGAACTAAAACGGTCAATCTCTGATGCCGTTGAGACTAATTTTGGCAATTGTCAGATCAAGCCCAGAGTTTCGCACATAAGGTAAATCTTGAGAATGAAAGCCGCTCTGCGGGAAATCTTCTTACGCAACCCAGCTTTTCCAAAAAAGTTAAAAAAGCTCCTGCGCCGAAGCGCAGGAAAAGGGGGGACATGATTAGAAGGTCACCTTGCCGTAAACAGTGGCGTACGGCGAGTTGTTGCGCAAGGTCTTATACGTCACTTGCGGATACCAGGTTCCTGTGGTCGTCGGCAGACTGACGATCAGGTCGGCGCGCTGGCCGGGGGAAATGTCCAGGCTGGTCAACACCTTGGGCATAGGCAGGGCCCGGCCATCGCGGATATAAACCGTAAAAGGCTGGGCATTGCCGGCGCTGTCCTTGACCTGAAAGGTCGAGTTGACTGAATGCATACCGATTAAACGGAACGCCGCTTTCTTGCCTTTCGCCGCCGCCAGCGTCATCGCCGGCGCGGAAGTAGTCTTGCCTTCCCTGCCGCCGATCAGGAAATACTGCGGGTTGTAATCGGCAAACACGGTCGAATCGCCGCTCGCGGTGTGATAGGCCGGATCGACTGTGCTTAACACGTAGACCTGCGAATAGTCGTAGGCAGTCGCAAAATCCTGGTTCAGCTGGTTCAGAAAAGCGCCCGACGGACTTCGCGGACGCACAATGACTGCGCTGTACAAGCCCATTTCCAGGTGTTTGACGGTATGCACATGGCAATGGTAGGGATAGCTGCCTTCGTGTCCTTCTTGCGGCGTCCAGGTATAGGTGTCGCCGTTGACCTTGTTGCCGTTGGTTTCCGGGACGCCGTCTTCCATGGTCTGCACGTCCGCGCCGTGCAAGTGGATGGTGTGGCCGTTATACGGCGCCGCTTCCTGCGACATCATGCTGACCATCAGGCTCAGGTTCAACGTGTCGCCGGCGCCGATTTCCAGGATCGGGCCGGGCACGGTCGCGCCGCTGCCCATCATACCGCCGCCTCCCATGCCACCGCCGCCACCAGTGCAATCGCTGTAGCCCCAGAAGTTGACCGACTTGCCGCTTAAGGTTTTGCTGAGCGGGCCGATGCAGAATGTCTTGTTGATAATCGCTGCCTGCAAGCCAGGCGCGGCCAAGGCCAAGGCGGCCAGTAAGATATAAGCTGATTTTTTCATGTGTGTTTGTCCCTGATTAGTGCATCATGATCATCGTCATGCCGCCGTTCATATACGCGCCGTTCGCAGTTTCGGCCTGTGCGGTGTGAAGATGCATCGGATATTCGCCGGTCTGATTGATGGTGTACAACACTTCCGCCACGCTCATCGGCGGCACATTGATGGTGTCCAGTTCTTCGAACGGCTCGGGCTGGCGCGCACCGTTGATATTGATGACCTCGAAATGGTTACCGTGAAAATGCAGCGAATGGCTGAACTGCCCGGCGTTAACGATGCGCACCAGGGTCACTTCGTTCAAAGTCCCCATGATCATAGTGTTGTGATCCATCATCGCGTCAAATCCGCCCAGGCCGTTGATCATGAAATAGTTCGGCTTGTACACAGCCGTGTTGACCGTGCCGCCGCTTGCCGCCACATCGTTCCAGCGCGGCTTGTCCATGTCGCTGATAACCCAGGTGCGTTCGTGCATGTACGCGGGGCCGCCAGTCCATGTGGTATTGCTATTGTCGGCGGGGCGCACGATAAACGCGCCGTGCATGCCCATTTCCCGGTTGATATTGTTGTTCAAGGTGTCGCTATAGATATAGCTGCCCGCAGCAGGCGCTATAAAACTGTAGGTTTTGCTGCCGTTGGCTGCGATGGGACTGGTGTCGGTGGTAACGTTGTTGACCACGAAATTGTGCTGGGTGTTGCGGTGGTTGTACACCGTGACGTTGACCGTATCGCCCTCGTTGACGGTCAAGGTAGGAGCGGGCACCGTAGGCAGCCCGGCGCTTGCGCCGTAGCCCCGGATAGAAAGCGTTGTGCCGCCGATATCGGTGATGGTCAAATTGCCGTTGTCGATATGCAGAGTAAAGTCCCGCACCGCTGCTTCGGCTCCATTTTGTGCAATCAACAGCAGCACATAAAGGCCAAGTTTTTTTAGCATTTTTTTATCTCAATTAGTTGTCGTTTAGAAAAACCCCACCGGAGAATGGCCGCGTAAAAATAAAGCCATTCCCCGAGCGAGTTATTAGCGCAAATACCATGCCATTAAATAAGCACTTAAAAGACAATGGGATAAAGCAGGCCGGAATGTTTTTTTAAAAAAATAGGTCATATGCCATAGCCATCTGCGGCATATGACCTATTTTGCAAAGACAGGCACCGGCAAGATGCGCCTGGAGATGATTTTTGATGACACGTTATCTGTCTCATAAAACGATAAACTACAGACTCAACCTGTTAGTTTTCCATGCGTGCACCAGCGTACAGAATTAACTATCGTAGTGTTCTATTTCTCATTTAGACAAAGTAAGCGGCTTTTAACCCTCTTCTGCCGACGATATTTAGCTATGCGAAGGAGCCAGAGAGCTGTACGCAAAATTCGCATGAGTCTTACCGGACGTCGAAAACATAACCTGAGCCTACTCAATCTGAAATAGTGTTGTGTAACTACTTGAACCCTATGCAGGCTGACGAGCAGCAGTCACAAAAATAAAACTCGGTCATTCCGCAACAAAATGAGGAGCAATGACATGAAACTCAAACGCTTAATTGCTGCACTTTTTATTCTAGGGCTCAATTTGAGCCGTTAACTAAAAATCAATAACTTAAAAATAAGAAAAAGATTTTATGCTGTTTTTTTACAATACTTTTATAGTCTCTCCAGCTTGGGAACTAACACATCCCCTAGCTTAAGGATGGCACCCCGAAATGAATCCCTGCTAGGGGGAAAGAAATATATTGGCTAACCGGGCAATTTGATGTGAAGATTGACTCATCCGTCATTACTTGAATATTTATCTGCTCAACCCATGCCAGACATTTCCCAATACGGCCACAGCACCAACTTAATCGGCTTGGCGACAGCTTGCATGGCTAGCCACAACTTCAACGAAAATCCCCAACCGCTGCATATTGCCGGCACCCGCGAATCGGCTTCCGGTTTATTTGAGCAACTGGCCGGACAATCCACACCCGAGGACTGCGGCCGGATATTTCAGGATTATATGTGCGTGGTTTTCGGCTTTGAAACAGAGCAACGGCTGCTCGATGACTGCTCTGGAAGACGGCGTTTCCGCAACAGTTATCTCCGATTAATCCAGGATTGGGGATTGGATTCGAGCAATGCTCAAGGCGCGGTATTTAAAGGCTGGGTCGAAAGCCGCTTCGGGCTGTTTCCTACTTATCACAAACAGCAAATATCCAGCTTCGTCAGCAAAGACTGGATCATGTATATCGAAGAAAAGATGAACAGCCGTTACCACAACAACTGCATTTATATGCAGCTAGACCTGCTGTACGAATATTGCCAATGGATTATCGAACGTTTTCAGTTTCCGGCAGCGACCCATAAAACCCTGTATCGCGGCGTTAACTCGCTGGACGATGACTGGATTGTCCATGATCAGGATAAGCCGCATAGGATCATGCGTTTCAATAATATTGTTTCGTTTACCGACCGCCGCAGTATTGCCAGCGAATTCGGCGCCTATATCCTGGAAGTTGAAGTGCCGATGGTGAAGCTGATCTTTTTTAATGAATTGCTGCCGCACCATGCCTTGCGCGGCGAAGCCGAATACCTGGTGATTGGCGGCGATTACCGGGTCAAAGTGCTGCGTTAGGGAAAAATATGTCTACAGAACAGCTATTAAACAAAGCGTTGGGAGCGTATTTAGGCTTTGCCTGCGGCGATGCGCTCGGCGCTACGGTAGAGTTTATGTCGCCGAAACAAATCCAAAAACGCTACGGCCTGCATCAGGATATGATCGGCGGCGGCTGGCTGGCATTGGAAGCCGGCCAAGTCACCGACGACACGCAAATGTCGCTCGCCGTAGGGCAAGCCATTGTCGATCATCAGGGTTGGAATATTCAGGCGATTGCCGATAATTTTGTCGCCTGGCTGGAAAGCGATCCGCCGGATATCGGCAATACTTGTCGGCGCGGCATCACCCGTTATCGGGATAATGGTGAACTATTCGGTTTGCCTCGCGATGACGATGCCGGAAACGGCGCCTGCATGCGTAACCTGCCGGTGGTGCTGTCGACCTTAAACCGGCCGGATCATTTTAATGAATGGAGCTTGCAGCAAAGCCACATTACCCATAACCATCCGTTGTCCGATGCGGCTACGTTAGCACTAGGGCGAATCGTTAATTTATTGATTCACGGGCAGACTATCGATGCCTGCAAACAAGAAGCCGAGCGGTTGATCAATCAATACGGCGAATTTGCCTATAGCCCTTACCCGGGCAAAGCCTCCGCCTACATTGTCGATACAGTGCAAACGGTTTTGCATTATTTTTTTAATACCGGCAGTTTTAAATCCTGCCTGATTGCGACGGTAAATCAGGGTGCCGATGCCGATACCACAGGCGCACTGGCCGGCATGCTGGCAGGGGCTAAATATGGCGTTGAGCAGATTCCGGAACGTTGGTTAACGCGGTTGGATAGGCAGGTTGCCGAGCAAATACGTCAGCAAACGCAGGGGCTTGTGCGGTTTGCGCAGTTATCATAGAAGTCGATTTCTATCACTTCCAGACCGATGCACTCATCGTTATACGCCAATATACGCGGCTATCGCCATTCCGGCAGTCCCCGACCTGATGTTAGGCAAGACACAGGCCGATAGCAGACCTTCCAGGTTTTTATTGGAGCCGCTCCCGGCAGCTCCAGCACTTCCGCCATCCATGGCAGTCGTAAAACCTGGAAGGTCTAACTGGCAACGTTTCAGCTATTCCCCAAGCTCCAGTTTCGCGAAACGCAAGCGTTAAAATACAAAGAAACCGTAGATACCGTCTTAAAAGTCAACGCTGAGGCACATAATCAGGTTGATAAGGCTGACGCGTTTTCAAGACGCCAAAGCACAAGTGCACCAGCTTACGCATGGAAGCGCCGAGGGCGGACATTTTGCTTTTTCCGCGCTGTTGCAGCCGTTGGTACAGCGCTTTGATATGGAGGTTATGTCGAGTACCGACGATAGCCGCCATGTAGAGCACCGCACGAATGCGGGCAGGACCGGCCTTGGAGAGTCGCGGCCGGCCAAGAATCGAGGTTCCGGATTGGCGTTCTACCGGCACCAGCCCGAGATAAGCCGCCAGTTGTTCGGCCGATTGGAAGCGATGGTTATGCATCACCGCCAACAGATGATTGCCGACTTGCGGCCCCACGGCGGGAATAGTGAGCAAGAGTTCTCGATCCGCCTTTAGCGTCGGATGCTTGTCGATGTGGTCGTCAATGTCTTGCTGGAGTTTGGCGAGTTGTTTTTCCAGAAACACAATGGAGTCCAGCAGGGATTCTTGGATTGAGAATGGCGTCTCGGTGGCCTCGGCCTTTTCCTGGCGATTGCGCTCGCGTTGCAAGTCCTGGGCAATGGCTTCACGTCGTGCTAACAAGGCTTGCAACGTACGAGCTTCCAGTGAAGGTGGAGTCCATGCTCTGGGCTTCAGCAAGGCGCCGTAACGCGCCAGCACAAAGCTGTCGACGCCGTCGTTTTTGGTGCGGACACCGAGGCTACGGCCAAAGTCTTTGACCTGGGCCGGATTCACAATCGATACGGTGACGCCGGCATCGACCAATGCCAGGGCCGCTTGTTCGTGATAAACCCCCGTGCCTTCCAGGATGGCATGGAGTTCGTGATTGGCGGCGTGTTGTTTGGCGCACCACGTCAGCAGATCGCTGACACCGGTTTTGGAATTCGCCACGGTTTTGGCGCGGCGTTTACCGCTGGCGACATCCACTAACAGACTGCAATCGAGTTTGGCTTTTGAGACATCAATACCGATAAAAAACATAAATTTCACTCTGAAGATGAAGAATAAAATCAACCAACTGAGCCCACTTGCCTTGTGCATACAGGGTCAACGCCCTTGGCTACCGTTCAGTGTCTTCGCTGGCATCAGAAGTGAGACAGAAGGCTTGATCTACGAGGCAAGGTTGATCCTTAAGGGTACGCACAAGCTCTTTCTGTCTCAGTACCAGGGTAGCTAACCATGGCGGAAGTAAAGATACAAGGGTACGCATCGCGTACCTTTATTGAGCTTAAAAATTGGTACGCAATGCGCACTCTACCTAGATAGCCACAGTTATTAGAATGACCATTCCCTAACCTACTACCAAAAGCTTTATGAACTGCCAAAGCTTACCGAAAACTTCCGCTAGAAAGTTTTCGACGTTAAAGAATCCGAGAATGGTCATAATGCCAGTGAACCACCAGATAGCGCTTACGGGCAGAAACACGATATGAGCACCTGCCTTGTTGATACCTGCAAGCGTCAGCCATAAAAGGCCGGCGGTCAGAAAGGCCAATAGCCCGGAAAGAAAAGCTATTGCAAGTCTGTCGATTAATGTGATCGACTCATCGCGCGGAGTTTTCCTAATATGAGGCATAAAATCCTAACGTAGAGCTAAGAGGCTACGCGCTTTTATATAGTCCCGCTTGAGCGTAGGGTTAGAAGTCATTCTTCTTCCATTTCAAAGAACGAGTATTGGGTGTCGTTCATTTTGTTCGATTTAAAAAGCTCATGAATGACTTTCACTACAACCGAAGGGGCGAAAGGATTGGAACCCTGACCTGACAAAATTGGATCGTCCCACACAGCTTGAGTAGCCATCTTTCCAGCTTCCACTTCAGAAGAAGCGACAACCCGCTTCGTAACGAAGAACCCAAAATGCTTGCGTACGCCCTCCGCATCTAGCAAGAAATTGTTGCCCTCAAGAAATACGGCGTAGTTATTCATGCGTTGACTTCTGACATGGAGCGGCTGAGCGCCGGATTAGGTGGTAGGGTACGCATCGCATACCATTTTTAAGCTCAATCAAGGTACGCGGTGCGTACCCTACCTGGCTTATACGCATAACGTAGAGCTAACCGGACGCGGCCCGAAAAGCTGAAAAAACAAAACCGCATGATAACCGCGCTCCGGTTGAGCGAAATGTTAGATGGCGGATAGTTCATGGCTACTTGTCCAATGTTACCTTTTCAGCAGCAGTTGCAATACGTTCAAGGATTGCGTTTTGCTTATCAATTAGTTCGACAGTACGAAATTGATAAGAACCTTTCTTGTTCATTTTTCGCATGAAGAAAACCCACACTCCGATAAGCATTAGCATGGGCCCCCAACTAACTAAAAGCTCGCTCCAAGAAAAGGAAGACTGCTTTGGTTTCGACTGCTGAGCAACTCGCTGTTCAGCGGACGCCATACGGACATTGCTGAAGGTATAGGAGGTCTTGGGTTTGTCAGCAGCATCGCGGACTCGAAAGGCGACTTCTTGAAACGCTGGTACAACAACTCCATAGAGGGGTTGTGTTACGACATCAACCAGCTTCTTTTCTGCATTGAAATACTTAACCTCGATAACAATGTCTTCGACAAGCGAATTGGACGTGTTTTTAATTGTTCCAATGGTGGTAACCAATGGTGTGCTCTCGCTCTGTGAGTAGGTGAAGGAAGTGTCAATTACGAATATTTTCTCCGGATCGAATTGAACGCGCTGTTCGCAAGCTGCCCCTTCATGAATTGAGAAGACGAGAAGCAGTAAAGCGATGTGCAGAGTTATCTTGTTCAAGTAATGGCCTCTTTGTGCATGATATGAATGAGATGTCAGAGACATCTAACGTTGAGCTAACCGGGCGCGGCCCGGAAAGCTTAAAAAACAAAACCGCATTATAACCGCGCTCCGGTTGAGCGCTATGTTAGGGGCAGCGTTCATTTGAACTGCTGCCTGTCAATCCAACTGTTCCAGTTAATGTGCCCATCATCAAACCCTACAGCCTTAAAAATTACGAGAGCAACAAGCTGCGAGAAATTAAATAAGTAGTCGAACAGTTTGTACTCGACCATCACACCATTAGAGTCAATGGACTTTGAAAACTCACTATTATGGAAAAGGGCATTCCGAAGATGAGTGTACGTCGAGATCGCCTTTTGAGGTTCTTTAGGCCGACAAACCTGAACATCAAATCCATAGTCGATGAGCAGCTTGGAGATTGGCTCCGATGCGTCTCTATCGCGGTCATTAACCACCGCCCTAGCGTAGGACTCCAACCCTGAAAAGAGTAGAAAGTACGTTACTTCAATAAATGGCTTCCTCTGACGAAAGGTCTCCACGTACTTGAAAAATAATATTCTGAATTTCGTCTGTTCACAGAACTCCTTGTCCTGGAGCCGATCAAGAGCCTTCAAAATAAACTTGCCTCTGGACGCACCAAAGATGGAGTCTTCACCAATTACCGCACCACCGCCATTGTCTCTTTTGTGCATCGTTATGCTCGGCACAAACTGAGCAAAAGGGTCGTCCATGCCTTGCTCGACAGGAGCTGATACCAGCACATCAAGGCGCTCGATAAAGGACAGTACGGCTTCAAGGTCGAAGAGCATGTCGTCGGACATGGATGCTCCCGTCACTACTGCCGTGAGGTGGTAGCTATTAGTGTCTCTCGCCCATTGTTTTGCTTGGCGGTAGTCATTGGTACGCGGCTCAATCCTTAGCCTAGGCAAATCAATTGGGGTTGTAATCTCGAAACCGTATATGCCGCAAACGATGCTCACTGGAAGGCTCCTAACGTAGAAATAACGGGACGCGGTGAAGTGAATGAAGATTAAGCATAGATTGAGGCCGCGTTCCCGTTAATTGAAATGTTAGGGTTATCCATAATAAGGGCCAACATGCTTTTCGTTTTCAGGTTGCACATAATCTGGGTCATCAAAATTCATTCGGCATTCTTTTAACGTACAGTTCCAGTATGACTCACGCTTTGCTAAAGGGGATAAGATATTTTTTGTTTTACAAGATGTGCAGTAATAAACATCTGTCTTTAAGTCGCGGTAGATATTTAGCCGTTTATCAAAAACAAGTTTAGGTTTAAACCAAAAATATGAAACAAATAACAGCGGAAATATTCCTAAGAGCAGAGTGGCTAGCAGGAGTCCTATATTGCCTGTGGAATCTGCAAAATATTTCTGAAAGTAGTTCCGACCCACCAGGAACAAAGATACTAGGGTGGGCGATAGGCTTGCTATCATTATCGCTGCTTTTTGGGCTGCCAATTTGCTTAAAATATTTATCAGAAAAGAACGCATACTTACTTGAAAGCCCTAACGTAGAGGTGAGGGGCGCGAAGCGAGCGGCAGCGCCGCTTGCGAAGCGTCCCTCTCGACTGCCAGGTTAGCGATGATATAGCTTGGCATTTGTAACTCGATCCTTGGGAGTAAGACGCTCCAAAGCAGCAGCCAGCATATCGAGATTTTCGTACCCCTCAAGACGCATAACCTCACCCGATGACGTTGTTACGATCACAGAAACCAAACGATCAGATTTACGCTGCAACCGGAGATCTTTGATCTGCGTGATATCAACGGTTACTACAATATCTTTGTAACTCACTGCAATTGTGCCTACTGCCTCATCAAGATGGATTACTGGATAGGTCCGAGCACCTTCTCTGATGTGCTTAACTATCCTGACTATTGCAGGAACGAAAAGAACAAGACCAATTGCCGGAAAAATCACATCGGAAGCAGACTTTGCACCGGATAGCGAGACAACGCAGCCAATTGATAAGGCCGCCAGAAGCAAGGCGACAAATGCCGATTTTCTGTTTCGATGCCTGACGTGAGTGGGAGTAACGTGAAATCGCATAATCGCTAACGTTAAGTAGACACCTTTTTAGGTGTATATTAATTTTCAATTACCGGTGCATAACGCCGCTCCGGCAATCCGTTAGACCGGATGCTATATGAATTAATAATTGATAGCAACCTTTTCAGGCAAACTACAAATACACCTCCCAAACGGATCACTCCACCGGCAATATCAAATAATCCGTCCACTTAGTTTCGCCGCCCGCTTGTTCTTCGCTCGGCAGCATTGCCACATTCCAGCCGCCACCCAAGGCTTTGACCAGCTGCACTGAGGCTGACATCCGGTCGCTGTGCAGTTGCACGGCGGTCTGCTGGTTGGACAGGGCTGCGGTTTGCGCGGTCATCACATCCAGATAACTGACGGTTCCGGCCTTGTACTGATTGATGATCAGCGCCAGCGCCTGGTTGGCTGCTGCGACGGCTTTGTCCTGCACCTGCTTCTCTTGCTCCAGTATCCGCAAGGCAGCCAGATTGTCCTCCACTTCCTGAAAACCGGTCAGCACCGTTTGCCGGTAAGCGGCGACGCTGGCATCGAAGCTGTCGATGGCCTGCTTGTACTGGGCGTTTTTGGCGCCGCCGTCGAAAACCGTCAACGCCGCGCCGGCAGGACCCAAAGCCCAGTAACGGCGGGCGGCGGTAAACAGGGTCTCTATGGTGGAAGATTGATAACCGCTGGTGGCGGCCAGGTTCAAGGTCGGGTAATAAGCGGCTTTGGCTACGCCGATCTGGGCATTGGCGGCAGCCATGCTGCGTTCGGCGGCGGCAATGTCCGGGCGCCGTTCCAGCAGCTCCGAAGGCAGGCTGACCGGAATCGGCGGCGGCTGTATGTTTAACGGCGCAGGCGCCAGCGACAGTTCAGCCGGGGTAAGGCCGGCCAGCACCGCAATCGCATGCTCCAGTTTCGCCCGTTGCACGCCGAGATTGATCGCCTGGGCACGCACCGATTCCAGCTGGGTTTCGGCCCGCATCACATCGCTCTTGCCGACCATGCCGACCGCATAACGGTTTTTAATAATTTGCAGAGTTCGGCTGTAAGCGTCCACGGTTTCATCCAGCAGGGCTTTTTGCGCATCCAGGGCCTGTAACTGAAAGTAAGCATCGGCCAATGCCGCTTGGCTGGACAGCCGCAATGCCTGCAAGGTGGCGGCGCTGGCTTGGGCGCTGCCGGTGTTGGCTTCAACCTGACGCCGGACGCTGCCCCATAAATCCGGCTCCCAGGCCATTGCCCCGGCGGCGCCAAACAGATTCCTAACCCCGGACACCGCCACGCTTTGGCCGCTGGCGGCGCGGAAACGGTTAGTCATGCCGGTCAAATTAAGTATCGGAAAATAGGCTGATTGCGCCGACTGTACCAGATGCTGTGCTTGGCGGTATTGCGCCTCGGCCTGGATGATCGACTGATTGGCGATTGCGACCTGTTCTTCCAGTTCATTAAGCCGGGGATCGTTGAAGATTTCCCACCATTTGCCGGACAGCATGGTATCGCGTGGCTGGGCCTGCTTCCAGCCCTTGCTTTCCTTAAACTCGGTGGTGATTTTTGCCTCCGGGCGGACATAGTCGGGACCGACTGTGCAAGCGATCAGTTGTGCGCTTAAGAGTGAGCAAATCAGGGGGCGGGTGATGCGAACTGTCATGTAAGTCTCAGGAATAAGTAACTAATAAAAATCTTAAAATTCACCACGAAGGACACGAAGAACACGAAGTTTTCTGTGTTCGGAAGCCAGAGCTCGGGGAAGCAATTTACCCAAAAGAGCACGAAGAAGTAGGCCGGAATAAGCTCGCCCGGCGATAGCAAGGGCGGGTGTTTCCGGCATTTCAATGCGCAGAAATGCCGGAAACACCTGTCCAGCGCTTAACGCGCAAACAGGCTTATTCCGGCCTACTCCTGGTTCCCAAGCTCCGGATTTTTTCGGAAAGCTGGAGCTTCTTGAGTAGCATCCATAAATAAACATAAACTTCGTGTTCTTCGTGTTCTTCGTGTCCTTCGTGGTAAATAAAAAATCAACTCAACGCATGCTTCAAGAAACGCCGGCCAAACCATAACCGGAAACGATCCAGATAAAGATAGACGACCGGCGTCGTATACAGCGTCAGCATTTGGCTGAAGATCAGGCCGCCGACGATGGAAATGCCCAGCGGCTGGCGCAGTTCCGCGCCGTAACCTGTGCCCAATGCCAGCGGCAAAGCGCCGAACAGTGCCGCCAGCGAGGTCATCATGATCGGCCTAAAGCGCAGCAGACAGGCTTGAAAAATCGCTTCACGGGAATCCAGGCCGTACTCGCGTTCGGCAAACAACGCAAAGTCGATCATCATGATCGCGTTCTTCTTGACGATACCGATCAGCAAAATCACGCCGATTAGCGCGATGATGCTGAACTCGGTGTCGCAAGCCATCAGCGCCAGCAATGCGCCGACCCCGGCCGACGGCAAGGTGGACAGGATAGTCAGCGGGTGGACATAACTTTCGTAAAGTACGCCCAGCACGATGTAAATGCTCAGCAAAGCGGCCAGAATTAATAAAGGCTGGTTGCGTAGCGATTCCTTGAAGGCTTTGGCCGAGCCTTGGAAGCTGCCTTGTATGGAACTGGGTACGTTGATATCGCGCATGGTTTTCTCTATCAGCTCGGTGGCGGTAGACAGCGAGGTGCCGGGCTTAAGGTTGAACGACAGGTTGGATGCCGCAAACTGGCCTAGATGATCGACTGACAACGGCGTGCTGGTCGGCGCAAAGCTGGCCAGTGCCGACAATGGCACCTGCTTGGCCCCGGGCTGTTCGCCGGTCGGCAAGCGTGCGGCCGGTACGCTGATATAGACCTGATTCAGGGCTTCCGGGCTTTGCCAGTATTCGGGCGCCAACTCCATCACGACCCGGTATTGGTTCAGCGGGTTGTAAATGACCGACACTTGCCGCTGGCCGAAAGCGTCGTTCAGGCTGGCATCGATCATGGCTTGGCTGACGCCGTAGCGCGATGCCATATCGCGGTTGACCACCAAACCGATCTGCTGGCCTTTGTCCTGTTGGCTGGTGCTGACGTCGCTGAGCTCCGGCAGTTTGGACAACGCGGCCTGCACTTTCGGCATCCATTCCCGGAGCAGGCCCAGATCGTCGGATTGCAGGGTATAGTCGAACGTGCCTGAAGAAGACCGGCCGCCGATACGCAATTCCTGCGCCGCATTCATATGCAGATTAGCGCCGGGAATGCGCTTGGCCTTATCGCGCAAACGCTCCATGACCTGATCGATCGGATCGCGCTCGTTGTGCGGCTTAAGCACCACGAAGACTCTGGCGCTATTACTGCCGGACCCGACACCGCCCATCCCGGCCACATTCTTGACCGCTGGGTCTTTCATCAGCAGCTCGGAGTATTCGGCAAGCTTTTTCTGCATGGCCCAAAAAGAAGTGCCTTGATCGGTTTGAATCTCGCCGTGCAGCCGGCCGCCGTCCTGGATAGGAAAAAAGCCCTTGTCGATGACCGTGTACAGGTAAACATTGAGGCCAATGGTACCCAGTAAAATCAGCATCATGATGCGGCCGTGGCGCAGCGCCCAGCGTAACGAACGCTCGTAAGCCGCTTGCAGCCAATCGAACGCCCGGCCTATGCCCCGATAGATCCGGCCGTGCTGCAAACTCTCCTTGCCTAGCCAGCGGGCGCACAGCATCGGCGTGACGGTCAGCGAGATCAGCAGCGATACCGCTACCGCTGCCGACAGCGTCACCGCAAACTCCCTGAACAGGCGGCCCGGTACGCCGCCCATCAATAGGATCGGCAGGAAAACCGCTACCAGCGACACACTCATCGCCAATACCGTAAAGCCGACTTCCTTGGCCGCCAGCAACGCGGCCTTAAACGGCGGCATGCCGTTTTCGATGTGCCGGTTGGTGTTTTCCAGAACCACGATCGCATCGTCAACCACAAAGCCGGTGGCAATGGTCAGCGCCATCAAGGTCAGATTGTTCAGGCTGTAACCTAAAAAATAGATCGCCGCGCAGGCGCCCAGCAGCGAAACCGGCACCGCGATGATCGGTATCAGCGTCGACCGCGGGTTCCGCAAAAAGACCAGCACCACCAGAATCACCAGGCCGATGGCGATCAATAAACTGTGCTCGACCTCGACAATCGAAGCCCGGATAGGCTGCGACCGATCGACCATGACCGACAATTCGATAGCGCTGGGGATGACTGAACGCAATTGCGGCAACATGGCCAGAACCTGATCGACAGTTGCAATGACGTTGGCGCCCGGCTGTTTCCTGATGATCAGCAACACTGAAGGCTTGCCGTTTTTCAGGCCGGTATTGCGCAAATCCTCAACCGAATCCACAACCTCGCCCAGATCGGAGATCCGGATCGGCGCACCGTTGCGGTAGCTGACGATCAGCGGCCGGTAATCCTCGGCTTTGCGGGCTTGGTCATTGGCCTGAATCTGCCAGCGCTGCCCGCCGTTTTCCATGACGCCTTTCGGCTGCGCTACGTTGGCTTGGGTAATGGTATTCCTGACATCCTCCAGGCCGATGCCGTATTTGCTCAACGCATTCGGGTTCAGCTCGACCCGAACCGCCGGCAGCGCCGCGCCGCCGAGCTGAACCTGGCCTATGCCGGGCACCTGCCCTATTTTCTGCGCCAGGATCGTCGAAGCGACATCGTAAATCTGCCCGCGATCGAGCGTTTCAGAGGTCAGCGCCAGTATCAAAATCGGCGCGTCGGAAGGATTATCCTGCTTATAACTGGGACGGCTCGGCATGTTGTCGGGCAACAGGCTGGCGGCGGCATTGATGGCGGCCTGCACATCGCGGCCCGCACCGTTGATATTGCGGTTCAAATCGAATTGCAGGGTAATCTGCGTGGAACCCAGCGAGCTGCTGGACGTCATTTCGGTAATGCCGGCGATGCGCCCCAAGGCCCGCTCCAGCGGCGTGGCAACCGTTGCCGCCATGGTTTCGGCGCTGGCTCCCGGCAACTTGGCCTGCACACTGATGGTCGGGAAATCCACCTGTGGCAACGACGCGACCGGCATATTCATATAAGCCAAAGCGCCGGCCAGAGCAATGGCCAGCGTCAACAGCGTGGTCGCGACCGGCCGGTAAATAAACAGCGCCGATAGGTTCATCTTAGGAAAACCTGTATATCCACGAAAAGCGCGAAAATATTCTGCGGGATATTAAGTCATAGACCACTACCAAAAAAGCATAGGTGTCCACACAAGTACCTACCCCTTCTCCCTCAGGGAGAAGGTTGGGATGAGGGGGATCAAAATAGTTGTTTTTATTCTCCTCTCCCCAACCCTCTCCAGCAGGAGAGGGAGTTAGATCGACCTGCAATCTATTGCATTTACAATACAAATAAACTGTATATATTCTCAAAAGGTGAAAATACGCCAACACAACATCCTGATTTTTTCGTGTCTTTCGTGCTTTTCGTGGACTCATTAAGTATCTTAAATTCATCAAAAATTTCCGTCGCTTTCAGCCGGATTTAGCCGTAGCCAGCCATTCACGCGCCGGGCCAGACTGTCCATCCACAAATAAATCACCGGCGTGGTGTACAGTGTCAATAACTGGCTCAGCAGCAAGCCGCCGACCATCGTGATGCCCAGCGGATGGCGCAGCTCCGAGCCGACGCCGCTGCCCAGCATTAACGGCAACGCGCCGAGCAATGCCGCCAGCGTCGTCATCAGGATCGGCCTAAAGCGCAGCAGACAAGCCTGGAAAATCGCATCGCTTGGCGACATGCCCTGTTTGCGCTCGGCCTCCAGCGCAAAGTCGATCATCATGATCGCGTTCTTCTTGACGATGCCGATCAGCAGGATGATCCCGATAATGCCGATGATGCCCAGGTCGCCGCCGGACACGATCAAGGCCAATAATGCGCCGACCCCGGCCGACGGCAAGGTGGACAGGATAGTGACCGGATGGATATAGCTTTCGTAGAGCACGCCGAGCACGATGTACACGGTGACGATCGCCGCCAGAATCAGCCACAGCGTATTGTCCAGCGAGGCTTTGAACGCCAGCGCCGCGCCCTGGTAACTGGTGCGGATGCTTAACGGCAAGCCGATCTCCTGCTTGGTGCGGTCGATGGCATTAACCGCATCGCCCAATGCCGCGCCCGGGGCCAGGTTAAAGGACAGCGTCGCGACCGGAAACTGGTCGAGATGATTGATGGACAGCGGCGTCGGCCGCTCCGATATTTCGGCGATTGCCGACAGCGGCACCTGCGTTCCGTTGCTGGACGGAATCCGCAAATCCTTCAATGTTTCCGGGGTGCTTTGGTCGGCGGGATCGACTTCCAGCACCACCCGGTACTGGTTGGACTGGGTGAAGATCGTCGAAACCAGCCGTTGGCCGTAAGCGCTGTACAGCACATTGTCCACGACGGCGGTGCTGATGCCGAGGCGGCTGGCGGTGTTGCGGTCGATGTTGACATAGACTTGCTGGCCTTGGTCCTGCACATCGCTGGCCACATCGGCAAATTCCGGCTGAGCGGAAAGTTCTTCGACCAGCTTATGTGTCCAGCGGTTCAGTTCATCAATGTCGGGGGTCTCCAGCGTGAACTGGTATTGAGTGCGGCTGACTCGGTTTTCCATGGTCATATCCTGCACCGGCTGCAAATACAGGGTCACTCCGGCCAATCCGGCCAGTTTGGTTTTCAGCCGCGCGATGACTTCAGTGGCATTGTCCGGGCGTTCGGCATGCGGTTTCAGGTTAATCAGGAAACGGCCGCTGTTGGGGGTGGTATTGATGCCGTCGACGCCGATAAACGACGACAGGCTGTCGACCGCCGGATCATCAAGTATCAGCTTGCCCAGCTTTTGCTGATACTCGGACATGGCCTGGAAAGACACGTTCTGCGGCGCTTCGGAAATGCCCTGGATAGTGCCGGTGTCCTGTATCGGGAAAAAGCCTTTCGGGATGAAGACATACAGCGCCACGGTCAGCGCCACGGTCGCAAAAAATACCGACATGGTCAGGGGCTGCCGGCGCATGACCCATTCCAGGCTGCGGCCGTAACGGGCAATCAGCTGGTCAAACCAGCCGTCGGCTTTTTCGTCGTGAACCAGTCCCGGACGCAGCATCTTGGAACACATCATCGGCGTCAGCGTCAGCGACACGATTGCGGAAATCAGGATCGCCACCGCCAGCGTGATTGCGAACTCCCGGAACAGCCGCCCGACCACGTCGCCCATAAAGAGTAGCGGAATCAATACCGCGACCAATGAAAAGGTCAGCGAAATGATGGTAAAGCCGATCTGTTCCGAGCCTTTCAACGCAGCTTTCAGCGGCGATTCGCCGCGCTCGATGTAACGGCTTATGTTCTCGATGACCACGATCGCATCATCGACCACGAAACCGGTGGCGATGGTCAGCGCCATCAGCGTCAAGTTGTTGATGCTGAAACCAGCCAGATACATCACCGCGAACGTGCCGACCAGCGATAGCGGCACCGCAATGCCCGGAATGACGGTGGCCGGGATATTGCGCAGGAACAGGAAAATCACCATCACCACCAACGCGATCGCCAGCAGCAACTCGAATTGCACGTCATGCACCGAGGCGCGTATGGTCACGGTGCGGTCGGTCAGCGGCAGTACCTCGACATTCAAAGGCAGGGAAGCCTGTAATTTCGGCAACAGTTCCTTGATGCTGTCGACAACCTCGATCACGTTAGCGCCCGGCTGGCGCTGGATGTTGACAATCACCGCCGCGTTATCATTGGCCCAGGCCGCCAGCCGCACATTTTCAGCACCGTCGACCACTTCGGCGACGTCGGACAGCTGTACCGGCGCGCCGTTGCGGTAAGCGATCACCAGGTTGCGGTATTCCGCCGCCGAACGCAGCTGATCGTTGCTGTCGATGATCGCCGAACGTAGCGGGCCGTTGAACATGCCCTTGGGCTGGTTGACATTGGCGGCGGCGATCACGCTACGCACGTCTTCAAGGCTGATGCCGTACGCGGCCAGCGCCTTGTGATTGGCCTGAATCCGCACCGCAGGCCGCTGGCCGCCGCTGATGCCGACCATGCCGACGCCCGGCAATTGCGCGATCTTCTGCGCCAGACGGGTATCGACCAGGTCTTCGACCTTGAACAGCGGCATGGCTTTGGAACTGACCGCCAGCGTCATGATCGGCGTATCCGCCGGATTGACCTTGCTGTAAATCGGCGCCTGCGGCAAGTCCTTGGGCAGGAAGCTTCCGGCCGCATTAATGGCCGCCTGCACAGTCTGTTCGGCAATGTCCAGGTCCAGGTTCAGGTTAAATTGCAAAGTGATTACCGACGCGCCACCGGAGCTGGTCGATGACATCTGCGTCAGCCCCGGCATCTGGCCGAACTGCCGTTCCAGCGGCGCAGTGATGACCGACGTCATAACCTCGGGACTGGCGCCCGGATATAAGGTGACCACCTGTATAGTCGGGTAATCGACCTGCGGCAGCGCCGAGACCGGCAACAGCCGGTAAGCCAAAATGCCGACCAGCAGCATCGCCACCATCAGCAGCGAGGTCGCCACCGGGCGCAGGATGAACAGCCGGGATGGGTTGAAATTCGACAGGTTAGGATTGGCTGGGGTCATAGTCGGTTTAGGGAATCAGGTTGCCCATGAAAGACGCGGAAGGCATATCTCGAAGTAGGCCGGAATAAGTCCGCCCGGCGTCAGCAAGGGCGGGCGTTTCCGGCGAATTCGGGTGGGAATTGCCGGAAACGCCGATTCTTGCTGTCGCTCGAATCGGCTTATTCCGGCCTACGCCTATTGTGAAAGCATTCGGTTTAAGAAAAAATCCAAGAGTAACCACGGAGGACACAGACGACTTGCATGGATGCAGGAGGTAGAGCAACGCAGGAGCAGTTGCTCTACCTCCTGCATCCCTGCAGTCGTTCGTGTTCTCTGCGGTGAATAATTTTCTCGGCCTGATTAAAGTCTCTGGCGCTTGGGAACTAGCGCCTAAAGTATTCAAAGCAATACTAAGTTGAGGAGTGCAAACTTCGCTTGCGCTGGCAGGCGAAGCCTGCACTCCGGCTATTGCGCGGACTCCAGTTTGGGAACTGGCAAAGGTGCCAAGTTGGAGCTTGTCCCCTAAAGGGTAAATAACGGCGCAATTCAACATAGCGATCTCTTTTCGTGGCTTTCGTGCTTGTCCGTGGACTTAGTTTAAGGGCGCCGATCTTTTTTACGCGATTTGCCTTCGGGCTTGGCTTGCGACTCCGGGCTGGCCTCGACGGCTTGGCCGTCTTTTTGGGCGATATCGACTTGGCCGCCGTCGCGCAGCCGGTCGATGCCTTCCACTACCACCGTTTCGTTGGCGGCAAGATTGCCCAGCACCACCGCCTTGTCGGCTTCGGTCGGCCCCAGTGTGACGCGGCGCACCTGGACGTTAAGCTGCGGGTCGACCACGTACACAAAAGCACCCTGGGTATCGTGCTGAATCGCGGCGCTGGAAACCAGCGTCGCGGCGCGCAGAGTCTCCAGGTGCATTTTGATATTGACGAACTGATTGGCGAACAAGCTGCGTTCGTTATTATCGAATTGAGCCTTAAGCTTCAGCGTGCCGGTCGTGGAGTCGATCTGGTTATCGAACGCCAGCAATTTGCCTTCGGCCAGTTTGACTTTACCGGCCCGGTCATAGGCTTCCACGCTGACCGACTCATTGGTACGCCAGCGCTGCATGACCGCCTGCACTTTGTCTTCGGGCAAGGTGAAAACTACAGTGATCGGCTGTAGTTGGGTAATCACCACCAAGCCGCTGGTATCATTGGCATGGACGATATTGCCCTGGTCGATCTGGCGCAGGCCGACCCGTCCGGGAATCGGCGCAGTCACTTTGGCATAACTGAGCTGCAGTTTGGCATTGTTGACCTGGGCCTTATCCATTTCCACCACGCCTTGGTACTGTTTAACCTGGGCTTCCTGGGTTACGGTCTGTTGCGCGGAAATCGAATCCTGCTCCAGCAGCGTCAGATAGCGTTCATGGTCAATGCGGGCATTTTTCAGCAACGCTTCATCGCGCATCAGCTGACCTTCGGCCTGCTGCAACTGCACCTGAAACGGACGCGGGTCGATTTCGGCCAGCAAGTCGCCTTCCTTCACCATCTGGCCTTCGGTAAACAATACTTTAATCAATTCTCCGTCAACCCGGGGCTTCACGGTCACGGTGCGCAGTGCGGTGACCGTACCCAAGCCGTTCAGGTACACCGGAAAATCGCCCTGACCGACCGTTTCTATAGCCACCGCCGGCGGCGTGTCATCGTCGTGTCCGCGTTTACCGCCGCCGAAACCGGATTTTTTATCCGGCGCTGTTGTCGAATACTGCGAATAAATACCTCCGGCGGCAACCGCCAGAACGAGCAATAACACGGGTAGTAAAAAAACCCGGCGTCGGCTGGTTAACGGAAGCAATTCGTGGCTAATGTCTTGACTCATACGATCGGTTTAATTAAGGGTTTGAGAACGGATGGCTTGAATTCCGGCCAGCGAGAATTGCACGACATGTTCGGCAAAGGCCTTGATGTCGCTCAAATCGCTGGGATGGCTGCGAAACGGCCGGGCACCTTGCATGTGTTTCAAGCGCAGCAATTGAAAACATTGGCCCATGATGCTGGCATGGCAGTATTGGATGTGTTGCTCGCTGGCCGCCTGCCCGAGGCATTCTTTCAGCAATATAAACATTTGCATGCGCTGCGGGTTGATTTCCTTTTCCAGAATATCGGCCAGCAACCGGGTCGGCTGCGCCATTTCCTTATGAATAATCGCAAACGAATAGGAGTTTTCATCGCCCATGCGGCAGACCAGGGATTTAATCCGCTCGGCCAGCCGTTGTTCCGCCGGTGCGTCATCCATCAGGCCGCCGTCGGGCGGATACAGGTCAAGCTCCCGGTTAAAAGCGAAACGCCAGGATTCCAGGTACAGGGTTTCCTTGTCGCGGAAATGATAATTGACCGCAGCAATATTGGCTTTCGCCTGCTCGCAGATTTCGGCTATCGTCGCCTCCTGAAAGCCTTTCTCGGCAAAGATCCGGCTGGCTGCGGTTAACAGCCGGTTGCGGGTAATCTCTGCCTTGGGGGTTTTAAAATTTGTCATGAAAGAGAGTTAAGAACAAGGTTGTGCCGGGCATTTTAAACTGCAAATTCAAATGCCCATTTGATTTTAAAAATCATATATCAATTTTGCGGCATTCCCAAATGTATTTTTGATAAGGCAAGCTTTATACCAATTCTTATAGCATTGTTTTTATTTGAACTTTATTCAGAATCAACCGACAGCTGCTTGAAAACCAACAGTGGCTGCGCAAACGCTGCCTGTCAGCCAACAGTTTGGTAGCGTTGGCGTATGACGTAAACTTCATAAAGGAAACAGCTTTGTGAGAGTAATCGCTTAGGTCGATCAGACCGTGAACAGCAAAAAGCTTTGCATTTATATCCTGCTCTGGATCGGTTATTTGGCAGCTACCGGTTGTGCTGAAAATCCAGCAGACTTTGTTGGAAAACTGTACCTGACGGGACAGCCTTGCAGATTCGATCAGCACTGCTGAAACTCAACACTAGTTCCAAGCGAATCCTTATTACTTGATAAATCAGATACCTAGCGCTTAAGCCCGCCAAATTCATCATTTTAAAAAATCTTCGATGAAAAGAAGCCGGATAGACAATCGATAAGTACATCCTTTTTGTTGTTGCAAAGGTGCGAAAATAAGAACAATTGCACTGAACTGATGCAATCTTACGGCTAAAAAATAAACTTTCTCAACAAGGCGGCAATCCTTTTGCTTTTCCATTTACATCCAAAACCTTTGCCAATCATGGCTTGCAGAGAATCTTGAGCCGCGCTTTACGCTCTTACTCAGCTAAGGGCAATTTATGGCGTAGATTTTGCCTGTATTTAATCAAGGCATTTTCTAAAGTAAAGAAGCTGAGTACACCGGCATTAACCCAAGCCTTTTTCATCAAATTGTCATCGTCTTTACTTAAGATGTCTTGCACGGGTTAAGCATTTTTATATTGAGGAAAAGACAATGTCCAGCGAAATCACCTCCTTAATCACTTTGGTTGAATCCTACTTAGCCTGGCTATCCGGCATGTCGGGAAAGCTGGCGGCATTAACGCTGTTTATTGCTTTTGTCGTTCTGGCGACTCTCGAACTTAATTACCCAAAGCGCAGATTAACCTTAAAACAATCGCGCCGATCTTATCAAACCAATGCCGGCCTGTTTGTTTTTAACAGCCTCATTATCTCGTTACTGTCGGCAACGCCGTTGTTAATGATGGCCAACCATGACTCCGACAGCGGATTGCTAAGTCATGTCGCCAATCCTGTATGGAAAGCGCTGCTGTCGTTTCTGTTGCTCGACCTGCTGCTCTACTGGTGGCACAAAGCCAGCCACAGCTTTGATGGCCTGTGGATGTTTCACAAAGTGCATCACAATGATCCTTACTTAAATGTTTCAACCGCATTCCGGCTGCATATCGTGGAACTGGCCATTCTCACTGTTGTGAAATCAGCTTATATTGTCATCCTGGGCATAACCCAATCGATGGTACTCATCAATGAAGCCCTGTTGACCCTGTTCATCATGTTTCATCACAGCAATATTTCATTCCGCGGCGAGCAACGCCTCGGAAAAGTCATCATTGTGCCCTATTTACACCGCGCGCATCATTCGACGGAGCGCAAGGAGCACGATAACAACTACGGCGCGGTCTTTTCGATATGGGATCGCCTGTTCGGCACTTTGGCGGAGCTTGAGCCTAAGGAAATCGGCATTAAAAACAGCTCGCCGCAAACCGTTTTCGGCCTGATCAAGTTTGGATTCACCCCGGATTATCCGACTCCTGTCTGCGAGCTTGACCCGAATCTTACGTCGATGATTGCCGAAGCGGCCTATTACAAAGCGGAAAAACGTGCTTTTAAACCTGGAAATGAGCTGCGCGACTGGCTGGAAGCGAAACGGGAAATTCTCCGAATGGTGTATGGCGACAATTCCAACAAGCAGCGGCCTACGCCTTGCTAGCGACAGAGCGACGGTAATTTACGGGGATAATTAAGAGACTAACCACGGAGGACACGGAGAACACGGAGTTTTTAATCTATTGAATGAATGGGATTATTTTCTCCGTGTTCTCCGTGTTCTCCGTGTTCTCCGTGTTCTCCGTGTTCTCCGTGGTAAATAACCCTTTCAGCCTGATTTAGATAATACTTTCACAGTCTCTTCCGCGTCCCCGCTCAGTCCCGGTGCCAGATCAGCTCGCCGTTCTTGTAAACCGCCTTAACCCGATGCAAAGGAATGGTGTGCGTTTGTCCCTCCTGATCGACCAATTCGAAAACCCCAGGGGCATCCTTTGGGAATGCGACCTGAAGAAACGGCACACGGATGATTTCGTGTTCAAGCCGGTCGTAATAACCGATAACGAATTCGCCGCGGCCGAATTCCGGGTCCCAGCGGATGCGATGCAGGAGGTCTTGGATGGGCATCATGCTTGAGTTACCCGCCGGCAAGGACTTTGACGTAACCAGTCTCGTCGGCGGCCGGAATAATGTCTATCCGCGCCAGCCCGAAACGCTCAACCACCCAAGCGTTGGTAACGAGATGCGGACTGATGTGCTCGACGCTAAAAACGGATTCTCCCCGGCACAACGCGGCCGGCAGGATTAACTGGTCGGCAAGATGCTGTTCCAGGGCCGCGCCCGAGCGATAGTGTTGCAACAGCGCGGCGCAAGCCTCTTCGGCGACCTGCTCGGCAGGCTTGCCGCGTTTGCCTTGAGCGCCGAAACCGGCCAGACAGTTTTCATAATGCGCGGTCAGATACAAGCCGGCTCCGGGACAGGCCGCGTTCATAACGACCGCCTCGATTTCCACGGTCATCCCAACCTGCTGCAACAGGTTACGGACATGGCTGGCCATGCGCTCACTAATATGGTCCGGCAGATTGGCGACCAATGCGCGCCCGGTGATCGTCCGCAACGAACCGCGATGTTCAATGCGCAACGGGCGCAATTTTCCGGCTCTCGATATGCGCAATCTGATTTCTCCGCGCCCCATCGGGTACCAGCCGGAGCGTACCAGGGACAGCTCGGCGCTTACGCCCATGCGCGCCAGCATCGGCAGCCAGACATCATGCACGTAGTCGTAGGAAGGGCTCATATCGACGTGCGTGCCTCCGCGCAAAACGACGGTGGATGCGCCCTTCGCCAGCGCCAACGGCAGCAGCAGGGTTTGCAGCACCAGCATGACCGCGCCGGCGCTGCCGCCTTCCCGCGCCTCGGCCACATCCAGAAAGTAATCGCCGGCCTGAACCGGCTTGCGGGGAATGAATTGCAGCGTTTGCGAACCGAGCTCCGCACCCGCTAATTCTGCGTCGCAGAGCATGGCGGCCGCCCGTACCGAGGTCAGGTGCTGCGCCGCCAGCCCCGGCTTTTTCCTATTCGCGCGGAGGTTTTCGATGCGCACCGGACGCCCGGTGATGGCGGCCAAGCTCAACGAGCTGCGCAGGATTTGCCCGCCGCCTTCGCCGTGGGAACCGTCGATAATGAGCTTATCCGTCATATTCAACCTCCCGATTAAAGGATGCTCTTTAAAAGAGTCGAATCTTGCCATATCTATCGGCTTAACGATAAGGCCGTTGATCCCATCTATACAACTAATTTTTTAGGTAATTAAGATCTGTACGCCTCATCATCACGCTCTGAGCATATGTTGATGCTTCGGAAGCGGACCGCCAGCCTCCAGAGGACACCGAGTCATCTCCCTCATGAAAGGTTACTGAAAGGGAAAAAGGCTAGAGTTATAGCTCGGCATTAAACCGAAGCATTTTCTTCGTTGCTTTTTGTTCGCTACACAATAAGGAATATTATTTATGCGCCACCCTGTTTCTCATCATATCCAAGATATTAACGAAGTTAATTCCATGAAAACGCAAGCAACAGAAACACCGATGAACTCAAGCCCTGAAATTAATAACAACCTGTTCGCCAACCTGAAATACGATTTGCCGGCGGGCATTGCCGTTTTCCTGATCGCCATACCGCTATCCTTAGGCATAGCCCTGGCTTCGGGCGCACCGCTGTTCTCGGGATTGATTGCCGGCATTATCAGCGGGCTGGTAGTGGCGCCGTTAAGCGGTTCCTCATTGGGCATCAGCGGCGCAACCGCCGGCATCGCGATCATTGTCTGGGCAGCCATTGACAAACTGGGTTTCAATGGTTTTTTGCTCGCCCTGGTCGTGGCCGGCGTTTTCCAGATTATCATGGGGCTGTTCAAAGCCGGCGTTATCGCCTATTACTTTCCGTCATCCGTCATCAACGGCATGTTGTCGGGCATGGGCTTTATTCTTTTTCTTAAACAGATTCCCCACGCCATGGGTTATGACCTGGATTACGAGGGCGATACCTCCTTTTTTCAGGCCGATAACTATTCGTCTTTTTCCGAACTAGGGCATATGCTGGAATTCAGCTCGCCCACGGCAATCATGATTTCGCTGATATCGTTGGCGATCCTTATCCTCTGGGAACAGCCGTTTATCAAAAAACAACGTTTTTTCCCGCTGTTCCAAGGCGTGTTAATCACGGTTTTGGTCGCCGTGCTGATCAATGAAGGCCTGCAGAATTTTTATCCTGAACTGGCGCTGGGCGGTAACCATCTGGTTACGATTCCAGTGCTGAACAATGCCCGCGATTTATTGGATCAACTTCATTACCCGGATTTTTCCCAGCTCACTAACCCGGCCGTTTACCTGACCGCGTTAACGTTGGCGGTAGTGGCGAGCTTGAAGACGCTGCTCTCTGTGGAGGCGGTCGATAAAATGGATCCCTATAAAAGAGTCACACCGACTAACCGGGAACTGATTGCCCAGGGCATCGGCAATGTCTGTAGCGGCCTGATCGGCGGCCTGCCGCTGGCACAAGTCATCGTGCGCAGCTCTATCGGCATTCAATCCGGCGCAAAAACCAAAGCGACGGGCATTATATGCGGCCTGCTATTGCTGTTTGCGGTCATTTTTATTCCGACATTGCTCAATAAAATTCCGTTAGCCAGTTTGGCCAGCGTGTTACTGGTGGTCGGTTACAAATTGATCCGGCCCAAATCGTTCGCCATTATGTACAAAGCGGGCATATATCATTTTATCCCGTTCTGCATCACCATTTTGGGTATGATTTTTACTAATCTGCTGGTCGGTCTTGTTATTGGGCTGGTTGCCGCGTTATTTTCGATATTGCTGGAAAATTACAAAAGCCCTTTTTATTTTAATGAGTCGCACATCGGCAATAAAACCATACTCAAGCTTTCCGAACACATCTCTTTTTTGAATAAAGCCAATATTCAAAAAACTCTTGAGCAATTGCCCAATCATTCGGAAGTCGTGATTGACGCAACCCGTTCAAAATACATTGACTACGATGTCTTCGAAATCATTGAAAACTTTAAAATTGAAGCGAAACGGAAGCATATCAAGCTGACTATCGAAAACCTGCGCGGTTTCGGCGTACTCGAACCGGTAGAGAATGCCAGGGCACTCACCTACGACACCCAGCAATCACTAACACCGGCTAAGGTGCTGGCGTTGCTGAAAGAAGGCAATGAGCGCTTTGTCAATAATCTGGAATCCAACCGCAATCTATTGGAACAAATTAACGATACCCGGCAAGGGCAATTTCCCATTGCGATTATTCTCAGCTGCATGGATTCGCGCACATCGGTCGAATTAATTTTCGACCAGGGCTTGGGCGATGTGTTCAGCGCGCGGGTCGCGGGCAATGTCATCAACGACGACATCTTGGGCAGCATGGAATACGCCTGCAAGATAGCGGGATCCAAGTTGATCGTGGTACTGGGCCATTCGCATTGCGGCGCAGTCAAAGGCGCTTGCGCCAATGTGGAACTGGATCATTTAAGCGGGCTATTGCATAAAATAAAACCGGCCGTGGATGCCGTGCAGGCCGAAGAGTCTGTCGTAATCACCGACAGTCATGACGAACTCGTGCAAAAAGTCGCCGATAAAAATGTGCAACTGACCGTCGAGCAAATCAAAAGCAAAAGCCCGGTATTGAACGCGATGTTGAAAAACGGCGAAATCGGCATCGTCGGCGGCATGTACAACATTGAAACCGGAAAAGTGCAATTTTATTCGGACGTTTAACAGCGATGCCGGGCATTGCTTTGGGTTTTAATAACGGGTTTTATTGAAACGATTGCGTGGAGACAGAGCCATGATTCCATTAGCTAAGCGAGAAATACTGATCCGAGTCATCCTGATCGGGCTTGTTATAACGATGTATGACGTGATGCTGCACTCATTGCTGATAGTCATGCATCTGGCTTTCGAATGGTTCGAGTTTGCCCTTGAACACCTCATTGAGCATATTTTCCATACCACCCGCGAACAAAGCCAAATCATCGTTTTTTACCTGCTCTGGTCTATCGCGCTATGCATACTTTACCGCCTATGGCGAGCGCTGCCGGGCCTTTACAACCGGTTTAAAACGCGGCTCCTTGCAGCGAAATTGCAGTGTAAGTCATGCCTTAGCAATTACTGGAAAGAATTGTCTTCAATCCAAAAAACAAAATGGCTTGCTTCTTTTACCGTGAGCGTATCCTTTTTGGTCTTTTTCGCTTTCAGTTGACAGCCAAGTTAGGATGACGTCAAGAATCTCAACAATACGGCACACTAATTACCGGGAACCGTTACCTCGTCCCGACGAGTTACGGCACTGCCATTGCCGGTTCCCAAGCTCCAGAGACTGTGAAAGTATTATATTTAATCAGGCCGATAAAATCATTCACCACGGAGAACACGAACGACTGCAGGGATGCAGGAGGTAGAGCAACGCAGGGAGCAGTTGCCGAGGACACGAAGAAAATAATTCTATAACTCAACGTATTAGAATCTCCGTGCAGTCCATCTATGTCCTCCGTGGTTGCTCTTGGATTTTTTCTTAAACCGAATACTTTCACAGTCTCTCCAACTTGGAACCAGCGTATAGTTATAGTGAGCTGTAAATCGATATCGCTTCCTTGATGGACCGAACTACCTCGAACGTATTGCGTATAAAGCTTTTTCGTGTTTTTATGTTTTTCTGGGCAGTGCGTAACATCAGTTAATAATCACAATGAGGTCATTAATGATGAACAAAAAGAATCCATCGGAAAACCGTCCTTGGCATGCCCTTTCCCCCGATGCAATTTACGAGGCTTTGGTTAGCACCGAACAGGGCTTAAGCCGGCAGGAGGCAAAGCTGCGGCTGGCGCAATACGGTTTAAACAAACTGACGCCGGCCACCAGCCGCGGCCCTTTCAAACGCTTTCTCAGCCAGTTTCACAATGTACTCATTTATGTATTGCTGATTGCGGCCGGTATAACGGCAGCCATTGGACACTGGATCGACAGCGGCGTCATCGTCGGCGTGGTGTTGATCAATGCGTTGATCGGTTTCATTCAGGAAGGCAAGGCGGAAAAAGCCCTGGATGCGATTCGCAATATGCTTACGCACCAAGCCATGGTGCGGCGCGAAGGCAAAAATTTCCTGATACCCGCCGAGCAATTGGTTCCGGGCGATATCGTTTCCCTGGAAAGCGGCGACAAGGTGCCGGCTGATTTGCGACTTTTACAGGTCAAAAATTTGCGTGCCGATGAATCCATGCTCACCGGGGAATCGGTACCCGTCGAAAAAAACACCGCAGCTATCAGCGCCAATGTCCCGCTGGGGGATCGCTTCTGTCTGGCTTATTCGGGCACCTTGATTACCTACGGCACTGCGCTTGGCATGGTGGTGTCCACCGGTGACGAAACCGAGATCGGCCGCATCAGTTCCATGCTGCGCACCGTTCCTCAATTAGCCACACCCTTGCTGCGGCAGATTGCCCGCTTCAGCCGGTGGTTGAGCTTTGCTATTGTGATGCTGGCCTCGGCTACGTTCGCTTATGGTTGGGCTATTCAGCATTCTTCTTTGACCGAGTTGTTCATGTCGGTGGTAGGGCTTGCCGTAGCCGCCATTCCCGAAGGCTTGCCGGCGGTTATGACCATCACCTTGGCTATCGGCGTACAACGCATGGCCGAGCGTAATGCGATTATCCGGCGCCTGCCGGCCGTCGAAACCTTGGGCTCGGTCACCGTCATCTGTTCCGATAAAACCGGCACCCTGACCTGTAACGAAATGACCGTCAAATCGATCTTCGTGAATAACAAGCTGTTTACGGTGGAAGGCGTCGGTTATAGCCCCGAAGGCGGTTTTAAGCTGGCAGGCGAAATAACGCCTGTAGAAAATCACCCTGATTTGCATGAACTGATTCGAGGGGCCGTATTGTGCAATAACGCACGACTGGAGCAAAAATCCGGACACGTCGACAACTGGATCATACACGGCGACCCTACCGAGGGCGCCTTGATCACTCTGGCGCACAAGGCCGGGATGAACCCTGATTTTATGAATCAGCAAATGCCGCGTACCGACGTTATCCCGTTCGAATCGGAACATCGCTACATGGCGACACTGCATCACAACCATAGCAGCCATGCCTTCGTGTTTATCAAAGGCGCGCCCGAACGGGTGCTTGGCATGTGCACGCTACAACGCATCAATGGCGAAGATGTGCCGATTCATGTTGCCGATTGGCATCAAATCATGGATGACATCGCCGGCGACGGCCAGCGCCTGCTGGCAATTGCATTCAAGACCCTGCCTTTCTCCCAAAATCAAATCAGCTTTGCCGAGGTTGAAACCGGGCTGACGTTGCTGGGCGTCGTCGGCATGATTGATCCGCCGCGTCCCGAAGCCGTCAAAGCCGTGCTCAAATGCCAAAACGCCGGTATCAGGGTCAAAATGATTACCGGCGACCATGCGGCGACCGCTGCCGCGATTGCAGCGCAGCTCAATATCGGCGACGGCTCGGTGCTGAGCGGAGAACAGCTGGATCGGATGAGCGATAGCGAACTGACGGCGGACATCCGCAATGTCGATGTTTTTGCCCGCACCAGCCCGGAAAACAAGCTGCGTTTGGTGACTGCGCTGCAAGCGGACGGGCATGTGGTAGCAATGACCGGTGACGGCGTTAATGATGCGCCGGCGCTAAAACGCGCCGATGTCGGCATAGCAATGGGCAAAAAAGGCACCGAAGTCGCCAAGGAAACCAGTGAAATGGTGTTGGCGGATGATAATTTTGCTTCGATAGCCCATGCCGTTGAGGAGGGGCGCGGCATTTACGACAACCTGCTTAAGTCGATTATTTTTATTTTGCCTACCGGTGGCGGTGAAGCGTTGATCATCATCGCGGCTATTGTCATGGGCGAAACATTGCCGATCACTCCGGTGCAAATATTGTGGGTGAACATGATTACTGCGGTAACGTTATCGCTGACGCTGGCTTTTGAACCCCCGGAACGCAACATTATGGGCCGTATGCCCAGAAAGCCGGATGTTCCCTTACTCTCGCCGTTCATGATTTGGCGCATAGTATTTGTGTCGCTGATTATGGTGACCGGCACCTTTGGCCTGTTTCTCTGGGAGCGCTCATTGGGCGCTTCGATTGAACAAGCTCGGACAGTTACTGTAAATACGCTGGTGATGTTTGAAATATTTTACGTCTTCAACAGCCGTTACCTGCACGATTCCGTGCTCAATCTGCATGGCCTGTTCGGTAACTGGCTGATGTGGCAGGCTGCCATGATGCTGCTTGTATTCCAAATCGCTTTCACCTATTGGCAGCCTATGCAACGCTTATTCGGCACGGTCGATATAGACGCGCCTACTTGGCAAATGATTATCGCCGTCGCCTCCAGCGTATTTATATTGGTTGAAATAGAAAAGTTTTTTATGCGTTTGTTTCGGCCCGAAGCAGCGGCGAGGAGTAATAAGAAATAAGGGAACCGTATTTTGTTAACGGTCATTTACGGAATGGGGTAATGTTAACCTCAAAAAATGTGGACAACAGCGTGACTATTTTCAGCGGGATTAGCATAGTACGCTAATCAGGAATCATTCATAAGCGGGGGTGCTAAACGGTTCCCGTCTATAATATTTCAATGCAGTTTCACAAGGCGATTGCATAAATGCATGAGTAAGTTACATGAATGAAAACTGACGACGGTTGGCCGCACTTGAGTAACCTGCAGCGTTCATTTTCAATACACGTACTTATTTTAAAATAACGGATTATAATGAATATACATAAATTGCCCTGTATAGAGGTGACGGAATGAAAATGCTCGCTTTTTCTTTTATTGCAGGAATTGTTTTGCTCTATTTTTTGAATATAGCATTATTAAAAGCGCCCATACTCAATCTTGATTGGTCGATCCACGCAGGCCTAAGGTTTTTAATAGGTTTTATCATACTAGGCGTTAGTTCTTTTTATATGCAAGCAATTAAATTTAAAAGCGCTGTGTATATAATAGTTTTTATTGTAACAATAGATTATCTCTATGATTACTATGCACAAGCCTATAAACTTAATTTTGAAATAATATTACACGGAATTTTTATGATGATATGGGGAGCGATTTTGGGCTATCTGACCGCAAAATACCTAAAAGAGCGACTAACGCGTAATTAATCTAACGGCTTTGCTGTAGCATTTCTATTTACGCGCAAAACCCGGCACTTAAAATCCGTTATTTTCTTCAACGGTGACAATTCTCCGCACATCCGCGCAACCTGTGGCTGAATGGCTAAGGGCTTTTTAAAACTTTAGTCTTCCAGCTTCCGGTACAGCCTGCCTCTATCAATGCCCAAAATTTTAGCGGCTTGCGCTTTGTTGCCTTGGGTTATTTCCAAAATGCGCCGGATATAGGCGACCTCCAATTCCGCCAAGGTCATCGATTGAGATGCGGCTTTTCCTAGAAAGTTGTCCTCAACAGGTATCTGGGTGGCCTGGGCCAAATCTTCCAGCAGGATCGTGTCATGTTCGGCCAAGGCAACCGCCCGCTCCAGCATATTAGCCAATTCGCGCACATTACCGGGCCAGGAGTACGCGCGAATCCATCTCATCGCTTCGGCGGAGATGCCGTGGATTTGCCGTTGCAGTTTTGTTTGGGCCTTTTGCAATAAATGATCGACCAAGCGTTCCAAATCGGGCAGGCGCTCTCTTAAGGGCGGAATGTCAAAACGAATCACATTGAGCCGATAGTAAAGGTCCGGGCGTATCAAGCCGTTTTGCAAGGCTTTTTCGATGGATTGGTTAGTGGCGGCGATAATACGAACATCGGTGGCAATTTCGCTACCGGCTCCTACGGGCCTGACCTTGCCTGTCTCCAATGCTTGCAGCAGTTTGGGCTGGATCGCCAACGGCATTTCCGCAATTTCGTCCAGAAACAGGGTGCCGCCTTCGGCTTCAACAAACAATCCCGGACGATGTTCACGCGCATCGGTGTAGGCGCCTTTGCGCACCCCGAACAATTCGCTTTCCACCAGTGTGAAAGGCAATGCGGCGCAGTTGATTTGCAAAAAAGGACCATTGGCGCGCGGACTATGCTCATGGATAAAGCGCGCCAACGCGCCCTTACCGGCGCCGCTTTCGCCGGTCAGCAGTACCGGCGAATTGATCCGGGCCGCCCGGTCGGCAAGTTGCAGGATTTTTTGCATCTTCAGGCTTTCCGCAACCAATCCGCGAGGCATGACATCGCGGTCAGCCGTGGCGACACGCACAACCTCTCTACGCATTTGCCGATCTCTAAAGGCGCGCTCAATGGCGGACGTTAAATCGCTCAGGGAAAACGGCTTGGTGACAAAACCGCAGGCCCCCGCTTGTAAACTGCGCACCCCCAGATCAATGCTGCCGAAAGCGGTGATCAACAGAATCAACTGCCCGGGTTTATGTGCATGAATGGCCGCCATCAAATCCAGGCCGCGCATGCCGGGCATTTCCACATCGCTGATCACCAGGTCGAAATGCTCGGTTTCCAGGCGCTGCAAGGCGTGTTGCGGATCGGTTTCGCCGCTTGCGCGATAACCACTGACGGTGAGAATTTCCGTCAAGTACTCGACAACGCCGATATCGTCATCGATGACCAGTAAACGCTTATGTTTTTGCATTGTTTGATTGGTCAAGGCCATGATCGGGGTTCTCCACGGGCAAAATGATGGTAAAGACGCTGCCTTGCCCCGGCGCGCTTTCTGCTTTAATGCTGCCGCGGTGCGCGGTAACAATGCCGCGGGCCACAGCCAGGCCAAGCCCGACGCCGCCTTGTTCCTGACGGGTAGTAAAAAACGGGTCGAACAGGTGTTTTAGCGTTTCTTCGGACATACCGCAGCCGTCATCCCGAACAGTGAGTTGTATCGCTTCGGCGGTTTTGCTGTGGGCGGGATAGGGTTCGACAGCAACAACAATTCGGCCTCCCGCGCCGGTTGCGGCCAAGGCATTGGTGATCAGGTTTAAGACAATTTGCTGGATGCCGTCACTATCCGCAAGGATCGGCGGCAGGTCTGTTGCGGCTTCATAACGCAGTTCGACCTGCTTTTTATGCGCTTCGTATTTCAATAGCTTGAGCACGGCGTTCACGGGGTCGCGTAGATCAATGCAGGTGAAATGAGGCGGGCGCCGCCGCGTGAATTCCAGCAGTTGTTGGACGATACGGGTAATGCGCTCGGTTTGCGAAGCCAGTATCCGTGCGTGGCGGATGATTTCTTCGGGTTGGTCGGCACACAACAGCAGATAGTCGGCCCGGCCTTTCAATATCTGTAACGGCGAACCGATTTCATGCGCCAGTCCGGCCGATAGCTGTCCGATGGTAATCAGTTTATCCGCTTCCTGAAGGGCGGCCTGGACTTGGCGGCGCGATTGCGCTTCCTCTTTCAGTTTTTGCCGGGCGTTGGCCAATTCCGCAGCCATGGTATTAAAGGTCTTCAGCAGTACGCCGATTTCATCCTGATGTTTGATAAGGGGTAGCGGGGAGAAATTCCCGTCCCGTATTTGTTTCATGCCATCGGTCAACCGCTGCAAGGGCCAGCCGATATAAATCAAACAAATAAGTGTGCAAAGCGGTGCGGCAATCACAATAAAAGCAATTGTGGAAATCGCCAGGTTACGCCGGGTCACGTCAAGGTCGCGGCGCATTTCATGCAGGGCGCGCACAAACACCAGAACGCCAAGCCTTTCTCCCTGCGTGTTTTGTAGCGGCAAAAGCAGGGTAATGTATTCGGGGTTTTCCTCGGGATAAAAAAACTGATCGTCTTCATCATCTTTCAAAGCGGCATGCAGTCTTTCCTGGAAATCGCTTGCGTAAGAATTACCGATAGCATCCGGGAAAGCCTTGCCGTTTTCATCATAAATCCGGACTTTCAATGCCGGTTCAATTTGCTCAAGTTCTTTCAGCAGTTCTGTAATGTCGGCCAACTGCTTGTCTCGCATGGCATTTTCAACAGCGATTTGCAGACTTTTACCGAGTAGTTTTGTTTGCAGACTGATAACCCGGGTTAAATCCCGCTTTTCAATCGAAAGATGATAGAGACCGTATCCGATAAATATCAACAAGCCAATGGACGTTAAAGACAGCGTGAGCTTGGTAGAAATGCGCATGAAAAAATATGTTCCGATTTACTACAGAGCTGTAGTTTATAACAACACAATCAATTTGACGAACTGAATAACAATCAGCATAGCCGCTGCCGTTTAAATCTTCCTGGAAAATAACTTTGTTTTATAAACAAAGCGTTGCGCTTAATTATCTCGAATCTATAGCGATGCTTTGCGCTTTGGCATGGTTATTGACTGTTTTATGCCAATACTAACGAACACGATGGAGTTGGGCATCGTTACACTGGCTTGCGGCAACATGCTCCGCACGGAGGCAGGCTATCGAAAATTTCAAAGTTATTTAAGGCACGGCAATGAAAGTAGGATTAATGGGATTCGGCAAAACCGGTAAAGCGGTTGCGTCCATTTTATTGGAAAATAAAGAAGCAAACCTGCAATGGGTGATTCGCAAGACAAAACTTCTTGAACACCGCTCTGTACCTGAGTTTCTAGGCGTTTTGTCCGATGAGCCCGGCTTTATTTATTCAAAAAATGAATTTACCGCGGTTGATCTGCTCAACCGCTTTCCTGTCGATGTGATCATCGATTTTTCTTCGCAACACGGCATCGAATACTACGGTGAAGAAGCCAGTAATCGCGGCATAGCGATTGTCAGCGCGATTTCCAGCTATTCACCCGAGGAAATTCAATACCTTGAGCGATTATCGGACAAAACAAAAATTTTATGGTCGCCAAACATCACGATTGGGATCAATTTTTTAATCCTTGCCGCGAGAATACTAAAAAATATCGCCCCTTACACCGACATTGAAGTGATAGAGGAACATTTTAAAAACAAACCCGAAACTTCAGGGACGGCGAAAAAAATCGCCCAATGCCTGGATGTGCCGGAAGACGCCATAAAAACAATCAGGGCGGGGGGAATTATCGGCGTCCACGAAATATTGTTCGGCTTTCCGCACCAGACGGTTCGCCTCAAACATGAATCCATCGCACGGGAAGCATTCGGCAATGGCGCATTGTTTGCCGCGAAACATATTCTTAACAAAAACAATGGGCTTTACAGCATGGAAGATTTGCTGTTGCCCTATTTCCAATTTTTATCATAGAAATACCATCACCATGCGTAACTATTCGTTATTTTTCATTCCGTTTTTTTTGCTCAACGCTTGTACAGAACCAACGACTGGTTCAACCGACCGCAAACAGTCGTCGGCGGAAAGTGTTAAACCAGCCCAAACCACAGCCGCCGGGTCACAAAAAGCCGTTTCGATTCCACCGGAGTCCCGTCCTTACATTACCGTGGCGGCGGTGAGTCCGCAAACTTTCGCCGCAACGGTGCAAGCGCCGGCCCGGGTCGAGTTTCGCGCCAAGGCGCTATCGACGGTGGGTGCTGTCGTTGCCGGGCGCCTCGGCAAAATTAATGTGCAAGTCGGTGACCGTGTTAAGGCCGGTGCTGCGTTGGCAACGCTGGAAAGCTCCGAGGCCGCGCAAATGCGCGCTGATATTACTCGCGCGAAAGCCGAGCTGCAACGCGCCGAAGACCATGCCAAGCGTCAGGCGGTCATGCAAAAAAGCGGCGTCGGCCTGGAAATCGAGCGCGCCGAAGCGGATATCCAGCTTCGGCAGGCGCGCGCGGATTATCAACGCAGCGTGCAAGCGGTGCGCTTGCTGGGCGAAGGCGCGGATCAGTCTATCGTGCTGCGCGCGCCGATTGGCGGCGTGGTGTTGCGGGCCAACGCCTCAACAGGCGCGGCCGTGGAAGCGGGCGCGGTGTTGTTTGAGCTGGGCGAGCCCGGAGCATTGTGGATCGTGGCGGATGTGTTCGACAACGATTTGCCGCTGATAGAAAAAGGGGCCAAGGCGACCCTACAAATCAGCGCATTGCCTGAACCTGTGTCCGGTCATGTCGCCGCCATCGGTGCCTCCATGCAGCCCGACCTGCGCCGGGGCGCGGTTTATGTCGAGCTTGATGACAGTCATTTGATTCTCAAGCCCGGCATGTTTGCCAGAGCTTCGATAAGCGCGGCAGGCCCGCGCCGGATCGTGTTGCCGACCACGGCGGTGCTGATCAAAGACAAAAAACAAACAGTGGTTTATCTGGAAACGGCGGAAGGGCAATTCGAACCCCGCAACGTTACTGTCGGACAGGCGCGAGACGGCCAGGTACCGGTGCTTGAGGGGCTTGCCGATAGCGACCGGGTGGTTATCTCGGGCGCGTTGCTGCTCGATTCCGCTGCCGCGATGTTGTTGTAGGGGACGGCTGCCATGTTGCGAACTTTGATTGAACGCTGCGTCCACAGACGCCTTGCCGTTATCAGCACGGTATTAGTGATCGCTATTTTCGGCATACACGCTTTTTTGGAAACGCCTATTGAAGCTTATCCCGATGTCACCAATACCCAGGTCACCGTGATCAGCCTGATGCCCGGTTATGCGCCGGAGGAAGTCGAACGGCAAGTGACGGTGCCGTTGGAGCGGGTGCTGAACGGCACGCCGGACATGATCCAAATGCGCAGCCAGAGCCTGTTCGGCTTGTCCTTGATCACCATCACTTTCGAGGATCATATCGACAGTTTTCATTCCCGGACGGAAATCTCCCAGCGTATTTCCGGCGCGGAATTGCCGGAAACAGTGACGCCGGTGCTGGCTCCCGATTACACCCCGCTGGGCGAAATTTACAAATTTACCCTAATCAGCGACCGGCATTCCCTGTACGAGCTGCGTTCCGAAATGGAATGGAATGTATCGAAAACCTTACGGCAGATACCCGGTGTCGCCGATGTGTTGACTTTCGGCGGCTATTACAAGGAAATCCATATCGAAATCGACCCGACGCGCATCGAATCGCTGGGTTTGACGCTGGAAGAAGTGGGCGTCGCTATTGAAAAATCCAACCGCAATGTCGGCGCGGGCTTTCTCAGCTACGGCGACCAGGAGATGGTGGTGCGCGGCGTGGGTCATTTGCTCTCAGCCGAGGACATCAAGAAAATCGTGCTGAAAAACCGCGACGGTACGCCGGTCACCGTCGGCGATGTCGCCCGCTTGGTTCAAGCCTACACGCCGCGCCGGGGAACCGTGGGGCTGGACGAACAGAAAGAAGTGGTTGAAGGCATTGTGCTGCTGCGGCGCGGACAGAATCCGTCGCGGGTGCTCGACGCCTTGCATGGCAAGGTGGAGGAATTGAATGCGCGCATCCTGCCGGCCGGCATGCGCATCGTGCCGTTTCTCGACCGGGCCGAGCTGGTCAGCAGCACCTTGCATACGGTTTTCGACAACCTGCTGCACGGCTTTTTCCTGGTAGTGGGCGTGGTCTGGCTGTTTTTACGCAGCATTCGCGGCTCGCTGATTGTCGCCACCGTGATTCCTTTGTCTTTATTGGTCGCATTCCTGGGGCTTTACCAGTTGGGGATGCCGGCCAACCTGATCTCCATGGGGGCGATCGATTTCGGGATTATCCTGGACGGCGCGGTGGTGTTGATGGAAAACGTCATTCATCAGGCTTCGCATAGTAAACCGCAAACGCGAAGGGAAATGCTGCACCTGATTGCCGATGCGGCTTACGATGTCGCCAAGCCCGCTTTCTTCGCCATGTTAATCATCATTGCCGCGTTAATCCCGGTGTTTACCCTGGAGCGGGTTGAGGGGCGGATATTTCGCCCGCTGGCAATGACTTACAGCTTTGCCTTATCCGGCGGCTTGGTATTTGCGTTGTTTCTGGTTCCCGCGCTGTGCGCGGCCTTTATTCAGCCTAAACATGCCTTGATTACCGAGCCTCAATTTTTGGAGCGGCTGCGGCAGGGCTATTCACGGCTGCTGGATTATGCGCTACGCCAACGGACCGTGATTCTGACGGCCGCCGGGGGATTGCTGTTGGCCGGGGCAATCTCGGGCAGCCAATTGGGCACCGAGTTTTTACCGGAACTGGATGAAGGCGACATTCATGTTTTCGTCGAAATGCCGTCGAGTGTTTCGCTGGATAAAGGCCAGGACATTTTATTGGATATGCGCCGCCGCCTGCTGCAATACCCGGAAGTGCTCGGTGTTTTGAGCCAGCAAGGCCGCTCAGAGGACGGCACGGACAACGAAGGCGTGAACATGAGCGAGACCTTCGCCCATCTCAAACCTCACGAACAATGGCGCGATGGCTGGGACAAGGAAAAGCTGGTGGAGGCGATGCGCACCTCGCTGGAAGAAATACCCGGCGTGCGCTTTAATTTTTCGCAACCGATTAAAGATAACGTCGAGGAAGCGGTCAGCGGCGTGCGCGGTAAAGTGGTGCTGAAAATTTACGGCCCCGATCTTGAAAAAATGCGCGATACGCTGGAAGAGGTCAAATCGGCGCTGGCCGATGTTGCGGGCGTCATTGACCTGGATCTTTACCGCGAATCGCGAGTGCCGCAGCTACAGATCAAACTGGATCGCGCCGCCCTTGCCCGGAACGGTTTGGATGTCGATACGGTGCAAGACACTATTGAAATCGGCATGGCCGGGCGGGTTGTCTCGGAGTTGTGGCAGGCCGAACGGCCCGTGCCGATTCGCTTGATACTCCCGGCAACCGAGCGCGGCGACATCGAAAAAACCGGCAACCTGAACGTGGTCAGCCCACTGGCCGCCTATATCCCTTTGCGCGACCTGGCCGTTATCGACATTGCCCAAGGCCGCACTTCAATCGAACGCGAAGCCAACAGTCGCTATATGGCGCTTAAATTCAACGTCGACGGCCGCGATTTGGGCTCGGTAGTGCATGAAGCGATGGCGTTAGTAACCGAAAAAGTCACCGTGCCCGAAGGCCATTTCCTGCTCTGGGGCGGGGAATTCGAAAACCAGCAACGGGCCATGGCCCGGCTTGGCGTGGTCATACCTATCGCGGTGCTGATCGTTCTGGGCTTGCTGTATAGCGCATTGCAATCGGCGCGTAGCGCGGCGGCGATATTGATCGCGACGCCGTTTGCGATGACCGGCGGCGTGTTCGCATTATTACTGACCGGCATCCCGCTGTCGGTCAGCGCCGCTATCGGCTTTATCGCCTTGCTGGGCCAAGTCTGCTTAATGGGCTTACTGGTGCTTAGCGCGACGGAAGACATGCGCCGTAGCGGTTTTGAATTGCTGGTCGCGGTCAAGGAAGGGGCCACACTGCGTTTGCGTCCGGTATTGATGGCCTCATTGCTGGCCTTGCTGGGCCTGTTGCCGATGGCGCTATCCACCGGCATCGGCAGTGAAACGCAGCGCCCGTTCGCGGTGGTGATCGTCGGCGGCATGTTGACCACCTTTCTGGTGGCGATGTTCATATTGCCGGTTATCTACACCCTGGTGACTTCCAAACAGATGTTAACGCCCGAAGAGGCCGATGAATTATTGGAAACGCAAGTATGAACACGCATTATCTGAAAATTGAAATAACCCGTAACCGCCTAAAAACAATCTCGATTGCGATGCTGCTGTTGTTCAACAGCGCGCAGGTTTTTTCGGAAGAACCGCTAAAAAACCGGGACTTGCCCAAGGCCGTGTCGATTCACCAACTGTTGCGGATCGTCAGGGAAAAAAGCCCGCGCTACGCCGTTGCGCGCAGTCAAATCGAGGCGGCGCAAGCCGACGTCGTGGCGGCGGATGTGCTGCCTAATCCCAAAGTCAGCTATGGCCGTTACGATCAAGCCGGAGGACAAAGAAATACCCAGTTCGACGGCCCTTCGCAACAGAACATCAACCTGGAAGTGCCGATGCTGCTGGCCGGTCAACGCGGCGCGCGGAAAGATGCGGCCGAACGCCGGGTCGAGGTCGCCGAAGCCGATGCCGAGGTTGAATACAACCGCCTGATCCGCGAAACCTGGCGGCTGTTCGTGCAATTGCTGGCCGGACAGCAACGGGTGGCGGCGTTGGACGAGGCTAATCGGGAACTGGAACGCTTGCAGACCCTGATTAGCGGTAAAGAAAACGCCGGAACCGCCAGCCGATACGACGTCATGCGCATTACCCAGGAAGTTCAAAGCCTGAAAGCGCGCCTGGAAAATGCGTATACCGATAACGCCGGCGTTGCCGGCGAACTCGCGGTGTTATTGGGCTTCCCGGACTGGAAGCCGCAAGCCCAAGGCGCATTGGCGCCTCTCGGCGTGTCGGCTGATGTCGATACCTTATGGTTGCAGGCGGAACATAACAATCCCGAACTTGAAAGCGCGCGGCGGGAAACCGTTGCCGCCGATTCGGGACTGGAACGCGCACGCCGTGAACGTTGGCCGGTTCCCTCGCTGTTGCTGGGCACGGCATTTACCGACCGGCCTTACGGAAATGCCGCCTATGCCGGCGTTTCCGTGGATTTGCCGATATTCGATCGCGGCCAGGGCGGCATGGCTAAAGCGTCCGCCGAAAAGCATGCCGCCCTGCTCAAACGGGAACTGCTTGCGGCCGCAACGCGGCAGGAATTGGAACGCGCGGTGGAGGTATTGTCGCGTCGTCGCGCGACACTGGCCGGATTTGATCGCGATGTGCTGGCACCCTTACCAAGCCTGAAGCAGATGGCTGAAGATGCCTATCGCTTAGGGAAAACAGGTCTTTTGGAACTGCTGGATTCTTCGCGTTCAAGAACCGAAATCAAACTGAATCACTTAGAGCTGGTAACGGGTGAAATCGAAGCCGAACTTGATGTGATGATGGCATCGGGGCTATTGGCGGCTGCTTTGGACGATCCAGCGTAAATCAGTCGATTGTCTTTCGTGATATTTGAACCTCAGGAATAATGCCAATGCGTCTTTATTTTGTAATTGAAAATCTTAAAAAATGCCTGTCATTTTATGATCTCAAGCTATTATTCACGAAGTCATCTACTAAGATCCTCTTACTTTTATTAAAAACTCAGGAGTCAAACATGCTTAGTTTTATCAAATCGAGTCTGAAATATTTTGTGGTCGGTGTTTTGGCGTTAATTCCTGTTGTCATTGTCATCCAAGTCTTGGTGTTTTTGGAGACTATCCTGAAAGATTTTTTTATTTATATTTACGGATACTCCAACAATATCTTTATGACTCTCCTGGCTTTCACGCTGTCTTTTATCGCCATTGCTTATACCGGTTATCGGGTCACAGTCTCCGAAAAAATGTGGGTGTTGCATCAGGTTGAATTGTTAATTAACCGGATTCCAATGATCAGGACGATTTACAGGGTCAGTAAAAAACTGGTCAACCTGCTCGGTAGCCAGGAAAAAAGCGTCGCCAAGGAAATTGTTTTAATTGAATACCCCAAGGAAGGCTTATGGGTGCCGGCTTATGTCACCAATAAAGTAGGCGAGATGCTGGTTGTCTATGTGCCGACTTCACCCAACCCGACTTCCGGATTCACCATTATTGTGCATCAATCGAAGGTCGTGAAATCGAGCATGGATATTGAAGCCGTCACCAGTTTTATAGTCAGCGTCGGCGTTGATTTGAATCAAAAAGAGGAATTTGAAAAGCTTGCCGACTTGGAACGCAGCGGAATCCGTAACTCCGAGTAGTGAGTGATATTTTTAGCGATGCAGAACAAATAATAAGCCGAAAAATCAAATTTTAGGAATGACCATGAAACAATTTGAACAACTCGCGGCGTAAGTTTTCAGCGGGAGTGCAAGCTTGGCTTGCGCTTGCAGGCAAAGCCTGCACTCCCGCTATTAGCAACTTGCCCACATTATTTCGTACACATTCTTTAAGAAAGGATTAATGTGTGCAATCCTATAATTAATAAACTCCTTAGATTCACTGGGACTGACCCGCTGCAACACGAACCGGTTTGCAGACGGTTAGGGACATGAGAATACGGCTCGGAATTACTGAAGCTAAAAGTCCGGAATTCATGACTGGCGCGTATTTTTTAAATACACCGGTAATTAGAGAGTCTATCTGCAATGATCGAAAATACTGATACCGAACCGCTGTATATCCTGTTAATCAGCGTTCACGGTTTGATTAGAGGCCGCGATCTGGAATTGGGACGCGACGCGGATACCGGCGGTCAAACCAAATATGTCGTTGAGCTGGCTAAAGCGCTGGCAAAACAGTCGAATGTCGGGCGCGTGGATTTGGTAACGCGGCGGATAATCGACAGCGAAGTCGGCCCCGATTACGCCGAGCTCGTCGAACCGCTGGCGGCAAATGCACAAATAGTCCGTATTGAAGCGGGTCCCGAAGGCTATATCCGCAAAGAAGAGCTATGGGACCATCTGGACAGTTTCGCCGACAATTTACTGACTTGGCTGCACCGCCAGCCGCGCTGGCCGGATATTTTGCACAGCCATTATGCCGACGCCGGCTATGTAGGCGTCCGCCTTGCGCATTGGACCGAGTTGCCGTTAATCCATACCGGCCATTCTTTGGGGCGCGACAAATGCCGCAGGCTGCTGGCGATGGGCTTGCCGATGGAGGTGATTGAGCAGCGCTATCATCTGTCGCGCCGCATCGACGCCGAAGAGGAGACGCTGACCAACGCCGATCTGGTGATTACCAGCACCCGCAATGAAATCGAAGAGCAATACGAGCTTTACGATTGCTACATGCCGGACAAGATGGCAATCATACCGCCGGGAACCGATCTCGACATGTTTCATCCGCCCCCTTCCGCCGGCGAAAGCATTGCTTTTGCCGACAACCTCAAGATGCCGCTGCATGAACCGGATAAGCCGATAATATTGGCGCTGTCCCGGCCCGACCAGCGGAAAAATATCGTCGGACTGTTGGAAGCTTACGGGGAATCGCCGCGTTTGCAGCAGTTAGCCAATCTGGTGATCGTCGCCGGTAATCGCGAAGACATCCGGGAGTTGGACGAAGGCCCGCAAGGGGTTTTGACGGAGCTGTTATTGGTTGCCGATTATTACGATCTCTACGGCCGGGTGGCGCTGCCGAAACACCACTCGGCTGACGAGGTCGCCGACATTTACCGTCTTGCGGCGGCATCCGGAGGCGTGTTCATCAATCCGGCCCTGACCGAGCCGTTCGGCCTGACCCTGCTGGAAGCGGCCGCCAGCGGCCTGCCGCTGGTCGCCACCGAAAACGGCGGCCCGGTGGACATCATCGGCAATTGCCGTAACGGCTTGCTGATCGATCCGGTGGACAAACCGGCGATGGCAGAAGCCCTGTTGGCTATCCTCGAAAATCCGGAACTTTGGCGGGAATTTTCCGCAAATGGCTTGCAAAACGTCGCCCGCTATTATTCCTGGGACGCCCATGCGCAAGCCTATTTACGAAAGATTCAGGCATTGCCGCAGCAAGCGGGGCAACTCCCGAAAATCCCGCCGCTCGCCGAAACCGGCCGCTTTCGGAAACAAGCCATTTTTACCGCTATCGATAATACCTTGTTGGGCGACGCCGAAGGACTGGAGCAATTTGTCAATCTTATCCGCGAAAAACGTAAGAAACTTTTATTCGGCATCGCCACCGGGCGGCGGCTGGATGCGGTTCTGGCGGTTTTTAAAAAACACAAGATTCCGATGCCGGATATTTTAATCACCAGTCTCGGCACTGAAATCTATTATGCGCCGCAACTGATCGCCGATATTGCCTGGATCTACCATATCGATCATTTATGGACGCCCCAAGTGCTGCGGCGCGTCATCGGCGATTTGCCGGGCCTGACACTGCAAGCCAAAAGCGAACAGAGCCGGTTTAAGCTTTCCTATCTTTACGACAGCAATAGCGCACCGCCGATGGAAGACATCCTCAGCTTGTTGCGGCAGCAGGAATTGTCGGTCAATGCGACGCTCTCGTTCGGCCAGTTTTTGGACTTTGTTCCGGCCAGAGCCTCCAAAGGCCAGGCATTACGCTATGTCGCCCGGCAATGGAACATTCCGCTGGAGCGTATCCTGGCTACGGGCGGTTCCGGTGGCGACGAGGATATGTTGCGCGGCAACACCCTTGGGGTCGTGATCGCCAACCGTCATTGCGAGGAGCTGTCCATTCTGGGCGATACCGAGCACGTCTATTTCGCCGAGGGTTCGCATGCCTGGGGCATATTGGAAGCCATTGAGCATTACGACTTTTTTAACCGCTAACGGAGTCCATCGTCCATGATCAAGCGCATCCTGATTTGTACCGATCTCGACCGCACCCTGCTGCCGAACGGCAGGCAAACCGAATCGGCCGGTGCGCGGGCGGCTTTTAAGCGGCTGGTGGCCCGCCCGGAAGTGACCCTGGCTTATGTCAGCGGCCGGCACCGCGAGCTGGTTGAAGACGCTATCCGGGAATACGAGCTGCCGTTGCCCGATTGGGTCATCGGCGATGTCGGCACGACGATCTACCAAGTATGTATCGGGGAATGGCGGCATTGGCCTGAATGGGAGCAGGACATCGCCGCCGATTGGCGAGGCTTGACGGCAAACGATTTACGGCCTTTGTTTAGCGATTTACCGTCTTTACGCCTACAGGAAGAAGCCAAGCAAAACCGTTACAAACTCAGCTACTATCTGCCGCTGTTAACGGACATCGACGCCCTGCAACGGGAAATGCTGCGACGGCTGGAAACCCGGCAGGTGTCGGCCGGCTTGATCTACAGTGTCGACGAAGCAACATCGACGGGACTGTTGGATGTGTTGCCCGCCCACGCCACGAAACTCCATGCCGTGGAATTTTTAATGCAACATCAGGGCTTCGGTTACGCCGACACGGTTTTCGCCGGCGACAGCGGTAACGATTTGCCGGTGCTCGCCAGTGCGGTTCAGTCGGTATTGGTCGCCAACGCCGCCCCTGATGTTGTCGACCAAGCCAAAACTCAATCCCGGGAACAGGGAACGATGGCGGCATTTTATTTGGCGCAAGGCGGTTTTTTAGGCATGAACGGCAATTACAGCGCCGGGATATTGGAGGGAATCGCTCATTACCATCCCGGCATCCGGGTTTGGATGGAGCAAGACCGGGAACCATAACCGTCACCGATAGGGCGTGTTGCCTATGGTTCCCACGCTCTGCGCTCGTCGTTATGCACAACGCTGTTCAAGAACCGTTGTGCCGGCGTAGGGCGTGCCGTGCGCGCCTTATACCCAGAGGGCATAAGTTTCGTTTGAGCAGGCAAGCTGCTCAACTCAGCTTTATAACGCGCATGAAATCAGTTGAGCGGCTTGAGCTGCTGGGCGGCCACTGGGCTTTCCAAGGCGCGCACGGCACGCCCTACGCGAAAGCTTCCTTGTTTGCCAGAATGCGACGTCTCGCGGACACTTGTGTATAACGGCGAGCGCTCTGCGTGGGAACGATGCGTTCAAACGTTTCACGATGGTTGATGAAGCTGTCGGACCGTGGATAAAAAAACGTTGCGGACGAGGTACATACCCCGTCCGGCTTGAGCAATTGAGCATAGTGAATTTATTTCATGTCTTTCGTGGACAAATTTTTTCAAAAATCATTGGGGCGAACATACACGCCCAGGATAACGATATATGTACGAACAAGTTTCCCACTCGCTGTTGAATGCCATTCTGGACGACTTAAAACCGGAAATCAGCAGGCAGGATTTACGGCATTTTTATACCCGGCTGGGCGCTAATTTTTATGCCATTTACTCGCTGTTTTTTAACCTCTACGGACACCGCAAGGACTTTAAGCCGCAAATGCAGCGTCTGGTGGAAACCATGGCCAAAGGCTATATCAACCGCTCCGCGGAACTGGAAAGCGTCGACATCGCGCGCGAACAGGACCATAACTGGTTCCTGGCGCAAAAATGGGTCGGCATGGCGCTTTACACCAACGGTTTTGCCGAAAACCTGGACGATTTGGCCGATAAAACGCCTTATTTCCAGGAGCTGGGCATCAACATGGTGCATATCATGCCGATTTTGATGTGCCCGGCCGGTAAAAGCGACGGCGGTTATGCGATCAGCGACTTTCGGAAAATCGACGACAGGCTTGGCGACATTAACGATTTACGCCGGGTGGCCGAGGAATTCAGGAAACGCGATATTCTGCTGGTCCTGGACATCGTGCTCAATCATACCTCCGACGAGCATGAATGGGCCCAAAAGGCGGTCACCGGAGAGCGACGCTATCAGGATTATTACTTCATGTTCGATAACCGGGAAATACCCGATATGTTCGAACAAAGCATGCCGGAAATTTTTCCCGAAAGCGCGCCGGGCAATTTCACCTGGAATGCCGACCTGCAAAAATGGGTGATGACCGTCTTCCATGATTACCAGTGGGATTTGAATTACAGCAATCCCGAAGTATTTATTGAAATGCTCGACATTATCCTGTTTTGGGCCAATCAGGGCGTCGATGTGCTGCGTCTCGACGCCGTCGCTTTCCTGTGGAAAAAAATCGGCAGCTCCTGCCAGAACGAGCGCAATGCGCATCTGATTCTTCAATTGATGAAGGACTGCTGCCAAGTGAGCGCTCCCGGCGTGTTGTTTATTGCCGAAGCGATCGTCGCGCCGGTTGAGGTCATCAAGTATTTCGGCGAAGACGCCATTATCGCCAAGGAATGCGAAATCGCCTACAACGCCACATTGATGGCGTTGCTGTGGGACGGCATTGCCACCAAAAACGCCAAACTGCTTTATCAAGGACTGCAAAATCTGCCCGCCAAACTGGAACGGGCAACCTGGCTGAATTATGTGCGCTGCCATGACGACATCGGCTTCGGTTTCGATGACAACGATGTCCGGGCGGCCGGTTACGAGCCTTTCTCGCACCGGAAATTCCTGGTCGATTATTTCACCGGCCAATTCGAAGCTTCGCCGGCCAGGGGGATGGTGTTCATGCGCAACGACGCAACCGGAGACGCGCGCATTTGCGGTTCGCTGGCGTCCTTGGCGGGACTGGAAGCGGCAGCGGAAAGCGGCGATTCGGCCCTGATATTAGCCGCGGTCAATAAAATCCTGTTGCTGCATAGCGTGATTCTGTCTTTCGGCGGCATTCCGCTGCTTTACAACGGCGATGCGCTGGGCGTCGTCAACGACTACAGTTATCGCGACGACCTCAGTAAAAGCGGCGACAACCGCTGGATTCACCGGCCCAAGATCAATTGGGAAAGAGCCGAATTGCGAAAAAAACAAGGCACGGTGGAATACAGTCTGTTCAGCGCATTGAAAAAAATGATCGCCATCCGCAAGGAAACCTCGGCGTTCGCCGATTTCAACAACCGCGAATTACTTGACGTCGATAATGAGCATTTGCTCTGTTTTATCCGCTTCAATCATTTGCGGCCGTCGGAAAGAGTCCTGGTGGTCGCCAATTTCGACGCCAATCCCCAGTATCTTGACCTGGATGTCATCAGTGGCCGGGGTATTAATCTTTACGGTCAGTTTGTCGATTTGTACAGCGGCAGAAGTCCCGCCCAGTACGATCGCCGGATCGTTTTGCAGGCTTATCAATTTTATTGGTTAACGGAAATATGAGCGGATTGGTTTGACCCGGATTTGTTTCGCCCCCACGCGCCAGGTTATTACTATCAAGTTAATGGTTGCGCATCCAGCGGTTGGAGTGCAAGGCAAGCCTTGCACTCCATTTCGGCTTAACTTTAATAGCAGTGTCGCAACGCATGCAGTCGTCGGCAACCGCTCCCTGCGTCGCTCGACTCAGCGCAGCAAAAGCAGAGGCTTTTTGGTGGTCGTCAGCATCCTGGCGGTAAAACTGCCCAGCAGCAGGTCATGAAGGCGGGTGTGACTGAAGGCACCCATCACGACCATATCGATAGCGTGTTTGTCCTGATATTCACAAAGCAGTTGGTCGGGCTTGCCCAGTAATATTTTGCTGATCACTTCAATGCCGCCGGCGTTTGTCAGTTTGTCGGCAAACGGCTGAAGTAATTGTTCGGTCGCTGTCGCGTCTTTGCTGACATAAACCAGATGGCAGGTCAGGCCTTTATAAAGCGGGCTGGTAGCGACCATGTCGATAGCTTTGTCCGCCGCTTTACTGCCGTCATAGGCAATCATGATGCTCTGCGGCGCTTTGAACGCCTCATTGACCACCAGGATAGGCTTATGCAATGAGCGGATGATGGACTCAAGTTTTGCGCCTATTTTGTCCGGCCGGTTTTCATGCACTTTGCCCCGGATGCCGATGACCAGGACACGAATACTTTCTTCAAGCTCGACCAGCGATTCAACCAAGCTACCGTGGCGCTGGTTGGTATCAGGATTAGCAATACCGGCCTGGATAACTCGGTCTTTGGCAGCCTGTAGCAACAACTTGCCTTGCTGTAGCCGCAGTTTGCTGTGCTGCTGTTCGACGGCGGTCAGTTCTTCGAGCAAATGTTCCTGGCTGCCCAAGCCGATGTTGCCGGACAAATCCAAGGTTGCGGCGGTTTCGGGATGGTGATCGATGGCATGCAATAGCTTTAACGGCGCATCGACGCGTTGCGCTATCCAGGCGGCATAATCGCAAACGGCTTCTGTCAGTGACGAACCGTCGATACACGCCAGCACTCTATTGGTATTAGTGTTCATTAATGGCCTCCCATGACTTTTTCAATTTCTTCCGGCTTATCGTGGATGCCGAAACGGTCGACAATAGTGGCGGTGGCTTCGTTCATGTCGATCAATTCCACATCCGCGCCTTCGCGGCGGAACTTGATCACGGCTTTGTCCAAGGCGGTCACCGAGGTGATGTCCCAGAAGTGCGCGCGGTGCAGATCGATCACCACTTTATCGACGGCTTCCTTGAAATCGAAGGCCTCGATGAACTTGCCCGACGAGTTAAAGAAGATTTGCCCGATAACGCGATAAGTCCGGGTACTGTTCGCTTCGTCCAGCTCCGACTCGACATACATGAAATGGCTGATTTTGTTGGCGAAGAACAACGACGCCAGCAGTACGCCGACGAAAACGCCGAACGCCAGATTATGCGTCCAGACCACCACAATCACGGTCGCCACCATCACCACATTGGTCGACAGCGGGTGCTGTTTCAGGTTGACGATAGAACTCCAGCTGAACGTGCCGATCGATACCATGATCATCACCGAGACCAACGCGGCCATCGGTATCCTGGAAATCCATTCGTCCAAGAACACCACCATGATCAACAGAACGCTGCCGGCGATGAAGGTGGACAAGCGGCCGCGCCCGCCGGACTTAATATTGATAACGGACTGCCCGATCATCGCGCAACCGGCCATGCCGCCGAGCAATCCGGCGCCGATATTGGCAAGCCCCTGGCCTTTGCATTCGCGGTTCTTGTCGCTGGTGGTATCGGTCAAATCATCAATGATGGTGGCGGTCATCAACGATTCCAGCATGCCGACGACGGCCAGCGGAATCGAGTAAGGCGCAATAATTTTTAAGGTTTCCAGAGTCAACGGCACTTCGGGCCATAAAAACACCGGCAGCGTGTCGGGCAACTCGCCCATGTCGCCGACCGTGCGGATGTCCAGTTGCCAATAAATGGCGATGCACGTCAAAACGATAATGCAGACCAGCGGTGAAGGCAGGGATTTGCCGATCACCGGAATATACGGAAACAGGTAAATGATCGCCAACCCGCCAGCGGTCATTGCGTAGACATGCCAGGTCACATTAGTCAGTTCCGGCAGCTGCGCCATAAAAATCAATATCGCCAAAGCATTGACGAAACCGGTGACTACCGAACGCGACACAAAACTCATCAGGCTGCCGAGCTTCAGGTAACCGGCGATGATTTGCAAAACGCCGGTCAGCAGCGTTGCCGCCAGTAAATATTGCAGGCCGTGCTCCTTGACCAAAGTCACCATCAGCAGCGCCATCGCCCCGGTCGCCGCCGAGATCATGCCCGGCCTGCCGCCGACAAACGCGGTAATCACCGCAATACAGAACGAGGCATAGAGCCCGACTTTGGGATCGACTCCGGCGATGATGGAAAAGGCAATGGCTTCGGGAATTAGCGCAAGGGCAACGACCAGACCGGCCAACACATCGCCTCGAATGTTGCCGAGCCAGTCCTGTTTTTTCGATAAAAAGAGCATTTCAATCCTGCAAATTAACAACGGCTATGTGGGAACATAGCCGGAGAGTATAAAAAAATTATGTAGCTATTCAGCCGACTGGTGCTCACTCCTATAATGTTCAAAGCCGGCTTTGAACTCCGATAGCACACTTTATGGAGTCCAAAGCGGGCTTTGGATACTCACAGAACCGACTTTGTGATTAAAAAAGGGGCACCTTACCCATTGATCAGTAAATGAGCATAAATGCTGACGATATAGCCCAGCATGATAGCGGGCATCCACTTGAGATGGCCTACGAAAGTATAGAACCCTTTGCCTTGACCCATTAACGCAACGCCGGCGGCCGAGCCGACCGACAGCAACGAACCGCCGACGCCGGTGGTCAGCGTAATCAACTGCCATTGGGCGATGCTCATTTCGGGGTGCATGCTGAGCACTGAGAACATAACCGGTATGTTATCGATAACGGAAGATAGGATGCCTAAGATGATATTGGCCTTGGTCGGGCTCATATCGACGTACAGCATATGCGACATCAGCTCGAGGTAGCCAATGAATTGAAGTCCGCCGACGGCGAATACCACCCCGAAAAAAAACAGCAAGGTGTCCCACTCCGAATCGCGTACGCAATTGAAAATGTCGTAATGGCCTTCAAATGCAGTCGATATTTGAAAGTGATAGCTCAGCATCATTAAGAATGACAGTCCCACCATCATGCCCATAAAAGGCGGAATATATAAATATTGCTCCCCGAGAATCGCTAAAACAATGGTCACGACAAACAAAGCACTGATACGTTTAGCGCCGGTTTTAAGCTTAACGTCGTCAGCCTGTTCGTTAACGGGCGGCATGGTGTTAGGCACAAAAAATTGCATGCACACCGCCGGTACGACGAAATTCAGCAAAGCAGGAACAAATAGCTGGAAAAATTCGATGAAAGGGACGTGGCCCGATTGCCAGACCATCAGCGTGGTGATATCGCCGAATGGGCTGAATGCGCCGCCGGCATTGGCCGCTACGACAATATTGATGAAGCTCAGGTTTACGAAACTTTTAGCGTCTTTATCGGCGAATGCCATCACCACCGCCCCGACCAATAATGCCGTGGTCATATTGTTGGCGAAAGAGGACAGGAAAAAAGCGATGATGCCGGAAATCCAGAACAGCTGCCGGTAGCTGAAGTGTTTTTTGCTTAACCAACTGCGCAATACTTCGAAGACATTTCTCTCCGTCATCGCATTGGTGTAGGTCATCGATACCAGCAAAAACAATAACAGCTCAGCATAATCCATCAAATCATGCATTAACCGTCCTCTGATCTCTTCACGGCCGTAGCCGTTTTGTATCGCCAGGTAAGCGGCCAATATCCAGATAAACCCTGCAGCCATGATCACCGGCTTGGATTTTCTTAGACCCGTAAACTCTTCGGTCATGACAAAGCCGTAAGAAATAATAAATATTGCCAGACAAAGAATGCCGATTATCGAATTAGTCTGTCCGAGCGTTGGAGCCAGTTCGGAAGCATGGACGGGAAGAGCGGCACAAAAAAATAATAAAAAAATGGATAGTCGATACATTGCTTTAATAAATAGAGTTACAGCCAGGGAAAGAGCCAAAATAGACTGCGGAAATACCTACCTGGTAAGTCGGCAATCACGCTCATTTTACTGACAACAAGCAGCGTTCGCTAATAGAAAGAAAAATAAATGCTTATAAACTGATGGAGGGATTCACGCCGTATATGCAACGTGCACTATATGATCGCAAAAAACCAACGCAGTCATAATAAAATACCCTGATACGCAAACCAGGGTTTGACGGACATCAGCGCCAGACCCGCCGCGCCGCAAACTGCGATGACCGGAACGACGCCTAACTTGTAACGGAACAATGCCAGCAAGGCGCCTGCCCCGATCAGTGCGGCAATGCCGTCGAAACGGCCTGCAAAGCCATGCGGCCAGAACACATGCCAGGCGAAAAACACCGCAAGATTCAGAATCACGCCAACCACGGCGGCGGTTATCGCCGACAGCGGCGCGGTAAATTTTAGATTGCCGTGGGTCGATTCAACCAAAGGGCCGCCTGCCAGGATAAACAAAAAGCTGGGCAGAAAAGTGAAATAAGTGACCACGACCGCTGCGACCACGCCAGCCATTAATAACGCATCCGAACCGAACGGCAATTGGCTCCAGCCGCCCAGAAACCCGACAAAAGTGACGACCATGATCAGCGGACCGGGCGTGGTTTCGCCGAGCGCCAGACCGTCGATCATCTGCGTAGCGCTTAGCCAGTGGAAATGCTCCACCGCGCCCTGGTACACATACGGCAATACCGCATAGGCGCCGCCGAAAGTCAGCAGCGCCGCCTTAGTGAAAAACCAGCCCATTTGCGTCAGCGCGCCGTTCCAGCCGTACTGTCCGCACAGCAAGCCCATCACGCCGCCCCACAACATCAACCCTGTTATAGCGACTTTAACCAAGTGCAGCCAACGGAACCGGGCATGCTCCGGCACTGGCGTATCGTCATCGATCAGTGCGGGGCCGTAGCTTTGTTTGGCAGAGCCATGTCCGCCGCCAACGGCGAATTTATCAGGGACGAGACGTCCGCCGATAGCGCCGAGACAGGCTGCAATCAATACGATCAACGGGAACGGCGCATCCAATGCGAAAATCGCAACGAAAGCCAGCGCCGCTAAAGTCCATAGCAGGCTATTTTTCAAGGCCCGCGAGCCGATGCGGTACGCTGCGAACAGCACGATGGCGGTCACCGCGGGCTTGATGCCGTAAAGTATGCCGGCCACCGCAGGAACCTGGCCGAAACTCAGGTAAATCCAGCTAAGCAAAATCAGCAGAAACAGCGACGGCAGGATAAACAAGAGTCCTGCAATCACACCACCCCAAGTGCGGTGCATCAGCCAACCGAGATAGGTTGCTAACTGCTGTGCTTCAGGCCCCGGCAGTAACATGCAGTAATTCAACGCATGCAGGAAGCGCTTTTCTGAAATCCAGCGACGCCGCTCGACCAATTCCTGATGCATGATGGCGATTTGCCCGGCAGGGCCGCCGAAGCTGATGAAGCCGAGTTTGAGCCAGAAACGGAAAGCTTCGCCGAAACTGATAGGTTGTGGTCGTTCCATGGTCTTCTTGTTAATGGATATTAAGTTCTTTAGCTGCAATCAGCAGTTCGTCGATAAAGTGCTGCGTGTATAAAGGCAAATAGTTGTTTTTCAGATAAGCGATCTTGGTTTTTGAACTGGGAATCAGATGCGACAAATCCCGCGCGACCAAATCCTGGTCCATTGCCGGATCATAGGCCATGCCGGCGATAATGCCGATCCCCATCCCCAGACGGACATAAGTTTTGATCACGTCAGTATCGGCGGCGGCCAGGATAATGTCCAGCTCCATGTCGGTATTTTTAAATGCGATCTCGATATTCGAGCGGCCGGTAAAACCGAAACTGTAGGTGAGCACCGGATAGGAGGCGAGCCGTTTTAGCGAAATGCCGCCTTCGCTCAACGGATGGTTTTGCGGCACTACCGCCGCGTGATGCCATTCATAGCAGGGTTTGACGACCAGGTCGGCATCCTCTCCGACCTTCTCGGTGCAGATAGCAATATCCGCTTTCCGGGTGTGCAGTTTATCAATCAGCTGCTCGGGCGACGCTTCAATCATATAAATCCTGACGCCGGGATATTTTTCCCTAAAGCGCAGGATAGGTTTAGGCAAAAAATATTTGGCTTGGGTGTGCGTGGTCGCAATATGCAGAACGCCCTGATTGCTGTCGATGTAATCGGCCGCAATGGTCTGGATATTGTTTTTAGCCATGTTGATGGTTGCGACTTCTTCCATGATGCGCTGTCCCAACGAAGTCAAGCCAATCAATCTCTTACCCTGCCTTTCATAGATCGGCGAACCCAGCTCCTCCTCAAACAACTGCAACTGCCGGCTGACTGCCGACTGCACGATGTGCATCTTTTCCGCCGCTTTTGAAAGGCTGAAATCATTTTCCTGAAGAATGCGGAGCAATTCAATCTGGCTTAAATTCATGTTCTGGATGTTCCTTGTCTAAAGTATCGGGTAGCACTCATACCCTGCCCGGCTTTCAGCCTATGCTGATGCGTAGTGTACCCCGTCAACCTCGACTAATGAAACCAGTGCGCATGGCGTATGCGCAAATCAACTTTGTCGCCTTTGCTTAGATGCAAGCGTTTGAACTGGTCATTGGGCATTTCTGCAAAAACGCTGGTTGCTTGACCATTGGAGCGATTCTTGACCAGCTCGATACGGATCAGGGCGCCCAAATGTTGCCAGTCTTTCAAGATTACAAACGCGTCGCTATCGGCTACTGACTTTTCAATGACAATATCATGAGGGCGGACATGGGCGATCTTGCCTTGCTGGTGCGCAATCGACAATCCTGCTGTTTGCAGCCAATCGACGTCCTGCTCTTCCAGATAAAAAATATTGGTCTGCCCGATAAAACGGGACACGAACGCATTAGCCGGGTGATCATAGATATCGCTGGGCGAGCCTTGCTGTTCGATGCGCCCGTGATTGAGCACCACGACCTGGCTGGCGACTTCCATGGCTTCTTCCTGGTCATGGGTGACGAAAATGCTGGTGACGTTCAGGTCGTGGTGCAGGTTGCGCAGCCATTGCCGCAGATCTTTGCGCACGCTGGCATCCAGCGCACCGAACGGTTCATCCAGCAACAGCACCGAGGGTTCCACCGCCAAGGCGCGAGCCAAGGCAATACGCTGACGCTGGCCGCCGGACAGTTGATCGGGATAACGGTCATGCAGCCAGTCCAGCTGCACCAGTTCCAATAACGCATGGACTTTTTTTGTTATGTCCGCATCACTGAGCCTCTCCCGTCTAGGCTTGACTCTTAAACCGAACGCCACGTTCTCAAATACGCTCATATGCCGGAACAAGGCGTAATGCTGAAACACAAAGCCGATCTGGCGGTTTTTGACCGGTTGATCGGTGACCTTATCGCCTTTCAAGAAGACGTCGCCCTGATCGGCCTGTTCCAGACCGGCAATGATGCGCAGCAAGGTGGTTTTGCCGCAGCCGGAAGGCCCCAATAAGGCGACCAGTTCGCCTTCCGGAATATCAAGATTGATATTGTCCAGCGCGGCAAACGCGCCAAAATGTTTACTGAGGTGGTTTACGCTAATGCTCATGGGATTTCTCTAAATATTTTAAATTCAGTTGAACGATGAAAGACACAAAGCTAAAGGCGAAAGAGGAAAACATTCCCTGTCCCGCTCACCCTTTAGCCTTTAGCCTTTAGCCTTTAGCCTTTTATCTTGATTTTGCTTCCATTCCAGCACGGTCTTAAACACCAGCGTCACCACGGCCAAGGCTGCCAACAGCGAAGCTCCGGCGAAGGAACCGACGAAATCGTATTCGTTGTAACTGACTTCGACATGCAGCGGCAACGTGTTGGTCAGTCCGCGAATATGGCCGGACACCACCGAGACTGCACCGAACTCGCCCATCGCTCTGGCGTTGCACAGCAGCACGCCGTTCAGCAGGCCCCATTTGACGTTCGGCAATGTGACTTTGAAAAAAGTTTGCCAGCCGCCGGCGCCCAGCGACAGCGCCGCTTCCTCTTCTTCATGGCCGATTTCCTGCATCAGCGGAATCAGCTCCCTGGCAACAAACGGGAAAGTCACGAACAAGGTCGCCAGGATAATCCCCGGCACTGCGAAAATGATCTTGATGTCATGCTCGGAAAACCAAGGCCCCAACCAGCCTTGCGCCCCGAAAATCAGCACATAAATCAAACCGGCAATCACCGGCGATACCGAAAACGGCAGATCGATCAGCGTGATCAGCAGGCTTTTGCCGCGAAAGTCGAAACGGGCTATCGCCCAGGCGGCGGAAACGCCAAACACGGTGGTCAGCGGCACCGTGATTGATGCAATCAACAGCGTCAGCCTCATCGCGGCCAGCGCGTCGGGCTGCATCAGGCTGGAGCTGTAGGCCGTCCAGCCCTTGGCAAAAGCCTCAACCAGCACGGTCAACAGCGGCAACACCAGAAACAAGCCGATAATACCCAGCGTGAGTCCGATCAAGACGTATCGAACCCAGTCTGGATCGGTCAGCGTGAGCTTTTTTGAAGCGATAAAAGAAGGCGCGGAAATGGCATTCATCACAAACCTCTCATAGTTGTCCCGAACGGCGGCGTACCCACCATTGCAGTCCGTTAATCAGTAACAGCAACAGAAACGACAAAATCAGCATGGTCAAGCCGATCGCGGTTGCCCCCGGATAATCGTATTGTTCCAGCTTGGTGATAATTAAAAGCGGCACGATTTCCGAGATATAAGGCATATTACCGGCAATGAAAATCACCGATCCGTATTCGCCGACGCCGCGCGCAAATGCCAGCGCAAAGCCGGTAATGGCGGCGGGCAGGATATTGGGCAAGATGACTTTGACAAACGCTTGCAAGCGCGTCGCGCCGAGGCTGGCGGCGGCTTCTTCCATCGCGGTATCGAATTCCTGCAGCACCGGCTCGATGGTGCGCACCACAAACGGCAAGCCGATAAAGATTAAAGCGAAGACGATGCCCAGCGGCTTGTAGGCGATTTGCACTCCGGTGCCGTCCATCACCAGCTTGCCGATCCAGCCATTGGGTTCGTAGATAGCGGCCAGCACGATACCGGCCACGGCGGTCGGCAAGGCAAACGGCAGATCGATCAGCGCGTCGAACAGACGCTTGCCGGGAAACGTATAGCGCACCAGCGACCAGGCGATGATAAAGCCGAACACCGCAGCCACAGCGGCGGCAATCAGCGACGCGCCGAAGCTGAGCCGGAACGAAGCCTGCACACGCTGATCGGTCAGTATCGCCCAGTACTCGTCAAAGCTCAGCTGGAACGTTTTCAGCAGCATTGCGCTGAGCGGAATCAGCACGATCAAGGCCAGATAGAATAGGGTAAAGCCAATGGCCGGGCGAAATCCCGGCATGATGTTACTTTGCGGCATGGTAGCTACTCGGCAGGGTTAATTTCATAATGGAACACGGATTAAACTCATTCATGTATTTATCAGCGTCATCCGTGTTTTTTTCTGCCTTAAAATTTAAGGCGCGTAGATTTGATCGAAAGCGGCGCCGTCATCGAAATGTTCTTTTTGCACTTGTGCCCAGCTACCAAATTTTTCATTGACAGTAAACAGCTCCAATTTCGGAAAGCGTTTTAAGTCTTCAGGATTGGCATGTTCCGGTTGGTATGGACGGTAATAATGTTTCGCCGCCAGTTTTTGTCCAATCGGCGAATACAGGTATTGCAGATAGGCTTCCGCCAAATCCTGGTTACCGTTCTTTTTGGTGACTTTATCGACCACCGCTACCGGCGTTTCCGCTTTTATACTGACTGGCGGCACCACTATCTCGAATTTTCCGGCTTCCTCTTCGTTAACCGCCAAAAACGCTTCGTTTTCCCAGGTGATCAGTACATCGCCGATACCGCGTTGAGTAAAGGTTGTGGTAGAGCCGCGCGCACCGGAATCCAAAACCGGCGCATTCTTGTAAATTTTCTTCACAAATTCCTTGGCGGCATCCTTGCTGCCGTATTTCTTTTCTCCAAATGCCCAAGCCGCCAGATAGTTATAACGCGCGCCGCCAGAGGTTTTAGGATTGGGAGTAATGACCGAAACACCTTCTTTGGCCAGATCATCCCAGTTTTTAATGCCCTTGGGATTGCCTTGGCGCACCAAAAACACAATGGTGGACGTGTAAGGCAAGCTGTTATTGGGCAACCGGCTTTGCCAATCTGTAGGCAGCACCCGAGCTCGTTCGGCAATTTGGTCGATATCGTATGACAACGCCAAAGTGACTACGTCCGCTTCCAAGCCATCGATTACCGCTCTGGTCTGTTTACCGCCTCCACCGTGGGATTGCTGAACACCGATATCTTCTCCGGTTTTGTCTTTCCAGTATTTAATGAACTCCTTGTTGAAGTCTTGATACAGCTCTCTGGTTGGGTCGTATGAAACATTTAGAATGGTTCTGTCCGCCAGAACCGTACCGCTTAGCAGCAGGGTTAGCGTGAACAACAGGTGTTTTAATGCTTGGGTGAATTTCATGGTTTCTCCTTAATGGAAGATGTGTAATTTATTTTGCCGCATCGCTTTAATCTAAGTGTCATACCGATCCGCATGGCAATTATGGTAACCAAACTACTTAACCAATAAAAACGATATATTTAGATAGGGTTATCTAAAAATAAGATATATAAACTTGCTAAGAAATCAGCATAAAGGACGACCGGCCGATCGCCCTTTATGCGCTTGAGTACTACAAATGGTTACACGATTTGCAGGGGCAATTCTCAACTTGGCATCTATTTTCTAGTTAGGTGGATTTTGCCCTGCAATCCTTTACTTGGGCTTACCGTCGCCAAACGCATTCAGCGATACTTCGAAATAGAAAAAGTTGCTGGGCTCTGTAGTATAGGGGCCGTTTACTCTCGCCTGAGACTTAGTAAAGTCACCCGGCGTAAAGCGGGCATAGCTCAAGCTCCAGTCCGCATAAGCGTTGAGCTTATGCCGCATGCGAATGTCGAATTCGTGGCCCAGGAAACTGCCGCTTCTGCCCGATGTATCTCTCAGGTTAGCCCTGTTCCATGCCTCGGTTTCGCTTTCCAGCCAGTAGGCGTTATAACCGGTATCGATGCGAACATCTTTATACGGGGTGAATTCCAGCCTGGCTTTAGGTGCATGTACGTTATCCCAGGAGAAATAATCGTTGCGCGACCACGGCTGGTTGAAGCCGTAAAAAGCATCGAATTTTTCGTTCGATCCGCTGGATGCGTTTCTGTTGGGATCCTTGTCGCCGGTACCGAAGCCGTAATACAAACTGGCTCTGGGCTTCCAGTCATGGTCGAAGCTATAGCCGAGCTCCAACGAGTATGCCAGTGCATCATGCTGAAGATTAAGTTGTGTCGGTACGCCCGTTCTGGTGTAGCCGAACCGGCCAAACTGTTTGTTGATGTCGGCATCGAAATCAAAGCCGCTGCTACCTAACAAACCGTAAACCCGCAAACCCGGCGCATAAATATCCATATCGTTCTTGCGATTGGCGGCAACCCGGTTATAAGGATCGCCATTAGTTTTTCGGCCCAGAAAGTACGGCTGGATAGTGATAAATTCCGACCACTGCCGCAAACTCAACACGCCGCCATAAAACCAAGTGTCTTCATCGGGTCGGTCGAAGTCGTATTTCAAGCGCTCAACTGGTTGAAAAGCGAAGGTATCAAGATCCCAGTTGTTTTGCTTTTTTCCAAAGTGGACGCGGTAACCCTCGAAATTGTTGGTGGTGTTACGGAATTCGTTGTTACCCACTAAGCGTCGATCCAGCAATTCCAAATGCTGGCGGCCGGCACGGATGCTTAGCGGCCGGTTATGACCGAGAGCATTGTCGAAATACAACTCGGCGTAGCCCTGAATCAATTCAAATTCGTTGATATCGGAGTCGGTTCTTTCATACAGGCCGTTGTAACTGCGGGCATCTTCAAGCTCCACCGCAAAACGTAAAGGGTCGAGAATATCTTTTACTCCGACATAGGCCCGAGTTCTCAACAGCCATAAATTGTCGGGATCGTTACGAAAAGTATTTAGCGTTGCGCCGGTTGTAGGGTCATTCCTGCGCCGCAAATCGTTTTCCCGATACTCATAACGAGTACGAAAATCCAGCCCCACATCCAGCCATTCCACATCGCGGAATTGCTTGAACTGAGTCTTGCTCAAGTTACGCACATAAGCCGGCGGGTCGGTAGCAGGCTCGACGCGATAACCTTTGGTTGCAACATAGTAATCCTCGGCGCTAGCCAAGCCAGGCCATGCCAGCAACAGGCTCATAGCCCCGGTTGCTGACACGATATTTACGAAATGACGCTTCATATATTCACCTAAAGTTTTATTATCTCTGTCAGTTACAGTAACTTCCGGTGATCCGGTCGGCTTGTATTTATGTTGTAGTAATGTCTTCGCCGTTTTTTTACGGTAGAAATTTATAATTATTTTTTATTATCGAAGCGTAATTTCTCCTTACGCTCGATTTGTACAACCTTGCCTTCGTGAATAATGATTTCAATCGAGCCAAACCTGATGTCTTGTAAAATGTCTGAGATCTTGGTTGCAATCTCCGACATTCTCGGTTCTCTGTGGGTCTTTTCTAATTTAAGCGCCATGCCAATGCTCCTGAAGGCCATTACTGTCTAAAGCAAACCAACTTGTTTAAGTTGGAAGAAAGTTTAAAGAGGATTTGATATTTAATAAAACGACATTATTAGATGCACATATCTAATAATGAGATATTTGGATTGACTTTGAATCGCTCTAGAATCTGCCATAAGGCGCAGCATGGGAACGCATACGAAGAAAGCCGAAGTAAAAACTTCGTACCTTGGCTTGATGGGCGATAAAAACGTTGTTTGTGCTAGCGATGAATCGGCCCGCCCAAACAAATTAAATCAACACAGCTGACTCAGATCAGCCATGTCTAGGGTACGGCCCACGCAATCAGATCACATGGAGTCCAGAAACTCCGACAATTGACCACTGGTAAGCCTGAGCCGCTGGCTCAGGGCACGGGAAATGTTCCAGATAATTTTGAACGCCAAAGAAGGATGCTTGTCAGCCAAAATCAGCATGCTCGATTTGTCCAATGACAAGAAAGTCGTATCCCTTTCTGCACGGGCGGTTGCTGATCGGGGTTGTGTATCAATGACCGACATTTCGCCGAAAGTGCGTCCGACTCGCAGGGTGGAAATCAGTTTATTATTTTTGTAAATGCCAATCGCCCCTTTGACAATAATTCCCATAGAAGAGCCTATTTCGCCTTCTGTATAAATCACTGTGCCTTTTGGGGCGGCATAAGGTTTAAAGTAATAACTGATGGCTTGCAGCTGTTCCCATGAAAAATCCTCTCCCCAATGCGAAGCATCTAATATCTGCGCATTTGATTCCAGCGTGCTTTCAATACTTATTAACTTTGGACCTTTGGATTCATTCATACTGACACGGCTGTCCGGTTACACTTGATGAAATGATAACATTCCAGCCCGGCAATTTATAAAAACATACGCTTTAGCTTGATACATTATCAGCTGATAAATGCCTGTTTTCGCCAGCTCGCAGTCAAATTGATCTTTAGCATCTAACCGCATATTCATCGCCGAAGAACCGCCTCAGCTAATTAGCAAGATTTCGTTCGCTAATCAGCTTGAATTCATGCCGCAAGTGCGCAATTGTCAGCATTTCTGATGCCTTTTCTTATAATTGAGCTTATTATATCGGCTATTATTGCCATGAGGCTCCATCCGCTCATGCTTACCGACAATGATTTATGATAATACCGATGAAACCTTATAAATTATTACTGCTTTTGCTGCTAAACCCAGTTCTTACTGGCTGCGGACAGCCTGGCCCACTTTATTTGCCGGGACAACCGGCGCCGATTCACGTAGAACCGGAACCGACCCAAAATCCGCAACCCAAGCCCGAAAAGAACAACTAACCATGGATTATTTCAATTACCGAAACGACGAGCTTTTCGCTGAAGACGTCGCTATACAGGACATCGTCTATAAATACGGCAGCCCTTGCTACATCTATTCAAGAGCCACTCTGGAACGGCATTGGAAAGCCTTTGACCAGGCTTTCGGCGAACAGCCGCATTTAATCTGTTATGCCGTAAAGGCTAATTCCAATATTGCGATACTCAATCTGCTGGCCCGTTTAGGTTCAGGTTTCGATATTGTATCTCTGGGTGAATTGGAGCGGGTTATTACGGCCGGCGGAGATCCTAAAAAGATCGTATTTTCCGGCGTCGGCAAACGTGAAGATGAAATTCTGGCGGCCTTAAAAATCGGTATACGCTGTTTTAATATTGAAGTCAGCGGCGAACTGGACCGGATTAACCGATTGGCCGGGCAATTAGGCGTTATCGCGCCGGTGTCTTTTCGCGTAAATCCGGATGTCGATGCCAAAACCCACCCTTACATCTCCACCGGCTTAAAAGAAAATAAGTTCGGCATAGACATTCAGCAGGCCTTGACGGAATATCGCCGCGCGGCGGCCATGCCTAATATCAACGTGATCGGCATAGATTGCCATATCGGCTCGCAACTGACCGAAACCCGGCCTTTCCTGGACGCTCTGGACAAGATTCTCGACTTGGTTTCAGCGCTTGAAACGGAAGGAATTAAGCTGCACCATCTGGATCTGGGCGGGGGACTCGGCATTTGTTACAAGGATGAACAACCGCCTGAACCGGCCGAATATATCCAGGCGGTTTTAGCGCGACTCGGTAAAACCGATTTCGAGATTTTACTGGAACCGGGCCGCGCTATCGTCGGCAATGCCGGTATTCTGGTCACTCAGGTTGAATATCTTAAACCGACAGCCAATAAAAATTTTGCCGTCGTCGACGCAGCCATGAATGACTTGGTCCGCCCTTCTTTATACAGTGCCTGGCAGAACATTATCCCGGTCAATCTACAAAGTAACGCGGCGGAAACAACCTGGGACATCGTCGGCCCGGTCTGCGAAACCGGCGATTTTTTAGGTAAAGAACGAGCGCTTAAAATAGCTGAGGGCGATCTACTGGCGATACGTTCGTCCGGAGCCTATGGCTTTACCATGAGTTCAAACTATAATTCCAGACCGAGATTGGCTGAATTGATTGTTGACGGAAGTAACCTGCATGTCATCAGGGAAAGAGAAACAATTGCGCAACTTTGGGCGGGCGAGCATTTGCTGCCCTAACATATAAATAGTCACCACGAAGACACGAACGACTTGTATGGACAGGAAATGATCCAGTCATTTCTCTGCATTCCCCACATCCCTGTGGATTATGCAGGAGGTACGACTCCACGGATGGAGGAGGTAGAATCGCGTCTGGAACAGCGATCGAGAGCACGAAGTTTTTATCTTATTCTTCGTGTCTTCGTGGCGAACAATTAAACCCACTATATTTAATGTAAATGATCAACTTCACTAAAATGCACGGCCTCGGCAATGATTTTGTGGTCATTGACGCCATCAATCAACAGATAGCCTTAACATCCGAACAAATCCGGCGGCTGTCTGACCGGCACTTCGGTATAGGCTTTGATCAACTGCTGTTGGTCGAAAAAGCGGTAAACATTAATGCCGATTTCAAATACCGGATTTTTAATGCGGATGGCGGCGAAGTCTCGCAATGCGGCAATGGCGCTCGTTGCTTTGCCCGGTTTGTCCGCGACAAAAAACTGTCGGACAAGGATGAAATCCGCGTCGATACCAATTCAGGCCAATTGCTGCTGCGTTTTGATGCCGACAGCTTGATCACGGTCAATATGGGCGTTCCCAGGCACGCGCCCGCTGAAATTCCTTTGCTGGCGGATAAAGAATCCCGATTTTATACCGTGCTGGTTAACGATACCGAAAAAGCCTTCGGCGCTGTTTCAATGGGCAATCCGCACGCGGTTCTTCAAGTCACGGATATTAAAACCGCGCCGGTCGCTGAACTGGGTAAGGCATTGGAAAGTCATACTTTTTTCCCGGAACGGGCTAATATCGGTTTTATGCAGGTCATTGATCGTCAACATATAAAACTGCGTGTGTACGAACGCGGCGCTGCCGAAACCCTGGCTTGCGGCAGCGGCGCTTGTGCCGCCGTGGTCATTGGCATTGAACACAATCTGCTGGATCAGACTGTCAGTGTTGATCTGCCCGGCGGAACGCTAACTATCAACTGGCTTGGCCGCGGCGAACCGGTGTTAATGACAGGACCTGCCATTTCTGTTTTTGAAGGACAAATAACGCTATGAACGAACAACCCTCGGTAACTGCTCCCAACCTAACTCTACCTTCTGATGCGGAAGGAATGTCGGAAACAGGCGCGGCCATGCCGGCGGAACTCACTTCAAGCCAAGTCGCAGACTATTTGCGAAAACACCCCGAATTCTTCCATGAGCACTTGAGTTTGCTGGAGCACATGAGTATTCCTCATCCCACCGGCAGCGCAGTTTCACTAATTTCCAAACAGCTGGAACTGTTTAGAAGCCGACATCATGACATGGAAAACCAGCTCACTGCGCTGATAGAAATAGCCAGGGATAACGATACTTCTCACAACCGTATGCACAAACTGACGCTGGCTCTGCTGGATGCTACAACGCTGGAAGAAGCGGTCGCTAACCTTGATGCGGTGCTATCGGAATATTTTTTGATCGATTTTGTTGCAGTGCGCATCATTCAATACAATCCGAATCCCGCCATTAGCAATCTGTTTATTGAACCGGACAGCAAAGATCTGGAACCGTTTGCCAGCGAGCTGGCCAGCAACAAACCAAAATGCGGCCGGCCAACAATAGCCCAGGCAAGAGTATTATTCGGCGAGTTGGCGTTTGAAGTAAAATCCTGCGCCATCATCCCCCTGGCCTTTACCGAACTGGACGGCATTCTGGCAATAGGCAGCCGGCAAGAAGGCCGGTTCCATTACAGCATGGGCAATCTGTTTTTAAACCAAATGAGTGAAATCATAGGTACCCGGCTGATCACCTTGTTGCAACAACGTTAACCGCATGCATCCTGATGCTGAACTTATGCTGGCTGATTTTTTCAAGCAGCTCACCGTCGAAGTTCGCGCCTCGGAACATACCGTAAAAAATTATCAGCGGGATATGAGACAGCTATCTTGCTACTGTACAGACAAGTCCATAAGCCACTGGGCCGACCTGACACACACGGATATTCGCTCCTACATAGCGAACCGGCACAGGAAAGGCCTAAGCAGCAAAAGCCTGCAACGTGAATTGTCCGCCATCCGCAGTTTCTATAACTACCTGTTAAAACAAGGCCAAGTCAGCGTTAACCCGGCCCAGCATATTCAAGCACCAAAACAAGCCAGAAAACTGCCTAAAACGCTGGATGTGGATCAGTTATCCGGCCTGTTGGAAGCAGGAGCCAATTCTCTGCTTGAAATCCGTGACTTGGCCATGTTCGAATTATTCTATTCATCCGGCCTGCGACTGAGCGAATTGTCTGCACTCGACTTAACCGACCTTGATTTGCCGGACGGCACATTAACAGTGCGCATGGGCAAAGGCGGCAAATCGAGAGTATTACCGATAGGCAGTAAAGCCGTTAAGGCTATCAAGAACTGGCTGCCACAGCGTGCAGTAAAAACCGCCGTCACCGAACCCGCTTTGTTTGTTTCAACGCGCGGAACCCGACTCGGTCAGCGCAGCATTGAATTAAGACTGGAACAGTGGTGCAAGAAAAAAGGCATTGCCGAACATATACATCCGCACATGCTAAGGCACTCTTTTGCCAGCCATTTACTTGAATCCAGTCAAGACTTAAGAGCCGTTCAGGAACTGCTCGGGCACAGCAATATCAGCACGACCCAGATATACACTCATCTGGACTTTCAGCATCTGGCTGAAATCTATGATAAAGCGCATCCAAGAGCCAAAAAAAAACCGTTATAACAGTTTGCGTCATAAGCAAATGATAAAAAAACCTGCTACCATGTAGCTAATTTTTCATACAGAAAAGCAATAGGATGAAATATTTTTCGATCCTAGGAAAAAACCTCTTTACGGGATTTCAAAAATGGCGGCAAACGATACACTCAACGATATAAAATCTAAAGGAATACTCTGGGGCTTTGGCGTTTTTATCCTCATTGTAGTGGCCATCCTGATCTTCCTGGGCGCTTGGTGGGGCAGGGAACCGGAGCAGTTTAACGTTATGGACGAAGCCGTAAAACGCGCAGAAGAAACCCACTCCACTGAGAATATGCCGGTCGGCTATGTCTATACCAATACCTTGGCACATATCGCCGAGGTTCTATTACATAAAAGCGGCGGTTACATTACCAACGACGTCGCGCCTCCCGGCGTATTCCTGGACAACATTTCCAACTGGGAATATGGCGCATTGGTCATGCTGCGCGACGCCACCTCGGCATTAAGAAATCACTTTGCCAGAGACCAGTCCCAATCGGCGGAAGATCGTGATCTGGCGGTTGCCGAGCCTTATTTTTACTACGAAAACGACTCATGGGCGCTGCCGTCAACAGAAGCCGAGTATCAAAAAGGCGTTGAGTCTCTGCATAAATACATGGAACGTTTGCAAAAATTCGGCGGCCCCGTCAAAAAAGCACAATTTTATTCCCGTGCCGACAACCTGTGGCAATACACCGAAGTTGTGATCAAACGTCTGGGCGGGCTTTCTACCCGCTTGACCGCAAACAGCGCCAGCGGCAACTACGGCCCCGGATTAACCGAACTTGAGAAAGCAGCGGCCGATGAAAAAGGCACAACCATAGCTAAAGTGGGTTGGCTGGAGATCGACGACGTGTTCTATGAAGCGCGCGGGGCGAGCTGGGCGTTATTGCATATACTCAGGGCTATCAAACATGACTTCGAGGATATTTTGTTAGACAAGCGAGCCATGCGTACTGTTGATATCATGATTAAGGCGCTGGAAAATGCCCTGACCCCCATTTTAAGTCCGATGATTTTAAACGGTAGCGGCTACGGCCTTTTCGCCAACTATTCCCTGTCTATGGCAAATTATATTGCTCGCGCAAATGCCGCGGCGCTTGATTTACGCGACATTATGAACCGAGGCTAATGACGATGGATGAACAAATCAACTACAACTTGACACAAGCCAGCACCTGGAAAAGAATTTTCTTTATGCTGATTTTTGCGGCTATCGGCGGACTGGTCAGAATGCTGCTTTGGGCTGTTATTATCTTACAGGTGGCGTCAACACTGCTCACCGGCAAAGCTAACGTCAACATTCTTAATTTCGGACGCAGCCTTTCCGTTTATACGTATCATATTTTGCTGTTCCTGACTTTCAATACCGAAACCCTGCCTTTTCCTTTTTCCGATTGGAATATGACCGCAGAATTGGAATTACCGGAATCGAAGGGCTCCGTAAAATAACACTCGGCAACTGCTGCGCCTACTATTGGTGCTCTACCCATCCATGCCGTCGCGATGAACTCTGTCCGCAAAATCATTCATATTGATATGGATGCATTTTTTGCGGCCATAGAGCAGCGCGATTTTCCACAATATCGCAACAAGCCGCTGATTGTCGGTGGCACCCCGGACTCTCGCGGCGTAGTAGCAACCTGCAGCTATGAGGCGAGAAAATACGGTATTCGTTCGGCAATGTCTTCGGCTCATGCTTACCGTTTATGTCCCCAAGCTATCTTTGTTAAGCCCCGCTTTGAGGCTTATCAAACAGCATCGACGATCATTCGGGAAATCTTTGCCGAGTATACCGAGCTTTTTGAACCCCTGTCCCTGGACGAAGCTTATCTGGATGTCAGCCATGTAAATTTACACCAAGGCTCTGCCACACTAATCGCCAAAGCCATCAAAGCGGCGATCAAGCGGGAGACCCATCTGACGGCTTCGGCAGGCGTCTCTTATAATAAATTTCTCGCTAAAATTGCTTCGGACATCAATAAACCGGACGGGCTTTATTTAATTACCCCGGAACAAGGCGCAGACTTTGTCGAACAACTTCCGGTAGAAAGGTTCCATGGCATAGGCAAGGCAACCTCGATGAAAATGCACTCGCTGGGCATCAAAACAGGCAAGGATTTAAAAGAACTACCGCTGGAAATGTTACAGCACTATTTCGGAAAGGCCGGGCTGCATTACTACAGCATTTCAAGAGGCATAGACAACCGCCCCGTCAACAACTACCGTGTCAGAAAGTCGGTAGGCGTGGAAATTACATTTCAACAGGATCTTAAATCTAAACAAGATGTTATCGCGCAGTTGCAGAACCTGTTGGAAAAGGCATTAAGTAAGGTCGCCGAAAAACAGTTAACTGCCCATACCCTGACCGTAAAAATAAAATATCACGATTTTGTGCAAATCACCCGCAGCCGGACACTGCCGCATTTCATTACGGCGGAACCGGCACGAAGCGTATGTGAAGATTTGTTGACAGACACCGAAGTGGGCAGGCGCAATGTCCGTCTGCTAGGCGTTACCTTGTCATCGCTAAAAAGTAAGTCCGGCCAGACTCATTTTCGGCAAATGGATTTGTTCGGCGATTGTGAAGCCGGATGGAGTACCAGCCGTTAATCGTCTTCCTGGTCATCCTCAAGCTCTACATCATCCATCTCGCCTTCAACATTAAATAAGCCTTTCAGCTGGCGATATAACAAGCGGGAAGATTTGGGCGGTTTACCGGCTTCGGCTTCTTTTTGAGCATTGCGCAATAATTGTCTTAATAACTGCCTGTCAGCATGGGGCTGCTCATCCAGTAATTCCGTCAAGGCGTCATTACCCTCGGCAATCAGCCGATCCCGCCAACGTTCAGCAGTATGATGTTCCCTGACGGCGTGGGCACTTTTATTTTTGATACGCGCCAGCTTCTCTAAAATAGGATCTACCTCTATTTTATGGAGCTGGCCGGCAATAAATTTCAGCAGCCGTTTTCTCGCGCCTTTATGCGGCATTCCTGATACTTCGACAACGGCTTTATGAATGACTTCAGGCAGCTCAAGGCTGTTTACCTGCCCAGCCGATAACTCAGACATCTCTTCGCTTACAGCAAAAAGCGCTGCCATATCTTTTTTTATTTGCGTTTTATTAGGCCGGATTGCGTAATATTCGACTTCCTCATCATCGTATTCGTACTCGTATTCTTCACTCATTTCATACCAAACCATTGCAATTAAAAAAACAACAAATAAAACTCGCCTTTCTCGGCAACTGCTCCCTGCGTTGCTCTACCTCCTGCATCCGTGCAGTCGTATTCAATGCAATTTTGCTATTGTGATTATTCAATTGAAGCCTTTAAGACTACATTCGGAAAATAATCGGCAAAATCAATATGCTTGAGACCAGGCCGTTTTAGTTATTTTACAGTATTTTTTAATCGGCCTGTTTTTTGCCCGGCCATAATTGCAGTTTTTATCGCCCGTGCGTCGTTCTGTTCTCAAACGTAAATATCTCGAAGATAAATACCGTAACTCATATTAGTGTTTTTTGTGAGAGTTTTATTGTGATCCTATAAATCGAATATAAGTAGAAACAGCCGGACAAACCCATGCGCCACAAATAAAAAGACCGGCAGTTTCTGACAAGAAACTGCCGGTCGCTTGGAATGACTGTGAATACTTTATTTGTTTTTTCTATCTTTTATCAGTTTTCTCTTCTGTTTTCTTGCCTGGTTTTTGATCAGCAACTACCGCATCAGTTAACAAAATATCACTTCTGATTTTTTCGACGGTTTTTGCGCCAATACCATTAACATTAATCAAATCTTCCGCTGTTTTGAATTCGCCTTTCGCTTCCCTGTACTTAACAATGGCTTCGGCTTTTTTCAGACCTATGCCTGACAGAGCTTCCCCTATCGTTTTGGCATCCGCGGTGTTGATGTTTACGGGTGAGGCAATAACATTAAATGAGCAGCAGGCGGCAAATACTACGACTAATAATCTTTTCATCTTTATCTTCCTGTTTTAAAAAATTATGCGATTTATGATTGAGAATAGTCTTATAGATGCCAACCAAATTATTATTAACCATTCGCAGCTTAGTTTAGACGTTTGCCTTATAAATACAACCTTTATCTCCCTATCGCATAATAGGTTAGCCCGCTGCGCTTCACCCTGCTCGGCTCATACATATTACGGCCGTCAAAAATCACTTTATCCTGTAGATGCTGGCTTAACTCATCAAAATCAGGACTACGAAACTGCTTCCATTCCGTGACAATCACCAACGCGTCGGCTTGTTTTAAGGCGGCCTTGGGCGAGTCGCAATAGCTTAAACCCGGCTTGTCGCCATAAATCCGCTTCGCTTCTTTCTGCGCCTCAGGGTCAAAAGCCTGAACTATTGCGCCTGCCTCGATTAATGCTTCCAGCACAATCCGGCTTGGCGCATCGCGCATATCATCGGTATTGGGTTTAAACGCCAATCCCCACAGCGCAAATATCTTGCCTGTTAAATCGCCTTGATAATGTGCGTTAATTTTTCCAAATAAGCGGTGCTTTTGCCGGTTATTGACATTCTCTACCGCATTGAGCAGCTCGGCATGATAGCCTTGTTCCTTTGCCGTTCTTTCCAGCGCTTTCACGTCTTTAGGAAAGCAGGAGCCACCATAACCGCAGCCCGGATAAATAAAGCTGTAGCCGATGCGACTGTCGGAACCGATGCCATGCCTCACCTGCTCAATGTCCGCCCCCAAATGCTCGGCCAGATTGGCCAGTTCGTTCATGAAGCTGATTTTGGTCGCCAGCATCGCATTCGCGGCATACTTGGTTAATTCGGCTGAACGGATGTCCATAGTAATGACCCGATCAACACTGCGGTTAAATGGCGCGTAAAGCGCTTTGAGCAATTCCGCCGTTCTGGGATTATCGGTACCGATGATGATACGGTCCGGTTTCATAAAATCTTCCACCGCGGCCCCTTCTTTCAGGAACTCGGGATTCGAAACCACATCAAACTCCAGGTCTTTGCCGCGGTCTGTCAATATCTGGTGCATCACTGCTTTAACTTTATCGGCCGTACCCACCGGCACTGTCGATTTATCAACCACGACCCGGTACTCATCCATATTCTCGGCAATGCTTTTAGCGACCGCCAGCACGTACTGCAAATCTGCCGAGCCGTCGTCATCCGGCGGCGTACCGACGGCTATGAATTGAAACACGCCATGATCCACGGCTTGCTTAATGTCGGTAGTAAAAATCAATCGTCCTTCCGATTGATTTTCTTTGACCATGGCTTCGAGCCCCGGCTCATAGATCGGAATGATGCCCTGTTGCAGCTTGGCAATTTTTGCTTCATCAATATCAACACAGACAACGTCATTACCGACTTCCGCGAGACAAGTGCCTGTGACCAATCCTACATAACCACTTCCAAATATTGTAATTTTCATTTTTTAATTTTAATTATTGGTTAAAAATATGAGGCTGTTGCCGCAACTGTAACTCTGCCATTATCGACCCCACTTATCATAAATTTATCTCATTGCATTTCAATAGGTTAAAATACATATTTAGCGGACTGGCCATCCTGTTTTCGGAGCCTTACCTTCTTTAAGATCACGCTCCTGTGACTATATCCTGACAAGCAATGATTGCTTGTTACATTGACCGGCATTGACCTATCATAATCGTCAAGCCTTCAAATTATTGACTATCGTTTGATGCAAAAAACCACTGAGCCCAATAAACAACTTTTTAATGGATTTTCCATTCCCGATGCCGAACAAATAAATCGGGCGCTGGCGATTATCGCGCAAATCCCTGATGATCCACATTATTTCCGCCCCAGAGGAATTGAAGTGGCGACAATTTTAATGGAATTTAATGTCGATCTGAATACTATCCTGGCCGCGATATTGAGCGATCCGCGCTTGGCCCATTTACATCCCTTACCTGATATTAAAGAACAGTTTGGCGAAACGGTTGCAGCGCTGGTTAAAGACGTTAACTGGCTCAATAAATTAACCGTTTACTCTCTGGAAATGACGGATCAGCCACGCCAAGCGGAAACTTTGCGCCGAATGTTGCTGTCCATGACTCAGGATGTCCGCGCCGTGTTAATAAAGCTGGCTTACCGCGTGCAACGGCTTAAGGTTTTGCCTAGGGAATCCTACGAACTGAGGCGATTTATTGCCCAGGAAACGCTGGATATTTATGCGCCGATTGCCAATCGCATGGGTATTCACCAGTTAAAATGGGAACTTGAGGACATGGCCTTCCGTTATCTAGAGCCCCAATCCTATCGCCGTATCGCCAAGTCACTCAGCGATAGCCGTGTGCAGCGGGAAAACTGCGTCAATAAATTCATTGCTTTGTTACAGGGAAAGCTCGCCGAAGAGGGGATTTCTGCCACGGTTTACGGCCGACCTAAACATATTTACAGCATCTGGAAAAAAATGCGCCGCAAGCAGCTGGACATAGATGAACTTTATGACTTGTTAGCGGTGCGTATTATTGTCGACAATCTGACCGCCTGCTACGCCACATTAGGTGTTGTGCATAGCCTTTGGCAAACTATCCCGAAAGAGTTTGACGATTACATTGCCAATCCCAAAGAAAACGGTTACCAGTCTTTACATACTGTCGTAATCGACGCTGACGGCAACCGGATTGAAGTGCAAATCCGTACCCAACAAATGCACGATTTTGCCGAACTCGGGGTTGCTGCGCACTGGTCTTACAAAGAAGGCGGCAAACATGACACGGCCATAGCAAAAAACATCGCTTCCTTGCGCAAGCTGTTGAAAGAAACCGGTCCTGAACGTGATAAAAAGGAGGAAGGTGACGAAGCGCTGTCCGAAAATTTTCGCAGTGAACTATTTAATGACCGGGTTTATGTTTTAACGCCGGCCGGTAAAATAATTGACCTGGTTAAAGGCTCTACGCCTTTGGACTTTGCCTATGCCATCCATACTGAAATAGGTCACCGCTGCCGCGGGGCCAAAGTTAACGGCCGTATTGCACCGCTGACCTATACCTTAAAATCCGGCGATCAGGTACAGATTCTAACTGCAAAAGACGGCGGTCCCAACCACAATTGGATCGATCTGAACTTAGGCTATTTAAAGACATCGGCGGCGATCAGCAAAGTAAAAAGCTGGTTTAAAAATCAGCAACAAGCCCAAAATATCGCGACCGGCAAAGCTATTCTGGACAAGGAAAGCCAGCGGCTGGGGTTAAAAATGCTGAATTTGGCAGAATTGGCCAAGCATTTTAATCAGCCCGATACCGATAAGTTGCTTGAAGCGATAGGCCGTAGCGATATTAATAGCCGCCAGCTGGCGGCGTTTTTCAAAATCCCAGAACTGGAAGCTCCGCCAGCGCCGGTTCAACGTAAAAAACCCGAAATTAAATCAGCCATTGTTGTAGAAGGCATTGATAACGTTCTGACTTCTCTTGCGCATTGTTGCTCCCCGGTTCAGGGCAATGACATTATCGGCTATATTTCCCATAAAAAAGGCATTACTATCCATCGCAAAGACTGCGAGAATATTTTGCACCTTGGCCCCGAAAAACAGGCCCAGCTGATCTCGGTTAACTGGGGCGCAAAAAAAGCCAGTTATGCGGTGCCTATTGTTATCCAGGCATTTAACTCCCAAAATCTGCTCAGTGACGTGACCCAGATTTTAGCCCAGGCTAAAATTCATATTTCCAATGCGGCAATGGAGACGCATCCCGATTTTTCAGCGCTGCTTAACTTAACCATTCAAATTGAAAATACCGATCAGTTAAGCCAAGTCCTTAATAAAATAAGCCAATTGCCTAATATCGTCGAAGTTAAGCGTAAAACCTGACGCAAGGGCAAGCAATTCGCTCTCTCATACGCATCAACTTAAGCAAAAAATCTGTATAGTAGCTGTATTGATTACACATCCCGAAGACGCGAAGACTTTTTCTTGGCGTTGTTTTCGTGGCGTGTATTTTTAATCTTTAACCTTGCACCTGAATTTTATGGCTCAACAAACACAAACCTGTCCTCAGCCCAGCCGAAGGGACCGACTGATCCTGGTTGACGGCTCGTCTTTCCTGTTCCGTGCTTATCATGCCATCCCGCCGCTAACCAATGCAAAAGGCGAACCCACCAACGCCGTTTACGGCGTCAGCAATATGCTGCGCAAGCTGATCGCCGACTATCACAGCGACTACATCACGGTGGTCTTCGATGCGCCGGGCAAATCATTCCGCAACGATCTTTACGATCAATATAAAGCGCATCGCCCTTCCATGCCTGATGATTTACGGGTACAGATTGCTCCGCTGCATAATCTGATCCGGGCAATGGGTTTGCCGCTAATTATCGAACCCAACGTGGAAGCCGATGACGTGCTCGGCGTGCTGGCTCAACATGCTGAACAACAAGGCTATGACGTTATCATTTCCACCGGCGACAAGGATATGGCGCAACTGGTCACCGAGCATATTATCCTGGAAAACACCATGTCCAATACCCGCATGGATATTCAGGGCGTTATCGACAAATTCGGCGTCAGGCCGGAACAGGTGATCGATTACCTGGCTTTGATAGGCGACACCGTCGACAATATTCCCGGCGTACCCAAAGTCGGCCCCAAAACCGCGGCAAAATGGCTGGAGCAATACCAGACTTTGGAAAACCTGATGGCTCACGCTAATGAGATCGGCGGCAAAATCGGCGAAAACCTGCGCGCCAGTTTGGATCAACTGCCGTTATCCAAGCAACTGACCACCATTAAATGTGACCTCGATTTGCCCTACACCATCGAAGACTTGAAGCAGCAACCGATGGACAAAGCGGAACTGAGACATCTATTGACTGACCTGGGATTTACGTCGTGGTTAAAAATGCTGGATGCCCCTGCGACCGAACTCAAAACAGCCCCGTCGGCTACGCTCAAGCCATTACCGATTGATATAGGAAGTGCTGCAATCGAAAATGTTCCGGCCCAAATCGCTTCCGCTTATCAGACGATATTAACCAAACAGCATTTTAACGACTGGCTTGAGCGACTGCATAAAGCCGAGCTGTTTGCCTTCGATACCGAAACCACCAGCCTGGATTACAGTAAAGCGCAGATTGTCGGCGTATCTTTTGCGGTGGTTCCGGGCGAAGCCGCCTATGTACCGTTGGCTCATGACTATCCCGGCGTGCCGGATCAACTGAACCGGCTGGAAGTGCTGGAAAAACTGCGGCCTCTGCTGGAAAACCGATACAAGCCCAAGCTCGGACAAAACCTGAAATACGATATGCATGTCCTGGCTAATCACGGCATCGCATTAGACGGCATTGCGCACGACACCATGCTCGAATCCTATGTGTTAAACAGCACGGCAACCAAACATAATATGGATGATCTAGCTAAGGAATATCTGGGCGTAGAAACCATTCATTACGAGGACGTGGCCGGCAAAGGCGCCAAGCAAATAGGCTTTCAGGAAGTGTCGATAGAACAAGCCGCACCTTATGCCGCAGAAGATGCCGACATTACCTTGCAACTGCATCAGGTGCTGTATGAAAAGCTTATGCAACAGCCCAAATTGCTCAAGCTCTATACAGAAATGGAAGTCCCACTGATTAGCGTGCTGGCCCGCATTGAAAACAATGGCGTGCTAATCGACACCGACATGCTCGCGCAACAAAGCCTTGAACTTTCCAGCCAGATTATTTCTCTTGAACTGCTCGCCCACGACCTGGCCGGACAGACATTCAACCTGGGTTCGCCGAAACAGATCCAGGATATCCTCTACGATCGGCAAAAACTGCCGGTCTTAAAGAAAACCCCGAAAGGCCAGCCATCGACGGAAGAATCGGTCTTGCAGGAACTCGCCCTCACCTATCCGTTGCCCAAGCTGATTCTGGAGCACCGCAGTTTAAGCAAGCTTAAGTCAACCTATATCGATAAACTGCCGCAGCAGGTTGACGGACAAACGGGCCGGATTCATACGTCTTACCATCAAGCGATAGCCGCAACCGGAAGACTGTCGTCATCAGACCCCAATCTGCAAAATATTCCGATACGTAGTAAAGAAGGCCGGAAAATCCGGCAGGCATTTATCGCTCCCGAAGGCAGAAAAATAGTCGCCGCCGATTACTCTCAAATCGAGCTGCGCATCATGGCGCATTTATCGGCTGATGAAGGCCTGCTCAAAGCTTTTACCGACGGAGAAGATGTGCACCGGGCCACTGCGGCGGAGGTATTTGGCGTAGCGCCGGAGCAAGTCACCACCGATTTGCGCCGTTCCGCCAAAGCCATCAACTTCGGGCTGATTTACGGGATGTCGTCGTTTGGACTGGCGCAGCAGCTGGGCTTATCGCGTAATCAGGCGCAATCTTATATCGATCTGTATTTCGCCCGTTATCCGGGCGTTAAAAATTATATGGACCGGATCAGGGAACAAGCCCGTGAACAGGGCTATATTGAAACATTATTCGGCAGACGGCTGTATTTGCCGGAGATCAACTCGCGCAACGCAGCACGCCGTCAATATGCCGAACGCACCGCTATCAATGCGCCGATGCAGGGAACTGCGGCCGACATCATTAAACGCGCCATGATTGCCGTTGACCGATGGCTGCACCTAGAAAATCCGGACGCCAAAATGATCATGCAGGTGCATGACGAACTGGTCTTTGAAATTGCACAAAATCAGGTAGACGATTGCGCAGCAGAGATCCGGTCCATTATGTGTGCGGCCGTCGAGCTTGAGGTGCCTTTGATTGTCGATATAGGCGTAGGCAATAATTGGGACGAAGCCCACTAACTGTTAGTTATTATTTTTCGGCAATATGGCAGTATTGTATTATAGTAATTGTGTAATCTGGGTCTCACTCAATTAATGACTGACAGACCTCTCTCTGCTACGGTCTAATACTGCCTAACGAATTTTTAATGCAAAACTTACAAAACGAAAAACTCATCGTCCTCGTTGAGAAAATGCCCGCCTTTCCTAAAAGCGTTCAACAGGTAGTACAATTAACTTCAGATATTAACGCCTCGGCAAAAGATATTGTCCGTGTCATTGAGTGCGATCCGGTCATGACCGTTAAAATCCTTAAAGCCATTAATTCGTCTTTTTACGGACTGCCGCAAAAAATTACTTCGGTGCAAAGAGCCGTCGTCCATATTGGCCTCAATACCATTAAAAATATTGCCCTGGGCGTTGCCGCAATGGGCATGCTAAATCCCAATAATAAGGCCAATTTCAATACTTCCAATTTTCTACTGCATTCTTTAACCACTGCGGCAATCAGCAAGTTGCTTGCCGAACGCATAAGTTTGTCTGCAGTAGAATGCGGTGATTGTTTTGTTGCCGGGTTATTGCATGACTTTGGAAAAGTGGTATTCGCTGAATTTATTCCTGATGAATTCAAACTCGCGCTGGAAAAAAGCCAAGAGCAACAACTGCCCCTGCATCAAACCGAACTCGAATTTATAGGCCTTAACCATTCGCAGGCCGGCAGAATATTAGCCGAGAAATGGGAGCTGTCAGGCCCATTAATTGACGCCATTGCGCATCATCATGACCTTGACGGTAGCCAAAACGTCTTGCGAGACTGCGTTTTTGCCGCAAATCAAATCAGTAAGCGCCTGCAATTCGGCAATGGCGGCAATCCTGTGATAGAAACGTTCCCGCAACCCATCGCTGCCCGCTTTGGCTCGGCACTTCCTGAGATATGCGATGCTTTAGGAGATTTGGAAGCCGTCAAAACAGAAGCTCAATCTTTTATTAATGCGTAGAGCTCACTTTGAATTCCTGCATTGCCTACCAACAGTAGGAGCTTTCTCCTAAAGCGTCTACTGTTGGTGCCTTACCTCTTCCATTCATGCAACCAAAGGTCAACAATGAAAATCAAGTTCTGGGGTGTTAGAGGATCCATACCCACACCGGGGCCCAGCACCATTAAATACGGCGGCAATACCACCTGCATTGAAATCAGGACTAACGACAATGATTTGATCATTCTTGACGCGGGTACAGGCATCCACACGCTTGCGCAAAACCTGCTAAAAGAAATGCCCATTCAGGCGCATATCTTTATTTCCCATACCCATTGGGATCATATACAAGGCCTGCCTTTCTTTATACCGATATTCATCCCGAATAATCAGATTAAAATCTACGGCGGAATCGATCCGGTAACTAGCGAAACCATTAATCGAGCGCTTTCCGTGCAATTGCAATACAGCTTCTTTCCGATACGGGAAGCGCAGCTGAATGCCCGGATTGAGTATGTCACAATCAAGCCCGGCATACCGGTCAAGGTAGGTAGCGCCACAGTCACTCCCATTGTGCTCAGTCATCCGGTATTAAATTTCGGCTATCGAATCGATTGCGACGGGCAATCAGTTTTTTTTACCGGCGATTACGAACCACAACTCAACATCTACGATCCGCAAGATGATGAATACGCCGAATTCCAGTCTTTTGTTGATGCCAAATGGGATGAAGTCGTCTTGGCCATGAAAGATGTCGATGCGCTGATTGTCGACTCATCCTATACCAGTGAAGAATATGTGGCGAAACAAGGTTGGGGACACGGTACTTATGATTCGGGAATAAGACTGGCTGTCGCTGCAAAGGCAAAAAAACTATTTTTCACCCACCATGAACCAACCCGTAGCGATGCAAACCTTGATGCTATTTATCAAAACTTGCTGGAAAAAAACCCGGACACCGGTTGCGAATTGCTGCTCGCTCAGGAAGGCGTCGATATTTCACTCTGATCCTGATCGACAGGATTAAACAACCGGTCAAGCGCAGCATGCAGCTCATCGATACCGGTTTTTTTCAACGACGAAAACAGCTGTATCGTCATAGGAAAGTTTGCGTTCTTTAGTTCCTTTTGTACTTGCAACAAGGTGTTTTTAGCCGCGCCGTAATTCAATTTATCGGCTTTGGTCAACAACACATGGAGCGGCAACCCAGTATGCTCGCACCACTCTACCATCTGCCAGTCAAATTCTGTTAACGGATGGCGCACATCCATTACTAAGACAATAGCGCACAATGATTTGCGGCTGGTTAAATAAGTTTCCATCAACTCGTGCCATTTCTTTTTCACTTCTAACGGTACTTTGGCGTAGCCGTAACCCGGCAAATCGACAAACCGCTGGCGCTCATCAATTTCAAAGAAATTGAGCATCTGTGTTCTGCCTGGCGTTTTACTGATCCGCGCCAGTGCATTTTGTCGGGTTAGGGTATTAATCGCGCTTGATTTACCTGCATTGGAACGCCCTGCAAACGCCACTTCCAAGCCCTGATCCGGGGGCGTATCCTTGAGATGAGGCGAACTGTTAATAAATTTTGCTTGATGATAAACTGGATTCATCGTTGTCTCGCTTAGAGTTACTATTTAGAGTAAAATTTGATTATGCACAGCAGCCTGAGCAACTAAAAGACTGGCATAAATGATTAACCATTCCGAAGGGGAATTTGATGAAGAAAAAATTGCAGGTACTTTCAATTTCTTTGGCGTTGGCCAGTGCTACGAGTATTCTACATGCAGAAGGCAATATTAACGCAGGAAAAGAAAAATCAGCTTCCTGCGCCAGTTGTCACGGAGATGATGGTAACAGCATGGTAGCAACATTCCCCAAGCTTGCACAGCAACATTCTTCATATTTGGCACAGCAATTACACGCCTTTAAGGATGGCACTCGCAACGACCCTATGATGTCCCCGATGGCGAAGTCATTATCGGATGAAGATATTGCAGACATTTCTGCATATTACGCAACACAAAAAGTTGCAGAAAATGCCTTACCGGTCTTACCGCCTGTTGATGAAGACGAAAATCCGTCCGGCAAAAAATATGATATTCAAGACCTTATTGCTCAAGGCAGCAACCTTTACCGCAACGGCAACCTGCAAAGTGAAGTTTCTGCCTGCATCGCGTGCCACGGTCCTTTTGGCGAAGGCAACAAGCCGGCTTCATTCCCGGCATTAAAATCGCAACACGCCGACTATTTAATAAAAGCGCTCACTGACTTTAAATCCGGCGCACGCAGCAACAACCCGGAAAACATCATGCACATGATCGCAAAGAAGATGACGGATGAAGAAATCAAAGCCGTTTCATATCGTATTTCCATGATGAAATAAGTGCTGAGCGGACTCGCGTTACGACGGTTACATGGCTGATTTGTTCCCATACAAATCAGCACCTCTACATTGTTATGGATTATGCTGGTTCACTGTAGTAATCCTCCTGTTCCACACCAAGTTGACGATTTTGCTTTAGTAGAATCGTCTTACCAAACCGATAGAGAGAACTTTAGCTATGCTTAAAAAAATCGCTCAAACCAGCTTACTGATTCTATTGTTTTCCTGCTCAGCCTTGTTAAAAGCTGAATCCGTCGGCTATGAAACCCTGTCGCCGGCACAACCTACTCATAACCCTGACAAAATTGAAGTCATTGAGTTTTTCTGGTATGGCTGCCCACATTGCTACAGCTTTGAACCGGTACTTGAGCAATGGGTAAAAAATCTGCCTAAAAACGTTGAATTTATCCGTCAGCCTGCTGTATTCAGCGAGCTTTGGGGCAAGCATGCCAAAGCTTATTTTACCGCTGAAGCCTTGGGCGTAGTCGATAAAGTTCATACCGACTTTTTCGATGCCATCCAAAATAAAAAGCAAAATCTTGAAACCGAAGATCAACTGGCTAAATTCTTTGTTGCGCATGGTGTTAACGAAACTGAATTTCGTAATGCCTATAACTCGTTTTTGGTTGATTCCAAGATGCGCCAAGCAGCCACGATGGCAAGCCGTTACGGAGTAACCGGCGTTCCCGCCATTATTGTTAACGGTAAATATAAAACCAACGGCCCTTTGGCAGGCTCTCAGGAGAAAATGATAGACGTTGTTAATCAACTGATTCAAAAGGAAAGCGCTGCAAAATAGTTGTATCTTGCCTCGACAGATTACCGTCGAATTAATAAACATTTTATAACTTCAATAACAATAACGATGCGGCGGCTTGCATAGCCGCCCATTGCCCTAAGCATGAGTTATTTAGTTCTACTCGTTATTCATTGACAAGGTCTATCATGAGTTTTTTTAGTAAGGCAGTTGACCAGGATAAATGGAGAAAGAAGTACTTAGACTTGCTTGATGAACAGGAACAATCGGAAACCTCCCGCAAGGAAAAAGAAGACCTGCTTTGCAAGATAATAATACGCCTGACTATCGCGACCACAGGACTGGATACCCTTCTGGACCCGCATCTATTGAGTATCCGCGACCAATTAAAAAATGGCATAAATAGCCATACACTTAAAAATGAGCTTGAAAAATTCACTACCTCCGTAGCTCAAATCAAGCACATACCAGCGCAAAACCAGCCAGTGAAAATCGAGCCATTATTTGATTTTCTGCTTCAGCGGTACACAACCGAAAAACAACAAAGCGTACTAAAACTCCTGAAGAAAAAAGCTGAGACTGCAAAATTCAAGACTCCCAATCAATTATTTATTGCCATCCTTGAAGCCATAACATCAGACAGCGATACCTCGGCGTCAAATACTATTGCCAACCACATCGATATTAAAATTGTCAGTAAGAAATTGTTGCTTTTTCTGGAAGGGATTGAAATCCCCAGCATTTTTGACCAACAGGCGCAAACTGCGAAACAGTTGCTCGCCGCTCCGAATCAGACCACACTGGCTTTTGAATCCATTCTGGACAGATCCTTTAAATTACTGCTTAAAATCAAACAATACAATCAATCAGAGCAGCAAAACATTGATAAGTTTCTCTCCCACATTACCGACCAACTGGCAACGCTGGATACCAATGTAATGGGAGCCAGTACGGCCGCAATCGAGTCGGCTGAAAACAGAAGCAAACTCGACAAATCCGTTTCCGAACAGATGAAAGAATTGCAGTTAAGCTCAACCAATGCAACCAAACTTGAGCCTCTAAAAGGAATTATCACCAGTCGATTAGCAAGCATTGCTAAAGAAATTCAGGAGCACACCCAAAAAGAAGCAATCCAGCGCCAGAAAACGCAGCAGCAACTGGATGATTTGCTTGATAAAATAAAAAATATGGAGTCAGAATCCCGTGACCTTAAATCCAAACTCAAAATTGCCAATACTCAGGCACTACGGGACACTTTAACAGGCCTGCCAAATCGTAATGCTTATAACGAACGACTGGAAACCGAATTGGCTCGCTGGAAACGTTACGGCACGCCATTAAGCTTTATTATTTGGGACATTGATTATTTCAAAAATATCAATGACAGATATGGCCATAAGGCCGGCGATAAAGTGCTGCTGTTAATTGCGAAGCAATTGGCCGATCATTCCCGCGCGACTGATTTTATTTCTCGTTTTGGCGGTGAAGAATTTACCATGCTGCTGCCGAACACCGACGGTAAATCGGCTTTGTTATTGGCCAACCAGTTACGTCAAGCCATTGAAAAAACGGGTTTTAGTGCCAACGGCGCTTCCGTTGCTATTACCATTTCCGGCGGCGTTACCGAATTCATCCTGAATGATACGGATGAAACGGCTTTTGAACGCGCTGACCAAGCACTTTATCAGGCGAAGCGTCAGGGCCGCAACAGGTGCTACCTCCTGTAAAAGCACTGCAATATAAGAAGCTTACACTGAGCTCGGCAACAGCCCCTGCGTATCCCAGATGCAGTCCTGCCAGATTCATTCAACAACAGCCCTTACCAGATCAAATCATCGGGAACCTGATACTCTGCATAAGGATCATCAACAGCATCTGCCGTTTCATTGGGCTCATTAAAAACAATCACACTCGCTGCATCGCGCTGCTGTATTTTTCTCGCCGTTTCGGCAGGGACCACTTCATAGTTTGTCCCTAGCTTTACAATAGCCAACCGTCCCTCAGCAATCTGGTCTCGCATTGCTTCCGAAACATACAACCGTTTGACTTTGTTATTGTCGGTGAAATTGTAGGCCAGGCCTTCAGGATCAGTAGGTAGCCTGTTTAATTCAATTAGCTGTTTGATTTGTGCGGCCAGCTGTTTTTGCTCTTCCTGCTGCTGGCGTAATTGATTAAGCTCCCTGTCCTTTTCGACTTTTTCAGCCTGTGCCTTCTGAGCCAACTCTTTGGCCTCATCAATCACTTCGACTTTATTCTTGCGCTGCTGCTGAGTCTGCTTGCGTTTATCGGATTTGACGCTTTTGGCTTTAGCGGCGCTGACTAAACCCGATTTTAGTAACTGCTCTTGTAGTGATAACTTCGCCACAACTATTCCACCGTAACTGATTTTGCAAGATTTCTGGGCTGATCGACATCCGTACCTTTTAAAACTGCCACATGATAAGCCATCAACTGTAAAGGAATCGTGTACACAATAGGCGAAATCTCATTACCGACTTGAGGTACTTTTACAATTTGTACATTTTCATCATTTGCAGTAGCTAATGTTTCATCCATAAAGACAATCAACTGTCCGCCCCTAGCGCTTACTTCCTGCATATTCGATTTCAGTTTTTCAAGCAGACTGTTGTTTGGCGCTACAGTCACAACCGGCATGTCGGCATCGATTAAAGCCAATGGACCGTGCTTTAACTCACCTGCCGGGTAAGCCTCGGCATGAATATAGGAAATTTCTTTCAGTTTTAATGCGCCTTCCATCGCTATCGGATAATGAGTGCCTCGGCCTAAAAACAAAGCATGCTGTTTTTCGGCAAATTGCTCCGACAGATTTCTGACTTCCTCATCCAGCAGTAAAGCTTTTTCAATTTTTCCCGGCAAGCTGAATAATTCCGAAGTGATTTTCTGCTCCACTATTTCGTTCAACTGAAAACGTCTGCCGATAGCAATGACTAGCAGCATTAAGGTTACCAATTGTGTCGTGAATGCCTTGGTTGATGCAACGCCAATTTCAGGGCCGGCGCGAGTCATTAATACCAGATCGGATTCTCTAACCAACGAGCTTTCCGGCACGTTGCAGATGGCTAACGAGTATTTTGCCCCTAGCTTCTTGGCTTCCAACAATGCCGCCAAAGTGTCGGCAGTTTCACCGGATTGCGAAATGGTGACAATTAAAGTATCTGGAGCTAAAACCGGACTTCTGTAGCGGAATTCACTGGCTACTTCAATATTACAAGGGACATGGGCGAGCTCTTCGAACCAGTACCGTGCGACCAATCCTGCATGGTAACTGGTCCCACAGGCTAAAATCTGTATGCCTTTTACATTATCGAATATTTTAGCGGCATTATGTCCGAATGCGTTTTCCTGAAGGCGGTTGTTGATGAATCGGCTTTCCAGGGTTTGTGAGATTGCAAAAGGCTGCTCATAAATTTCTTTCAGCATGTAATGCCGATAATCGCCTTTATCGACAGCATCGGCCGTCAGTTTGCTTTCTATGATCGAACGGCTGACAACCTTATCATGTTGGTCATAAATAGTCAGGCCGTTAATGGTGATCGCTGCTATATCATCATCCTCAAGGAAAATAAAACGTTGAGTGACCGGAAGCAATGCCGCTACATCGGAAGCGATAAAATACTCGCCTATCCCGACTCCGATAACCAGCGGACTGCCTTTTCTGCACGCTATCAGAGTACCGGGCTCATCTACACACATTATCCCTAGCGCATAGGCTCCCTCCAGCTTTTTGACAGTCTTTTTAACGGCGCTCAGCAATCCTTCACTAGATTCCAAGGCATGATAAATTTCATGCACGACAACTTCGGTATCGGTTTCTGAAGTAAATTCATAACCCTGTTGCAGCTGCGTTTCTCTTAAAATCTCATGGTTCTCGATAATGCCATTATGGACGACAGCCACTTTATGCCGGCAAATATGCGGATGTGCATTAGCTGTACTGGGTTTACCGTGGGTTGCCCAACGGGTATGCGCTATGCCGATCTGGCCTGCGATCGGGTCTGCCTCCAGCAGCGCTTCAAGGCCTTTTACTTTACCTAGCTCTCGTTTCCGGTAGATTTGCTGATTATTAATGACTGCCAGTCCTGCCGAATCATAACCGCGATATTCCAGCCGTTTCAGTCCCTCAAGTAAAATGGGTACTACATTTCGTTGCGCGATACCGCCGACAATTCCACACATTCTATTTCTCCTCGGCAATTATTCCTGACGTTGCTTTAGGCTGCTGCTCCAGCGCCACTTGCTCTCCTCCATCCGTGCAATCCTGCTTAACAGGTCGCTGCCATCCGGCAAGGGATACCTGTTTGGCTCTGCTTAAAGTCAGCTGATTTTCAGGACTATCTTTAGTAATGGTCGATCCTGCGCCTATCGTAGCGTTTTTGCCTATTGTAACCGGAGCCACCAACTGGCTATTCGAGCCTATAAAAGCGCCGTCTTCAATAATGGTTCTGAACTTGTTAACGCCGTCATAATTGCAGGTAATAGTCCCGGCACCTATATTGACTTTACTGCCCACTGTTGTATCACCGATATAACTTAAGTGGTTTATTTTACTGCCCGATGCTACCGATGATTTCTTGATTTCTACAAAGTTGCCGATATGGACATCATTAGCAAGGACGCTCTCCGGCCTTAATCTGGCGAAAGGTCCAATTCTGCAGCCTTGTCCTATCACGGCATCTTCAATGATACAGTTTGCTAGGATTTCTACATTATCGCCAATAATGGAGTTTTTTATATTAGTATTGGCACCTATTTTGACATTGTTACCGATACTATTTAATCCTTCTAAAATCACGTTAATATCGATTTCAATATCTTGACCCAGGCTTTCAATTGAGCCTCTTTGATCAAAGCGCATCGGATCTTTTAAGGTAACGCCCTGCTCCATCAAGCTAGTGGCTTGCTCATACTGATAGACACGCTCCAGATGACTAAGCTGCATGCGATTATTAACGCCCAACACTTCATCCTCGCTTTTCGGCTGGCTGGTTACGATACTGATTTGGTCGGCAACCGCCATTTCAATCACATCGGTCAGATAGTATTCGCCTTGGACGTTGCTGTTGCTCAACTGGCTCAACCATTTTTTTAATTGCTTGCCTTGTACCGCCATAATGCCGGTATTGACTTCATTGATCAGTTTTTCGCTGGATGAGGCATCCTTTTCTTCAACAATTTTAGTTACCTGGCCAGTGGCATTTCTGACAATTCTGCCGTAACCGCTTGGATTGGCAAGACTCACTGTGAGTAAAGCAAGAGACTGGTCATTAACATTGCTTATTAACAGCCTAACGGTTGACAATTTCAACAACGGTACGTCGCCGTACAATATCAAGACGGTATCTGCATCGGCAATTTGATCGCTGACCTGTTGCACGGCGTGTCCTGTACCTAACTGCTGTTTTTGTTCTATCCAATCGACATCTAAATCTTGCAACGCCGCCGTAACCTGATCAGCTCCGTGGCCTATAACAATCTTGATAACATTGTTTTCCAAATGCTTGGCTGTGTCGTAGACATGCCGTAACAGAGGTCTATTGGCTATTTGATGCAACACTTTGGGCAGTTCTGAACGCATACGCGTTCCTTTGCCCGCCGCTAGAATAATGGTCGTTATTTTCATTTGATGCTCCGTTACAAATCTGTCTGGAACAGATTTGCATTTACCCGATGGGCGTCAGGCAGGACAGCCTGACGTCAAAACAAAAAAGCCCGATAGCGCTCTAACACGTTATCGGGCTTTCAAATAAGGATATAGAGACGTACCGTGTATAGCCTAACTACCCGCCGCGTTTTCTAAATCGATCTAATGTTCTTAATTGCATAATAGCTTCCTGCAATTGCACCTGAGCAGTCGCAAGATCCATTTTGCCTGACTTATCGGCCAACGCTTCTTCTGCTCTGGTCTTGGCCTCAATTGCGGCAGCCTCGTCAATATCCTTCGCTCTTATCGCCGTGTCTGCCAGAATGGTAACCTGATTCGGTTGAATTTCCAGCATACCTCCTGACACATAGAACGGATATACTTCCTTGTCGCTGACTTTTACCCGGACTTCTCCGGGCTTAAGTCTGGATATTAATGGCGCATGCCGAGGCGAAATCCCTACCTCGCCTAGTTCAGCAGGAGCAAATACCATTTCCGCTAATCCGGAAAAAATTTCCTTTTCTGCACTTACGATGTCTACATGTACGGTCATGGTCATTATTGTTACCTACCAGTTTTATAACTTATTTCATGCCTTTTGCTTTCTCAAGCGCTTCGTCTATGGTACCGACCATATAAAAAGCCTGCTCAGGAATAGCATCGTACTCACCATCGATAATGCCTTTAAAGCCGGCAATAGTATCTTTCAGTGAAACGTATTTACCAGGAGAACCGGTAAAGACTTCGGCAACGAAGAAAGGTTGTGACAAGAACCGTTGCATTTTACGCGCTCTTGATACGATCAACTTATCTTCTTCAGACAATTCGTCCATACCCAAGATTGCGATAATATCGCGTAATTCTTTGTAACGTTGCAGAATACCTTGAACCTTACGAGCCACGTCATAATGTTCTTGACCGATTACCAACGGATCTAACTGACGGCTGGTAGAGTCCAAAGGATCAATCGCAGGATAAATACCTAATTCGGCAATTTGACGAGACAATACCACGGTCGCGTCCAAATGCGCGAAAGTTGTTGCAGGTGATGGATCGGTCAAGTCATCCGCAGGTACATAAACCGCTTGGATAGAGGTAATAGAGCCTGTTTTAGTTGAGGTAATACGCTCTTGCAATACACCCATTTCTTCAGCCAGTGTGGGCTGGTAACCTACCGCTGAAGGCATACGACCTAACAACGCCGATACTTCAGTACCGGCCAATGTGTAACGATAGATGTTGTCAACGAAGAATAAAACATCACGGCCTTCATCACGGAAATACTCCGCCATGGTTAATCCGGTCAACGCAACGCGCAATCTGTTTCCTGGTGGCTCGTTCATCTGACCGTAAACTAACGACACCTTGTCGATTACGTTTGAATCGGTCATTTCGTGATAGAAGTCGTTCCCTTCACGAGTACGCTCACCCACACCCGCAAACACTGAGTAACCACTGTGTTCGATCGCGATATTACGGATCAGTTCCATCATGTTAACGGTCTTGCCAACACCGGCACCGCCGAACAATCCGACTTTACCACCTTTGGTAAACGGGCAGACCAAATCGATAACCTTGATGCCGGTTTCCAGCAACTCGCTTGCCGCCGCCTGTTCAGCATAGCTAGGCGCGTCACGGTGGATACCCCATTTTACTTTTTCGCCGATTGGGCCTTTTTCGTCGATAGGCTCGCCCAGCACGTTCATAATGCGTCCTAAAGTTTCCTGCCCGACCGGTACCGCAATAGGTGCATTGGTGTTGCTGACGTCCAAGCCACGGCTCAATCCATCAGTTGTACCCATAGCAATAGTTCTGACGACACCATCGCCTAATTGCTGCTGAACTTCCAGCACCAAGCCTTTGCCTTCTACATTTAAGGCATCATATACTTTGGGCAAGTCTGCACGTGAAAATTCCACGTCAACGACCGCGCCGATAATCTGAACGATTTTACCCGAACTCATTGAGTTGTCCTCTTGTGTTTTGTCATTTTTACTTGGGCCCTTCGACTAAGCTCAGGAGAGCCTTAAACAGCTGCGGCACCGGCAACAATTTCTGAAATTTCCTGAGTAATAGCGGCCTGTCGAGCTTTGTTATAGACCAACTGTAATTCGCTGATAATATTTCCGGCATTATCCGAAGCACTCTTCATCGCTACCATTCTGGCCGCTTGTTCACAGGCATTGTTTTCAACTAAACCCTGGTAGACGATGGATTCGACATATCGGGTTAGTAGATGATCCAAAACTTCCTTGGCATCAGGCTCATAAATATAATCCCAGTGACCGTTTAGACCTTCCTCAAGCTCACCCGCTACGACAGGCAGTAATTTTTCGATGGTGGGCTTTTGAGTCATGGTGTTTACAAACTCATTGCTTACTACATGCAATTCATCGATTCGACCTTCCGCGTAAGCATCTAACATGATCTTAATGATGCCGATTATGTCATGCTGGTGCGGAGTATCACCCAATTTCGAAACCTGGCCCACCAGATTAGCTTTCAGATTACTAAAAAAACCAAACGCCTTGGTGCCGACTGTGCAAACATCTACTTCGATATTTGCGTTACTCCATTGCATCATTTGGATCAGCGTTTTTCTGAACAAGTTTGAATTCAGACCTCCGCACAATCCCCTGTCAGAACTTATTACAATGATACCAACCCGCTTGACCGGACGCTCAATAAGAAAAGAATGCTTATACTCTGGATTTGCATGAGCCAGATGTTTGATAATCTGGCCAATTTTTTTAGAGTATGGGCGTGTTGCCATCATTCTATCTTTTGTTTTGCGCATTTTACTCGCAGCAACCATTTCCATTGCCCGAGTAATCTTTTGAGTGTTTTTAATACTCCCGATCTTGCTGCGTATTTCTTTGCCAACAGCCATCTTAAAAACCCTTCGCCTAGAGGCGCCTACTTTTGGTTACCAGCTATGAGTTTTGACGAAAGTCTGGATTGCAGTCAGCAACCCCTTTCTAATATCATCACTGAAATCGCCTGTTGCGTTAATGTTGTTCATTAATTCAGAATGTTCTGACGTCATGTACGACTGTAAGGCAGCCTCAAAAGCAAGTACCTTGTTAACTTCAACACTATCCAAGAAGCCTTCATTGGCAGCAAACAAGGAAACCGACATTTGCGCGACCGACATTGGCGAATATTGATTTTGCTTCATCAGTTCAGTCACACGTTGACCCCGCTCAATCTGCTTACGGGTACTTTCGTCCAAGTCAGACGCAAACTGCGCGAAAGCCGCTAACTCACGGTATTGCGCTAAGTCAAGACGGGTACCACCACCTAATTTCTTGATGATCTTAGTCTGAGCAGCACCACCTACTCGCGATACCGATAAACCTGCGTTCACCGCTGGGCGTATACCTGAGTTAAATAAATTGCTTTCCAGGAATATCTGACCATCGGTAATAGAAATTACGTTAGTTGGTACGAATGCCGATACGTCGCCGCCTTGGGTTTCAATAATAGGCAATGCAGTCAAAGATCCTGTTTTACCTTTCACTTTGCCGCCGGTTAATTTCTCAACTTCATCGGCATTAATACGCGCAGCTCTCTCCAGCAAACGAGAATGCAAATAGAATACGTCACCTGGGTATGCTTCACGACCTGGCGGACGACGCAACAATAAGGAAATCTGACGATAAGCCCAAGCTTGTTTGGTTAAGTCATCATAAATGATCAAGGCATCTTCGCCGCGATCTCTAAAGAACTCGCCCATTGAGCAGCCGGTATAAGGCGCGATAAACTGTAGCGCCGCCGATTCTGAAGCTGATGCCGACACAATAATAGTGTGAGCCATGGCGCCGTGTTCTTCGAGCTTGCGCACCACGTTGGCAATCGATGAACGTTTTTGGCCGATAGCGACATAGATACATTTAATGCCGGTGCCTTTTTGATTGATAATCGCGTCAATCGCAATAGCCGTTTTTCCGGTTTGTCTGTCACCAATAATCAACTCACGTTGACCACGGCCTACTGGAATCATTGCATCAATAGATTTCAAACCCAATTGCACGGGTTGATCAACTGACTGACGGGCAATTACGCCGGGTGCGATTTTTTCAATTGGTGAAGTTTCGGTTGCTTCGATAGCGCCCTTGCCGTCGATAGGATTACCCAGCGCATCAACGACACGGCCCAGCAGTGCTTCGCCAACAGGCACTTCCAGAATTTTTCCGGTGCATTTTACGGTGTCGCCTTCAGAGATGTGTTGGTATGAACCTAATACCACCACACCCACAGAATCTCTTTCGAGGTTAAGCGCCATACCAAAGGTGTTGCCGGGGAATTCCAGCATTTCACCTTGCATTACTTCCGAAAGACCATGTACACGAACAATACCGTCAGTCACACTAACTACGGTACCTTCTGTATGGGCCTCGGCGCTCAAGTCGAAGTTTTCGATCTTCTTTTTAATCAGATCACTTATTTCAGATGGGTTTAATTGCATATTCTGTTTCTCGCTCTGGTTAGAGTCGTTTTGCTAATTGTTGAAGCTGGCCTTTTATGGAACCGTCGATCACTCTGTCGCCTGCACGTACCAGTACGCCACCGATTAATGTTTTATCCACGGTCACATTCATATGGACTTTTTTGCTTAGCGTTTTTTCCAGCGTTGAAGCGAAACTTTGCTTTTCTTCTTTAGAGAAGGCATAGGCTGTAGCCACTTCGACATCGACATAACCTTCACTTTCCGCCTTATAGACTTCGAACTGCTCTGCAATAGCCGGAGCCAGGTTTAGTCGATTATTTTGAACCAGTAATTTCAGAAAATTTGCACCTTCGTCATCTACTTGTCCCTGACAAATATCAAGCAACAGTGCTGATAACCGCTCTTTACTTACTTTCGGGTTGTCCACTACGACAGAAATTTCTTTATCCTTCAGGACAGCCGATATAAACGCCAAACTTTTCGACCACTTTTCAGTCGTATCGGTTTCTTTGGATCGCTTGAACACCGCTGCTGCATAAGGTCTTGCCAATGTTGCCAGTTCGCTCATTTCGCTTAACCCAATTGATTAGAGATTTTGCTCAGGAGATCCTGGTGCTTGGTTTTATCGATTTCTGCACTCAGAATCTGTTCTGCTGCCCGCAAAGCCAAAGCCGACACTTCCTTACGCAAATTTTCTTGAGCCAGCTGTTTCTCTTGCTCAATTTGCGCCTTTGCCACAAGAATCAAGCGCTCACCTTCTTTTTTGGCGGTATCTTTTGATGCTTCAACAATTTCATTAGCGCGTTTTTGAGCCAGATTTACAATCTCGGAAGATTGTTCTTTAGCTTCTTTTAAAACGCTCTTGGCTTTTTTCTCTGCCAAATGCATTTCTTCCTGACCTTTTTCAGCCGCAGCCAAACCGTCAGCAATCTTCTTTTTACGTTCTTCTAAAGAGTCAAATAAAGGCGGCCAGATGTACTTCATGGTAAACCATACCAGAAGTGCAAAGGTAATCATTTGCCCAATCAGAGTAGCATTGATACTCACGATGCGTTCC
>Ga0207969_100021_pt1 | contig 118248 bp, 97 predicted proteins | sample LakWasMet25_LOW6_2_FD_183869 | JGI IMG/M metagenome (GOLD analysis project Ga0207969, IMG submission 183869) | Freshwater sediment methanotrophic microbial communities from Lake Washington under simulated oxygen tension - Sediment Metagenome... | ecosystem: Environmental > Aquatic > Freshwater >...
GGCCGTTTCGTGTCACCAGCCTCCACGGTCGTCTGGGGAGACCGATCAACGGAGGGAACATGGGACCGATCGCCGCGTGATCGCCGCGATCTCAACAGCCCCACACGAGCCCTTTATCGACACCCTCTGACGCTCGGGGTCTGGCTCTGGGTACCGACACCGCGCGGTCGTACCGGGGAAGCGCCCTCGGACGCCATGTCCCCCACCCGCCCTACCGCCGCGCTAGAACGCCGCCGCGAGCCTCGCCGTCAGCTCTCCTGCGTTGCGCTCCTCGCCGGTCGCGGCGTGGAAGCGGGTGACCGTCCCGAAGAGCGACGCGCGCCACGCGGGCGCCGGGATCACGTTGACCCCGAGGCTGCCGACGAGCTGCTCGTCTCCCCCCGCGGACAGGTTGGGGTCGAAGCGCTCTCCCCTCATGGCGAGCTGCACGTTGGCGAGGTCGAAGGGGCGCACCGGCAGCGTGTAGGCGAGCTCGACGCTGGCGCCCAGGGCCTCGCGGGAGACGCCCGACCCGACGGCGCTGGTGGTCAGGTAGAGCACCTCGCCCTGGGCCCAGATGCCCGCGTGGGCGAAGGTGAGGTCGGCCCCGACGAGCTGGGTGTTTCGCTCGCTGCCGATGGGCGCCAGGGTGCGGCCGATGGTGTTCACCGCGAGGTTGCGGTCGGTCGCGACGTTGCCCGTGTTGATCGCCGGGTCGTGCGAGTGAACCCAGCTCGCGCCGAGCGCGAGGCGGTCTTGCGGGGCGACCATGAAGAGCCGCCCCACGTCGAGGAGCACCCGGGCGGCGTAGAGGTAGTCCTCGACGGGCCCCGGGGCGCGCGACGGGCCGACGCCCAGGCGACCCGCGCCGTTGGTCGCGGCGAGCCAGTAGTGGAGGAGCCCGTCGGCGATGCCTCGCGGGCTCGAATGGACCATCACCCCCACGTCGCGAAACGTGAGCTTCGTCATCGAGTACACGTAGCCGGGCCGGTCGAGCATCACGAGCTGCGGCGCGAGCGTGGTCGCCGCGGCGCCGATGGGGAGACGAAACTGCCCGACGCTCAGGCCGACGGCGTCGTGCGGCGTCCATGTGGCGTGGAAGTCGAGCAGCGGCGAGTCAGGGACCATCAGCCCGAGGCGACCCAGCACCGTGAGGTTGCGGGCGAGCTGGGCGTCGACCCGCAGCACCGCGAAGCGCAGGCGGAAGGCGTCCCTCGCCTGCGACGGCGAGGCCTCCGCCCAGGGGGTGAACCAGCCCGCGACGAAGCCGTGGAGCTCGACCCCGGGGGCCGACGGAGCAGCGGGCGCCGACGCGGGCGCCGGGGCCGCGGGATAGGCCGATGGATCGGCGGGCGCACCGAGCGGCAGCCGGATGCGTGGCGGCGTGGGCCGAGCGGGCTGAGCGGTCGGCGCAGGCTGGGCGGTCGGGGCGGTCGGGGCGGGCTGAGCGAGCGCGACGCTCGGGGCGAGCCCGACGACCACGGCGACAGCGGCGGCGGTGAGGGCGTGGCTAGCGCGCGTCATCGGGACGCCCCCCGCGCGGCCAGTCGCGACTCCTGCGAGCGAAGTCGGGGCGAGCTTGATGGATGAAGTAGTCGGCAAGGTCGTAGGACTCCTGATCGGTGAGGGTTCCGCCCTGGCCGAGCGGCATGTTCCAGCGGACGAAGGAGGCCGCGGTGTGGAGCCGGGCGAGGCCCGCGCCGTTGGTGTACGAGCGGGGCCCCCACAGCGGCGGAAACTGGTAGTTGCCGCCCGTGGAGATGCCCTCGCCGTCGGGGCCATGGCAGCTCGCGCACTTCTGGGCATAGAGCTGTGCACCGTGTGCGCGGTCTGGCGTGGGGGGACTGGAGATGCGCCGGAAGCCCCGGTCGGGCGGGGTGCGACCGGCAGGGACGCCCCGGGAGATGAAGCCCATGTACGCGACGACGGCGGCCATGTCTTCGCCCATGGGATCGAGCGCCGTGCCGTTCATGCTGCGCTCGAAGCAGTCGTTGACGCGCCTCTCGATGGTGTCGACCCGCCCGCTCCTCGCCCGGTACTCCGGGAACATCCCAGGCACCCCCACCCACGACGCGGCGCCCGCGCGGGTGCCCTCCTCCAGGTGGCAGCTCGTGCAATGGAGCCCGTTTCCTACGTGCTCTGGCAGCGTCTCGTAGGTGCGCGTGACGATCAGCTTCCCGCGGCGGATGGCGTCCCCCAGCGGCCCGTCGGGGATCGGGATGGGCGCGGGCGCTCGCACCCCGGGATCAGGGGCGCGCTCCACCACCACGACCGGCGCAGGCGCAGGCGCCCTCGACCCGGAGGCGGAGAGAAACAGCAGCGGGGCCGCGAAGGTCACGACCAGGGCCCCGATGAAGAAGCGGATGGTCCTGTCGTTCTCGCTGGATGGATCCATGGTGGGGATGGGCCACCGCAAGACACATGCCCCACCCGTGAATTCAGGTGAATCCCGCGCTTCCACGAGCTCCTGGGGTCCTGGATCGGGGGCGCGAGATGAAACACATATGAAACAGTCTGAAACGCGCCGTGCAACCCTTCAGGGGCGACGGTGCTTCTGGTAGATGTGATCGAACCAGTCGAAGACCGGCGCGAAGGCGGGGTCGCTCGCGAGCGGCGGGCGCTGTCGGGTCCACCGGTTGCGCAGCGGCGAGGCGGGCGGGCCGTAGAGGGGGTTGATGAGCGAGCACGCCGTGAGGTCGGCCGCGGAGAAGCGGTCGCCCACGAGGTAGGCGGAGGCGCCGAGGCGGCTCTTGAGCTCCAGCAGCACCTGCGGGAAGTCCTTCTCGGCGAGCTCGAGCGAGTCGTAGCCGCAGTAGTCGGAAGCCATCTGGATGAAGCCCGGGCCCAGCAGCCGGGCGACGCCTGCGGCGCCTCGCAGCCGCGGGTCATGGCGGGCGGTGGCGAGGAGGTATCCCCGGACGCCCTTGCCGATCTTGTCGTCGGCCCAGGCGACGGCCTCCCTCGCGGCGGCCTTCTGCTCCGGGTCGGCAGGCCAGAGCGGGCTCTCGGGGTAGCGCGCGTCGAGGTGGTCGAGGATGGCGGTGGAGCCCACCACCACGCGCCCGTCGTCCTCGAGCACCGGGACCTGCCGGCTGCCGGTGCGTAGCTTGAGGAGCACCTGCCCCGCGCCGAAGAGCACCTCGTGCTTGCGGTAGTCGAGGCGCTTGTGATCGAGGGCCCAGCGGGCCTTCTCGGCGTAGTGCGAGACCTTGAAGAGATGGAGTACGCGCATCGTGGAGGAGCGGTATGGAGGAGCCGCCCTCGGACGTCCAGGGCACCTCCCCGGCCCGCGTCTTCTATGCCGCGTCCGCCGCGCGGGCGAGCGCTCTTCTGGGCTCGCCGAGACCAGCCCCCTGGGTACATTACGAGCACCGGGTGTCTATGGTTCTGCCTCGATCGACGCACCTCGTGGCCGCCGCCCTCGTGGTCGCCGCGCTCTATGTGGTGACGGGGTGCATCGGCATGGTCGCTGCGATCCCGCCGGGCAACGTCACGGCGGTGTGGCTGCCGTCGGGCATCGCCCTCTCGGCGCTGCTGCTCATGGGGCGGGGGGTCTGGCCGGGCATCGCCCTCGGGTCGCTGGTGACGAACCTGATCGTGATCTCCCGCGTCGGAGGCGTACCCCCGACCGTCAACCTCGCGGTCGCCCTGACCATCGCCGTCGGTTCGACGCTGCAGGGCCTCGTCGGCGCCGCCATGATCGAGCGCTTCGCGAGAGGCCGACGCGCGCTGCACAGCCCGAACAGCGTCGCCGCGCTGTTCGCCGCGATCCTGAGCGTCTGCACCGTCGCCGCGACCGTGGGCGTCGGCGCGCTCGTCGCGACCGATCGGCTGCCTGCCGCCGTCTTCCCGTCCACCTGGCTCACCTGGTGGCTCGGCGACATCGGCGGCGTGGTCCTCGTCACTCCGATCGCGCTGTCCTTCCACGAGCGGGGCGAGGTGTCGCCGCGCCGCGCCGACGTCGCCCTGCTCGCGGGCCTCGGCCTCGCGGGCCTCGTGCTCGCGTCGATCGTCTACGGCTGGCCGCTGCGGCTCGGGCTCGTGACCTTCAGCAGCTACCTCGCGCTGCCGCTCGTCGTCTTCGCCGCGCTCCGCCTCGGCACCCGAGGCGTGGCGCTCTCGGTGTTCGCCGTCTACGCCCTGATGCTGTGGGTGACCGCGCGGGGGCGCGGCCCCTTCGCCGCCGAGTCGATGAACGTCGGGCTCCTGCAGCTCGACGGGTACCTCATCGCCCTGTCGGCGACCGGGCTGGTGCTCGCCGCCTCGGTGCGGGAGCGCGACGCCGTCAGCCGCGCGCTGCGCGACGCCCAGGCGGACCTCGAGGCCCGCGTCGTCGCCCGCACCGAGGGGCTCACGCAGGCCAACCGCGCGCTCAGCGACGAGATCAGCGAGCGCCAGCGCGTAGAGCGCGCGCTCGGGCAGAGCGAGGCGCGGCTGCGCACCGCCATCGACTGCCTGCCCTTCGACTTCTGGGTCTGCGACGCCGCCGGGCGCTACGTCCTGCAGAACGCCACCTCCATCCGTCACTGGGGCGACCTGCGAGGCAAGCTGCCGGCGGAGCTGGACCTCCCGCCAGAGGTGCTCGCCTCGTGGCAGCAGAACAACGCCCGCGCCCTGACCGGCGAGGTCGTCCGCCAGCGGATCCACCAGCGCTACGACGGCGTCGACGGCACCTTCGACAAGCTGCTCGCTCCGGTGCGCGTCGACGACCAGGTGGTGGGCTTCCTCGGGCTCAACTTCGACGTCACCGAGCGGGAGCGGCTCGCCGAGGAGCTGGTGCGCGCGCAGCGCCTCGAGGCGACCGGGCGGCTGGCCGGCGGCATCGCCCACGACTTCAACAACCTGCTCACCGTGATGACCGCCACCGCGGCGTCGATCGAGCGCAGCGCCGGCGACGCCCCGGCCCGGCAGGGCGCGAGCCTGATCCTGGAGGCGGCCCGGCGCGCGGCCGACCTGACGCGGCAGCTCCTGGCCTTCGCCGGCAAGCAGCGCGTCTCCCCGGAGGTGCGACGCATCGACGAGCTGGTGGCGGAGGCGCGCGTCCTCCTGCGCCCCATCGTCCCCAGCCACATCGAGCTGAGCGTCGAGCACGAGGCCCCCGAGGCCGCCATCTCCATCGACCCGACGCAGTTCAGCCAGGTGCTGGTGAACCTCGCCATCAACGCCCGCGACGCGATGCCCGATGGGGGCGCGCTGACGATCCGGAGCGCCGCGGTAGAGCTCGACGAGCGCGCCGCGGAGGAGCTGCGTGTGGCCGCGGGCCGCTTCGTGCGCCTGGAGGTGCAGGACACCGGCGCGGGCATCGAGCCGGCGATCCTGGCGCGGGTCTTCGAGCCCTTCTTTACCACCAGGCCGGTGGGCCAGGGCAGCGGGCTCGGCCTGGCGAGCGTGCACGGCATCGCCACGCAGGCGGGCGGCGCCGTGCAGATGCGCAGCGCCGTCGGCGTCGGGACCACGGCGGTCGTGCACTTCCCTCGCGCGACCGGGGCCCTCACCGAGCGCGAGGCCCCCAGGGGCGGCGCGGTGGCCGGGGGCGGCGAGACCATCCTCGTCGTCGAGGACCAGACCCTGGTGCGCGACGTGATCGCCGGGGTGCTCGGCGACGCGGGCTACCGGGTGATCACGGCCGGCGACGGCGAGGAGGCGCTGCGCGTGCTCGACGCCCACGAGGGCGCGATCGACCTGGTGCTGACCGACCTGGTGATGCCTCGCATGGGCGGGGCCCTCCTTGGTCGGCGGCTGCGAGAGCGCGGCCTGGCGATGCCCATCGTCTACATGTCCGGCTACGCGGAGGGCAGCGAGGACCCTGTCGATGGCCGCCGCCTGGCCAAGCCCTTCGGCCCGGGCGAGCTCACCACCGCGGTGCGAGACGCCCTGAAGGCGCGTCCGGAGGCGACCCCGGTCTGACGGCGGGGAGCAGCCGCCAGAGCGCGTGGCGACCGCCGGCTGCGACGGCCGCGCGCGCGAAGCGGTCGGGCCGCGCCTCGATCCACCCTCGCTCGAGCCCGGCGGGATCGGTGACCACGACGTACTCGATGCGCTGCTCGTCGAGGCGCCGCAGCCATGCGTCCGGGTCGGCGCGGCGGCGCAGGCGCGCGGGGTCGTCCTGGTCGACGATCGACCCGTCGGCGGTGATGGGGACGTAGAGCACGGCGTTCTGCCAGCGCGAGCCGAAGAGCGGGAGGCGGTAGGCGTTGTGGCCGACGCCGTCCCAGCCGAAGGCCGCGGCGACCCGGTGCGGTGCGCCGTCGTCGAGGAAGCGCCACAGCGGCCACGCGTCGGCGTAGTCCACCTCGACCGAGTGGAGCTCGTAGGCCATGTCGGGCCCGACGCGCGCCGCCTCGGCCCAGATGTCCCAGCGGTACCGCTCCCTCACCGCCTCGACGCGGGCGGGCGAGCGGGCCAGCGCGCTCATCGCCGAGCGCATCGAGGGGCTGGTCCCCTGGGGCCACGCGCTGTGCAGCGACGACAGGAGCACGAGGGTCCAGCCCGCGGCGGCGACCGGGCCGCGGGCGCGGGCGGCGAGGACGTAGAGCATCACCGGCAGCGTCACCACGAGGCGCCCGGCGACGAGCGCCCAGGTCGTTCGGATGGCCACGTAGTCGTCCGAGAGCGCCGCGGCGAGGGGCACCGCCGAGAGCGCGAGCAGCAGCGCGGCGGCGGCGCGGCGGCCTGGCGCCCGGTCGCGAGCGAGCCCAGGGAGCCCGACGAGGGCGAGCGCGAGCACGGCGACGACCTGCTCGCCCCAGTCGAGGCGCTCGGCGCCGTAGTTGAACTTCGGGAGCATCAGCGCCCCGGCGAAGCGCCACGGAGCGCGCTCTTCGGCCGACGGCGGATCGAGCCTCAGGGAGTAGAGGTCCGCGAGCTGGGGGTGCCCCGGGAGCAGGGTGTACCCGCCGAGCTCGAGCGCGAGGGGCCAGAGGGGAGAGCCGGTGGCGAGGAGGGTGCGGAGGTACGCGGGGAGCAGCGCCGCCGCGGCGACGCCCAGCGCGGCGACGGGCCATGCCCACCGGCGGGGCTCGTCGGCGGGGCCGCGGCGCCACCACGCGAGCGCGGCGACCGTGAGTCCGCAGGCCAGCAGCGGCAGCCCGCTGAGCTTCGACCCCGCGTGGACCGACAGGGCCATGGCCGCGAGGACGAGCTCGCCGCCGCCGGCGCCGCGGAGGCAGCGCGCGAGGAAGAGCCCCGCGAGGAGCCACGACGCGGTGACGAAGTTGTCGACGTAGCCGGAGGTCGAGAGGTTGACGAGGCAGGGGATGAGCGCCGCGCCGAGGCCCGCGCGGGCGGCCTCGCGGGGGCGGGCGCCGAGCTCGCGCGCGAGGCACGCGGCGGCGAGCGGGACCATCGCCCACACCAGCGCCCCGGTCGCGGCGACCCAGGCCGAGGAGCGGGTGAGCAGCATCGACCACGCCCAGGGCACGTCGCCGCCGCGAGGGAAGAACGTGAGGTACCCGACCTGGTCGGGCGCGCGCTCGACGGGGTCGTAGCCGTGCTGCACCCACAGCACGGGGCGCACGAGGTGGTAGGTGAGCGAGTCCCACGCGAGGGCGGGCGAGACGGTCGCGCGCAGCACCCGAAACGCCACGACCGCGGCGGCGCTGAGGGCCATCGCGGCGGTGAGCGGGTCGCGCAGCAGGGCCCCGAGGGCGGCGCTCGAGGCGCGGAGGTCGCGGGCGAGCTCGGCGCGCCGCGCGATCAGGCGAGGCGCGAGGGCGGCGGCGAGGGCAGCGGCGAGCGCGAGGGCGGCCGGGCGGCGGAAGAGGTGCAGCGCGGTGAGGAGGTTGAACGCGACGGCCTGGACGAAGAGCCCGGCGGTGAGCGTGGCCGCGAGCCGGGCGCGCAGCGGGGCGTCGTCGGGGAGCAGCGCCCGCCCGAGGGCCCAGGCCGCGAGCGCGAGCGCGAGGGCGGCGAGGAGGGTCATCGCGCGGGAGCGTTACAACGCCTGCGGCGAGAGCGGCAACCCGAGGGCCGCGAGCAGGGCGTCGGCGACGGCGCGGTCCCCGTGGCTGCGCAGCGTCACCCGCAGCTCGGTCGCGTCGTCTGGTGAGGGCGCGGCGCTGCCCCGCACCATCCCGGAGCAGCGGTCGTCCTGCGCGATGAACGACCAGCGCCGCAGGCCCGCGGGGTCTGTGTGGCGCGCCAGTCGGAGGTGCCAGTCGCCCGACCGACCGTACGCCGCGTCGACGTGGCCCCTCGGCACCGACACGTCGACCCGATCGTAGCGGAAGCCCCTCGACCTCGACTCCGGGTCGGCGGTGAACGACTCGCGATGGAGCACCACGGGCGGCGGCAGGCCGAGCGCGAGGGCGAGCGCGTCGAGGTCGGCGAGCACCCGCTCCCCGTGGGCGCTCACGGCCTCGTCGGTCATCACCGGCGCGGTCGGCCTGGGGATCCACCCGATGGGCGCGTAGTGGAAGTCGGACGAGAGCAGCACCCCGAACCACCGGCTGCCGTAGCTGGCGACGGCGAGCTCGGCGGGCCCGCCGTCGAAGGGGACGCGCTGGTACAGCTCGCAGGAGAGGACGCGCTGGTTCCAGTCGAGGGGCGTCGACGGCGGCGTGGTGGGCGATAGGCGGAGCGCGGCGCGCTGCGTGAGGAGCCGCTCCAGGCGCCCCCTCAGCGCGGCGGAGCCCTCCGTCGACAGGTGCTCGCCGTGGCGCTTCTCGATGCGCATCGGACCGCAGGAGAGCTCGAAGCCCGCGGTGGACGCGTCGACGTCGTCGTCGCGGCCGTGGATCACCCCGACGTCGACGTAGAGCAGCGCCCGCGCCTCGCCCGCCACGAAGAGCCGCTCCCGGCGCGTCGACGACACCTCCGCCAGCTCGTGCAGCGCCGCGTCGCCGAAGCGCACCTCGCCTCGGGTGTCGAGCGAGTGGGCGGTGAGGCCGTCGCGCTGGTCCGCCGCGCAGGTCTCCAGGAAGGCGCTCCGCGCGACCTCGAGGAGCGTGCGGTCGTCGACGCTCCCGATGGATCGAATGGGGGTCATCGCCACGGCGGCAACGGGGACTTCACACCGAAGAGGGGTCAGCCCGCCGCGGCGTCGAGGGCCTGCGAGAGGTCCTCCGCGAGGTCGCGCCAGTACTCGACGCCGATGCTGATGCGCACCAGCCCGTCGGTCACGCCGCTCACGCGCAGGTCGTCATCGGACATCTCCGACGCGGTGGTGGTGCGGGGGTGGCAGGCGAGCGACTCGACGCCGCCCAGGGAGACGGCGATGAGCACCCGCTTGAGGGCGTCGAGGAAGCGAAACGCCGCCTCTCGGCCGCCGCGCAGCTCGATGGCGATCATCGACCCCGGCGCGCGGCACTGCTTCTCGAAGATGCGGGCCTGCTCGCCCTCGAAGAGCGACGGGTAGTGAACCCGCAGCACCGCCGGGTGCTTCACCAGCAGCGGAACCAGCTTGCTGGCGTTCTTCGACTGCTTCGTCATCCGTAGCCAGAGGGTCGCCATGCTGCGCTGGAGCATCCACGCGGTGAAGGGCTCGCAGATCGTCCCGAAGAACGCTCGCATGGTCTTGAAGCGGGCGACGAGCTCGGGGTCGCGCGTGGTGACGGCGCCCGCCACGAGGTCGCTGTGCCCGCCGAGAAACTTCGTGGCCGAGTAGACCACCGCGTCGGCGCCGTGCTCGAGCGGCGACTGGAAGACCGGGCCGAGGAAGGTGTTGTCGACCACCATCGGGACGTGCCGGTCGGTCACCGCCCGGTCGATCTCGGCGCGCAGGCTGCCGAGGTCGATCATCTGGAGCGTCGGGTTGGCGGGGGTCTCGACGTAGACGAACGCGAGGTCGGGGCCGTGCTCGGCGAGCGCCTCGGGCCACTCCCCCTCGGCGACCGCGATGGCGTCGATGTTCCACTCGGGGAGCATCTGGCGGAAGAAGTGGTCGGTGCCGCCGTAGACCGGGCGCTGGTAGAGCACCTTCTTCCCCGGCTTCGCGAGCGTCAGCACCACCGTGACGATCGCCGACATCCCGCTGGTGAACGCCGCGCAGGCCGAGGCGCCCCGCTCGACGGAGCGCAGCGCGTCCTCGAACATCTCCGCGTTCGGGTGGTTGAGCCGCGCATAGATCAGGCTCTCCCGCTCGCCGGGGACCGCAGGCACCTTGCCGAGCGCCACCTCGAAGTGGTGCGCCGCCTGCTGGGCCGTGGCGAAGCAGTACGTCGAGACCGGGTAGATCGGCGGCCTCACCGCCATCACGCTGAGCGAGGGGTCGTACCCCTCCGAAATCGAGCTCGTCTCCGGATGCACATGTCTACCTGGCCGCATGGGCGCGACTCTACCGCCTCCGCGCGCCTCGTAGGGGGGAGAGACTCCACGGGCCCCCGGATAGTTGCCCGCCCGGACGACACGCTCGCAGAGTGCCCCCCATGCGTGGCCTGACCGAAGACCTCCGTTGGGGCTTCATCCTCTCCTTCTCCGGCTTCCTCTGGATCTGCCTGGAGTACGCGCTCGGCCTTCACACCACGCGCATCGAGCTGCACCCGGTGCTCACCAACCTCTACGCGCCCGTGGCCGTCACCATCATGACCCTGGCCATCCGCCGCCACCGCGACGCCGACGGCGGCCTCTCCTGGGCCGAGGGCATCCGCGCGGGGATGGTCGTCTCCGCGGTCACCTCAGCCCTCGCGGTGCCCATGCTCTGGGTCTTCCTGCGCTACGTGAACCCGCGCTTCTTCTCGTCGATGATCCTCCACGCCGCGTCCCACGGGCGCACCGTCTCGGAGGCCCGCGCCTACTTCAACTTCCGCTCCTACGCGGCCGAGTCGGTCCTCGGGCCGCTCGTCCTGGGGCTCTTCACCTCGGTGATCGTCGTCGCCGTGCTGCGCTGGAGGGCGCGCAGGACCTGAGCCGGCCTCGATGGGCCCCATGGGCCCTCTCCGAGCCGGTGGAGACTGTGTTATCCAGCGACTCCATGACGGACTCAAGGCGATGGCTCGCTGCCGTGGGGATCGCGGCGTTGTGCGGTGGTTGCCGGGGAGAGCCTGAGCTCCTCTTGCCGGATCCCCTCAGCGGCGGAGGTAGCTCGGGCGGTTCGCTCGCGGGCAGCGCGCCCGAGCGCCCGACGGGGCCGCTCACGCTGAGCAGGGACGCCCCCAGGCTGGTCGAGCTCGACGCCGGACAGACGCACGAGTGGGGCATCGAGCTGACCGCGGGCGAGTCCGTCGATCTCTCGATCACCGCCGACGCGCCCCGTTGCAGCGGCTGGACATGGGGCTTCTACAACCCCACCGGCGACGCGCTGGCGGAGAGCCCCATGACCGCGAACCCGGCGGGACACTGGAGCCTGTCACGGCGCCAGGCCGCGGTGTCCTCCGTCGGGGGAGCGCCGCTGGCCGGTCGCTACTCCGTGAGGGTGCAGACCCCATCGGACTGCCCGCTGCTTCGCTACACGCTGACCGCTCGATAGCGGAGTTCAGCTCCCCGCCTCTGCTCCGCGTTGACGCTCCCGGCGCTTTTCGAGAGAGTCTCTTCGTGTCGACTCGGAAGACCGCCTGGATGGCGCTCTCGCTCGCCCTGACGCCCACCGCCTGCGCGCCGCGCTACCAGGTGGTGCTGGAGCAATGCACGGAGACGGGGGACGGCAACTGCGGCTGGGCCTTCGATGCGCTGTCACGGCAGGAGCCCGCGCGAGTGCGGGCCGTGTACGAGCGCGTGGTGAGCACCCGCCAGCGCGAGTGCGAGTGGCTGCGCAGCCCGGCCGCCGCGCCGCGAAGCCTGGAGCCGGAGTTCGTACGTCGGAAGACCGCGGCCCTCGACAACTGCATCGGCTTCGCCGCCCTGAGGCTCGGAGCCGGCGAGACGCCCGTCGATTCGATGGTGCTTCCGCCCGCGGCCGCGCACCGCGACGTGCTCGCCCCAGACTTCCGCGAGGGGGTCACCGTGCTGGAGTTCGTGTGCGGGCTCCGGCGCAGCGGCGACATCCTCTACTGGGGGGGCTGGAACGCGGCCGAGATCGCCTCGGAGGCGTGCTGGATGCTCGGAGACCTGGCGCGCGCCTCGAACGACGCCCGCGCGGAGGAGTACTTCCGCGTCGGCTGCGAGTCGCTCGGAGCGCACTGCATCGAGGGCGCTCCCCGGCGCGAGCGCCGCGCGTGGCTGACCGCCGACGTGCGGGTGCTCGCCGCGCGCCACGAACTCTCGGGCCTCGGCTCGGACGCTACGCCCGAGAGCGAGCTCGCCGCGCTCGAGCGCATCGCCTCGCTGCTCGAAGGGCTCTCCAGGCCCGACGCGGAGGAGCTACGGGCGTCGGTGGAGCCTCGCAGGGGTCGGAGCATGGGCGTCGCCGCCGAGGCCGCGCTCACCGGGCTCGCCGCGCAGGTCGAGCAGGGACACGGCTTCGACGCCCTGTTGCCCGCGCTGCGCGAGGCGAACGCGCGCATCGAGGTGCTGCGCGGGGACGAGCGGGCCTCGATGAGGGCTCGGAGGCAGGCGCTGCTCGACCGGGTGCTCGACCGCGCCACGGCAGAAGACCTGGCGCGGCACGCCTACACGCCCGTGGTGGCCTTGATCGACCGGGCCCTGCAGGTCGGTGATCGAGAGGCCCTCGGGCGACGGCGGGGAGAGGTCGTCGCAGCGGCGAGGGGCTTCCATGAGGAGGCCGCGGGGACGCACGCCGCGGCGGGTCGGCACGGCGGAGCGGTGCTGCACGCGGCGCTCGCTCGCACCTTCGGGAGCGCCCTGCGCATGCAGGAGTCCGAGCGGGCGATCGAGCGGCTCCGAACGCCGCCGTGGACGCTGCGGGTCGAAGGGGTTCCGTGCCCATGGGCAGCGGCGACGCCGGAGGGCCGCGCCGAGGCGACGGGACCCGCGACGGCGGTGGTCCTGCGCTGGGCGCGTTGCGAGTCCGCCGAGCGGCAGTGGACCACCACGGACACGTACACGTACACGACCACCCGGGTCACCTACGAGTCGCGGCAGGAGAGCTACTCGGTCTCGGTTCCTACGAGCAACTGTACCAACGTCTCTCAGCAGGTCTGCCGGTCGTACCCCACCGGAACGGTCTGCAACTCGGTGCTCGTCCCGCAGTGCACCTCCGGCACCACCTACGAGACGCGCACCCGCACGATCCAGGTGCCCGTACAACACCAGGACATGCACACCGGCACGCGGCAGACCGAGCGCCGCGAGCTGCGCTCCGTCGCGACGGGCGAGCTCCTGGCGACCTTCGGAGAGAGCCGCGTTCGTCTGCCGCTGGACGCGAGCCAGCCCGAGCTCCGAGAGGAGCAGTACTCGCAGCCCGAGCGGCACGTGTTCACCCAGGCCACGCTGCAGTCGCAGCGCGAGAGAGCCGCGGCGCACGTGCGGGGGGTGCTCCGCGCGGAGGGTCCGCTGGAGGAGGCGTTGCGTCGCCAGGAGGCCGCTCGTCGCTCGTCGCTCGCCGCCTCGTCGCGCTCGGGACAGCCCGCGGTCGCGGAGGACCACGACGCGACGGTGCTCCTGCTGATCGGGGGATCGTTCGAGGGCGCGCGCTCGGCGGAGGCGCTGCAGAGCCGCTACGGGCTCCCGGCGGGAGCGGCCCCCACGCTGCTGCGACCGTAGCGTGGGAGGGGCCCAGGGCGCGCTCGCCCTTCAGCCGCCGAGCGCCGCGCGGTCGATGTCGAAGCGCGAGAGCACGGTCCTTCTGGAGGCCCCTCGGATGCTATGCAGCCGGGCGAGAGATGAGCTCCGTTGCTACCTCCGAGGCGCCCCTCCGCTACGACCGCGTCGCTCCATCGTGGGCCGCCCTGGCCCTCGTCGCGCTCGCCTCCGCGTGCGGCGGGGCTGATCCCTCCTCGGAGGTTCCCGAAGCCATCGTCCCCGATGGGGGGCTCCAGGCGCCCACGGTCGACCCCCGCACCGGGATCGTCCACGAGGTGGGCTCGGTGCGGGTCGACCCGTCGTGGCCGCTCGTGCGCTCGTGCGCTCCCTCGGACGCCGGGCTGTGCGCGGTCGAGCCCGGGCGCTACGTGCCACTGGCCGATGGGGAGTCGGAGGTGGTGTGGCGCCCTTCGGACGGGCGCTACGTCAACGAGCCCACGCTGGTGCGCACCGAGGATGGGACGTGGCACGCCTTCGCCAACGGCGCGGCGGGCGACGGCGATCCGTGGAGGGAGACCTCCCTGCTGCACGCCAGCGCACCGTCGCTGGGCGGGCCCTGGCGCGACGAGCCCGACGCGCTCGCGGCGACGGACCCTGGGGCGCCGGAGCTACAGCTGTGGGCGCCCTTCGCGGCGCGCGAGGGCGATCGGTGGTCGCTCTACTATTACGCCCACGGGGCGGGCGACGTGTCGTGGCTGCGCTCCGCGCGCTCTGCCGACCTGCGCACCTGGACCCGCGACCCCGAGACGCTCCCCGCGGGGCGTGACGCGACGGTGTTCACCCGCGCCGACGGGACCCGGCTGATGTACTCGGTGGGCCTGGTGCGACGCACTGATGGCGAGCACGACGTGGTGCTGCTTCACGCCTCGAGCGACGGTCGCACGTGGCGCGCGATGGACCCGGCGCTGGAGCAGCCGAGGCCGTGCCGGGCGAGCTGCTGGGGCTTCTACGAGTCGCCCTTCGTGGTGGCCCTCGGCGGGATGTACTTCCTCTTCACGACGTACACCGACTCGAGCCCGAGGACCTACGAGCAGACGGCGGTGTTCCGCTCGGCGGACCCGACGCGCTTCGAGCAGCCGCCGGTCGCGGTGCTGCGGACGCACGGGGGCGAGGTGCACACCGAGGGAGGCCGGGTGTTTCTCACGGGCGGAGGGTGGCCGGGGAACATCGGCGAGGCGCGGCGGGGGATGTCGCGCACGCCGCTGGCGTGGGCGCGGGAGCCGTAGGAGGCGGTGGGCTGCGCGGCCGAGGATGTTGTCCGGTCGCGTAAATCAGATCCCGTGGCGCAGGCGCTTTCGGTAGAGCGTGGTGCGGTGCATCCCCAGGAGCTTCGCGGCCTCGACGTGGGCGTAGTGGGTCTGCTTCAGGGCGGCCTCGAGCCGCGCTCGCTCCGCCGCCAGCGCGTCGGACGGGGGCGCGGCGCCCTCGACGGACGGCGCGGCGCGCGGCGAAGGGGCCTCGCGCAGCTCGCGGGGGAGGTCCTCGGGGCCGATCGTCGGGGCGCGGGCGACCACGGCGGCGTACTCCATGGCGTTGGCGAGCTCGCGCACGTTGCCCGGCCAGGGGTGGTCGAGGAGCTGCCGCGTGGCCTCGGCCCCGAGGCGCCGCGGCGCGGCCCCCTCGCGCTCGGCGATGCGGCGCAGCAGGTGATCGGCGAGGGGCTCGATGTCCTCCACGCGCTCGCGCAGCGGGGGCAGGCGCACGGGCACCACGCGCAGGCGGTAGTACAGGTCCTCCCGGAAGGTGCCCGCGCGCACCATCGCCGCCAGGTCGCGGTTCGTCGCGGCGACGACGCGCACATCGACGTGGAGGGTCTCGGTGCCGCCCACGCGCTCGAAGGTGCGCTCCTCCAGCACGCGAAGGAGCTTGCCCTGCAACTCCAGCGCGAGCTCCCCCACCTCGTCGAGGAAGATCGTTCCGGTGTGAGCGACCTCGAAGCGGCCCTTCTTCCGGATCACCGCGCCCGTAAAGGCGCCGCGCTCGTGGCCGAAGAACTCGCTCTCCAGGATCTCCGACGCGATGGCCGCGCAGTTGACGGCGTGGAAGGGCCCCCCGGCGCGGCGGCTGCGGCGGTGTACCTCGCGCGCGATCAGCTCCTTCCCCGTCCCGCTCTCTCCCTGTATCAAGATCGTCGCGGTGCTCGGGGCCACCTGGTCGATGAGGTCGAAGACCTCGCGCATGCGGGGCGAGCGAGAGATCAGGGCGCCGTAGGAGAAGCTCCCCGCGCGCAGCCGCTCGCGCACGCCTCGCTCCTCTGCGCGCAGGTCGTGGAGGAGCACCAGTGCGCCGTCCGGGGTGCCTTCGAGGTGCAGCGGGGACACCGCCACGGTCACCGGCACCGCCGCACCGTTGGGGCCCTTCAGCTCGATGCGCGTCGCGTTGACGCTGCCGCCGGAGGCCAGGACGTGGCGCACGTGTCGGGCCACGGCCTCTCCCGCGACCAGCTCGATGGGCCTCCCGGTGGCCTCGTCGCTGCTCAGCCCCAGGAGGGCCTGCGCCGAGGCCGACGCGAAGCGCAGCGCGCCGTCCGCGCCGACCCCCACGATGCCCTCGGTCACGCTGTCCAGCACGCCCCGGAGGAGGGCCTGCTGGGCCTCCGCGGCGTTGCGGGCCTGGCGACTCTCGCGCTCCTGGGCGTTGCGGCTCGTGACATCTCGGAGGACCTCGATCCCGAGGGTGGGGACGCCCTCGGGCGATCGCACCACCGTCGCGCTCTTGAGCACCTCGATGACCCGGCCCTGACGGTCGGTGATCGTGAGCGGGACCTCTCGCACGTTGCCCAGCGCGAACACCCCGCAGCGGCGCGAGCAGGGCTCGCTGTGGATCGCGGTCAGGCACGAGCGCCCCACGACCTCGCCGCGCGCATAGCCCGTGAGCACCTCGGCCGCGCGGTTCCAGTACAGCACCCGCCGGTCGGCCCCGACGAGGAAGACCGCGTCCGAGAACAGGTCCACCACCGCCTCCCAGAAGCTCCGAGGCCCCTCTGGAGTGTGCAGCGTCGGACTCACGCCGGTCAGATCCTCCTCCGAGACCGTCGGCAGCAACCGACGAGCCACCACATCAGCCGTCGACTCGCGCAGGGGTTCGTTCATGTCGCGGCCCGATGATGCAGGATGCAACCGCTGGTTGCATCATGAAGATGCAACGGGCGCCTGGGGTGCTCCGAAGTCTGGCGGCGCAGCTCGGAGCGGGCCTTGCAGTGGGCCCGCGGCATGAACGCTTTGACCTTCAGCCGCCGTCGATTCCTGGGGGTGGGCGCCGGCACCATGGCCGCGATGGCCGCGACCCAGGCGGACTCGGTCTTTCGGGGATACGGGGCCCACGCGGGCGTCCACGACCCCTGCACCGACGGCAGGGTGGTTCGCACGGTGTGTGAGCTCTGCTTCTGGAAGTGCGGGATCCAGGCGCATGTCCTGCGCAACCACGTGACAAAGATTCAGGGGAGCCCGCTGCACCCGCTCTCCCTCGGGCGCCTCTGCCCTCGCGGGACCGGCGGCGGCGGCCTGGCCCATGACCCCGACCGCCTGGTGCGGCCGCTGGTGCGGGTGGGACCGCGGGGCTCGGAGCGCTTCGAGGCGGTGTCCTGGGAGGTCGCGCTCGGGACCATCGCGGAGAAGCTCGAGGTGATCCGTCGGCGCCACGGGCCCGAGGCGGTGGCGATGTTCAACCACGGCGCGGGGGCCTCGTGGTTCAAGCACCTGTTCCGCGCCTGGGGGACGAACAACATCGCGGCGCCGTCCTTCGCGCAGTGCCGCGGGCCGCGGGACGTGGCCTTCGACCTGACCTTCGGCGCCGAGCCCGGCTCGCCGGAGACCCTCGACATCGCCGCGTCGGACTGCCTGGTCCTCATCGGCTCGCACCTCGGCGAGAACATGCACAACACCCAGGTGCAGGAGTTCGCCGACTTCGTGGCCAAGGGCGGCGACCTCATCGTGGTCGATCCGCGGTTCTCCGTCGCGGCGTCCAAGGCCCGCACCTGGCTGCCCATCCGCCCGGGGACCGACACCGCGCTGCTGCTCGCGTGGATCCACGTGCTGATCACCGAGGGCCGCTACCAGCGCGAGTACATCGAGCGCTACGCCCAGGGCTTCGACGAGCTCGCGCGCCACGTCGCGCCCTTCACGCCGGAGTGGGCCGCCGCGGAGACGAGCCTCGACCCCGAGCTCATTCGCAGCACCGCGCGCCGCATGGGGGCCGCCGCGCCCGCCGCCCTCGTGCACCCCGGGCGCCATGCGACCTGGTACGGCGCGGACGACACGCAGCGCTCGCGCGCCATCGCGATCCTCGACGCGCTGCTGGGCGCCTGGGGGCACCGCGGCGGGATCTTCGTCCCTGCGGGGATGCGCCTCGCGCCCTATCCGACGCCCCCGTACCCGAGCGCGCGTCCGGCCGCGGACCGCCGCCCCGGCGAGGCCCCCTTCGCGCTCGAGCCCATCGCCCAGGGGCTCCGCCGCGCGACGCTGGACAGCGACCCCTACCCGGTGAAGGCCTGGTTCGTCTACGGCACCAACCTCATCCAGTCGTTGCCGCAGAAGGCGGAGACGATCCGCGCGATCCAGTCCCTCGACCTGCTGGTGGCGGTCGACGTGATCCCCGCGGAGATCGTGGGCTACGCGGACGTGGTGCTCCCCGAGGCCTCGTACCTGGAGCGCTACGACGACCTCATCGGGCTCTCCTGGCGGCGCGGCGCGGTGGCCTTGCGTCAGCCCGCGATCCCGCCGCTGGGCGACTCGAAGCCGGGCTGGTGGATCGCGAAGAAGCTGGGCGAGCGCCTCGGGCTCGGGGCCTACTTCCCCTGGCGCGACATCGACGACTACCTCGAGGAGCGCTGCCGACGCTCGAACCTCGACCTCGCGACGCTCAAGCGCGACGGCGTGATCGTGGGCCCCGAGCGGGCGAGCACCGTGGAGGAGGGCCTCGCGCTGAGCTTCCACACGCCCTCGGCGAAGATCGAACTCTCGTCCGAGCGGCTGCGCGAGCGGGGCTTCGACGCCCTGCCGGTGTACCGACGGCCCGCGGACCCGCCCGCGGGCTTCTTCCGGCTGCTGTACGGGCGCGCGCCGGCGCAGACCTTCGGGCGCACGGCCAACAACCGTCAGCTCGGCGAGCTCACGCACGGCGACCGGCTCTGGCTCAACGCCTCCGCCGCGGCGCGCCTGGGCGTGCGCAACGGCGACCGCGTGCGGATGATCAACCAGGACGGCGCGCGCAGCGAGCCGGTGGCGGTGAAGGTCACCCAGCGCATCCGTGCGGACTGCGTGTTCCTGCCGCACGGGTGGGGGCACACGGCGCGGGGGCTGCGGTACGCGCGCGGCAAGGGGGTGGACGACGGCGACATGATCACCCGGGTCGACGTCGACCCGGTGATGGGCGGCACCGGGATGAGGGGAAACTTCGTCTCGATCGAGCGAGAGGGCTGAGCCATGCGCAGGGTCATGATCATCGATGAGAGCCGCTGCGTCGGCTGCGAGGCCTGCGTGCTGGCCTGCAAGAACGAGAACGACGTCCCCGAGGGGATGTACCGCGACTGGGTCACCCAGGAGGCCCGCGGGACCTTCCCCGAGCTGTCCCTCTCCATCCGCTCGGAGCGCTGCAACCACTGCCAGGACGCCCCCTGCGTGACCAACTGCCCGACCGGCGCGAGCCACTACCGGGGCGACGGCACCGTGCAGATCAACCGCGCGCTCTGCACCGGCTGCCGCGCGTGCATCGCCGCCTGCCCCTACGGCGCCCGCTTCGTCCACCCGGACGGCTACGTGGACAAGTGCACCCTCTGCGTGCACCGCCTCGATCGCGGTCAGGGGACCGCTTGTGAAGAGGTCTGCCCCACGCAGGCCATCGCCGTCGGCGACGCCGACGACCCGACCAGCGAGGTAGCCCGACGGATGCGTCGGGCCTCGCTCTACGTCCTTCAGCCCGAGGCCGCGACGCGGCCCAACGTCGCCTACGTGCGGTGAGGAGCGACCCACGCCATGGACCCGCATGTCGAAATCGAATCCACCCGCAGCCTCGCCGGCGCCCTCGGGGCGACCAACTGGGGCTGGGAGATCCCCGTCTACCTCTTCCTCGGCGGCCTCGTCGCGGGGCTGCTGATGGCGGTCTGCGTCGTCGCCCTCGTCCGCGGGCGCGAGCGCGTCACCGAGGGCATGCGCCGCGGCCTCCTCGCGACGCCGGTGCTGCTCTCCCTCGGCATGGGCGCGCTCTTCGTCGACCTCACGTACAAGCTGCACGTGTGGCGCTTCTACACCGCGTTCAAGGCGGCGGCGCCCATGTCCTGGGGCTCGTGGATCCTCCTCGCGGTGTACCCCGTGATGGCGCTCCTCGTGCTCGCGATGCCGCCCGCCTTCCTCATGGGCGCGTGGCGCGAGGGCGCAGGGCCCCTGGGGCGCCTGACGCGCTGGAGCGAAGCGCACCTCCGCGGGCTCGCGATGGCGGGCCTCGCGGGCGGCGCGGCGCTCGGGGTGTACACCGGCGTGCTGCTCTCCGCGACGGGCGCGCAGCCCCTGTGGTCGAGCGGCGCGCTGGGGGCGCTGTTCCTCGCGTCGGGCGCGTCCGCGGGCGTCGCCGCGCTGATGCTCGTCGAGCGCGATCACGACGCGAAGGAGCTTCTCTCCCGCGCGGACATCGGCCTCATCGCCGCCGAGCTGGTTGTCGTGGGGCTCTGGCTCGCGGCGCTGCTCACCCAGGGGCCCGCGTTTCGCGCGGCCGCAGGGCTGGTGCTCTGGGGTGAGTACGCGCCCGTCTTCGTCGGCTTCGTGCTCTTCGGGGGCCTGCTGCTGCCGGCCGCGCTCGAGGCCCTCGCGCTGAAGGGACGCGCCGCCCACTCGCGCGCCGTCCCCGCGCTGGTGCTCCTTGGAGGCATGCTCCTCCGGGTGGTCATCGTCTACGCCGGCCAGGCCGTGCCCCTCTTCCCTGCCTGAGGAACGTCATGGACCACGCGATACACACCGACTCCACGCTCGACCCCGCTCCGCGGCCCTACTGGAACCCCTACGCCGCGGGCGTCGCCCTCGGGCTGATCCTCCTCGGCTCGTTCGTCGTCTTCGGCCGCGGCCTCGGCGCGTCCGGCGCCTTCACCCGCGGCCTCGCGCGGCTCGCGCGCTCCGTCGCCCCGGCCTGGGTGGACGCCAACGGACACCTCGGCGGCTACTTCGCCCACGGCGCCCGCTGGTGGGACGACTGGCTGATCTTCGAGGTCGTCGGCGTCGCCCTCGGCGGCCTCGCGGCCGCCCTCACCTCTGGGCGACTCCAGGTCGGCGTCGACAAGGGCCCGCGGATCTCCTCGCGCGTCCGTCTTCTCGCCGCCTTCGTCGGCGGCGGCATCGTCGGCTTCGGCGCCCGCCTTGCACAGGGTTGCACCAGCGGTCAGGCGCTCACCGGCGGCGCCACCATGGCCCTCGGGAGCTGGGCCTTCATGTTCGCCGTGTTCGGCGGCGCGTACGCGCTCGCCTGGTTCGTAAGGAGGCTCTGGACATGATCCCCCTGCACCCCGCCACCTTCGTCGCCTACACGCTCGCGGTGCTCACGGGCTTCGGCTTCGGCTTCGTGCTCGAGCGCGCCGGCTTCGGGTCGGCCCGCAAGCTCGCCGCGCAGTTCTATCTAAAGGACATGACCGTCCTGAAGGTGATGTTCACTGCGATCGTGACCGCGATGCTGGGCCTCACGCTCCTGCGCGCCGCGGGCTTCGTCGACTACGACGCCCTCTGGGTCAACCCGACCTTCCTCGGCGCCCAGGTCGCCGGCGGCCTGCTCTTCGGTGCGGGCTTCGTCATCGGCGGCTACTGCCCCGGCACCAGCATCGTCGCCCTCGCGAGCGGACGCCTGGACGGGCTCGTCTTCCTCCTCGGCACCGGCGCGGGGATCCTCGCGTACGCAGGCGTCTACCCCCGCATCGCGGACTTCGCGCAGCGCGGCGGCCGCCGCCTGCTGCTCACCGACTGGCTCCACCTCCCCTACGGCGTCGTGGCCCTGATCGTGACCGTCCTCGCCGTTCTTTTCTTCGTCGGCGGCGAGTACCTCGAGCGCCGCTTCAACGCCCCTCCCAACGCGAGCACGCCATGATCCGCGCCCCACTGAAGCTCCTCCTCCTCGGCGCCGCGATGATCCTCGCCCTCGCTGGCGCCGCCTTCGGCCGAGGGCCGACGCGCACCGCCCCGGCGCCGCTGAGCCCTCGCGCGCCGGTCGCCCTCGCGCCCTTCGCGCTGGCGCGCATCCTCGCCGCCGCGCCCCCGGACGTGGTGGTGATCGCCCTCGACGAATCCCGCCGGCCCCTCCGCGGCGCGATGCCCGCGAGCGCCTACGGGCGCGACGACGCGGCGCTCGTCGCCAACGCCCCGCAGCACGGGCGCATCGTCCTCGCGGCGCGCGACCTCGTCCGCGTCGACCGCGTCGCGCGTCGCCTCATGGCCACCGGCCGAAGCGTGCAGGTGCTCGAAGGCGGCGTCGACGCCTGGGACCGCGCCATGAGCGCCGACCCGCCCGCCCCCGGCCCCACAGCCTCCGCCGACGCGCGCGCCCGCTACGCCTACGACCTCGCGCTGCGCCGCGCCTTCGGCGACCCCAACGTCGCCCCCGCGGCCCCTGTCCGCGCGGTCGCCCCACCCCCCGCGACGGGGGGCGGAGCGCCGAGTCGTCGCGAAGGTTGTTGAGCCCGCCGCATCCCGCGGGTCACCCTCGCGGCCGATGTCCGACGGTCCCCGACCACGCGCCCTCGCCTTCGCGATCGCCGCCGCCCTCGCGACCCTCGCGGCCGTGGCGCTCGTTCGCGCGCTGCGCCGCCCGCGCGCGGTGGACGCGCCGTGGCCCATGATCACCGTCGACGGACGTCGGCGGGCCGAGGGATGCCTCCGCTGCCACGCCGACACCCGCGGCCTCGGGAGCGCCCACGACCCCGCGGTGATGGGCTGCTCTCCCTGCCACCTCGGCGACCCGGGGTCTGCCGAGAAGAGCGTCGCGCACCGTGGGATGGAGGTCCTCTCCGGCGACCTCGCGACGGTCGATCGCACCTGCGGTCGCGTGAGCTGTCACCCCGTTGAGTCCGCGCGGGTGCAGCGCAGCTTGATGGCGGGTGCGCCCGGCATCCTCGCGGTGGACCGCTTCGCCTTCGGGGAGCGCTCCGATCCTACGCCCCGTCCCGAGGACGACCTCCGCGCGCTCTCGCCCGCCGCCCCCGCGCGCAGCCCCGCCGAGGACCACACGCGTCGGCTCTGCGCCTCCTGCCACCTCGCGGCGCGCAAGCGGGGCCCCGGGGACCACGGCTTCGACGCCCGCGGCGGGGGCTGCACGGCCTGTCACCTCGCGCCCCCGGACCTGCGCGGCGCGCGCTCCGGCCGCCGCGCCGAGGGGATGCTCCACCCTGACGTCTCGGCGGAGGTCTCGCCCGCGCGCTGCCGCGGCTGCCACGCGCGAAGCGGGAGGATCTCTCTCTCCTACGAGGGCGAGGTGGAGCTCGAAGCGGCCGATCCGCGGGTGCAGGGGCGGCTCCCGGACGGACGCCCCCTCGGGCGCGCCCCGGCGGACGTCCACGCGCGGGCCGGGCTGAACTGCATGGACTGCCACAGCGAGCGCGACCTCATGGGCGACGGCGGCGACCACGCCTTCGCCGCCGAGGCCGTGGGCGTCACCTGCGACGACTGCCACGCCCCGCGGGAGCGCCCCGTGGACCCCGACGCCGAGGCCGTCGCGACGCGCCTCCGCGCCGCCTGGGTGCGCCGGGGAAGAGCGCCGCTCCCCACGACGGCGCGACCGATGGTGACCGCCCGGGGCGTCCCCCTCTGGCGCACCGACCGGGTCACGCGAACGCTGTGGCGTGCGGACGACGGGGCGGCGCGGGCGGTGCCTCCGCGGAGCGACGCCGCGTACCACGCGCTGCGGGGGCACGAGCGCCTGGACTGTCAGTCCTGCCACAGCGTGTGGACGCCGCGCTGCGGGAGCTGCCACACGACCTTCGACCCGGCGGGGCGGGACGTCGACCACCTCACCAACGCGCCGCGCCCGGGGGCATGGCGGGAGGTCGCGGGGGCCAACGGGTTCGGCCCGCCCGTGCTGCTGGTCAACGGCGCGGGCCGCATCGCGCCCTTCACCGAGGGCATGACCCTGACGATCGACGGGCTCCCGCGCCCGGTGCAGCGAGTGCTCTGGGCGCCGCTCGATCCGCACACCACGGGCCCCGCCCGCGCCTGCGCCAGCTGCCACCCCGACGGGGCCCTCGACGCGGTCTATCCCGCGGCGGGGGAGACCACCCGGCCGCGGGCGCGCACGCTCGACGCTGACGAGCGCCGAGGGATAGCGGCGGTGGGGCGCTGCGTCCCCTGCCATGGGCGCTACGACGACGCGGTCTACCGGGACTTCGCGGCGAGCGTGGGCCGGGCCTCGGAGCGCGCGCGACGCGCTGGCGACCCGCACGCGACCGAGCGCTGATTGGCGCGGGCGGAGCGCCCCGACGCACGTCGCCTGCCCGTGATGTGAACTTCGCAGTCTGGGTGCTTCGTCGACCCGAGCGGTCTCGCGCCGGAGTCGCCCCGCGTCGTACGGCGCATCCCCTCTGGAGGTCAGCGCAGGTCGCGGCGCGAATCGCCCGACGGGCGGTACATCACGTCGGTGCGCAGGACGTACTTTCTCCCCGCCGTCACCGCCGCGCCCTCGTGCCCGAGGCGGTGCTGGAAGAAGAGCGCCGAGCCCGCGGTCGGCGTCACGGTCAGGGGCGCCATGCCGCGAGGGAAGAACCGCGTCTCGCCGCCGACGAAGCCGTCGTTGAGGTAGTAGATCAAGGTGAGCCGGCTGCGGTCGCCGTTCGCTCGCTGGAAGAACCCGTCGGCGTGCGGAGCGAAGTACTCTCCCGGGTCGTAGCGGTAGAGCCTGAAGCGCTCGTTGAGCCCGACCGCCTCCGCGCCGTCGAGCCTCGACGGAACCTTCGCCCTGGCCACCGCCCAAAGCGCCTCCGCCGCCCCGGCGTCGTCGATGATCACCCTGGTGTTGTTTCGGATGTCGGGGCTCATGACGAAGCCCATCGGGGTGGTGATGGGCGCCGCCTCGTAGCCGACGGCCTCTCCTCGGGCGATCCACGCGGCGCACTCGTCGGGCGACAGCAGCCCGTGGTCGACCCAGATCTCGCCCGGCAGCAGGTCATCGCGGCGCATACCCGGCACGGTACACCCGTCGCTCGATCGAGGTCAGACGTCGCCGTCGTCCCGCGTCGAGCGGCCGCGGGCGGTCTTCGAGCGGTTGCCGAAGTGCGCCGCCGTGTGCGCGTGCTTCAGGTTGATCTCCTGCACCGGGCGCCCGAACTCGTCGGCCGACGCGCGCAGCTCTCCCACGATGGCGTTCAGCTCCGGGTCGCTGCCCGCGTACGAGGCGACGCGCCCGGCCACGCCGAGGAGCCTCGCCGCGGCCTCGGCGTAGCGGCCCTCGCGGTTGAGCACCACCGCCGCGAGGCGCGCGTCGTTGGCGTAGTACCGCGCGACCCGACGATCGACCGCGAGCTCGCGGGGCTGACGGTCGACGAGCTCACCCGGCGCGTAGACGAAGCGGACGGTCTGCGCGGGCGCGCAGGGGCGCCCCTCTCCGTCGAGCACGCTCACGTCGAAGGCCCGCGCCTCGCCGACGGCTCCGGGGGGCAGCAGCACGGAGAACACCGCGTCGAGGGTCTGCTGCGAGACGAGGTCGCCCAGCTCGACGCGCAGTGCGCGGCCGGTCCACGCCGACTCGAGGCCGCCGAGCACCTCGACGCGGCCGCGGTCGTGAGGGCGCACCTCGACGGCCACGCCGCGGCCCACGACGTCGAGGCCCTCGAGCACCTCCGCGCGCATGTGCTCGACGAGCTCCTCGGGGCGCTCGGCGAAATAGAAGCGCCCTCCCCCGGCGTCGGCCATCGCGCTCAGCAGCGACTCGTTGAAGCCCGCGCCGAGCCCGAGGCACGACGTGGCCACGCCCTTGCGGCGCAGCACCCGCGCGTGCTCGCAGAGCGTGGCGGGGCGCGTCTCGCCGACGTTGGCCTGGCCGTCGGTCAGCACGAGCACCCGCGCGAGCGCGTCACCGGCGGCGCCAGCGACCTGCGCGCAGCCCTCGGCCCAACCGCCGCTGAGGTTCGTCGACCCGCCCGGGGAGAGCGCGTGGCAGCGCTGGAGGGCCTCGCGCTTGCGCTCCTCGGAGGCCGGGCCGAAGGTCATCGCGACCTCGCAGTCGCTCTCGAAGGTGACGAGCGCGAAGGCGTCGCCGGCGTCGAGGAGCGCAACAGCCTCGCAGACCGCGCGCCCCGCGAGCGCGAGCGGCGCACCGGCCATGGAGCCCGAGCGGTCGACCACGAAGGCCAGGCGCAGCGGGGGACGGACCCGGCCCGCCGGGGCGCGCGCGGCCTGGAGGGCGAGGCGGATGTGGCGCCGACCGCCGACGTCACCGCGGACGTACTCGCGGTCGACGGTGACGGTGCAGTTCGCGACGGGCGAAGGGAGCGAGCCGGGGTCGTTGCGCTTCATGGAATGAGCCTCCTCGAGGCCAGGCGGGGCCTCTCCAAACCTCTGGGAATTCAGGCCTTCCGAAAGATGTCCCGGGCCTGTTGCAGCAGCTGCTTCACGCGGCGCTGGGTGAACGGATCGAGCGGACGACGCACGTGGAGCTCAACGCCGTCAGCGATGAGCACGTGCTCCCAGGTGCTGCGCGTCGGGTCGGCAGAGGCGTCTACCGCGGCGGGGGCGGACACCGCGGCGGGAGCGGCGGCGGGCGGGCCGTGCCCCGGGAGCAGCCCCGCGTGGCGAAGGTAGTCGACCGCCGACGATCGCGAGGACGCGCGCGGCGGCGCCTCGACCGGGCCGTCATGCGACGACGTCGGCAGCGGGAGCCCGGCGGCGTCGAGGGCCTGCAGGTCGCGCGCGATGCGCCCAAGGCTGAGCCCCTCGGACTGGCGCTCGCGAATCCAGCGCACCCGCGCCACGTACTCGAAGGGGTAGCGCGCCCTCGGCCCCGAGGCGTCAGGGCCGCGCAGCAGCCCCTGCATCACATAGAACCGCAGGGTGCGCGTGGACTCCCCGGTCTGCTCCGCGAGCTCCGTGAGGGTCACCTCGTCGTCCGCCATCGTCGCCTCTCCGCCGAGCGCCGCAGCCCACCCTCAGGCCGTCTGAACTCCCGGTGCTGCAGCTATAGGCTCGCGACAGTACCAGTGTCAACTGTCGTGACAATGGGGAGGTGGGCGGGGTCGTCGGTCGACTCCCTCCGAAGGCTTGGACTCCCCTTCAGATCACCTTCAGATACAGCTCGTCCAACCGGAGCGCGCCTCCGAGCGCGTCGATCGGCGCCTCCTCGGAACCCCGATACTCCCGCAGGAGCCACCCCCCACCCGTCTGGCGGGTGAACACCTCGACGTGGCGCTCGGTCTGCGAGACCAGCACGTGGTGCTGGAGCGACGGGATCGCCCGATAGCCCGACGCCTTCTCCCCGCGGTCGAAGCTCTCGGTGCTTTCGGAGAGCACCTCCAGCAGCAGGGTCGGATTGGCGATGACGTCCCGGGTTCGCCCGTAGAACTCCAACGCGCCGCACACGACGCTCGCGTCGGGGTACACGAAGCCATCGCGCAACGGGACGTAGACCTTCAGGTCCGAGGCGGCGACGCGGCAGGGCCCCCGGCGCGTCAGCTGGTGCAGCTCGGCGAGGGCATTGGCAACGATGAAGTTGTGCTCGGGCAGCGCGCCCGCCATCGCGTTGACCTCGCCGTCCCACAAGATGCTCTTCTCTTCGGCGCCCGCCTCCCGCGCGAGGTACTCGTCCGCCGACATCCGAAGCCGCGAGATCGCAGTCATACTCCTAAGGGTATCGCATCGCCTGGCTCCGCAGGCCCGGCCGACGCCCCCCCCTCCGCCAACGACGGGAGAAACGGGGAGGCGATCGTGCCGGTTCGTTGGCACTGCCCGGTCGGAGGCGGTCGTCTCCGCGGCATCAGGCGTTCTCCCGGATCGACCTCTTTCTCAATCTGGGAGAAACCCGACATGTTCGGCGCTTCCGCCCTGATCCCGATCTTCACCGCCCTCTTCGTCGAGGTCGTCACAGGCGACGACGATGGCTCACCGCGGGTGCTGCTCGCACCACGACATGGGCTGCGAGGAGTAGACATAGCGGGCATGAGCATCGCGTCGGGGTATTTCGAAACGCAGGCGCGGCGCAGCGCGCGGTGGGCGCTCGTTCGCAACGGCCTCTTCGTCGCCGTGTTCGTCGGCTTCCTGACCATGGTGCTGGTCGAGGGTCCCGCCGCGGGCTCAGGCGCGTCGCTGTCTACCGCGGTCGGCCTCAACAGCCTCTTCATCACCCTCTTCGGGTGGCGCCTCGTCGTGGCAGCGCGACGGCTCGTCGATGTGGCGAGTCACCCGATCTTCAGGGACTTCGCGGCGTTCGGCGATCCCCTCGCGCTCGCCCGTTCGCTCGAAGAGGAGGTGGCCGCGGGGGTAGCGAAGCAGCACGGGAACGTGATCGTCAGCCCGCGCTGGCTGGTCACGCTGGGCCTCGGTCATGGGGTCATCCCGCTGGCTGAGGTCGCCTGGGTCTACCCGAAGTTGACCAGCCGCAGCGTCAACTTCATCCCCATCGGCACCTCGGAGACGCTGGAGATCTTCACGCTCTCGGGTGCGGGCACCCACGTCTCGCACACGATCTCGATGGACGGCGCGATCCTGAAGGAACTCCTCAAGCGCGCGCCGTGGGCGTGGTTCGGCTACACGGCGGAGCGGGCCGCGCGCTGGAGCGCCGCGAAGGAGGGCGCGCTCGCCGAGATCCGCCGCGCTCGCGACGGCAGGCAGGCGGACGTTGCCTGACTCTGCGTGACGCCGCTCGTCGAGGTCGAGCGCGCCCTCCCTCGCGGCGCTGCAGCGCGCGGCCTACAACTCGCGCACGTGGCGCCCGACGGAGGTCACGGACACGTCGCGAAGTATCACTCGAAGAGCACCCACCCGGCGACCGGCCGGGACCAGTCGAGGCCCCCGTCGGACTGCTCGGCGGCGTCGCGGGCGAGCACCTCCCGGCGGCGCCCGTAGATTGCCATGGCGTGGGCGGTCGACGCGCCGCCGGTGGACCTCGGGGGCCGCAGCGCCATGACCTCGTTGCACGCCGCGGTCGCCTCGGCGCGGTGGGCCTCGCACGCCGGCAGTAGGTATCCCTCCGCGCCGCGCCCCAGGGTCGCCTCGGACTCGCACCAGGCGCAGCGCAGCCAGCGTCGGTACCGCATCGCCGCCATGCTAGCGCAGGGCGCTGCCGTCGGGGCGCGAGCGCGCCGGCGTCGGGTGCGGTCGGCGTCGGGCGCAACCAACGCGATTGACAGCCGACGGAGGGCGCGCACCAGTGCTGCGCCATGCGCTTCGACCAGGTCACGATGCCCGCGCCGACGAGCCCCCTCGTGGGCCTTCACCTGCGCTCCATGGCGCGCTTCCTCCAGGCGGGCGAAGCCCCGACCGGGCGCCGCGACGAGGGCCTCCAGGGGGCGCTCCGCGCTGTATTTCCCGTGCGATCGAGCGACGGGCTCGCGTCGCTGGAGTTCGTCGAGTACGCGCTCGAGCCGCCGCGCTTCGACGAGGCCGACTGCCTTCACCGCGGGATGACCCTCGCCGCGCCGCTCAAGGTCACCGTGCGGCTCATCGTGTGGGACCCTCCTGGCGCCCTCGGGGACGCCCGCCTGATCCGCGACATCAAGGAGCAGGAGTGCTTCTTCGGCGAGGTGCCGCTCATGACGGCGCGAGGGACCTTCATCGTCGCGGGGCGCGAGCGCGTGTGCCTGCCGACGCTCCGTCCCCGGTCCGGGGTGCGCAGGGAGCGCGTGGAGGACGGCGCCGTCGTGGTGTTTCGCGACGCGTACGGCGACGCGCTCACCTTCGAGCGGCGCGGCGACGCGATCACCGCCCGCGTGCGCCTCGCGCCTCACACTCCGCCTGCGCTGGTGCTGCAGACGCACGCGACGACTCGCGCCGTGCACCTCACGGCAGACGGCGCCTTCGCGCCCTTCGACGAGGCCCCTCGCGCCGCGCCCGCCGCGCCCTGGGACGTGCACGCGCCCGACGGTCGCGTCGTCGCGCGCAAGGGAGAGAAGCTCAACGCGCGGAGAGTCGCACTGCTGCGCGACGCAGGGTGCCCCGGGGTCCCGCTCTCGCCGCGTGACCTCAAGCGCTACCGCGGCGCAGGCGACGTGCTGGCGCCCGACGGTTCCATCGCGCTGAGGCGCGACCGCCCGCTGAGCACCGCCGTCGTGCGTCGCCTCGTGGCCGCCGGGGTCGCGACCGTGGCGGTCTACCTCGGCGACGAGGAGCCGGCCCCACCGGCGCCCTCGGTCGTCGCCGATGCGGACGCCGCGCTCGCCTGGGCCTTCGAGCGCTTCGAGCGCTTCGAGCTCGACGAGGCGGGCCGCGCGGCGGCCGACGAGGCCCTTGGCGGGTCGTCGCAAGGCACCACGTCGCTCACGAGGGACGACCTCGCAGCGGCGTTCGAGTGGCTCGGCGAACCCACCGACGGCGACGCCCCGCGGTACGCGGCGGCCGCGGCCGGGGAGCAGCTCGCCGAGAGCGCGCTCCGCGGGCTGTGGCTGGTGGCCCGAGGAGCGCGCCTGCGCATGGACGCCAGCGAGGAGGTCGAGACGTTGATGCCGCACGACCTGCTTAACGCGAGCCCGCTGATGCGCGCGTTTCACGCGTGGCTCGGGGCCGCGGGCGCGTGCGCCCCGCTGGAGGCGGCGAACCCTCTCGCGGCGGTGTGCCACCTGCGCAGGGTCACGGCAGGGGAGGGCGTCTCGTGGCCGTCGCCGCTCGACGCGTGCCCGAGTCCGCGAGGGCGGGTGTACGCCTCGCCCGCGGCGGCCGCCTCGCTGCCCCTCCATGTGGACCTCGGGCCTCGCGGGGAGCTCGTGGCGTCGCCCGAGGGAGCCGGGCGCCCATGGCCGCTGGCCGAGGCGCTCTCGCCGACGCGCGCTCAGGACACGCTGGCCGCTGCGCGCCGGGCGGCCGCTGCGCTGTGCGTGGCGGCGCCGCTCGTGAGCCCGGAGGCGCCGCGGTCGCGCTCGGGCGTCGAGGCGGAGGTCGCGCGCGCCGCGGGGGCGGTGATCCTGGCCGAGCGCGACGGTCGCGTGGCGGTGGTCGACGACCGGGTGGTGCTGGTGCTCCCCGACGACCCGAGCGCCGAGGTGCAGGTGTGCTCGCTGCGCTACGAGCGCGCGACGCTGGCCCACGGGGCGCGCGTCCGCGCCGGCGACGTCGTCGCGGAGGGCGACGGCGTGAAGGGCGGCGCGCTGGCCCTCGGCCGGCACGTGCGCGTGGCCTTCGCGGCGGAGCTCGCCGAGGGGGAGGCGCGCGTCTCGGAGCGCGTGTCGCGCGAGGGGTGGTTCACGTCCCGGTCCCGCCCGGCGTACGAGGTCGAGCTGCGCGACACGTCGCTCGGGCACGAGGAGCTCACCGCGACCCCGCCCGGCGTGACGGGCCCCGAGGCGCGCCACCTCGACGCGTCGGGCGTGGCGCTGGCGGGCGCCGCGCTGCGAGCGGGCGACGTGCTGGTGGGAAAGCAGACCCCATCGCCCGACGGCGGCTGGCGCGACGCCTCGCTGCGGGCGCGCGACGACGCGGCGACGGTGCGCGAGGTGGCGATCTTCGAGCGCCGGGGACGAGAGCCATCGCCGCGCTCCGAGTCGCTGCGCGAGGCCGAGAGGGCGCTGTGGGCGCGCGTCGAGGAGGCCGCCCGCACGGCGATGGCGCCCGAGGCCGCCGGCGCGCTGGATGCGCTCGCAGACCTTTGCAGCAGGCAGATCGAGCGGACCTACCGGGGCGACGACCTGCCGCGGGGGGTCGCCGCGGTGCTGCGGGTGACGCTGGATGTCGAGAGGGAGCTCGGGCTCGGCGACCACCTCGCAGACCGCCACGGGCTCGTGGCCGAGGTGCGCGCGTTCCTGCGCGATGACCAGATGCCCACGCTGCCTGATGGGACCGCAGCCGACGTGCTGCTCTCGGCGCACGCCCTCCCCTCGGGCACGCGCGAGGAGGCAGCGGAGGGCGAGCTCTACCTCGCCCTGCTTCGCGCGGGCGCCTGAGCCTGCGGTGCGCGGACTCGCAGGCGTTGCGTCTTGCGGGCTCCAGGCATCTCCCGCCGCCGAGATCGGGTATGGTCGCTCCGTGCTCGTCAGGCGCGCCGCTTGCGCGGCAATGTCCGCGATGGTCGTCCTCGGGTGCGTGCGGGACGAGTGGACCTTCCCGGTGCCACGCGACGCCGCGGCCGACATCGACGCGCTCGACGCGCCCTCTCCCGACCTGGTCCTCGCGGACGACGCGACCGACAGCGGCGCGACCGACAGCGGCGCGACCGACAGCGACGCGACCGAACCGCCCGCGTGCGGCGAGGGCCCGCTCACCCTCTACCGCGGCGAGGGCACGACGCTCGACTCGGCCGGCGGCCAGCACGCCACCGCGACCGGGGCGGTGGCCTACGTCGAGGGGCGCTTCGGCCAGGGCTTCTCCATCAACGGCCCGCGCAACTACGTGACCATCCCGCCGTCCGTGGGCAACTTCGACGGAGATTTCACCATCGCCCTGTGGTTCAAGACGAGGTACTGGGGCGTGATGCTCGGGCGCCGCGCGGGCTGCTGGAACGTTCCGCCCTACACCGGCGAGGACTTCGACCTCACCCCCGAGGGCTACGTCGCCGTCGAGGTGTTCACCTCCGGCGCCGCCGGGTACTTCTCGGTGCACTCGCCGCCGGGCTTCAACGACGACGCCTGGCACCACGCCGCGATGGTGCGCCGCGGCGACGTGTTCGACCTCGTCGTCGACGGATCGAGCAGGGCGACGCACGCCATCTCGGGCCACTTCGTCGATCCGACGCGCTCGCCGAGCTACCTCGGCGTCGGGCGCTGCACCCCCGGCGCGCCGGGCTCCAACGGCACCCACGACAACCGCACCTGGTACACGGGGGCGCTCGACGAGGTGGCCTTCTACGACCGGGCGCTCTCGCCCGACGAGCTCGCCGCGCAGGCGCGGGGGCTCTGCGCTCCCTGATTCAGGGTGTGCCCGACCCTGTTCTCGGTGAAATCGCGGAGAGACACGAGCGCTGCGCCTCCCGGGCCGAGGGGAGGGCCGCGCACGCCAGGCGCCCGCGAGGGAATAGCTCGGCGAGGCGTACCGTTGGGCGAGAGCGGCGCGGCCGCGGAGACTTATCTCATGAGAGCGACCCGATCGATCGGCCTGGCGGCGGCGTGCATCCTGGGCCTGCTCACGAGCGAGGCGGGCGCCGTCGAGTGCCTGACCAGCAGCGGGCGCACCGCGTGCGGGTTCCATTGCATCTCGGCAGAGTCGCAGGTGCGCTGCGCGCAGACGCCCGACGGGGTGTGCTCCACCAGCTCCGGGGTCGTGGCGTGCTGGGACCCGCCGGCGATGCTCCGCAGGGCGCTGGAGTCCGTCCCGCGGCCGTCGTGCGTGACCAACGGGGGGCAGACGGCGTGCGGCTACCACTGCGTCGTCGCGTACGACCAGGCCCAGTGCGCGCAGACCCCCTACGGCGCCTGCGCGGGCAACGGCGGGCGCCTCGTGTGCTGGGACCCGCCGGCCGACCTGGTCCTCGCTCGCCGCGACGCCACGCCGACCGCCACCTGCCTCCTCGCCAACGACCGGGTCGCCTGCGGGTACCACTGCCTCGCCTTCCAGGGCACCCTCCGGTGCGCGCAGACCCCCGACGGCGTCTGCCGCCGCGAGGGCGGCGCCGTGGAGTGCTGGGACCCGCCCATCGACGCCCCCGCCGTGGCCTACGATCCGGCGGCCGAGCGGGCGTGCCTCGCGGGGAGCGAGGGGCGGGTGTGCGGCTTTCGCTGCCTCGCAACGGCCCGCTCGACGGGCTGCGGGGACGCCCGCCGGGACGTCTGCCGCGTCGACGGCGAGAGCCGCCGCGTCGTGTGCGCCAGCCCGTACTGACCCGGAACGCCCTCCCTCCCCCGCCGGTTGCCTACGCCGCAGCGCCCCGGCCGAGCCACCCCGCGAGGGCGCGCCCGTCGCCGGTCACGCGGACCACCGCGGCGTCTGCGGTCACCACGCCGGTCTCCGCCGAGAGCGCCGTGAGGAGCTCGTCCGCCCGGGCGAGCTGGAGGCCCGCGCCGCGGTCGACGCGAAGCGCCTCGGCCCGCTTGAGCTCCACGACGCAGACCGCCCGGCGCGCGGGGTCGGGCGACGACATGTCGACGGCCGCGAAGTCGCCGCAGCGGCGCTGCTGGTGCGTGCGGAAGACCCAGTAGCGCGGGTGCCGAGTGAGCACCTCGCGCGCGAACGCGAGCTCGTCGCACTTGAAGCCGAACGCGTGCACGACCTCGCCGGGGTCGACCCGGCGCTCGCGGTGCAGCGCGAACGAAAGCCGCTCGATCACGTCGCGGCGCGCGACCGCCCCGCGGGGCAGCCGTAGAAACCATGGAATCGTCCTGCTCATGAGGCGCTCGATCTCCGCGGGCGCCGATCGTTCGGCGCCGCCCTTCGTCGTTGGGGAGGGACGTGGGGGGAGTCAGCGGAGGACGAGCATGGCGGCGGCGCGGGAGATACCGCCCGGCGAGCGCGGGCGCAAGCGATCGCCCACCGGCTGCGGTCGCGTTGAGGGGCTCAGAACAGCGGAGGTCGGGCGAGGCAGGAGGTGATGTTCGCGCCTCCGGCGTCTCCGACGCCCACCGCCGCGAAGGCCGCCTCGATCTGACGGCGCTGCGAGGTCCAGCGCGCCGAGCCGAAGTGGCGGCGCATCGAGGCCCGCGCGTCGCGGTCGAGGTACCAGGAGGTCGGGATGCGGGCGAGCTCGGTCGGGTGCATGTCGACGAGCACGCAGCCGAAGCGGCCGCCGTACTCCGCCGCGAGCCTCGTCACCATCAGCCGGTGGAGCATCTGGCCGCGGCCCACGCCCGCCCCTCGCAGCGCCGACACGGTCTCCCACTCGCCCGGGTACGAGTTGAACGACTCGGCCGCGGACGCATCGAGCACGATCATCAGCACGCCGCGGCGGCGAAGCTCCGCGCGCTGTCGCAGGAGCAGGGGGTAGAGGCCCTGCACGCCGGAGTTGAGGAAGACTCCGCCGTCGGTGATGCGGGTCGAGCGCGGGTCGGCGAGGTGCTCGTGCCCCGTGAGGGGATGCTCCGCCCGCACCGGAACCAGCGGAAACGCGAGCGGGAAGTTGGCCGACGCGCGCACGGCGCTGAGCAGGGGGACGTCCTCCCCGGGGGCGATCTCCTGCAGCGTGTGGGCGACGTCGCGGTCGCAGACCCACGGGTCGGTGAGCCCCGTGGCCTCGCCGCAGCGGCTCCGGTCGGCCGCGTCGAGGAGGCTCGGCGCGAAGGGGCTGAGCAGCACCGGGTGCCCGCCGGGTGCCAGTCGCCCCCCGTCTCCTCCATCGCCTCGACCGTCGCTCGGATCCTCCCGATCACGAGCTTGTCCTCGGCCTGGGGGACGGCCCCTTCGGTCTCCTCGTCGAGGCGCGCCCGATCGAGCAGCGCCGTGATGGTGCGGGTCGCCCAGGCGTAGATGTCCTTCCGGTGGCGAGAGTGGTCGCCCCCCGGGCGACGGCGCAGCCCCGAGGCGAACACCGCGACGTAGAGCACCTGCTGAGCGAGCGAGACCAGGGGCCGGTTCATGCGCGGGCCCCAGGGTACACCCCCCGACGACGGCCTCAGCCCCTGGCCACCGTGACCGCCATGAAGGCGGCGAACAGAGCCAGCGCGATCGCGCCTTCGACCCGGGAGATGGTCCGCTCGCCGCGGATGAACGCCACCGCGACGGCCGTCATGACGAGGAGCGCGACGAGCTCGACCGCGAGCGTCGAGAGGGGCGCGCCCACGGAGCCAGCGAGCCCGGCGGCGCCCAGGCACAGGAAGGTGTTGAAGATGTTGGAGCCCACGACGTTGCCGACGGCGAGGTCGGAGTGCCCCCGGCGCGCAGCGATCACGCTGGACACCAGCTCCGGGAGCGACGTCCCGATGGAGACGATGGTGAGGCCGACGAGCCGGTCGCTCATCCCCATCGCGTGCGCGACGGAGACCGCGCCACGGATGAAGAGCCCGCCGCCGATCAGCAGCACCGCGAGTCCGACGCCCGCCGTCACCGCGGCCCTCAGCGCCCCCGCTGGTCTCGGGGCGCCCGCGACGTCCGCCGCCTCCATGGCCGCCGCGGCCTCCCCCGCCGAGTCCGCGAGCGCAGAGGCGCTGCGCGCCGCCCAGATCATCCATCCGGTGTACGCGACCGCGATCAGGAGCAGCCCGACCGACTCCCAGCGGCTCACGGTGCCGTCGAGCAGCAGCAGCGGGACGAGCGCCGCGCTGGCCACGAGCACCGGGAGCTCGCGCCGGCGCAGCGCCCCGTCGACCCTGGCCGGTCGGACGAGCGCCGCGACGCCGAGGATCAGTCCGATGTTCGTGATGTTCGAGCCGATGACGTTTCCCAGCGCCACCTCGCCGTGCCCCTCGAGCGCGGCCTCCACGCCCACGATGACCTCGGGAGCCGAGGTCCCATAGGCGACGACGGTGAGACCCACGAGAATCTTCGGGACACGAAGTCCCAGGGCCAGGGCGGACGCGCCGCCGACGAACCACTCCGCACCGAAGTAGAGGAGCAGCCCGCCGCCGAGCAGTGGCAGCCAGTCGTTCATCGTCTCCTTCGTCGGATGCGGCGCGGCGCCCTGAGCGCCCCGAGCAGCGCCGCCACCACCAGCGCCCCGAGACCCGTGGTCGCCCCGCCTCGCGGGCGCGCCGCGGTGCACTCGCAGCCCTGCGTCTCGCCCTCGAGGCCGCTCTCGCCCTCCTCCACGAACGCAGCATCCGCGGCGTCGACGCTCGGCCCGTCGTCGCGGTCCGCGTCGACACCAGCGTCGGTGGCCATCGCACCTGCGTCCGCGGCCATCGTCCCCACGTCCGCGGCCATCGTCCCTGCGTCCATGGCCATCGCCCCTGCGTCCATGGCCATCGTCCCTGCGTCGCTCACCGGCACGGTGCGCACCCTCACCTGGATCACGTTGTCCGCGGGGCCTCCCTGCCCCGGCTCGCTGAACCACGTGACGCCCTCCTCCACGAGGTTGAAGTACTCCGAGTACTCGCCCGCCATGAGCGGCGCGCGCAGCGTGAAGGTGAAGCGCCCGGTCGCCCCTGGCGCGACGGTGCGGTCGATGGCGGCCGCGCGGTTGGGCGCGAGCCAGTCGGGCCCCTGCACGGCGCTCGCCCGGTCGCGGGGCTGCGTCGTCCCGAGCCGGGTGCGAGCCGGGGTCCACGTCGCGGTGCCGGTGTTGCGCATCTCCAGGTAGCCCGTCGAGGTGGCGCCCGGCGCGAGGTCGAGGGTGGTGCGCGCCAGCGGAAAGCTCTGCATCACGTAGGTCGCCCGGTAGGCGGGCGGCGGGCAGTGGGGCGCCGCGCCGCTCCCTCGGGCGTAGACCGCGAGGTGGTTGGAGACCGTGCGGGGCGTGCCGTCGCTCGGGCGGTTGAGCACCCCGACGCCGGAGAGCCACATCGTCGCCGAGCCGCCGCCGTCGAGGTTGAGCGCGTCTCGGGCGCCGAGGTCGCGCATCAGGGCCGCGAGCTCGTTGCAGGTCATGCCCACCCGGGTCGGCGCGTTGCGCCCGTCGACCACCGCGAGGATGAGCGTGCGATGGTCGGCGGTGAGCCCGGCGGCGGTGCGGGGGTTGCGCGGGCAGAGCCCGGTGTCGCCCGAGTTGTCCCGCGCGGCGCCGCCGACGACGAGGGTCGGGTGCCCGGAGACCGCCTCGCGCATCCAGCCCTGCGGGCCCTCGACGCGCTCGTGGGGGACGATCTCCGAGCGGGCATCACCGAAGGCGATGGGCCCCACGTAGTCGTGGTCGGTGCCTCCCCAGGGGGCGCCCGCGTGGAGCACGAAGCCGTCCGTCTGCGCCTGGTTGGCGGTGTTGTAGAAGCCTCCGTTGACGGCGGCCTGCGCGCCCACCAGCGCGCCGAAGGACGGCACCGTGCGCGAGCGCTCGGAGGGCGCGGTGACCCGCACGCTGACGCCGGGGGCGCACAGGTCGATCAGCAGCGCGTCGATGTGCTGCGAGGCCGTCACACGGAGCAGGCGCCGCACGCCCGGGAAGGGGTTGCTCCAGGTGTCGACGGCGGCCGCGGGCGAGGGCAGCGCCCAGAGCGCGAAGGCGATGAGCGGGGCGCGGCGGCGCGACATCGGGCGATGGTACGCGAGTCGGTGACGCGAGGGCGCGCCTCACCGAGCAGAGCGCCCGCGGGAGAGAGCGCTACGCCTGCGCGCCGAGCGGCTTCTGCACCAGCACGACCTTGTAGGTGTCGGTGCCGTCGACCATGTTGTCATAGAGCCTGGTGCCGGGATTGCGCGCGAAATTCTTGAGCGCCACCTCCGCCAGCGCGCGGCGCTTCTGGCCCAGCTTCGGGACCTTGAAGCCGTGGAAGGTGGAGAGGATCTGCTCCACGAAGGCGTCGATGCGGCGCTTGTCTTCGTCTCGGGCCTTGATCGCCTCCTTCGTCACATCGCACACCTCGATGACCTTCATCCCGATGGACTCCAGCAGCTCGAAGCAGGGCGCCCAGGTCGAGTCGGGGATGGCGTTGCCCCAGACGAGGAAGCCTCCCGGCTTCAGGATGCGCCAGGCGGTCTTGAAGAAGCGCTCGTCCTCCTCGGTGGTGCGTCCCCGCATCTCGGTGACGTGGGTCTCGTTGACGGCCACGAAGTCCGCGACGCTGTCGCCGAGCCCCAGCTTCGTGGCGTCTCCGCAGGTGGCCACCAGCCGGCCGCCCAGCTCGGGCACGAACTTGCGCTTGCAGGAGTTGATGCCCGCCTGCTGCATGTCCACCGCCTCGTAGGTGCACTGCGGCAGGATCTTCGAGCAGATCAGGTGCGCCCCGGCGCCGGTGCCGCAGCCCATCTCCACGATGTGGACCTTTCCCTCGCGGGCCTTGATGTACTCCTTCACCAGGTCGAAGTGGTAGAGGCCGGCGTAGGCGTTCTTGCCCATCCGCTGAGGATCACTGCTGGGAATCGGGCACGGTCCCCAGTCGCTCGGCCAGGTGTATCCCCAGGTGTTGAAGGTGAACTCGTAGCGCCCGCCGTCGTCCGAGCGCACCTCGCCCATCGAGCGGTAGAGCGCATAGAGCAGCGAGTAGATCGACTGCTTGTTGTAGTCGTCCTCCTCGACGTCGCCGTTCTTCAGGTCGATCTTCTGCCTGGCCTCGGCCAGGCTGCTCATCACCCACGCCCCAATGATCAACTGGAGCTGGGTCTTGGAGTAGTCGGACTTGTTGCTCAGCGCGGTGAGGACATCCATGTGCTTTGTGACCTGACTTGGTGGGACTTCGATGACGAACCGTGAGGCGACACGTCTCTATAGACGATTGTCGAGCATGAAGAGCCAGTCGCCCGTGAGCGCGGCGTAGGTCAGCGAGCCGCTGGCCATGGCGCCGCAGACTCCAGCGGAGAAGGAGTCCTGGCCGGTGAGCCAGAGGCCCTCGATGGGGGTCTTCGGGCGGAGCCAGTGGGTGTCGCGGGTGAAGTGGTCGCCGGAGGGCTCCAGGCCGAGCGAGCAGCCGCCCCACGCGCGAGGGTTGCAGCCCATCGGGACGCCGGTGCGCATCGTGGCGGGCGTCTTCCCCTTCAGCTGCGGGAGGTACCGGTGCACCAGGGCCATCAGGTTGTCTCGCACCCCGGCCTCGAACTGCGGACGGAATTCGGGCTCCTCGCGGTAGCGCTTCACCCAGGCGGCGGTGGCCTCCGCCAGCACGATGACCGTGGACTTGCCGGGGTGGCGCTCGCGGTAGACCGGATCGCGCGCCGAGGGGCTGAGCAGATAGCCCCCCATGCCCTCGAAGCGCATCTCGGACTTGTAGGACTTGTCGGCGGCGCTCAGGTCGTAGCGCTCGACGTCCGGGTACGAGGGCATGTGCCAGATGATCTGCTGCGGGAGCTCGATCTCCTCGTCGTAGCCGAGCATCAGGTAGAGGTGCGCCGGGCTCGGCCCGGTCTGCTCGAAGCGGCTGGCGTAGCCGTGCTTCTCCCGCTCCTCCTCCGGCAGGAGCTGCATGAAGGTCACGTACGCAGACGCGTCGCTGATCACCAGCTTGGAGCGAACCTCCGTGCCGTCGCCGAGGCGCACCCCCACCGCGCGGCCGCTCTCGACGAGTATCTTCTCCGCGGGCGTGGACACCGCGAGCTGTCCGCCCGCCGCCTCCACGATGGGGATGACGCAATTGGCGATCTGCGCCGGGCCTCCCACGGGGTAGTAGGCCCCGGTGCGGTAGTGGAAGAGGTTGACCGCGTGAAACGCGAAGGGAGCGAGCTCCGGGGTGCGCCCGTGGTTGCCGTACATGTACGAGAAGATGGCCGCGAGGCGCTCGGAGAAGCCCAGCTCGTTGCGCAGCACGTCGCTGGTGGTGCGGGTCATGTACTTGCGCCACTTGCCGCCGAAGGCTCCGTAGAAGCCCTCCCTCGCCCGCTCCGGCACCCACGAGGGGGCCAGCTTGGTCATCGCCCAGGACCAGGCCCACCACTCGATCTTCTCCTCGAGCTCGTAGTACCCGCGCACGTCGCCCTCGCCGGGAAAGCGCCTCTCGATCCACTCGATGTTCTTCTCGGGTGAGGAGAACCACTCGTAGACGTCGTCCCCGAAGGTGCAGGTCTCGTGAACGTCGGGCATCTTCGCCCACTCCAGCTTTCCGCCGGTGATGAAGTCCGCCGTCGCCCGAAACAGCCCGCGCCCCACGCGAGGGTCCATGTCTCCGATGGAGTCGACCCCGCTGTTGAACTCGAACCCGTCGATCTCGTGGCAGTGGGTGGAGCCGCCGGGCACGTCGTTGTGCTCCAGCATGAGCACCCGCATCCCGCGCTTCTGCGCCAGGGTGCTGGCGATGGAGAGCCCGCCGATGCCCGTGCCGATGACGATGGCGTCGGGGCTCTCCAGCAGCCTGGAGGGCTTGGAGTACCGCTGCTTCGCGGGGTTGGCGGACGTGATGTAGGCCGGGCCGGGGTTGGGTCTCCCCGGGGTGTAGAAGAGCTGGGCGTCGGTCTTCACGGGGTGCGGGCTCTCATCGGCATCGACTATGCGACCCGCGCCCCCTCGGAGTTGACGGATCGCAAGTCGGCGACGCCCGAGCCCGCGCTCGAGAGCGCCGTCAGCGGAACGAGCTCGCGCCCGCGTCGTACACGCGCCCCGCGGTCGAGGCGCCAGGGCGCTCGCCGGTCCACGTGCCGTAGAAGATCTTGATCGTCCCGCCGTTGGCCACGGACGCGCCGCCGCCGCGCGCCGACACGCGCGTGCCCAGGGCGCCCTGCACCTCGACGACCCGGCCCTCGAGGAGCACTGCCCCGCCCGCTCCCGCGCCGCCGGCCGCGGAGGTGGAGTTGCCGCCGTTGTCGCGGCTGCCGCCGCCGCCGCCCGCCCCGTTGGCCACGACGCGCCCGGTCGCGCCGATCACCAGCCGCTCGGCCGCGTAGAGCACCACGTAGCCGCCGCCCGCGCCGCCGCCCGCACCGCTCGCCTCCTGCGAGCCCCCCGCGCCGCCGCCGCCGCCGCCGCCGCCGAGCCTGAGCGCGCGGTCGGTGCTCGTGTCGCCGTTGCCCGCCGCCGCGCCGTATCCGCCCGGCCTGCCCGCCACGGCCGCCGCGCCGCCGCCGCCGCCGAAGGGACCGGCGCCCGCGAGCCCGTTGCTCCCCTGCGCTCCGCCAGCGCCCCCGGTGCCGCCGCCGCCGCCGCCACCGGCCTCGACGCCGGGGCCGTCCCACTGCGTGCCGCCCGAACCCCCGCCGCCGTAGCCGCCGCCGCCGCCGCCCGTCCAGTTGTCGCAACCCGACACGCCGCTCGCTCCGCCGCGCTCGAACTCTCCTACGCCGCCCGCGCCGGGGCTCCCCGACACCGCCGTGGCGCCCGTGCCGCCGACCTCGCCCACCGCGCCGTCGCCGCCGTTGCGGCCGCGCGCCCCGCCGCAGCCCGTCCCCCCGGAGCCGCCGCCGAGCACCGTGCCGTTGCCGCCGGGGCCTTCGCCCGCGGTGCCGCCCACGCCGCCGGGCGAGCCGCCGCCGCCGCCGCCGGTGATGCGCCCCTCCCCGTTGCCGCCGTTGCCGCCCAGGCCGCTGGCGCCGCCGCGCCCTCGAAGCCCCACCGACCCGCCGCCGCCGCCGCCGCCACCGCCGCCGCCGTAGCCGCGGCCCGACGCCGTCACCGTGCCGTTCACCGTGATGGTGTTGGCGTGGATGGCCATCCAGCCGTCCTGAGGCGAGGTGACGCGAGCGTCCGTCGAGGCCACGCCCTCGGGCACCATCGCGACGCGGCCGAAGCCCTGCGTGCGAACCGTCACCCCCGCGGCCACGGTCACCGTCTCGAAGTAGTGCGCGCCGAACCAGGCCGTCTGCCCCGAGGTGGGCCAGTTGGCGCTCACCCCGCGGGTGATGCCCGCCGTCGAGACGCCGTCCCAGGACGCCGCCTCGGCGATCTGCACGCCGTTCGAGCTCGCCGCGGTGCCCGCCACCTCGCCGTTGTAGGGGACCACGGTGACATAGTACGTCACACCATCCCAGGCGCCCCGGAGCGTGAGGTTGGAGAGGGTCGTGGAGGTTCCGGTGACCGGCCGGGCCGCGGCCGTGTCGGCGCCGCCGGGCGTGGTGCCGACGCTCACCAGATAGCGCGTGGCGCCCGGCGTGGCGTCCCAGTTGGCGCGGAGGAAGCCCATCCCCGCGGCCACGGGCGCGAACTGGTACCGCAGGTCGACGCCCGCCGACTCGGACCCGTCGCGCGCCGCGCTGCCCCCGCTCAGGCACACGCTGGCGCCGCACGCGAAGCAGCGGTTGCCGCAGCGGCCGCAGTGGCTCGCGTCGGTGCGCAGGTCGACCTCGCAGCCGTTGGCGGGGCTGCCGTCGCAGTCGGCGAAGCCCGCGTTGCAGGCGCCCACCCGGCACGCGCCCGAGGCGCACGCGGGCGTGGCGTTGGCGAGGGCGCAGGTCGCGCCGCACGCGCCGCAGTTGCGGACGTCCCCGGTGGCGTCGACCTCGCAGCCGTTGGCCGGGGCGCGGTCGCAGTCCGCGCGGCCCGCCGTGCACGACTCCACCGCGCAGGCGCCCGAGGCGCACACGGACGCAGCGCCGGGGAGGTTGCAGCGAGCGCCGCAGCCGCCGCAGTTGCCCTCGTCGGTGCGGGTGTTCACCTCGCAGCCGTCGGCGGGGTTCATGTTGCAGTCAGCGAAGCCGGCGTTGCAGGACGCCACCGCGCAGCGAGCGCCGCGGCAGTCCGGCGTGGCGTTGGCGAGCACGCACGCGGCGCCGCACGCGCCGCAGTGGGAGGTCGCCGTGCTGAGGTTGGTCTCGCAGCCGTTCGAGCGGTCGCCGTCGCAGTCGCCGAGCGAGGCCGCGCACATCGTCAGGGTGCACGCGCCCATGGTGCAGGCGGCGGTGCCCCCCGCGAAGACGCACGCGTTGCCGCAGCGGCCGCAGTTCGACGCGCTGGTGTTCAGGTTCACCTCGCAGCCGTCGGCGGGGTTCATGTTGCAGTCGGCGAAGCCGGCGTTGCAGGACGCCACCGCGCAGCGCCCCGCGGCGCAGGAGGCCGTCGCGTTGGGCAGGTCGCAGCGCGCTCCGCACGCGCCGCAGTGGGCCACCGTGGCGTTGAGGTCGACCTCGCAGCCGTTGGAGGCGCTCATGTCGCAGTCGCCCCGCCCCGCGAGGCAGGCGTCGAGCCGGCACGCGCCCGCGGAGCAGGCGGCGGTGGCGCCCGGTACCGAGCACACGTTCGAGCACGCCCCGCAGTGGGAGCGGTCGCTGCCGGTGTTCACCTCGCAGCCGTCCGCCGGGTCCATGTTGCAGTCGACGAAGCCCGCCATGCAGCTCCCGATGCGGCAGGCGCCCGCCTCGCACACGCCCGTGGCGCGCGGCGGGGCGCAGGCGCGGCCGCAGCCTCCGCAGCTCGTCGTGCTGGTGCGCAGGTCGGCCTCGCAGCCGTTGGCGGCGTCGCCGTCGCAGTCGAGGAAGCCCGACACGCAGATCGAGGCGCAGCTCCCCACGGCGCACACCGCCGCGGCGTTGGCGCGCGAGGGGCATCCGTTGCCGCACGTCCCGCAGTGGCTCGGCGTGATGCGCAGGTCGGTCTCGCAGCCGTTGGACGCGTTGCCGTCGCAGTCGCCGTAGCCCGCGCTGCAGCGCGCGATGCCGCACGCGCCCATCGCGCAGCTCGCCTCGGCGTTGGGCGGCGTGCAGGCCCGCCCGCAGGCCCCGCAGTGCAGCACGCTCTCCCGGGTGTCGGCCTCGCAGCCGTTGGCCGGGTCCATGTCGCAGTCGGCGAAGCCCGCGTTGCAGGTGATCTCACAGCGGCCCGCCGCGCAGCGGGCCGTGGCGTTGCCTCGGGTGGAGCACGCCATGCCGCAGCCGCCGCAGTGCTCGACGGCGTTGAGCGTGTCGGCCTCGCAGCCGTTGGCCGCCGCGCCGTCGCAGTCCGCGAAGGGGGCGGTGCACATCCCCACGGCGCAGTTGCCGTTGCGGCACGCGGGCGTGCCGTTGGTGGTGCGGCACGCCATGTCGCAGCCGCCGCAGTGGGCGACGCTGGCCTGCACGTCGGCGCAGGCGCCCGCGCAGCACGCCTGCCCCGTCGGGCAGGGCTGCGTCGCGTTGCAGCCCGCCGCGCAGCTGTTGCCCACGCAGAGCGACCCCGCGGGGCAGTGCTCGTCGGTGATGCACTCGACGCACGCCCGGGTGGTCGGGAGGCAGCGCGTGGTGGGGACGCCCCCGTCGATGGGGCCCGCGCGGCGGCACGCGTCGTCGTCGCGGCAGCCCGTGAGGCAGCGGTTGGACACGTCGCAGTAGCGCCCCGCGGGGCAGGTGTCGCTCGCGGGGAGGCACTCCACGCAGCGCCCGGAGCTCACGTCGCAGACGTTGCCAGTGGGGCCCCCCATGCAGTCGGCGTTGGCGGCGCAGCGGAAGGGGACGTCCGTCGCGACCGGGGCGTCGACCAGGTCTTCGGGGACGTCCTGCACGGACACATCGATGGACGGGACCTCCGGCGCGTCGATGGACGGGACGTCCACGGTGACGGCGTCGAAGGCATCAGCGCCTCCCGCGTCGGGCGGGCCTCCCACGACCGAGCGACCGTCGCCACAGGCCGCGAGGGCGGCCGCCACGGACAGGACTGCGAAGACCGGTGACCGTCCCCTACGACTCATTGGAGCTCTCCAGTGGAGCGACTATATGCCAGCGGGCTCTCCCCGCGGCGCTCCGATCGCCGGCTCGCTCCAGCGGGTCAGGACGTCGTCCGCCGCAGCACCTCCCTCCCCAGGTTGGTGAGGCGATGCACCGAGGCCGGGACGAGGCGCCGGGCCCAGCGCGCGGCCTGCGCCTCGAGCGTAGGCAGCGAGTAGAGCCGCCCCGACTCGAGGCTCTCGATGGCGTGCCGGGCGATGTCGTCGGGTGTGGTCTTGGCGCGCCTCATCATGTGCCCGACCAGCGAGCGGGTCTCCGGGTCGTCGCCGCGCGCGGCCTCGGCGATGCGCGTCGGGAAGAACGACGGGCACGCGACGGTGACCGCCACCTCGCGAGGGTCGAGCTCCGCGCGGAGCGTCTCGGAGAGCGCGATGACCCCCGCCTTGGCGACGCTGTAGGGGCCGAAGCGAGAGAGGCACGCGTAGCCCGCCGCGGAGGCGATGTTGAGCACCCATCCGCGCCGCCGGGCGCGCATCGAGGGGACGAAGGCGTGGCAGCCGTGGATGACCCCCCAGAGGTCGACGTCCAGCGTCCATCGCCAGTCCTCGAGCGGAACCTCTCCGACGAGCCCTCCGGCCACGACGCCTGCGTTGTTGGCGATCAGGTCGACCTCGCCCGCCCACTCCCTGGCCCTGCGGGAGAGCGCCTCGACCTCCTCCCAGCGACGGACGTCGCACTGCACGAAGACCCCATCGCCCCCGGCCTCTCTCAGCAGCGCCACGGTCTCCTCGGCGCCCTCTCGCGCCACGTCCGCGACGACCACCCGGCCTCCCCTGCTCGCGAGCTGCAGCGCGAGCGCCCTGCCGAGCCCGCTGCCGGCTCCGGTCACCACCGCGACGAAGGCGTCGGGCAGCCGCACCTCACGCCCCCCTGGAGGGGCCGAAGCCACGGCGGTGCCGCAGCCCCGAGGTACCGTGACGGAGCAGCTCTCCGACGTAGGACACCAGCGCGCCGCCGCGGGAGAGCGAAGGCGTCGGATCGAGCCCGCGCCCCATGCGCCGGATCTGCTCCTGGTACCAGAGCCCGGTGACGATCGAGTCGAGGGTCTTCCACCCCGTCGCCAGCCTCGGGGTGTGGGCGCCGAGGCTCCCGCCGCCGAGCAGCGCCGCGGGGAGCTCGGGCTCGACGGCGAGCGGTCGCGCCATCCCGATCACGTCCACGGCGCCCGAGGCGAGCGCGGCGTCCATGGCGGAGCGCGTGCGGAAGCCCCCGGTGAGCATGAGCGGCATCCTGGAGAGCGAGCGCGCCCTCTCGGCGAAGTCGAGGAAGAAGGCCTCGCGGCGGCGCGTGGACTCCGGGGCGCTCTCGCCGAACATCACGGCCCGCTCGTAGGTTCCGCCGGAGACCTCGAGCAGGTCGACGCGCTCGTCGCCGAGCGCCTCGATCACCTCCAGCGCGTCGTCGTCGCCGAACCCTCCGCGCTGGAAGTCGGCGCTGTTGAGCTTCACCGCGACCGCGAAGCCCGGCGCCACGGCGCCTCGGATCGCCCTCGTCACCTCGAGGAGGAACCTCCGCCTCCGCGCCGCGTCTCCGCCCCACGCGTCTCGCCGGCGGTTGGTGGTGGGCGAGAGAAACTGGCTCACCAGGTAGCCGTGCGCCCCGTGGATCTCCACCCCCGTGGCGCCCGCCCTCTCGGCGATCGCCGCGGCGCGCGCGAAGCGCTCCACGAGGTCCCAGATCTCCCCCTCGGCGAGCGCGCGAGGGGCCGCGAACGCCCCGCCGCCCACCTCGAGGGGGACGACCGAGGGGGCGACCGGCGCCGGGTCGAAGAGGCGTGGCGTCTGTCTCCCGGGGTGGTTCAGCTGCAGCCACGCGTGCGCTCCCTGGGCGCTCGCCCCTCGCACCCAGCGGGTCAGCGCGTCGATGCCTCGCTCGTCCTCCAAGACGACGTTGCCCGCCTCGGCGACGTGCCGCGCGTCGATCATCACGTGGCCGCTCAGCAGCAGCCCCGCGCCGCCGCGGCCCCAGCGCTCGTACAGCCGGATCATGTCGTCCGACGGCGCGCCTCCGCGGTCCGCGAGCTGCTCGCTCATCGACGCCTTCGCGAGGCGGTTGCGGAGCGTCGCCCCGCAGGCCAGGCGCAGCGGCTCGGCGATGGTGCTCACGCGCGCTCCCCGATGGACCCGTCGGCCGCCGATCGTGCGGGCGCGGCGCGTCGGAAGGTGTACCGGTGCGCCTCGAAGCGCCGGGCGCGCCGCCCGTAGGTGGTCGCGAAGCCGGGCCAGAGGGCGACGTTCTGGCCCTCCTTGTCGAGGTAGAACGACGAGCAGCCCGAGCTCCAGACGGTGCCCCGCAGCCGGCGCTGCATCTCGTCGGTGAAGCCCCTCGCCGCCTCGTCGCGCACCTCGATCGTCGCGCACCCGCGCTGCTTCAGCTCTCCGAGCGCGGCGAGGAGGTACCCGATCTGCGCCTCGATCATGTAGACGATCGAGTTGTGCCCGAGCCCCGTGTGGGGACCGCTCCCCAGCAGGAAGAGGTTCGGGAAGCCAGGGACGCTCACCCCGAGGTAGGCGAGCGCCCCGTGCTCCCAGCGCTCCGCGAGGGTGCGCCCGTCGCGGCCTCGGATTCTCCGCGTCATCGGGTGATCGGCGACGTGGAAGCCCGTGCAGAGGACGATGGCGTCCACGTCGCGGCGGAAGCCGTCCTCGGTGACCACCCCGGCGGCGGTGACCTCTCGGATTCCGGTCGTCACCAGCGCCGCGTTGGGCTGGCAGAGCGCGGGGTAGAAGTCGTTCGAGAGCAGGATGCGCTTGCAGCCGATCGCGTACCGCGGCGTGAGCTGCTCTCGGAGCCGCTCGTCGGCGACCTGCGCACGAAGGTGGCGCCGCGCGGCGAGCTCGGCCACGCGCAGCAGCTCAGGGCGGGTGAGGATGCCCAGCACTCGCGTCTCAAGCATCCCGAAGCGGAGGGCGCGAGCGAGCCGCTGGGCGACCGGGAGATGGCGAAACAGCAGGCGCCGGGCGCGGCTCACGGCGAAGTCGGGCCGCGGCATCACCCACGCCGGGCTCCTCTGGAAGACCAGCAGCCGAGCGACCTCGGGCTGGATGGCCGGGACCACCTGGATGGCCGAGGCGCCGGTGCCGATCACCGCGACGCGCTTGCCGGTGAGGGACACGTCGTGGCGCCACTCCGCGGAGTGGAACACCGGGCCGCCGAAGGTCTCGATGCCCGGTAGCCTGGGCCTGGCGGGCGCGCTCAGGGCTCCGTGACCCGAGACGAGGAAGTCGGCCGTGAGCGCCCCGGTGGTGGTCTCGATGCGCCAGCGCTGCGCGTCGTCGTCCCAGGCCGCGTCGAGCACCTCGGTGTGAAGCCGGAGGAAGGGCCGCACGCCGAAGCGGTCGGCGCAGTGCCGGAGGTACGTGTGGATCTCCGCCCCCCAGGGGAACGCCCTCGTCCACGAGGCGTTGGGCGCGAAGGAGAAGGAGTACACGTCGGACTGAACGTCACACTGGATGCCCGGATAGGTGTTGTCTCTCCAGCACCCTCCGACGTCCCCTGCCCGCTCGAGCACCAGGAGGTCGCGCTCGCCGGACTGCAGCAGCCGGATCGCGGCGCCGAGGCCGGAGAAGCCGGTGCCGACGATCACGACCCGGTGGTGCTCCGGGGGGGGCCCCGACGGGGGGGTAGGCGTTGCTTCGGCCTCGATGCGTTGCGGCTCGTTCATGGAGGACCTCCGAGGTGGCGCCCCAACGGCTCGCCCGAGCCGCTGCGCCAGCGTGGCTACCGTTAGTAACCTACCCACGGTAACCACGCAAGCTGATATGGACGCTGCGCATGGCCGCCAAGGAACTGACCGCGCAGCTCGCCGCGTTCTCGCACGGGCGGGTGCCGCGCGATCTGCGCCGCAAGCAGGTGCTGGCGGAGGCCTTCGACCTCTTCATCGAGCGCGGCTTCCCGGGCGCCTCGATGGACGAGCTCGCGCGGCGGGTGGGCGTGACGAAGCCGGTGATCTACGACCTCGTGGGCTCGAAGGAGCAGCTCTTCCGCGAGGTCATGGCGGTCGTCCAGGACGAGCTCACGGCCAGCATCGCCACGGCGGTCGCCGCGGAGGCGGATCTCCCGTCGAGGCTGCGGGCGGGGATCCTGGCCTTCCTCCGCTTCACGCATCAGCGCCGACGGGGGTGGTCGGCGCTGCTCTCGATGGAGTCGGGCGCGGGGAGCGCGGAGGTCAACGCGATACGGCGGCAGCAGGCCTCGCTGGTCGCGGCGCTCATCGCCGAGGGAGCCGGCGGGGCGGCAGACCCGCGGACCCTCGAGGCGCTGGCGCAGGCGGTCAACGGCGCGGTCGAGTTCGTCGCGCTCTGGTGGCAGGCGCACCCCGAGCTCACCGCGGAGTCGCTGGCGGACCTCCTCTCCGAGCTCCTCGCCCCCGGTCTGGCCGCGATCGCGAAGGCCTCCAGGGCGAGGCGCACGAAGCCGGGCGCACGAAGCCGCGCGACCTGAGCCCCAGGCGCATGCAGCGCCGTACGTGACGAATTGGGGTCACTCCTCGCCGCGACCGGAATAGTACCCAGCGCGAGGTTCGAGGATGCGGTGGTTGCTCTGGTTGGTGGCGTCGGCATCGACCGGCTGCCTGGCAGGCTCTACGAGCCGGATGGTTGATCAGACCTTCGAGCTTCCAGCGCTGAGGAGGCCGCCGACGGGCGAGCGCGACCCCGCCCGCGAGGACGCCGACCTCTCGGGAGGCCTCGACCGGGCGCAGGTGCTGGCGCTGGCGATCGCCCGTGACCCGGGGCTGCGCTCGCTGGCTCACGAGGCCCGCGCCGCCCTCCACGCCGCGCGGGCCGAAGGGGCGCTACCCCCGCCGGAGGTCAGCGCCCAGGTGTGGAACCTCCCGCTCGCCCGGCCCTACGCGCTGGGCGAGGCCTCGATGTACATGCTCGAGCTCCGGCAGATGTTTCCCGCCGCGGGCTCTCGGGACGCGAGGGCGATGGGCGCGACGGAGGAGGCCCGCGGCCGCGTCTCGGCGCTCGTCGCCCGGGAGGCGGAGGTGCGCGCCAGGGCGGGCGAGGCCTACGCCGACTACGTCCAGGCCACGCTCCAGCGCCAGGTGCGCGAGGCCCACCGGGAGATGCTCGGCGCCATGCTCGACACCGCCAGCTCCCGCCTCGCCGGGGGCGGGCCGCTTGCGGACATCCCCCGGATCGAGACCGAGCAGGCCCGCAACCGACGCTCCCTCGCCCGCGTCGAGGCCGACGTCGCGAGGGTCCGGGCCGCCCTCAACGCCCTGCTCCGACGCGCCCACGACGCGCCCCTCGGGCCGCCCTCGGACGTGGCCCCGGAGACCGTGTCGCTGCCGCTCGACGAGCTGCTCTCCCTCGCCGCGCGCTCCCGCGGGGACCTCGGCGAGGCCCGCGCCAGGATGCGCGCGGCGCACGCCCGCACCGAGGCCGCGAGCGCCGAGTCGCGCTGGCCCTCCATCACGGCGGCGCTCGGCTACTTCCAGGACCCGCTCATGCGCCCTGGCCTCGGGGCCACGGTCGCCGCGGCGCTCCCTTGGGTCTGGGCCGGGGCGAGGGAGCGCCTCGCCGAGGCCCGGGAGAGGGAGCTCGCCGAGTCGGACGCCGCCGATGAGGTGACGGTGACCGTGCGCGGCGAGGTGTCGACCGCGCAGGCGAGGCTCCACGGGCTGGAGCGAGAGCTCGCCGTGCTCCACAGGGAGGCGTGGCCCGCCGCGGCCCGGTCGACGGAGGCCCTGCGCGCCGCGTACACCGCGGGGCGCGGCGGGCTGCTCGACTGGCTCGACGCCGCGAGGCAGCTTCACGACATCGGGGAGGAGGAGGCCGACGTCACCGCGTCGATGGTGCGCACGGCGACGGACCTCGAGCGGGCGGTGGGCGTGGCCCTGCCGAGGGCTCCCATCGCCATCGATCAGGGGAGCGCGCGATGAGCGACGAGTCGCCACTGGAGACAGGGAAGCTGGACGAGCACCCGGGGCCGTCGCCGAGGAGCCTTCGGGCGATGGGCGTGGTGCGATGGGCGATCCTGCTCGCCGTCACGGCCGTCGCGGCCTTCAGCGTCTGGCGCTACTGGGGCCCCGGGAGCGCCGCGCTCCCCGCCCACCGCGAGGACCGCTACTACTGCCCGATGCATCCGCAGATCCGCTCTCCCGACCCGGGGGAGTGCCCCATCTGCCACATGACGCTGGAGCCCATCCCCGCGGAGCGGCTGCAGCCGGCCGCCCCGGCGAGCACGATGGGCTCCACGGACGCGGGCTCCGATGGCGGCGCCGCGCTCGCCACGACCGACGTCGGCGCAGCGCTCTCGCCTCCGCCGGGGGTGGTCCCGGTGGTGCTCTCGCTGGAGCGCCAGCAGCTCATCGGGATGACCACCGCGCTTGTGGTGCGACGCACCCTCGGCCAGCAGCTCCGCGTCCCCGGCGTGGTCGAGGCGCCCGAGAACGCCGCCGCGCAGGTCCATGTGCGGACGCCCGGGTTTCTCGAGCGGGTCGAGGTGCGCCAGAGCGGCGTGCGCGTCGCCCGCGGTCAGACCCTGGCGTGGATCTACGCCCCGGAGATCTACCAGGCTCAGCAGGAATTGCTGACCGCGCGGCGCTGGTCGGGCGCCCCGGCGGAGGCCGGCCTGATGGAGTCCGGGTCCCACGACGTGCTCCAGGCGGCCCGTCGACGGCTCCAGTTTCTTGGCCTCGCGGACGGCGACATCGACGAGGTGCTGCGCCGCGGGGCTGCGATGCGCGCGGTGCCCATCCGCGCCCCGATCGGCGGCTACGTGACCCGCTACGCCGCGGTGCTTGGGCAGTACGCGACGCCCGAGATGGCCCTCTACGAGCTCTCCGACCTCTCCCGCGTCTGGATCGTCGCCAGCCTCTACGAGCGCGACCTCTCTCGGATCGGCCGGGGCAGCGCCGCGCAGTTCGTGGCGGCGGGCGAGAGCGCGGCCCCCGTCGCGGCCCGAGTCGACCTCATCGAGCCCTCGGTGGGCGCAGACACCCGCACCGCGCGCGTGAGGCTCTCGGTGGCCAACCCGGCGATGCGACTCCGTCCGGGGCAGTACGGCGACGTCACCTTCGCGCTTCCGGGCGCCTCGTCGCTGGTGGTCCCGAGGGACGCCGTCGCCGATACCGGGGTCGCCCAGTACGCCTTCGTGGACGCGGGCGGAGGGCGCTTCGAGCCTCGACGGGTACGCACCGGGGTGCTGCTGGGCGACGACCTGGAGGTGATCGACGGGCTGCGCGAGGGAGAGCGCGTCGTGGCCCGAGGCAGCTTCATGGTGGACTCCGAGAGCCGTCTCCAGGCGGCGCTGGCCGGGAGCCCGTCGGCCTCCGACGGCGGGGCGGTGACGCCGTGATCGGTCGGCTCATCGACGCCTCGGCCCGCAACCGCGCCCTGATGATGTTCTTCGCGCTCGCGCTCGCCGTCGGCGGCTGGAGCGCCGCGCGCAACATCCAGCTCGACGCCATCCCCGACCTTTCCGACCCCCAGGTGATCGTCTTCACCGAGTGGATGGGCCGCTCGCCCACCCTCGTCGAGGACCAGGTCACCTACCCCCTGGTGACCGCCCTGCTGGGCGCTCCGCACGTCGCCGACGTGCGCGGCCAGACGATGTTCGGCATGAGCTTCGTCTACGTCGTCTTCGAGGAGGGCACCGACCTCTACTGGGCGCGCTCGCGGGTGCTGGAGTACCTCAGCACCGTCCGCAACCGACTGCCGCCGGACGCCACCTCGCGCCTCGGTCCAGACGCCACCGGCATCGGTTGGGTGTACCAGTACGCCCTGGTCGACCGCTCGGGCCGGCACGACCTCGGCCAGCTCAGGGCGCTCCAGGATTACTCGCTCCGGTATGCCCTCACCAGCGTCCCTGGCGTCGCGGAGGTGGCCTCCGTCGGGGGCTTCGAGCAGCAGTACCAGGTCACCGTCGACCCGGTGCGCCTGCGCAACTTCGGGCTGACCATCGCGGACGTGTCGCGCGCCGTGCGCCGCTCCAACGCCGACGTGGGCGGCCGCATCCTGGAGATGTCCGAGCGGGAGTACTTCGTCCGCGGCCGCGGCTACATCGCCCGCTCGCAGGACCTGGAGGATGTCGTGATCCGCGCCAGCGCCTCGGGCACGCCGGTGCTGGTGCGAGACGTGGCGACGGTGCGCGTGGGCGGCGACATCCGGCGAGGCGCCGCGGAGCTCGACGGCCACGGCGAGGCGGTCTCGGGCATCGTCGTGATGCGCTACGGGGAGAACGCCCTCGACGTGATCCGCCGCGTCGAGCGCAAGCTGGAGGCGCTGCGCCCGTCGCTCCCGGCGGGCGTCGAGGTGGTGCCCGTGTACAGCCGTGCGGGCCTCATCGAGCGGGCGATCGACACCCTGAAGCACGCGCTCGTCGAGGAGATGATCGTCGTCTCGCTGGTGATCATCCTCTTCCTGCTTCACCTGCGGAGCGCGCTGCTGCCGATCGTGTCGATCCCGCTGGCGGTGCTGGCGTCGTTCATCCCGCTCTACCTCCTCGGCATCCCCGCGACGATCATGTCGCTCGGCGGCATCGCCATCGCGATCGGGGCCACCGTGGACGCCGAGATCGTGATGGTCGAGGCCGCGCACAAGAAGCTCGAGGGCACCCCGCCCGACCTGCCCCCCGAGGAGCGTGAGCGGCTGCTGGCCGAGGCCGCGCGCGAGGTCACCCCCGCGATCTTCTTCTCGCTGCTGATCATCGCGGTGTCGTTCATCCCGGTCTTCGGGCTCACCGGGCAGGCCGGGCGGCTCTTCCGCCCGCTCGCCTTCGCCAAGACCTTCGTGATGCTCTCGGCGGCGCTGCTCTCGGTCACCGTGGCGCCCGCGATGCGCGACTACCTCATCCGGGGGAGGATCTACGCCGAGGCGCGGCACCCGGTCTCTCGCGCGATACGGGCCGTCTACGAGCCCTTCGTTCACGTCGCGCTACGCAAGCCGAAGACCACGGTGCTCATCGGCCTCATGGCCCTCGCCTCCGCGCTCCCCATCGCCGGGAGGATCGGGTCGGAGTTCATGCCGCCGCTCGACGAGGGCGACCTGGTCTACATGCCCACGACGCTCCCCACGATCTCCATCGAGGAGGCGCGGCGGCAGCTCCAGCGGCAGGACGCCATCCTCCGCGATTTCCCAGAGGTGGAGCGGGTGCTCGGCAAGGCAGGCCGGGCCGAGACCCCGACCGACCCGGCGCCGCTCTCGATGTTCGAGACGACGGTGAAGCTCCGGCCGCGCTCGCAGTGGCGCACCCGCCACGTGCGGCGCTGGTACATCGGCAGCACTCCGGTCTTCCTCCGACCGATGCTGAACTGGCTGCAGCCGGAGTTCGTCCCGATGACGCGAGAGCAGCTCGTCCAGGAGATGAACCAGCGGCTGCAGATGCCCGGCTGGACCAACGCCTTCACTCAGCCCATCCGCAACCGAGTGGACATGCTCACCACCGGCATCCGCACCCCGGTGGGGATCAAGATCTACGGCAGCGACCTCAGCGCCATCGAGCGCACCGGCACCTCCCTGGAGCGCGTGCTGCACTCCGTCCCCGGCACCCGAAGCGTGCTCTTCGAGCGCTCCGTGGGCGGTCTCTACGTCGACATCGTCCCCGACCGTCGGGCGCTGGCGCGCTACGGGCTTCAGGTCGAGGACGTCAACGAGGTGATCGAGATGGCGCTCGGCGGCGCGCCGGTGACCACCACCGTCGAGGGCCGCAACCGCTTCAGCGTCAACGTGCGCTACGCCGAGGATTTCCGATCGAGCATCGACCGCATCCGGGAGGTGCTGGTTCCGCTCCCGGCGCAGGGCGAGGCGCAGGGGGCGATGGGGGAGCCCGCGGCCCGCACCGCCGCGGCGCGCCAGGTGGAGCTGGGCGCCCTCGCCGACGTGAGGGTGGTCACCGGGCCGCCGATGATCCGCGACGAGGCGGGGCTGCTGGTGGGCTACGTCTACGTGGACATCGACACCAGCCGGGACGTGGGCCGCTACGTCGCCGACGCCCGGAGCGCGGTGGAGGCGGCCACGCGGCGAAGCGAGGTGCGCCTGGCGCCCGGGTCGTACCTCCGCTGGACGGGGCAGTACGAGCTGCTCGCGCAGATGGAGGAGCGGATGAAGATCCTGATCCCCCTCGCGCTGCTGATCATCGTGGTGCTGCTGTACCTGCAGTTCAAGAACTTCACCGAGGTGCTGATCGTGCTGCTCTCGGTGCCCTTCGCGCTGGTGGGCAGCGTGTGGGCGGTCTTCCTGCTGGGCTACAACTTCTCCACCGCGGTGTGGGTGGGCGTGATCGCGCTGGTGGGCCTGGCCGCGCAGACCGGCGTGGTGATGATCGTCTACATCGACCACGCCTACGAGCGCAGGCTCGCGGCGGGGCAGATCAACTCCCTCGAAGACATCGTCGAGGCCCACGCCGAGGGGACGATCCAGCGGGTGCGCCCGAAGCTGATGACCGTGGGCACGATGCTCATCGGCCTGGTGCCGCTGCTCTGGGCGGAGGGGTCGGGCGCCGACGTGATGAAGCGCATCGCCGCCCCGATGGTCGGGGGCCTGGTGACCAGCGCCTTCCTCACGCTGGAGATCATCCCGGTGATCTACACCTACTGGCGCGCCGAGCAGCTGCTCTGGCGCCGCGTCGGAGAGTCTGCTCCGGCCCGGCTCCCGGCGCTCCAGTGGAGCGAGCGGGCCATCACCGCGGGCCTCTTCCTGGCGGCCGCCGCGCTGGTGCTGCGGGTCTACCTCGCGCAGCCCCCGGCGGCGCTCCTGGCGGTGGCCGCGGCCGCGGCGGTGGTCGCCGCGCTCTCGCTGGTCGCCTACGTCTCGGTGCGCCGCGGCGCGCGCCTCGCGGTCGAGCGCGCCTCGCTCGAGTAGCCCCCTTCAAGACCTGTGGAGACGAAGAAGATGAAGCATGCATCGGGCTCGGGTTTCCTGCTGATCGCGGCGGCGCTCCTCGGCGGGTGCAGCCGGGAGACAGCCCCGGCGTCGGCGGGCCCTCGCGTGGCCATCACCGTGGGCGATCGGGGCTTCCAGCCCACGGAGGCCAGCGTCCAGGCGGGTCGACCAGTGACGGTGGTGTTCACCCGCACCAGCGACAACGAGTGCGGCACCCAGGTGATCTTCCCCACGCTGAACATCCGCCGCGACCTGCCGCTCAACCAGCCCGTAGCGGTGACCTTCACCCCCACCACCGGGACGATCACCTTCACCTGCGGGATGAACATGCTCCGAGGGTCGATCGTGGCGCGGTAGTCGCCTGGGGAGGGGTGAGGGTCCATGGGCGAGGGTCGCGGTGTCGGTACCTGGCGGCGCGGGGCCTACGGCTGGCAGCGCGGGGGAATGAAGCCCCGTGGCCAGCGGGTGGCGCTGTTGCAGCGGGCACCGCCGAGGTGCACGCCCTCGAGGTGCGCGCCCCCGAGATTCGCGCCCTCGAGGCGCGCGCTGCGGAGGTCCGCGCCATCGAGGTATGCGCTGCGGAGGTCCGCGCCGCGAAGGTCCGCGCCGCGGAGGACCGCGTCGTCGAGGAGCTGCGCGCGGGTCAGGTTGGCGCCGGAGAGGTTGGCGCCGGAGAGGTTCGCGTCTGAGATGTCCGCTTCGCGGAGGTTGGCGCCGGAGAGGTTGGCGCCGGAGAGGTTGGCGCCGGAGAGGTGCGCGCGGCTCAGGTTCGCGCGGGAGAGGTTCGCGTTGCGGAGGTTCGCGCCGGAGAGGTCCGCGCCGTTGAGGTCCACACCCGCTCTCGCGCTCCGCAAGTCCCTCGCGTTCCAGCCCCACGCTGAGCCAGCGACCGCCAGGAGCCCCACCAGGGCGAGCAACGCACGGCGGCTCATCAGTCCCATGCAGCGAGGCTATCCCCGCGCTCCGCAGCCGTCCACGCACCTCCCTCTCGAGCCCCGATGCCGCCCCGACCTTTCCCCCCCCAAAGGCTCGCCGCGAGCGTCGCGGCCCCAGCGGCTCACCCGGCCGGCCGCTCGCCCGCGCAGCTCTCACCCCCGTAGCAGCGGGCGCAGCGCGTTGTCGAAGTAGTGGGTGCTGGTCGCGCCTCCGCCGAAGGTGCGGGCCGAGCGCGCGAGCCGTCGCAGCACCGCCTCGAACTCCGACTCGCTCGTCGGCCGCAACAGCAGCAGCGCCCGCAGGACGGCCTGGAGGTAGCGGTACAGGGGCGACTGGTAGCGGCCGTCGGGGCGGCGGCGCAGCTCGGTGTAGAGCCTCTCGAACTCCTCGTCGCGCACGGGGTGGGCGCTCGCCGCGCAGAAGAGCGCCATCGGACGCTCGATGAAGGCGAACACGAGGTCGTACTCGGCCGGCGGGGTCGAGCCGAACTCCTGCACCGCGCGACCGCCGCGAAACAGCGAGCGCAGCGGCGCGTCGCCGAGGGCGCGAAAATTCGTCGGACCGGGCGCCGCGCGAAGGGCGACGATGAACGAGCCCGCGGGAGCCGCGGGCCGCCCCTCGGTGTCGGTGGGGAGCATGACCTCCCAGGAGAGCAGCGAGGCCCGGTCGGCCTCCGACGGCGACAAGGTCGCGAGCGTGGCGGGGTCGACGGCAGGCACGGGTGAGGCGTCGGTCATGCCGATGAGATCACCGCGGAGGCGCGCCGGGCGCAAGAGCGATGAGCCCAGCGCCGCGTCGCGCGTGAGACGATCCCCGACATGCCCCGTCGCCCCGCCGCGCTCAGCTCCCTGGTCGGCCTCCTCCTCGTGGGTGGACTCGGCGCCTCCTGCAGGCGACCTGCGCGGGTGAGCCTCGCCCCGAGCGTCGCCGCCGCGGCGCGGTCGATCCCCGACGCCGGGCTCGCCGCCCCGACCCCGGCGACGGCGCCTGCGCTCGCCGACCTGCGATTCGACACCGGCGCGGTCGACCGGCGCGTCGACCCCTGCACCGACTTCTACGACTTCGCCTGCGGCGGATGGCGCAGCGCGCACCCCATCCCCCCCGACCGCACCCAGATGGATCGCTACGCCGAGCTCGCCGAGCTGAACCTCGCGCGGGAGCACGACATCGTCGAGGCCGCGGCGCGCGCTGCCGCGAGCGCGAGCGCGGTCGAACAGCGGGTCGGCGCCTACTACGCCGCGTGCATGGACGAGGCCCCCATCGACGCGCGCGGGTCGACGCCGCTCCGCGCGCTGCTTGCCCGCATCGACGCGATCCAGGGCGTCGCGGACGTGAGCGACGTGGTGGCCGAGCTGCACGCGCACGACGTCCCTGCCCTCTTCGAGCTGAGCTCCGGCACCGACCTGCGCGACTCGAACGTCACGATCGCCGCGATCGACCGGGGCATGCTGGGCCTGGGCACGCGCGACGAGTACCTCCGCGAGGACGCCGCGGCCGCGGCGCTACGGGAGCGCTACCGCCAGCACGTCATGCGCGTCTTCGACCTCCTCGGCGGCGGCGCGACCTCGGGCGCCGACGCCGAGCGCGTGCTCGCGTTCGAGGCCGCCCTCGCGCGGAGCATGCTCAGCGCCGTCGAGGAGCGCGACGCCGAGGCCCGGTATCACCCGACGACGCTCGCCGAGCTGGGCCGCCGCTACGCGACGTTCCGCTGGGACCGCTACGCGAGGGCGCGAGGCCTCGCGGGCTCGCAGCGCGTCAACGTCACCGTCCCGGCCTGGCTGCAGGCCGTCGACGCGTCGCTCTCGAGCGGCAACCTCGCGGGGCTCCGCGCCTACCTGCGCCTGCAGGCGGTGAGGATCTCCTCGGCGATGCTCAGCCGCCCGGTCGAGCTCGAGTTCTTCGACTTCTATCAGCGCCAGCGGCGAGGCGCGCGCGAGGTCGCCCCCCGCTGGAAGCGCTGCCTCCGGCTCGTCGACAGGGCCCTCGGCGACGACGTCGGGAGGCTGTTCGTCGCGCGCTACTTCACCGCCGAGAGCCGGCAGCGAGCGCTGCGGATGACGGAGGCGCTCGTCGACGCGTTTCGCACCAGCCTTCGCACGACAGGGTGGCTCGGCCCCGCCGCGCGCGAGGCCGCCGTCGCGAAGCTCGCGAGCGTCCGCATCCTGATCGGCTACCCGGACCGCTGGCGGAGCTACGAGGGGCTCCGCGTCGAGCGCGACGACGCGTTCGGAAACTACTGGCGCGCGCGAGCGATGGCGTCCGATCGCGACCTGGCGAGGCTCGCGAGGCCGACCGATCGGGACGCGTTCTACGCGCTCGCGCAGTCGGTCGACGGCTTCGGGCAGAAGCAGCTGAACAACGCCGGCTTCACCGCGGGGCTGCTGCAGCCGCCGGTCTTCGACCCGAGGATGGACGACGCCGTGAACTTCGGGGCCATCGGCGCCGTGATCGGTCACGAGCTGACCCACCAGTTCGACGACGAGGGGCGCAAGTACGACGCGAGCGGCAACCTCCGCGACTGGTGGGAGCCGGCGGACGTGGCCGGCTTTCGTAGCCGCGCCCGGTGCTTCGTCGACGAGTATTCGAGCTTCCGCGCCGACGACGGGACGCCGATCAACGGCGCGCTGACGCTGGGAGAGAACATCGCGGACAACGGCGGCCTGCGCCTGGCGTGGAGCGCCGCGCGGCTGCCCGAGGGCGGCGCAGCGATCGACGGCTTCACCCCGGCGCAGCGCTTCTTCCTCTCGTGGGCCCAGATCCGCTGTCAGAACGTGACGCCTGAGGTCGCGCACCGCCGCGCGCTGAGCGACGAGCACGCGCCCGGGCGGTGGCGGGTGAACGGCGTCGTCTCGAACATGAGCGAGTTCGCGCGCGCGTTCTCGTGCGGCGCCGGATCGCCGATGGTCCGTCCGCAGGTCTGTCGGGTGTGGTGAGGGAGGCTCCCAGAGCGGGGGGCTCTCCCGTTTGGGACACGCTCGCCGCCCCTCTCCCCCGCGGCCGTCGCGAAGAATGAACCGCAAGGGTCGCAAGGGCGGGAGAGGGGCCTCGGTCGATCGCGTGCGTTCGAGCGAGAACTGCCGCGTCTTCCCAGCCCTTCCGAGCTCCACACCCGTGCGACCCATGCGCCCTTGCGGTTCATCCATCGCGCCGCCCCTCTCCCCGCGGCCGTCGCGGCGTGTCCCAGAGGGGAGAGCCCCCCGCTCTAACCCACGAGATGCGCAACCCGCCGCGCGGACCCTCGAAGCCATCGCTGCCGGAGCCCACCCCGCGGTGATCTTCCACCGACGCGCCGGCGCCACGACCGACGCGACGGCGCCACGCATCGCGCGAGACGCGACCCCTCGTCCGAGCAGAAACACCGTCTGGTACGGGCGTCGCTGAGCGGTCCCCGATGGCGCGAACTCCCTCGCGCCCGAAGGAACCCGATGACCAAGAGAGCACACCACCTCGTCGCAGCCCTCGCGCTGCTCGTGGCGCAGGGCTGCGAGAGCACCCCCGCCTCGCTCCCCGACGCCGGGCCGGCGTCCGACGCAGCGACCACGGACACGCCCGCCACGACCTCCGACGTGCAGTCGTCGGACGTCCCGAGCATCGACACCCCCGCCCCGCCGCCGGACGTCCCATCCCCGCCGCCGGACGTCCCATCCCCGCCGCCGGACGTCCCATCCCCGCCGCCGGACGTCCCTCCCCCGCCGCCGGACGTCCCTCCCCCGCCGCCGGACGCGGGTCCGCCCGTGGTCGGCGAGGAGTGTACCTTCGCCGCGCAGTGCCTGCTCGACTCGGTCGGCGAGGTCTGTGACACCACCCTCGGGCGCTGCGTGGAGTGCAGCCCGACCGAGGGCTGCGGCTTCGGTAGCTACTGCAACACCCGTCGTCAGTGCGTCGACGGCTGCCGCGCCAGCGAGGACTGCAACCGCTGGGAGTACTGCACCGCAGGCGGAACCTGCGCCGACGGCTGCCGCGACGACTCCAGCTGCCCCCTCTCGACGCGCCCCCGCTGCGACCCGAGCTCCCGCGCGTGCGTCGAGTGTACCGCCGACGCCCAGTGCGGCGCCGGCCGCATCTGCCGAGCGGGATCGTGCACCGTAGGCTGCTCGGCGTCGGCCCCATGCTCCGCCGGCCAGACCTGCTGCGGGGGGCTCTGCCAGAACCTCCAGACCGACCCCGCCCACTGCGGCGCCTGCGGCAACCGCTGCTCCGCCTCGGCGGGCGGCGTGGCGACCTGCACGGCGGGCGCGTGCGGCGGCATGTGCATGACGGGCCTCGGCAACTGCGACGGCAACGCCGCCAACGGCTGCGAGACCGACACCCGCACCAGCCTGGCCCACTGCGGCGCCTGCAACAACGCCTGCCCCGCGCCCGCGGGAGGCACCGCCACGTGTGCCGCCGGCGCGTGCGGCGTCGCCTGCGCCGCCGGCCGCGGCAACTGCGACGGCAACGCCGCCAACGGCTGCGAGGCCACCCTCGACACGCTCGCGAACTGTGGCGCGTGCGGCCGCGCCTGCGCCCCCGCCAACGGGACCGGCGCGTGTACCGCGGGCGCCTGCACCCTGACCGCCTGCGCGGCGAACTTCGCCAACTGCGACGGCAACGCCGCCAACGGCTGCGAGGCCGACACCCGCGCCAGCGCCGCGCACTGCGGCATGTGCAACCGCGCGTGCAGCTTCCCCAACGCCGCCGCCATCTGCGCGGCGGGCACCTGCGCGATGGGCGCCTGCAACGCGGGCTTCGCCGACTGCGATGGCAACCCCGCCAACGGCTGCGAGGTCGACACCCGCACCAGCCTCACCCACTGCGGCATGTGCAACCGCGCCTGCACCGCGGCCAACGGGACCGCGACCTGCTTGGCCGGCGCGTGCGGCGTGGGGACCTGCGCCGCGGGCTTCGGCAACTGCGACGGTGCGGCGAGCAACGGCTGCGAGGCCGCGACCGCCAACAACGTCCAGCACTGCGGCATGTGCGGGCGCGCCTGCCCGGCCAACGGGACCTGCGCCGCGGGCGCCTGCGCCTGCCCCTTCGGGTCGACGATGTGCGGGGGCGCGTGCGCGTCCCTGGGGAGCGACTCGGCCAACTGCGGGGCGTGCGGCGCCGCCTGCCCCTCGGGCCAGGTGTGCTCGGGCGGCCGCTGCGCCGCCTCGTGCTCCAACGGGGCGACCCTGTGCGGCGGCCGCTGCACCCTGCTCGGCGAGGACCGCAACAACTGCGGCGCCTGCGGCACCGTCTGCGGCGCCGAGTCGATCTGCGCGAGCGGCCGCTGCGTCGCCGTGATGAGCATCGACGGCGGCGGCTGCGCCGACGGCACCCGCGAGGCGTTCACCGACCGCGCCCGCTTCCCGCGCATCGCCGGCTGCTCGGGGGCGTGGGCGCTGCCCGGGATCTTCCCCGCCATCCCGGCCTCGGCCAGCCCGGGCTGCGCGACGCTGGGCAACAGCTCCACGGCGTCGCCAGCGGGCTGCTCCTCGTCCAACCTCTGCGCGCCGGGCTGGCACATCTGCAACGGCGGCGAGGTCAGGCCGCGCACCGCGGACATGGGCTGCGCCGCAGGCGACTACGCGGCGAGCTCCTTCTTCGCGGCGGCGGTGAGCGGCACCGGCTGCGGCGTCTGCGCGCTGCGCTCGGGCACCCGCACCTCCAACTGCACCATCGTCTCGTGCCAGGGGGATTGCCGCGAGGACGGCAACCTCAACAACGACTTCTTCGGCTGCGGCAGCGCAGGCGCCACCCACGTCTCCGGGGCCTGCGACGGGCTCAACCGCTTCTCGGAGAACGAGTGCTCCGCGCTGCCCGCGGGGTGGAGCTGCCCGAGCATGGGCGGCGAGAGCCGCACCGCGACCAAGAGCACCGCCACCACCGGCGGCGGCGTGCTCTGCTGCCGCGACTGACCCACCGACCCGGCGCTGGGGGCGTGTTCGAGGCGCCCCTCGCGCATTCACCTTCCGATCATCGCCCGATGAAGCGACGCCTCTGCGCCGGATCAGCCGAGGAGGGTCAGTTGCAGGAGGCGGCAGAGCACGCAGTGCCGGAGGCCAGGGGGCAGGGACCGGCGAAGAGCTGGATCGTGCCGAAGTCCACGGGGCCAGGGGCGCCCGGGAGGAAGGCCTCGATCTCGATGCGCGTGTTGGTCCAGCCGGTGGGCATGGTGAAGGAGCGCGCGTACCAGTGCCAGCTGTTGTCCGGGGTGACGGGCGACACCAGGGAGAAGCCGTCGAAGTAGCACGGGCTGCCGATCAGCCAGCGCTCCGCGCCGAGGACGTTGCCGGGGAACGCCTGGCGGATGCCCAGGAAGGGCTGGGTGTTGATCGCGCCGCGGATCCAGCCGCCCAGGCAGTACGTCTGGCCGGGGGTGGTCGCGATCGCGCTCGAGAACGCGTGGCCTCCCGACGCCCGCGTGGTCTCGTGGAGGTACGAGCCGATGCAGGCAGAGCTGTCGGTCGCGGTCACGAGCGGCGCCGTGTACGGCGGGTTGAGCAGCGACCAGCTACCGGCCCCCCCGGCCCAGGTCTCGGTGAAGGCAACGGCCGAGCAGGTCCCGGTGGCGCTCGGGGGCGGCGCGCAGGCGGCGTTCTCGCAGATGCCCGCCTGGCAGAAGTAGCCCGAGCCGCACGCGTGCCCGCAGGTGCCGCAGTTGGCGTTGGAGCTGGTCACGCTGGCCTCGCAGCCGTTGGCGGCGTTGCCGTCGCAGTCCCCGAAGCCCCCGGCGCACGCGAGGACGCAAGCGCTCGCGCGGCACGCCCCCGTGGCGTTGGCGGCGCCGCCGCAGACGACGCCGCAGCCGCCGCAGTTGGCGGCGTTGGCGGTGGTCGCCACCTCGCAGCCGTTGGCGGCGCTGCCGTCGCAGTCGGCGAAGCCCGCGGCGCACCCGCAGGTGTAGCCGCCGCCCCCGTTGTTGCAGGTGCCGTTCTGGCAGCTGACCGCCGTCCCCGACGCGCAGACACCGTTCTGGCAGGTGTCGCTCTGCGTGCAGGCGTTGCTGTCGCTGCAGCTCGTCCCGTTGGTGGCGTTGGGCGTGCTGCACACGCCGCTCGCCGGGTCGCAGGTGCCCGCGGTGTGGCACTGGTCGAGCGCCGTGCACACGACCGGGTTGCTCCCGACGCACGTGCCGGAGCGGCAGGCGTCGGTCCGCGTGCAGGCGTCGCCGTCGCTGCAGCTCGCGCCGTCGTCGTTCGTGTGCTCGGCCGCGCCCGTCATGGGGTTGCAGGAGTCGGCGGTGCAGGGGTTGTGGTCGTCCGTCGCCGTGGGCGTGCCCGCGACGCACGCGCCGACGGCGTTGCAGACCTCGTGACCGTTGCAGAGGTCGCTGTCGCCGCAGGCCATGCCGGGCGTCGGCGTGTGCGAGACGCCCCCGGCCGGGGTGCACGCGTCGGCGGTGCAGGGGTTGTGGTCGTCCGTCTCGACGGGCGCGCCGCCGCAGGCCCCGGTGGCGCACGCGTCGCCCGAGGTGCAGAGGCTGCCGTCGTCGCAGGGCGTAGCGTCCGGCGCGTTGGGGTCGTCGCAGACACCGCTCATGGGGTTGCAGGTGCCCGCAACGTGGCACTGGTCGCGAGCGACGCAGGTCACGGGGCTTGAGCCGATGCAGACGCCGGCCTGGCAGGTGTCGCTCCGCGTGCAGGCGTTGCCGTCAGAACAGCCCGCGCCGTCGCCCACGGCGGGGTTGCTGCACACGCCGTTCGTCGGGTCGCAGGTGCCCGCGACGTGGCACTGGTCGAGCGCCGCACAGGTCACGCCGAGGCACTCGCAGGCGTCGCCCTGGTGGTCGTCGTTGGTGTCGCGCTGGTCGGCGTTGGCGACCGTCGGGCAGTTGTCGCTGGAGTCGGGCACCGAGTCGTGGTCGCCGTCCGGAACGCAGGCGCCGCCGCTCAGGGTGTAGCCGGTGTCGCAGCTCCCGATGCCACAGGTGCCCGTGGCGCACGAGGGCGTCCCGTTGGAGACGACGCACGCGACGCCGCAAGCGCCGCAGTTGGCGGCCGTGTGCAGGTCGACCTCGCAGCCGTTGAGCGCGTCATTGTCGCAGTTGGCGAAGCCCGCGGCGCACGCGCAGGTGCTGCCGACGCGCGCCACGTTGCCCAGGCTACAGCAGGCCAGGGTGTTGTCGACGGGCGCCCCCACGGGCAGGCACGCGTCCGCGCCGCAGTTGCCGTCGACCGCGATCCGATCGCCAGCATGGCCGGCATGACCGTTGATGCAGGCGTTCGTGGCCACGCGTAGAACCTGGATCGGGTTCCTGGCCGATCCGGTGGCGTGACAGATGGTGGTGGTGCCGTTGACGTCGAACGCCTGGCACTGAGCGGTACTGAGCTGCTGGGGAGCGCCCCTGGCCCCGTCGTCGGCGGAGCAGCCCATCGCAGCCATGACTGCACAGCCCATCGCTTTTCGGAGCACCCGACTCGTCTTGATGAACATCCTGCCTCCTCGATGTGCCGGGAAACCAGGCACAGACGTGCCCGTCCGAATTCCCCCCAACGGGAACTGCAGGACCCCGGTCGCAAGGTTTGTCGATATCATTTTTCGAGCAGTGGAACAGCGCCGACCATGTCAAATTCTCCAGCACGATCCATCGTGGCCTCGACCTGCGAGCTGTCGTGCCGCGGAGGGGTGGGCCCTCGTCGCCGGGGGCGACGCGCGGGCGAAGGGGTGGTGGGCGCTGGCGCTGGTCGCGTTGTGGCAAAGACGGCACTCGCGGTAGCGCGAGCAGCTACGGGGCGGCGTAGGGCAGGGAGACTCTCCCCTCTCAGCGCGCCTCGAACACCTCCCCCGTGCGAGTCGACGCCGCCCAGAGGCTCCCACGGTGTACCACCAGGGGGGCGCCCACCAGGCTCGACGGCCGGTGCGCCGGCGCCTCCACCCGCGGCGCCCCCCCCAAAGGCCTCTGCGGTGATCAGGGACCAGACCTCGGCGGGACCACCGTGGGCACGGCGACCGGCAGTCCCGCGCGCGAGAGGATGTTCTCGGTCATGCGCTGGATCCGCGGGTCCGCGAGGTCGGGGCGCCCGAGGCCGAGCGCCCAGCTCAGCGTGCCGCTGGCGAACACGATGCTCGACGAGGTCGGGTAGTACACCGTCGCGTGCGAGACGTCGGAGATCCCCTCGATGGAGCGTCCGGGCGACTCCGTGATGGTCTCGAGCCCGGTCGGGCTGTAGCCGTTGTCGTGTACCCGGTCCCACTCGGATCCCACGATGGCCGCGAGCGCGTCGCCGCGAGCGACGTTGGTGCCCGCGAAGATCCAGTGGCCCGGGTTGGAGACCACCAGCGGGTAGAGCGGCCCGCCCGACCACTGCGCGTACATCACCCCGAGGAGCGCGTTCTCCGGCCGGGGGATCGGCAGCAGCCCGAAGCGCGTGGTCGCCAGGGCGGTTCCCCGGAGCGGGTCGAGGGCCTGGGCGTCGGTCTTGTAACAGATGATCTGGCGGCGCGGCACGCCCGACGACGAGCTGGCGTACCGCACCTGGAAGGTCCCGGTGTCGGCGCTGAAGAAGCCCAGGGAGACGCCCGCGGCGCGCACCCTCTCCAGCGTGTCGCGCTCCCCGGTGGTCCAGTACTCGTCGTGCCCGACGGTCAGGAACATTCGGCGGCGAAGGAGGCTGTCCGGGTCGGACTCGACATCGACGTTGGTCACATAGGAGACGTCGTAGCCGCGCTGCTCGATCCAGCGGACCATGTACATCTCCCACCACACGAACTGCCCTCCGCCGAAGGTGGAGCAGCAGTCGCTCGCGGAGTACGGGCGATCGAAGCTGACGCCGTAGGCGTGCTCCCCGGAGAACACGCTGGAGGGCAGCCGGTTGACGTATAGGCTCGTGTCGCCCCAGTCGTTGTAGGCCTGCCAGGTGTTGACGCTGGCCTGGAAGAGCAGCGGCGCGCGCGGCGTCGGCTCGCGGATGATCATCGGGACATACGAGTCGTAGCCGTCCTCGCGGACCAGCTTGATCAGGTACGCCCCGGTGACCCACGACGCGTCCGGGGTCACGGTGAACGTCGCGCCCCAATGGCACTCGACCATGCCAGTGGAGGAATCGACCGGGCAGCTCGCCTGACGGCTGATCGAGCGAGGACCGCCGCTCGCGATCAGGCGCCCGCCGTGGTTCTGGTAGTACCCGATGCGATAGGCCTCCCAGCGAACGCTGTGGGTCGCATCGACGTTGACGTAGAGGTCGAACGACTGCCCCGGCACGGTCGAGGTCGTCGAGGCGTAGCCCTCGACTTCATGGTTGCCCGATGGCCGTGACAGCGTCCAGGCGTCCGTGCCCGGGCGTGCGTTCTCGACCACGATGGGGTTGACTCCGGCGTCCGCTCCGACATCGGTCGCTCCGACATCGGTCACTACGTCCGCGCCGGCGTCCGTCGAGCGGGAGCAGGCGACGTATCCGGACTCCGCGTAGCAGTCGTTGTCGGAGTCGCACAGGCAGTGCGCCTCGCCGGGCCAGCAGTATCGGATGACGCCCGCGGTGTTGCGCGGCCTGCCCTGGCTGTCGGGCGTCGTGGGCTCCGGCGGGCACGCCCCGGCGTCGACCCTGGCATCGACGCCGAGGTCCATCGCGACATCGCGAGGGACGTCGATCGCGGCGTCGACACCGAGGTCCATCGTGACGTCGCGCGGGGCGTCGAGCGCGGCGTCGACGCCGGCGTCCGCCGAGCGCGAGCAGGCGACGTATCCCGACTCCGCGTAGCAGTCGTTGTCGGAGTCGCACAGGCAGTGCGCCTCGCCGGGCCAGCAGTATCGGATGACGCCCGCGGCGTTGCGCGGCCTGCCCTGGCTGTCGGGCGTCGTGGGCTCCGGCGGGCACGCCCCGGCGTCGACCCTGGCATCGACGCCGAGGTCCATCGCGACATCGCGAGGGACGTCGATCGCGGCGTCGGCGCCAGCGTCCGTCGGTGGCGTGCAGGGCACGTAGCCAGTGAGGGCATAGCAGTCATTGTCCTGATCACAGAAGCAGAGGGCGTCCCCTGGCCAGCAGTACCGGATCTGTCCTGCGGTGTTGCGCGGCTGGCCTTGCGAGTCGGGCGAGACCGTCTCCCGACAGACCACGGCCGATCTCGCCGTCCCGATCGAATCGATCGCGCAACCGCATGACAAGGCGATGACGATGGCGCCCAACGGCGCCGCCCATGACTGGCTCATTGTGACCTCCCCCCCCCGGAGACCGGAGCTGCTCACGCCTCGCGCATAGACCCGCGGGAAACCCTTGATGGAGGCTTCCATGCGGATATTGAGGGGATCCCCCGATCCTCGACCCCTCGGAGAGCCAGAGGTTCGCAACCCATATGCCACGACCGTCATCCCCGTCGTGCGCGCGCTGATCGTGAGTGTCGGCGGAGCCCTTCTCGCGGATGCATCCTCCGATAGGCCACCGCGCGATCCGAGCCTCCTCGCGACAACTGTATCCGGGTGCCTCACCTGTGAAGCGCTGGCCCCTTCGGACCACGGCGACGCGTGCTAGCGAGCCGCCGACGATGGGCTACGGGCACCACTACAGCCCTCACCCCGAGGACGCGAGGCTCCTCACGGTGCTGCGCGACGAGGCCTGGGCGAGGCTCTACCGCTCCGAGGACGGCGCCCGCTGGACGCCCGTCGGCCGCCCGGTGACGGGCACCTTCGGGGTCGGCGCGGTCGACCGCGCGGGCACCTTCGTGGTGACGGCGCACAACAACCTCTACGGCGGCGAGGAGTGGCCCGAGGAGCCCGCCGCCGTCGAGGGAGGGCTGCGCGGCCCGTCGCTCCACGTGGTGCGACCCGCGACGGGGCGCGAGGTGGTGGTCTACAGCGCCGCGCCCGAGCGGGGCTTCGGCGAGCTCGAGGTGGCGCTCTCGCCCTCCGGGCGCTGCGCGGCCTGGGTCGAGCCCGGCGACGGGTCCCCGACGCTAGAGGTCGCCGACCTCGACGACGGCGCGCGGCACCGCGTGGCGCTCCCCCGGGTGGCGGGGCGGATGGTCTGGTTCTGAGAGCGTGTTTGACCCTTCTCTCGGTGAAATCGCGAAGAGCCACGAGCACGGCCAGGACGCTCTCCCTTGCGTAGCGCTGCTACGCAAGGGAGAGCGGACGCCGCCGGGCGACGTGGATCTGAAGCGAGTTCGCTGAGAAACAGGGTCAAACACGCTCTGAGAGGGGTTGAAGGTGGTGGGCGACCGGTGCGCCGTCGCATGGCCCGTCAGCGCGGCGTGAACACGACCTCGCAGGGCCCGCAGGCGAGCACGTGGCGGATCGCGCCCGTCGGCGCCTCCGTGAGCGTGCAGACGGTGCCATCGTCGAGGCGCACGAAGCCCCCGGAGCAGGACGCGAGCGACGCGATGAAATCCCGCGCGCAGTAGAGGCGCTCCAGCTCCATGTGCTCGCGGCGGAGGTCTGCGCCGCAGGCGAGCCCCGGGCAGCTGCGAGGGGTGTCGTCGTCGCAGGTGAAGCAGCCGTCGGCGCCGAGCTCGCAGACGCGACCCGCGCGAAGCTCCCAGGTGCACTGCCCTGCGATGCAGCTCCAGCCGCGGCCGAAGGTCTTGGGGAAGAGCGGCGAGAGGGTGCAGTCCGAGGCGCGGATGCAGCCCCCGGGAGGCACGTCGCGCCCCATCATGGAGCGGTCCGAGGGGACGTCGACCCCAGCGTCCGGCGTGCTCGGGCACGCGCCCATCGAGCGCCACGGCCGGTCGGGCAGGCACGCGCTCGTCTGCTGCAGGGTCATGCCGTCACAGCCGCAGTACTGCGGCGCCACCGGGAGGCTCTGGCACGCGTCGGAGTGGCAGCGCCCACGGGTCGTCCCGCAGCCCACCTCGTACTCGCACACCTCGTTGGCCGCGCAGTCGCGGTTGGACGCGCACTCCCCCGGCGGCGGGGTCCCTGCGTCCATGGGGCCGTCGCCCGCGTCGATGCGCGCGTCGTGGATGGCGCCCGTGTCGACCGACGCGTCGCCCGCGTCGGCCACGGTGCCGCCCACGGTCGACGAGCAGCCCGCCAGCAGCGCCCACAGCGCCGCGCCCGTCCATGATCGTCGCTGCAGTCCCATGCGCTCCGGCCGATCATGTACCACAGCGCCTGGAGCGATGGCCTGACGGGTCAGGCGAAGCGCCCCCCCCACGCGAGGAGCCTCCGCGCTCGATGGCGGCCGCCACGCGTCGGCGCCGGTGCCGGTGTTAGCCTCGGAGCCCGTAACAACCATGCGCTCGACGATCTACTGCTCGTGCCCGGGCTGCCACGAGAACACCCTGGTGCAGGAGACGGGCGGCACCTGGCGCTGCGCGGTGTGCAGCTTCGACTACGCAACCCTCGCTCGTGACGACGCCGCGCGCGAGGCGTGGATGCTCGACAACCTCCAGCGAGGGCCGATGGGCCAGCTCGCGGTGATCCACCTCCACCGGGTCGTCCGCGCGATGCCGCTCCAGGCGTCCAACGCCGCGGTCGTCGCCTTCGCCGCGCGCCACGGCATCGCCCTCCCCACCGGCAGGCCGACGTCGCCCGCAGTCATCGCCGGGGCGATCGTGGCGGCGCTGGTGGTGCTCTTCGCCGGGGTGTACCTGGCCTTCGTGCGGTAGTCGGCAACGTCGCGGCGCGAGAGGTGTCAGCCGCGCCGCGCGGCCTCGATGGTGGCGACGTCGATCTTCTGCATGGTCATCATGGCGTCGAAGGCCCGCTTCGCCTCGCTGCCGCCTGCGGCCAGCGCGCCGGTGAGCACGCGCGGGGTGATCTGCCACGAGAGCCCCCAGCGGTCCTTGCACCAGCCGCACTCGCTCGCGGCGCCGCCGTTGTTCACGATCGCGTCCCAGTAGCGGTCGGTCTCCTCCTGGTCGTCCGTCGCCACCTGTAACGAGAACGCCTCGCTGTGCTTGAACGCCGGGCCGCCGTTGAGGCCGAGGCACGGGATGTCGAGCACGGTGAACTCGACCGTCAGGACATCGCCGGCCTTGCCGCTGGGGTCGAGCAAGCGACCTCCCTTCGCTCATGGGGACGGCGGCGCGGCCCCCTCGCTGGCATGGGTCAGCGACAGGCGACAGAGCGCCCGATGTACGAAAACCGCGGTGTCCCTCCGCTGTCGCGCGGAACTCCCGGCCAACCCGGTGGGGAGCTCAGTGGCGACCGCGTGAATCAGGTCTCCCCAGACGCGACCTCCGCTTCGGCGAAGACCTCGTCGACGCTCGCCGCCGTCACCGCGCGAGCGACCCAGCGGGTGAGCTGGCCGGTGTCGTCGCAGCGCTCGATGCGCTCCCGCGCGACAGGATCGACGACCAGGCCCCGGGCGCTCAGCACCGTGAGCCGCGCGCGGGCCTCGCCGCCACGCTGGTCGTGCACCGCCCAGGCGGCGAACATCGCCAGCTCCCCGCGCTCCGACGTGAGCAGGCGGTGGGCCTCCGCGAGCGTCAGCGTCACCACCACCGGCGCGAGCACGAGCTGCGTGCCATTGGGTCCGATGTCCCGCGCGACCTCGGAGGCCCAGGCGGCCACGCTCGCATCGTGGGTGATCACCGCGAGGTCGCCCATCGCGCCGCGGGCGTCGAGCAGCATGGCCGCCGCCGAGAGCCACCGCCGACGCTTGTCGTCGTCGCGCGCGAGCTGGACCTCCACTATCATCCAGGCGCCGCGTTCGCCCTCCCCGAGGAGCACCACGTCCGGTCGCACCTCCAGCGGGTTGGCGACCCGCAGCGTGGAGTCACGAGCCTCCAGCGGCTGTGACAGACCAGGGTGCCCCAGCGCGCGCAGCAGCAGGTCGAGCAGTTCGGGTCGCTGCGAGAGGACGCCCACGAGACCCTCATGCGCCCGCCGCTACCACCGACCTGCTATCGGCCGTGAGCCCCACGTCTGGCAGTCATCCCTCCGAGCCGAGAGCGCGCTGCGCCGCGCGGTCGTCAGGCCGGAGACCTCCATGAAACCTCTCTTCCCTTCCATCGTCCCGCCCGATCGCATCTCGCCCGCGCTCTCGCTCGACCTCTGGCAACTGCGCCTCAGCCACATGGAGCTCAAGGCAGACGTGGCCCCCGAGGACGACTTCCGCAAGTTCGACGAGACCCTGCGCAACGGCTTCAAGGCGGTGGTGTTCCGCTGCCACCGGCGCGTGCTCCAAGGCTTCTACGCGTGGCGCGAGCGCACGATCGGCCACGGCTCCGACGCGTACGTGGAGGTGAGCTTCGAGTACACGTACATGAACCCGGCCTATCGCAACCACCCGCTCTGGGCGCTGTCGGGCGCGCTCCAGGCCCTGCCGCTCTTGCTGCGCGGCAAGCCGGTGTTCTTCTTCGGGCTCACCTACCCGGGATCGTTCATCTCGCTCCACCTCATGACGACCGGGCTGACCACCCTGCGCGACGGCGACCTCTCGCCCTTCCAGCGCGCGGCCCTGCAGGCCTTCGCCCGCGACATCGGCGGAGCGGAGTTCGACGCCGCCACCGGGCTTGTGAAGGTCCGGCTCGTCGCGGGGGAGCGCGGCGCCCCTCGCCGGGCCAATGTCCGGCGCCTCTTCGAGCGCTACGAGAAGCTCAACCCGACCTGGCGCCAGGGCCACGCCCTGCCCGTGATGGCCGAGCTGAGCCTCTCCGCCATCGCGGCCGCCGTGTCGCGCGCAGTGGGCCAGGCCTTCGCGTCAGCCAGCCCATAGGGACGGCAGCGCGGCACGCCTCGCTGGCGTGGATCAACGACAGGCGTCAGAGCGTCCAGGCTGCGAGGTCCACGGGCAGGCGACGCGGGGTGTGGAGACCCGCGACGGCATCGCATCGATGGGGTCAACCCCGCGCGTCGCCAAACTCCCGGGCGACCAGGGCGGCGACGTCCAACTCGCGGTTGCCCTCGCCGGCCTCCCTCGTCCGACGCGCGAGGTCGGGCTCGAACGCGCGGCTCGCGAGCGCCTTCACCGCCGCCGTCGCGTCGGACGGACGTCCGCGTGCGACGACCTCCAGCAGCGCCGACGTCGCGCGCTCGCCGCGGAAGTGGGCCAGCGCGCCCATCGCCCGCGCCCGACGGGCGGGAAGAACGTCGTCGCGTAACACGGTCAGAAGCAGCTCCAACGCCGCCTCGAGCTTCGACTGGCCGAGGACCAGCCCGGCCACCTCCGCCGCACCCTCGTCGTGGCCGCGGAGCATCGACGCGAGCCGGGGCAGGGAGACGTCGGGCGCAACCTGTAGCAGCGCCGCGTGGCATGCGAGCAGGACCTGCGGGTCCGTGTCGCCCAGGGCGAGCCTGAGCAGCAGCAGCCCGGCGCCCGCGCGATCTCCGTGGTGGGCGAGCGCGTCGGCCGCCGCCGCCTGCACCGGGGGCTCCGGGTCGGCGAGCATCTCTCCGAGCACCAGCGACAGGTCGCGGGACCCCCGGCCGCGCCAGACCGGCCGCCGCGCGCGCCCGTACGCCCGCCGCCGTGTCGACCGGGGCGCCCCACGCCTTCTCCATCTGCACGTAGCGGGCGGCGTGGACGAACGGTGCGTCGTCCGTCGCCTCCAGGTGGTCGAGCGCCTCCAGCAGCGCGAGGCGGGCGCGGCAGCCAGGATCTTCGCCGTGGAGCGACGCATAGGCTCGGACGAGCGCCTCCTCGACGCCGGGGAGCGCGGCCTCGCGAACGGCCTGCGCCGCGAGCGCCACGACCGTAGCGCGGGGGCTCACGAGCGCGGCGAGCAGCGGCTCGCGTGACGTCCGGTCGCCAGGGTTCGACAGCGCCGACGAGAGGTCCGCGAGCTCGCGCTCGAGGGGCGTTGATCTGCGGGGGCTACGCGGTGCGGGCGCGGGTCGGCGGCGCGGCATGGCGTCGAGAATACGGTCACCAGGCGACCGTGCGCTTGCGCGACGCGGGGGAGTTCAGGTGATGGACAGCAGGCGATGCCCCGGCGTTCTGCTAACTTCGATGCAACCCATCATGCATACGTCCACCGCCCGGCTCATGCATTGGAGCGAACAGGATTACCTCGCGATGGAGGCGGGGAGCCCCATCAAGCACGAGTTCTTGAACGGCGAGGTCTTCGCCATGGCGGGCGCGAAGCCTGGCCACAACCAGGTGGCCGCCAGCACGCTGATCGCTCTCGGGCTCCTGATACGCGGTCGTGGATGTCGGGCCTTCAACAGTGACCAGCGCATCTACGTCGTCGAGACGGGTCTCTACACGTACCCCGATGGCGGGGTCGCTTGCGGCATGTGGCATGTCCACACCGACGGCATGTGCCTGTTGAACCCGGTGCTGCTCTTCGAGGTACTGTCGAGTTCCACGCGCGACTACGATCGCGGCGCGAAGGTGGAGCACTACCGGCAGATCCCATCGCTGCGGCATGTGCTGCTCATCGATCAGCCCGACCGCTGCGTCGAGCATCACCGCCGGGCGGAGGACGGCTCGTGGTCGCTGAGCACCATGAGCGATGGCGCGCTCGATTTTCCCGACCTCGGCGGCGCGATCTCTCTCGACGAGGTCTACCTGCCCGATGTCCCCTGACGGAGAGCGCGGTCGGGCGGTCCAGCGAGGACGCGTCGTGCCCGTCGCCGCTCGCGTGCTCGACTGGGACCCGTTGGCGAGGCCGCGCCCGCCCCTCCTGGGTCTTCTGGGCCGCGCGAAACGCCTGCTGAAGCGCCTCGTCGGGATGGATGCTGATGGGGCATCCCGCGGTTGCGGGCTGGCACTTCGCGCGCGACGCACACGCCGAGCTGTCCGCCGTCGCGGATCGCGCAACAACCCGTGCCACACTCGCCACCGCCTCGTCTTGCGCCCCGGAGGGTAGCGGCCTCTCGATCCGCGCACTCACGCTCGGCAACACGGTGTGGGGAGATTCGTCGGTGCCAGTGCTGGTGACGGGGCTGAACGACGCCGTGGAGGTCAGCGCGGGCGCGCACTTCACCTGGGCGCGCCACACCGGCGGCGCCGTCGTCTGTTGGGGCGTCGGCTCATAGGGAAAGCAGCGCGGCACCCTCGCTGGCATCGACCGGCGACAGGCGACAGAGCGCCCGATGTACGAAGTTCGCGGTGTCCCTCCGCTGTCACGCGCAACTCCCGGCGAGCACCGATGGGGAGCTCCGCGGCGAAGCTCCCTGGCGACAGGCTGAACAGCTCGCGCAAGCGATATCGTGCGCGACATGCCATCAACCGGCGCGAACTCTGCGTCGCTCCTTGCGCCTTGCGCTGGGGGTACACCATGGTCGTCGTAGCCAATGGCCGACTGGCATCTCGTCTTTCAACATCCGGTGTCCCTGACGCTCGCGACGTGCGAGCAGGTGCTCAACTCCGTCGTCGACGCGCCGGTAGCCGTGCAGATCGGCGAGCTCGACGGCAATCCCCGCGACTTCTACGCGCGGCCGATCACGATGACGGGCAGGCGCGGCGACGTCGGCGTCGGGTTCACGACGTCGCAGTCGATGTTGGACGCCAGCGACCCCGCGCCGATCATCACGCACGCGAACGTCACGCTCAGCTCGGCGACCGCGACCTTCGCGGCCAGGCTCGCGATCTGGCGAGCGCTGCGCACCGCGTTCGCGGCGGTGGGATGTCGCGAGCGCACGCTGCTGTCCGCGGCGCCGATCGTCGATGATGCGGACGCCGCGGGCGAGGCCGCGACGGCGATGGAGCTGCGACGCGAGATCTCGGCCGCGCTCATCGAGCAGGCGGCGGTCTGCGCGAGCGTCACGATCACCTCCCCGCGGGTCGACATCGCGCCGATCCTCGCCGCCTATCAGCGCGCCGCGTCGATCTCGTCCGTGGGCCTGTATGACTGCGGACTGCAGAGGTTGCCCGCGAGCTTCTCGCGCTTCCCGAACATCGGGAGCCTCTGGCTGCACGAAGACGCGCTCGATGCCAGCGCCCTGCGCGGCCTCTCGCTGCCGAAGCTCACGCAGCTCACGGTGCGCAGCAAGGCGCTGCGCCGCGTGACGAAGGACGAGCTCGCGGGCCTCCCCGCGCTCGAGGTGCTGCGGCTCAGCGACAGCCCGCTCGAGTCGCTCGACCCCGCGGTCATCGACGTCTGCCCGAAGCTCACCCGCGTCTACGTGGAGAATACGCCGCTCGAGAAGGACGACGCCGCGATGGCCGAGCTGCGCGCGCGATGGCCGCGCATGCTGTGGCGCTATCAGGACGGGCATGTGCAGCCGCCGCGTCCGCTCGCGGTCAAGGCGCCCGCGCGACCTCAACGGCCCGCGCGGCCAGAGCCGCCCGCGCCGCGAGCCGCCGCGACCAGGGAGGCCGCCAGGCCGCAGCGCCCATCCTTCGAGCAGGGCGTGCTCAGGCTGATCGCACCGCAGAGCCTCGAGGAGGTCAGGGCGCTCATCGCCAGCGGCGAGTACCGCGGCGCCGTGAGGCTCGTGGTCGCGCACACGACGATCGGCGACGCGGTGCTCGAACTCGTCGCCACGTCGCGCGCGTTCCCGGCGCTGGTCGAGCTCAACCTCGGCGAGTCCGGCCTCACGAACGCGGGCGTGCGGGCGCTGGCGAACCAGGCCGTCGGGCTCGACGCGCTCTCGGAGATCGATCTCGGCGCCGCGCCGGGCGGACGCGAACCGGGCGGGATCAGCGACGCCGCGGCCAGAGAGCTCGCGCTGTCACCGCGGCTCCCCGCGCTCACGCGGATCACCCGCTCGATCGAGCACCACGTCTACGCCCATGACGCCCGCGAAGGCACGGACGAGATCGAGATTCGCCGCGACGACGGCCGCGTCGTACGATCGGTGATCGATCACCTCGTGTGGCCGTAGAGCGGTGCTCGGATGGGTGTAGGTCGGCGGCGAGGGTGCCAGCCCCAGCGGCTTCACCACCGTCGTGATCCCCGCTCACAACCGTCGTGATCCCCACCCCCACCGCTTCCGCCCCGTTCGCGCCGGACTGGGTCTGCGAGGTGCTCTCGCCCTCGACGGCGGGCGTCGACCGAGAGAAGAAGCTCTCCCATCTATCGCCGGGAGAAGGTCGGCCACGTCTGGCTGATCGACCCGACTTGAGGATGATCGACGAGTCTGTGATGAGCGAAGTCGAAGGACGCCGCGGCCCTTCGACCGGCTCAGGGCGAAGACCCCGACCGGCGGTGTACTGTGCACGCATGAGCGCCGCCGAGAAGCTGGTCATGACCTACGCGGAGTACCTCGCGCTTGAGCAGGCGAGCCCGGTGAAGATGCAGTTCATCGATGGCGTCGCCTACGCGATGGCTGGCGGTACCCCCGAGCACGCCGAGCTCGCCGCGCTGCTGATCGTCGCACTGTCGGGCCTCGTCCACCCGGGGCGCGGGCGCTGCCGCGTCTACTCCGCCGACGCGAAGATCCACGTGCCGGAGTCGGGCAACAGCCACTATCCCGACGTCTCCGTCGTCTGTGGCCCGCGGGAGACCGCCGCCCAGGACGCCAACGCGATCACCAACCCGACGCTGATCGTGGAGGTGCTCTCGGACTCCACGGAGCAGTTCGACCGCGGCAAGAAGTTCAAGGACTACCAGCGCCTCCCGTCGCTCCAGCATTACCTGCTGGTCAACCAGGACGAGGCGCGCATCGAGCACTTCCGCCGCAACGCCGACGACACGTGGACGCTCTCCAACGCCGGTCCCGGCGGCGCCGTTCGGTTGCCCGATCTCGGTGGTGATCTCACGGTCGACGAGATCTACCAGGCGATGGAGTTCCCCCGCGGCTAAGACCCCTTCTCCGACGGGTGTCCAGGTCACCGGCGGGGGCAGGGCGGGGTATCGAGCACGAGCGTGATGCGGCGCCGACGGGGCGAAGCTCCCGGCGCGCCGCATCACGCTCGTGCTCGACACGCCGACCCGAGACGGCGACTCGGAGATCCATCTCGTCACCACGATCCCCGCGGAGAAGGCGAGCGCGACGGCCCTTGCGCAGGCGTACGCGGCGCGCTGGCGAATCGAGACCGCGTTCGGTCACATGGCGTCGTGGCTGGAGTCGGAGATCGAGACGCTGGGCTATCCGCGTGCGGCGCTGCTCGGATTCTGCGTCGGCGTGATGGCGTACAACACGCTGTCGGTGGTGCAGGGCGCGTTGCGCGCGGTGCACGGGGAGACGGTCGTGCAGGAGGAGGTCTCGGGCTATCACCTCGTCCATCAGGCCCGCGCCGACGCGGGCGGCCTCGACACGATGCTGGAGGACAAGGACTGGGAAGCGTTTCGCCGCATGCCCGTGGCCGAGCTCGCGGAACTGCTCGTCGAGATCGTCCGGCACATCCCACTGCCGACGATCAAGAAGGCGAAGCGTGGGCCGAAGAAGCCCGTCCCGAAGCGCACGCGCTTCAAGAACACCCCTCATGTCTCGACCAAGAAGCTCCTCGACCGAGGCAACTCATGACGAGGCGTGGACACGCTCATCCAACCCACGTTGACAGGGATGCTCGCACCGGCCTGCTGCCCTTGCTCGAGTATGATGCCCCCATCGTCTCAGGAGGGTTCGTTCATGCAGACACCGGGTCGTTCAGTCACGTCAGTCGTTCTGGCCCTGCTGGTGCTGACGCAAGCCGCGGCCTGCGGTCCGTCTGCTGAGGGGGCACCAGACGGCAACGCTGCGCCACTTGATGGCGGACCCAGCGGGACAGCTGGCGACGGTGGCGATGATGGCAGTGGCGATGATGGCAGTGGCGATGCTGGCAGTGGCGATGCTGGCAGTGGCGATGTTGGTAGTGGCGATGCTGGCAGTGGCGATGCTGGCAGTGGCGATGTCGGCAGTGGCGATGTCGGTAGTGGCGATGATGGCAGTGGCGATGCTGGCAGTGGCGATGGGGGGTGTGGTGTCACGCCCGTGGGCACGCTGATTGACGTCACGCACTTCACCTGGGCGGCGACTGCTGGGACCGTCTCCGTGCTCGAGAGGCTGCGCCCTCACCAGACCGTAGCGACGAAATTCCACACCCCACCGACGCTCGGTGCCGTGGGCGACTTCGCGACGGTTCCACCGGTGTCCTCCGTGGCTCCCAGCGCGGGCCGCTACGCCACCCTCTCGACCTGCCCGGGCGATTTTTCGGTTTCCCAGCCCAACTGCTGGGTGAACGGAACGTCGGCCTCGACCAACTTGCGCTTCGTCGTCGGAACGACGGGAGCGTCTTCGTTTCGGTGCGTCTTGCGGCCCGATACCGACTACTACTTCAACATCGGCCACCTGGACCCCAACCCCAGCGGGCAATTCGTCAACTTTCGCCAGACCTGCGCCGCGGGAAATGTCTGCGGTTTCTATCTGCAGATGGGCCACTCCTGAGGCTCCCCGGGGGACTCATGACGCCCGGCAAGCCCCCGTCGATCATGCAGCACGTCCTGAGCCGGTACACGGCGGGTTCCCCGCTCTCGCTGATGGTCCGCATCGGCCTGGAGCATTGCTTTTCGAGCGCGACGCTCGACGAGGTGTTCGAGGGGAGCCGCGGCGGACCTCTCGCGCAGCATCCGCCTTCACAACAATTGTGATCCCCGATCACGACCGTCGTGGTCCTCCCCCCCACCGCTTCCGCCCCATTCGCGCCACCCACGCCGCGCCCGCGATGCTAGTCCATGGCCCTCCATGACCGCGCCCCCTGCGATCACGCTCCGCTTCGACGCCGGCACCCTCCTGCTCGACGGCTTCGTCGAGGGCGCCAGCGAGGGCGCCACCCTCCCCGGCTGCGTCTGGGACCCTCGCGTCCGCCGCTACCGCGCCCCCGCCTGGCGCTACCGCGAGCTCGTCACCGCCCTCACCCGCATGGCCCGCGCGGGCACCCTCTCCTTCGCCGACGAGGCCCGCGGGTACAACACCCTCTCGGTCACCCACCGGGCGCAGCGCACTCCCTTCGAGCACCAGCGAGAGGCCATCGCCGCCTGGCGCGCGGCGGGCAACCGCGGCGTGGTCGTGCTCCCCACCGGCGCGGGCAAGAGCTACGTCGCCGAGATGGCCATCGCCCTCGCGCAGCGCAGCGCCCTGGTGGTCGCCCCCACGCTCGACCTGATGAACCAGTGGTACGACGTGCTGGTCACCGCCTTCGGCGAGAAGGTGGGCCTGCTCGGCGGCGGCTACCACGAGCCCGGCGACCTCACCGTCAGCACCTACGACTCCGCCTGGATGCACATGGACCGCCTCGGCGCCCGCTGGGGGCTCATCATCTACGACGAGTGCCATCACCTCCCGGGCGCTTCCTTTCTCGGCTCCGCCGAGAGCGCCATCGCCCCCTTCCGCCTCGGGCTCACGGCGACGCTTGAGCGCAGCGACGGTCGAGAGGCCCTGCTCACCGACCGCGTCGGCGCGGTGGTCTACAGCCGCGGCATCAAGGAGCTCGCGGGCGACCACCTGGCCGAGTACTCCGTCGAGACCATGATGGTCGACCTCACCCCGGAGGAGGCCGCGGCCTACACCGAGCACCGCGAGACCTACCGCGGCTTCGTCTCCTCCGAAGGCATCCGCATGGCCTCGCCCGACGGCTGGGCGCGCTTCCTCCAGGCGAGCGCCCGCAGCCCCGAGGGGCGCCGAGCGCTGCTCTCCTACCAGCAGCAGAAGCGCATCGCGCTGGCCTCGCAGGGCAAGCTGGAGGTGCTCGAAGGCCTGCTCCGACAACACTCCAGGGACCGCACGCTGATCTTCACCAACGACAACGACACGGTGTACGCGATCGCGAGGAGGTTCCTGATTCCGGCGATCACGCACCAGACCGACGTGAAGGAGCGGCGAGAGGTGCTGGAGCGCTTCAACTCCGGCGCCTACCCCGCCGTGGTGACCTCGCGCGTGCTCAACGAGGGCGTGAACATCCCCGAGGCCCGCGTGGCCATCGTGCTGAGCGGAACCGCCAGCGTGAGGGAGCACGTCCAGCGCCTCGGCCGCATCCTGCGCCGTCAGGAGGGCAAGACGGCGATCTTGTATGAAGTGATCACCCGAGGCACCGCGGAGGAGCACCAGTCGGGGCGGCGGAGGGAGCACGATGCTTACCGCTGACCTGATCCGCGCCAGGGTGGTGAAGGGCGAGGTCCGTCCCCGCTACGTGGCGCCCAACGACGAGGAGGTGCGGGCGCTCGCGGGGGTGATGGCGGAGACCTTCCGGGCGCACCTGGGTAAGCGCCGCGCCGAGCTCGACGCCGCCCTCGCCGAGCTCACCGGGGAGGGAACCGACTACCTCCTCCACCGCGGCCTCGCCAAGCTGCTCTTCGACCGATCGACCTGGGAGGTGCGCTCCCCCATCGAGCCGCAGGATCTTCGCCGCGCGGTCTTCGAGGCCTCCGCGAAGGTGCACCCCGCGGTGCGGGTCGCCGACGCGCTGCACCCGGTGTCCCGAGACGACGTGCTCGCCCAGGTGGCGGCGCAGCTCGGCGTGGAGCCCGCCGCCGTGGAGCATGGGCTCTACGCCGACCTCGAGGACGAGCAGGTGATGACCGAGGCGCCCGACCTCGCGGGCGAGGCCCTGGTGCAGCGCTACAACCTCGGCCTCGCCCAGGCGGCGCTGCTGCGGGCGACGAAGCTGGTGGTACACCTCGACGAGGGAGACCCGGCGCGGTACCGGCAGCTCTTCCGGTGGGTGAAGTTCTACCGGCTCATCCACCGCGCCGAGCGGGCGCCGGGCGGGGGATGGATGCTCACGCTCGATGGTCCGGTGAGCGTCTTCCAGCAGTCCAACAAGTACGGGTTGCAGCTCGCGGAGTTTCTCCCGGCGCTGCTGCTCTTCCCTTCATGGCGCGCGGAGGCCGAGCTCCGCTGGGGGCCGCAGAAGCGGGAGGTGACCTTCAAGGTGTCGCGCGACGACGAGCTGGTCTCGCACCTCCCCGACAAGGGCGCCTACGTCACCCGCGAGGAGCAGTGGGTGCTCGACCGATTCGCCGCGCTGAAGTCCCCGTGGACGCTCTCCCGAGAAGGCTCGCTCATCGACCTCGACGGCCGCGGGGTGCTGATCCCCGACTTCGTGGCGAGGCACCCCGACGGGCGCGAGGCCCTGGTGGAGGTGCTTGGCTTCTGGCGCAAGGAGACCCTCCAGGCGCGCATCGAGCTGCTGGCCTCCGCAGGGCCGAAGAACCTCGTGCTGGCGGTGCCATGGAAGCTGCGCGGAGGCGCCGAGGACGAGGCCACGGCCGCGGGCGCGGAGGCCCTCTTCTTCAAGGAGGTCATCGTCGCGAAGGAGCTGCTGGAGCGCGTCGAGCGCGTGGGCGCGAAGCCCGCGGCGGCGCCGCAGCCCGAGGCCGAGCCCGCGGCGAAGGTGAAGGCGAAGAAGCCGCGCGCCGTGAAGGGCGGGTGAAGCCTTTGGGGGGTTGCGGCCGCGCACTCCATGGAGACGCCGCCGCGACTGCGCTAGCTTGGCCCGCGATGAGTACCTCCGTTGGATTCCGTCGCGCGTTGAAGTCCGGGCTCCAGGCCGCCGGCCTTCTCGACCTCGCGAAGCTCGGCCTCCACGCCAGCTCGCTCGTGCTCGACCTGCGCCGGCTGCCCTCGACGGTGACCTCGCTCCCCTGGTTCGTGCGCACCTGGCGCGAGTACGAGGCCCTCGGCGGGGACGGTCTCAAGCTGCGCGACGCCCAGCCCTGCCTCACCGACCGCGGCGAGAGTGCGGGCGCCGCGTCGGGGCACTACTTCCACCAGGACCTCTGGGCCGCGCGCAAGGTGCACGCCTCGGGCGTCGCCGAGCACGTCGACGTGGGCAGCCGGGTCGACGGCTTCGTCGCCCACGTGGCCTCCTTCACCGAGGTGCTCTACGTCGACCTTCGGCCGCTCCAGGCCAGCGGTCACCCCCACATCAAGGCCCGCGTGGGCACCGTGCTCTCGCTGCCCTTCGCCGACCGATCGGTGCCCTCGCTCTCGTGCCTCCACGTCATCGAGCACATCGGCCTCGGCCGCTACGGCGACCCGCTCGACCCCGACGGCTCGCTCAAGGCCCTCGCCGAGCTCCAGCGCGTCGTCGCCCAGGGGGGAGACTTCTACCTGGGCGTCCCCATCGGCCGAGAGCGCGTGTGCTTCAACGCCCACCGGGTGCTCTCCCCGCAGACCGTGCTCCGCGCGCTGGGCGAGCTCTCGCTGGTGGAGTTCAGCGCCGTCAACGACGCGGGCGACCTCGTGCGCGACGCCCGCCCCGAGGACTTCCCCGAGGCCGACTACAGCTGCGGCCTCTTCCACTTCACCCGGCGCTGAACCCCCCGCTCATCGTCGACGGCCGCCCCGCCGGGAGCGTCACCACCATCCTCGCGCCTTCGCCGCCGTCGCTGCGGCTGAGCGCGGTGATCGAGCCACCCGCCTGCTCGACGATCGCCGCGCTCGTCGGCAGCCCGAGGCCCGTCCCCTCGCCCGCCGGCTTCGTGGTGAAGAAGGGCTCGAATATCCGCTCACGTAAAGCCGGGGGGACGCCCGGTCCGTCGTCCTCGACCTCGATGACCACCTTCGCCTCGTCGAGCCTCGCGCGCAGGGCGATCTCCCCCTTCGAGCGCCCGTCGCCTCGTATCGCGTCCGCCGCGTTGAGCGCCAGGTTGAGCACCACCTGCACCAGCCGGTCGCCGGAGACGCCCACCGTGGGGAGAGCCTCCTCGACGTCCACGATCAGCGCGATGTCCCGCATCGCCTTCTGCGGTTGCAGCAGCCTGCGCACCTGCTCGATGGCGTCGTGCACGTCGGCGTTGGGCTCCACCGGGGCGCCGTCGGCCCTCGGCGGGGCGGCCGAGCCGGGGGCGGCGCGCGCGTAGTCGAGGAGCTGCCGCACCGTCCGGTGGATGCGCTGCGCCTCGTTGCCGATGCGCCCCGCGAAGTCCCGGATCTCGTCCTCCTCCAGGCCGCCGTCGCGCATCACGTCCGAGAGCCCCACGATCGCCGCCAGGGGGTTTCCCACCTCGTGCGCGATGCCCGCCGCGAGGCGTCCCACCATCGCCAGCCGCTCGCCGCGCACCACCTGCTCCTGCGCCCGCCGCAGCCCCGCGCTGGCCTTCTCCAGCTCGGTCACCTGCTGCGACAGCTCCGACTCCCTCGCGGCGAGCTGGTCGGTCATGCGGTTGAAGGCGCTCGCGGCGCGCACCACCTCCGCGGCCCCTCGCTCCTCCGCGCGTACGTCCCGGCGCCCCGCCGCCACGCGCTCGGCGGCGCGGGTGAGGCCCTCCATGGGCCGCACGATCCAGCGGGTGAGCGCGAGGTAGACCACCCCGAGCGCCAGCATCCCCGAGAGGCCCGTGTAGAGCAGCACCGCCGTCGGGACCGTGCGCTCCGCGGCGCCAGGGGCCAGCGACGACTCGGCGACGAAGACCCCTCGCGACGGCAGCAGCACCACCACGGCCATCACCTCGCCGGAGACGCGCACGTCGTCGAAGGGCGGCGGGTGCTGCGACACGGGAAGCTGCAGCGAGCCGACCATGGCCTGGAGCACGCCGTTCTTGTCATAGAGCGCCGCCCCCGAGAGGCCCCCTTCGCCCACGCTGGCCGCAAGCAGCGGCTGCACCTGCGTGGGATCGAGCGTGAGCGACACCTCCCCGGCGACGGCCCTCGACAGGGTCATCCCGAGGCGACGCCTTGCGATGCGCCCTGTGGCGGCGGTGAGCGGGTGCACCGCGGCGAGGGCCAGCGTCGCGGAGATGGCCAGCGTCCCGAGCAGCGCCAGGGCGAATTGCGCGCGCAGTCCCAGGCCCCGGCGTTCGTCCAACATCCCCACGATGATGCCCACGGCGGGCCCTCCCGCGCCACCGCGCGCGCTCGCCGTGCTACGCGTGGCCCTCCGCAGAGCCCGCCAATGCCCGTCTTGATCTCCGCCGCCCAGGCCCGCCGCTTCCTCGTCCGCAGGCACCTCCTTGCGCCGCCGAGGTCGCTCCCCGAGGACGCCTCCTCGGTGCTCACCGTGGCGAGGCTCTTCGGGTCGCTGCAGTTCGACCCCCTCGACGCGCCGGGCGCCCGCAACCACGAGGCGGTGCTCCACGCCCGCATCGCGGGATACACCCGGGGCTGGTGCGAGCGGCACCTCTACGGCCCGCCCGGCACCCGCTCCCTCATCGAGCTCTGGAACAAATCCCTCAACATCGTCCCCATCGAGGACCTCCCCGCGCACCAGCACGCCTGGGCGAAGGCCCGCGTCCGCCACGCCTCGGGCATCCTCACGAAGCGCGCCTCGGTGGCCGACACCATACTCAGCCAGGTAAGATCGGCCGGGGAGACGGGCACCCGCGCGATGGCCCGCTCCCACTCCGGTGCGGTCGACTGGTACTGGGCTCCCACCTCCGAGGGGCGCGCCGTGGCCGAGGCCCTCTTCGAGACGGGGCAGCTCGGCATCGCCCGCCGCGAGGGCAACCACCGGGTCTTCGACCTGATCGAGCGGCTGCACCCCGCGCTCTCCCCGCCGCTCCCCGAGGAGGAGGCCGAGCGCGCCAGGCTGCTCAGCCGCCACCGCGCGGTGGGGCTGATGGGAGCCGGGGGCGGCGCAGAACTCTTCACGGGCCTCGGGCGGTCCGACGTGCGCGCGCGGGCGCTGCGCTCGCTGGTGGAGGGAGGGGCGCTGATTCCGGTGGCGGTCGAGGGGGTGCGTGGGGAGCGCTACGTGCTCTCCGCCGAGGGGGGTCGGCTGCACGCCTGCGCCGACGACAACGCTCCCCTGCGGGGCGTCACCCTGCTCGCGCCGCTCGACCCCTTCGTGTGGGACCGGGCGCTGCTGCGCTCCCTCTTCGGCTTCGACTACCGCTGGGAGGTGTACACGCCCGCGCACCTCCGCCGCTTCGGCTACTACGCCCTGCCGCTGCTCTGGGGAGACCGGCTGGTGGGGCGCATCGAGCCCTCGCGCGACCGCTCCCGGCGGCGGCTCACGGTGCGGGGGCTGTGGTTCGAGGAGGGCTTCGACCCGCTGGGGAGCGAAGGCTTCGTCGACGACCTGGGCGCCGCGCTGGAGGCCTGGCGCCGCTTCGTCGACACCGACGAGGTGACCCTGCCCCGCACCCGCATCGGGCGGGCGCTCTCCGCGGCGTGGCGACGCGACGGCACGGTCGCGCTGCGTTGACCGACGCGACCCGACGCGGGAAAGATGCCCCCATGAGCTTCGGTAACAATTTCGGCGGGGGCTACCGCACGCCCGCGGGGCCCGGAGCCGTCGACGCGGAGGAGACCTGGTTCGAGGCCGAGGTCCCCTTCGCGGGGGCGCCGCTGCCTCCCCGGTGCGCGTGCTGCTTCGGCCCGGTGGAGGTCCACCGGACGGCCAGCGCCACGGTGACCGTCGGGCGCACCCACTACACCCGGCGAATGGAGATCCCGTACTGCCGCGCGTGCGAGGTCGCCGTGAAGGAGGGCGCCCGGCGGGGCAGGCTCCAGGGCTTCCTGGGGCTCGGTGTGGCCGCCGTGTTTCCGCTGCTGCTGTCTCTCGCGTGGCTCTACGCGCCCGCGGCGGTGACCTTCGTCGCGACCCCTGTGGTCGCCCTCGGCGCGCTGCTCCTCCTCGCGAAGCTCTGGCCGACTGCCCCCATCGCCCGCCACCGTGGCGCCACCTCGGGCAACCGCGACGCCGTCTGGATGCTCCCCTTCCACATCGGCCAGAACCCCACGCGCCTCGCTGGCACCAACGAGACCTGGATGCGCCAGCTCGGGGAGATGCACCGCACCGTCGTCTCCCCGCGCGGCCGACGCCGCACCCGCGACGCGCGCTACATCGTGGTGCCCATCGTCGCGACGCTGCTGGCGATCCCGACGTGGTTCGGGCTCCACGGCCGGGTGTACTTCGACAACCCCACCACCTCGCCGCTTACCTTCGACATCGACCACGGGCTCGCGGAGGTCACCGTCGCCCCCAACGGCCACGAGGACCTCTACCTCCCCGCGGGCGAGGCGGTCATCGACGTGATGTTCGACGGTCGCGCGGTCGACCGCATCAGCGCGGACATCGAGCACTTCGGCAAGCACCTCGCGTCGCCCTTCGGCCGCGCCTGCTACGCCACCCTCTCCACGGCCTACGGCGACGCGGTGCTCGACGGCCCGCGCAGGCAGATGGCCCCGGCGGGCCAGCGCTGGCACACCCTCCGCCGCGTGCAGAGCGTGCTCGAACCCTTCCCCCGCAGCGTGTCCGTCGGCCGCGGCCAGCGCGGCGCCATCCGGGTGCGCTTCACCCGGGTGCACTGCCTCACCGGCGCTCCGATGCTCTGAAGGAAGCCCTCCCCCAGCGATGCCCGACGACAAGCCCCTCACCCGCGACCAGGCGTACCTGCTCAAGCTGGCCCGCACCCGGATGCCCTACGGCAAGCACCAGGGGATGCTGCTGGTCGACCTGCCCGAGCCCTACGTGGTGTGGATGGCGCGCCAGGGCTTCCCCAAGGGAGAGCTCGGGAAGATGCTGGCCATCGTCCACGAGATAAAAGTGAACGGGCTGGAGTACCTGTTCGAGAAGATCCGTTGAGGGAGAGAGAGGGTCAGCGCACTATTGGCGTTACCCGTCGCTTGAAGGGCGGGCGGGGCAAGCCCCACCCCTACACAGAGCCGGACCCTTCTCCGTAGGGGCGGGGCTTGCCCCGCCCGCATGGGAATCGAGTGGTTGACGCCTATGGGATCAGCGCACGGTGACGTTGAGTCGCGCGCGGCTGTAGTCCTCGGCGTCCAGCAGGCATCCTACGTCCGAGCCGTCCCAGCCGGTGATCTGGAGCCTCACGGCGTAGGCGCCCGGAGCGAGCGACACCTGCCTTCGCATGGACCAGTGCTGCCACCACCCGGCGGTACCGGCGCCGCTGCGCGCCACGCCGACGAGGACATCGCCCCAGGTGCCGTTGCCGTAGGCGATCGAACCGATGACGAAGCGGAAGCCGCAGTGGGTGTACGCCCCCGAGCCGCTGCCGCCGGTGACCGAACCGTAGGCCTCCAGGTCGGCCGTGCCCGCCTCGGGGACATTGACCATCACCGTGGCCCCGGGGACGTCCTGCCAGAGCGCCGAGCGCGCTGTGACGGCGCCCGTCTGCGTCACGCTGAACAGCGCCGGCGCCGGCCCTCGCGGCCCCGCAGGACCGATCGGCCCAGCGGGTCCCATCGGCCCGGTCGGCCCCGCCGGCCCTGCGGCACCCATCGGCCCGGTCGGTCCTGTCGGACCCGCGGGTCCAGCAGGTCCCGTGGGTCCCGGGGTGCCCATGCCGGGCCCCGTCCATCGGCCCATCGAGTCGACCACGGTGGTGCCGTTGACGGTGATGCTCGATGGGGTGATGTCCCCCACCGCGTTGCCCGCCACCAGCGCGTACGGAACGCTCCCGATCGGCTCCCTCGGCGTCATCTCGGCGTCCGTCCCGACGGTCACCCCGAGGTAGCGCGTTCGCCCCGAGAACACCGCCGGGGTCAACGGGGTCGTCGCTCCGAGCTGCGTGGAGAAGTAGCCCTCGTCGAGCGTCACGGTGAGCGCCTCGGTCCACACCGCGGAGCCCCCGGTGGCGGCGTCGTAGAGCCGGTAGGTCACCGACTGCGACCCGCTCACCGGCGCGCCCGCCCGGTCGAGCAGCCGACCCTGGTGGATCATCGTCGTCGGCACCTGCGCCGCCGCCACCATCGGCAGCGCGCACGCCGCCCCGAGAACCGCTGCCCCGATCGTCCATCGCCTACGGCTCATCGCTGTCCTCGCCTTCCGCCCGGTGGGGCGCCGACGCTATCGCCCCGCCGTCGAGAGCGTCAACGCATCCGTCGACCCAACGCCACACCGCGCTGCGGTACACACATCCCACGATGAACACCCTGCCTCCCGCGCTCCTCCTCCTCGCGCTGCTCCCGGCGTGCGGCCGTCGTCAGCAGCAGGGTCCGCCCGTCGAGGCCGCGGTCGCGCGCCCGGTGACCGTCGACGTGCCCGCAGCGGCGATCGATGTGCCTACGGCGGTCGATGTGCCTGCGGCGGCGGTCGATGTGCCACCGCCCCCGTCGCCCGACGCGGAGCTGGTGCGCGGCCTGGCGAGCGGCAGCGTCGAGCTCTCGGCCCACATCGACCCGGCGCACGGCGTGGTGTTCGTGACCTACCTCGAGGCGTCGCCAAGCGGGCGCTCGGGAGTGCGCCGATCGACCCGGCGGCTGTGCGGCACCGCCGCGGCTCGCGACGCTGCCCTGCGCGCCCGGCTGCGCGAGGCGGTGCAGCAGGCCGCGGACAACGAGAGCATGGAGTGCAGCGGCGACGAGTGCGTGGTGCCGGGGATGGAGTACCAGCCCGCGTATCGGCTGCGCCTCGGGCGGGCGCCCGACGGGACGCGCGTGCTGCTCGGCGCGATGCAGCTCAGCGAGGCCGCGCTGAGCGAGGAGTGGATGGAGCGCGTGCGGGCCTACGTCGACCAGGGCCTCGCGGCGGCGCGCTCTCGCCCGTGCCCGCGTTAGGCGCGGGGACGAGACCCTCTCTCAGAACCGCCCGCGCAGGCTCACCGTCCCGAGGCCCACCGCCAGCGTCGGGGTGAACACCTCGTCGCTCCGGCCCCCCGCCACCAGGAAGGTCACCAGCCCCGCCGCGGCGAGCACACCACCCGAGATCCACAGCGCGTTGGTGGCGGTCACCAGGGTGTTTCCATCGCTCACCAGCGCCCGCTGCTCGGCCGTGATGCCCGCCCCGCAGCCGCCGCCGCACTGCTCGATCAGCGCGCTCTCGTTGGACTGCGCCATCACCCCGGTGATCACCCCGCCGATGCCCAGCGCCACGCCGACGCCCAGCGCCGTCAGGCCCACCGAGCGCCACGGGCTCCATCCGCCGTCGGTGGAGACCAGCGCCGGGCGGTTCACCCCCGACTGCACCAGGGTCACCATGGGCTGGGACTCCGTGGCCGACACCGGGGAGTCGGGCGCCCCGAAGCGCACCACGAAGCGCGCCTGGTGCCCCGCCGTCACCTGGCTCGTCCCTCGATACGGAACCACCCCCGGCGCCACGGCCTCCACCGCCGCGGTGTTGCCGTCCACCGCCAGCAGCGTGTTGAACTCCTCGTTGGACAGCACCCGCCCGTTGAGCGTCACCGTCGTCCCCGCGGGCGCGTTCGGAACCTCCACCACCACGTAGGCGATGCGGTCGGTGAGCGCCATCGACTCGGCCAGCGCGGCCTCCGCCGTCGGCGTGAAGCGAGGCTCCTGCGCCCTCCTCGCGTTGGCCTCGGTGGCCGCGCGGGAGAGCTCCTGCCACGCCTCGCCGTAGCGCCCCAGCGCCCGGAGGCAGCGCCCGACGTACAGCCGGGTGTTGGGAGAGGGAAGCGCCGCCATCGACTGCTGGAAGAGACCGAGCGCCTCCTCCCAGCGCTGGCCGTCGTAGGCCGCCCTCCCCTGCTGGAAGAGCGTGCGCCCGTCCATCGCCACCTGCGCCTCCGCCTCCGAAGGCCAGAGCCCACCGGCCAGCGCGAGCGCCGCCCCGAGAAACACGACGCGGACTGCGGACGGACGGATCATGGCTCTTCCGGGTTGTAGGCCCTCGGCGGCTGCCGGGGCGGTGGGGAGATCGTCGGGGGAGCGAGCACCACGGGGGGAGCCTCGACGTGGGAGGGAGCGACCGCGCGAGGAGTACGAGGCGCCGCGACCACCGGCCGGGGAGCAGCCTGCACGACTCTCGGAGCGCTCTGCACACCTGCTGGAGCGCCCTGCATACCTGCTGGAGCGCCCTGTACGACTCTGGGAGCGCCCTGCACACCTGCTGGAGCGCTCTGTACGACCGCGGGAGTCGCCTGCACGACGGCGGGGACAGCCTGTACGACCGCGGGAGCGCTCTGCACGGGTCGGGCATCGGGTTCGCGCTGGCTCAGCCACGCCGTGACCCCGAGGCCGACGACCAGGCCCGCGGTGAGGGCGACCACCAGGGTCGCGCGGTTCTTCGGGGAGGGCGCCATGGAGGGCGAGGAGCCCGCCCGCTCGACCGCGTCGAAGGTCGATCGAGCCTCCGGCACCCCTGGATACGACGGACGAAGCAGCTCCGGCGCGGTGACCGCTGGGAAGGCCCGCTCCGTCGGCGCGGCGACCATCGGGGTCTCCCTCGTGGCGGGCAGCGACGCCCTCCCCAGCGCCATGGACGACAGCGCCTCCGCGAGCCCCTCGGCGAGGGCGTGCCCGGTGGGAAACCTCCCCTCGCGCTCACGGACGAAGGCCCTCGCCGCCCACAGGTCGACGCCCGCTCCCAGCGAGGGCGCGAACCTCGACGGCGGCGGCGCGGTGCCGGTGGTGACCGCGAAGAACAGCGCCGGCAGCGAGCTCGCCTCGAAGGGAAGCCTCCCGGTGAGCAGCTCATAGAGCATCGCCGCCAGCGACCAGAGGTCCGCCCGGCCGTCGATGTTGGCGTCCCCGGCGATCTGCTCCGGGGCCATGTACGACGGCGTCCCGAGCAGCATCGGACCCCTGTCGCCGTCGTGCTGGGTGAGCTTCATCCCGTCGGCCCAGCGCGCCACCCCGAAGTCGATGACCTTCACCACCGGGGCGCCGTCCTCGGTCACCAGGAAGCAGTTCGACGGCTTCAGGTCGCGATGCACGATGCCCGCCGCGTGCGCCGCGTCGCAGGCCGCGCCCACGTGCCTCGCCACCGTCAGCGCCAGGTAGGGATCTACCTTCCCGTGCGCCTGGAGCCTCTCCTCCAGGGACTCTCCCTTGAGCAGCTCCATCACCAGGAAGGGGCGCCCGTCCGGGGTGGTCCCGAAGTCCTCGACCCTGGCGACGTGCCGGTGCCTTAGCTGCGCCGCGATGCGCGCCTCACGGACGAAGCGGGCCACGAGGTTCTCGTCCCTCGCCGCCGACGACTTCATCAGCTTGATGGCCGCCTCGTGGCCCAGCACCCTGTGGCGACCCCGCCAGACCTCGCCCATGGCGCCGTCTCCGATGGGCTCGATGAGGTCCCACCGATCGTTGAGAGCCCGGGTTGTCGCTTCGTCAGCCACCGTCGCCGCGGCACTCTTCACAGCCCGGGTGACCGCTGTCAAACCCCCGGCTGCGGTCGGTGATAGCGTCGCCGACCATGCGTCACCTCACCTACCCCATGGCCCTCGCGCTCCTCGCTACGGCCGCCTGTTCGACCGGAAGCTCCGTCGTGGGAGGCCCCTCCGACGGCGCCCTCCCCGACACCGCCGTCAGCGACCGCCCCGAGCTCGACGCCGACGCCACCACCCTCGACGCCGGCCTCGACGTCGCCGTCGACGTCTCCCCCCTCGATGTCACCCCCGATGTGACCCCCGACGCCCCCGACGTCGCCCCGGTCGACGTCCCCTTCCGCTGCGCCACCAACGCCGACTGCGCGGGCAACGCCGGAGGCGCCGTCTGTGACACCGCCACCGGCGCCTGCGTGCAGTGCCTCGCCACCGCCGACACCTGCCCGACGGGCCAGTACTGCGTCGCCGCGAGCAACACCTGCGCCCCCGGCTGCCGCTCCGACGAGGCCTGCGCCTCCGCCACCGACGCCGGGACCTCCTCCCGCCGCTGCGACACCGCCACCCGCGCCTGCGTCGACTGCGTCACCGACGAGCACTGCCCCCCCGGCAACCTCTGCGTGGGCAACCTCTGCGTCACCGGCTGCTCGCCCACCCGCGCCTGCCCCTCGGCGCAGACCTGCTGCTCCGGCGCCTGCGTCGACACCCAGTCCAACACCGCCGCGTGCGGCGCCTGCGACCGCCGGTGCATGGTCCCCAACGCCGCCGCCGCGTGCCTCAACGGGAGCTGCGCGGTGGGCACGTGCACCGCGCCCTTCGCGGACTGCAACGCCAGCGCCGCTGACGGCTGCGAGGCCAACACCCAGAGCGACCTCGCCCACTGCGGCGCCTGCAACACGGCCTGCCCGACGCGCGCCAACGCCACAAGCACCTGCGCCGCCGGGGCCTGCGGCTTCACCTGCAACGCGGGCTTCGAGAACTGCGACGGAGACGCGTCCAACGGCTGCGAGGTCGACACCCGCACCAGCACCGCCCACTGCGGCCGCTGCGGCGGCGCCTGCTCGCTGGCCAACGCGACGGCGGCCTGCACCGCGGGCGCCTGCGGCATCGCGGCCTGCACCGCGGGCTTCGGCGACTGCGACGGCAACGCGCCCAACGGCTGCGAGACCGACACCCGCACCAGCGTCTCCCACTGCGGAACCTGCGGCATGGCCTGCTCGGGCGCCCCCAACGCCGTCCCTGCCTGCGCCACGGGGATGTGCGCCCTCACCTGCACCGCGGGCTTCGCGGAGTGCGACGGCGTCGCCTCCAACGGCTGCGAGGTCGACACCCGCACCAGCGCGACCCACTGCGGCGGCTGCGGCCGCACCTGCAACCTCGCCAACGCCAGCGCCCTGTGCTCCGGGTCGGTCTGCGCCGTGGCCGCCTGCACCACGGGCTACGGCAACTGCGACGGCATGGCGGCCAACGGCTGCGAGACCGACACCCGCACCAGCACCGCGCACTGCGGGGCCTGCGGGGCGGCGTGCTCCTTCGCCAACGCCTCGGCGAGCTGCGCGGCGAGCGCGTGCGTGCTCGGAGCCTGCAACACGGGCTACGGCAACTGCGACGGCATGGCGAGCAACGGCTGCGAGGTCGACACCCGCACCACGGTCACCCACTGCGGCGCCTGCGGCCGGGCGTGCTCGCTGCCCAACGCCACGGCGGCCTGCGCGGCGGGTGGCTGCACCGTGGCCGCGTGCAACGCGGGCTACGCCGACTGCGACGGGGTCGCGAGCAACGGCTGCGAGGTCGACACGCGCACCAGCGACTCGAACTGCGGGGTGTGCGCCCGCGCCTGCACCGGGGGCAGCGCCTGCGTGGCCGGGGCCTGCGGGCCGATGGCGAGCTGCGCGGCGATCCACACGCGCTTCCCGGCGCTGGCGAGCGGGGTGTACAGCGTCGACCCGGACGGCGTGGGCACCGGGGCGGCGGCCTTCGACGCGTACTGCGACATGACCACCGACGGCGGCGGATGGACCCTCGTGGGCACCGTCTACAACAGCTCCCCGACGGACACCCGCCGCTGGAACACCGACACGGTCTTCACCGACGCCACCACCTTCGGGACGCTGGCGGCCCGCTCGACCGACGACTTCAAGAGCCCCGCGTACGCCAGGGTGAACGGGCGCGACCTGCTGGTGGTCACGGACGAGTACCACTTCGGGTTCCGCGCGCTGATGTCGGGCGGCGCGAGCTTCGGGGCCTACGTGACGAGCCTTGTGTCGCCGCTGTGCGCCACCACCTGGAGGCGCTCGGGCGCGGACTTCGTCTCGTCGAACCTCACCGACACCCAGCGCCGCGGCCTCGGCTTCACGGTGCGCGGCCTCGACGTCAACGGCGGCGGCCCCACCGGCGGCTGCGCCACCACCGGCAGCAACGAGAACAGCTTCCTCGACTTCGCCGCGGGCCCGTCCTGGTGGGTCTTCGGCGCCGGCAACTGCGTGGGCTGCGCCGGCGACTGGACCACCTACGACAACAGCATGCTCAACCGCGCCACGCTGACCTTCGCGGCGTGCACCCCGGGCACCTGGCCCTGCAACGCCAACGGGCTCTACTGGACGAGCGCCGTGTACCCCTCCAGCGCCGCCAGCAAGAGCCGCTACGTGCAGCTCCTCGTGCGCTGACCCTTTACAGCGCCTCGCCCTCGTCGGCCCACGCGCTCAGCCACGCGCCGGTGGTCTCCGCGTGCTCGAGCAGTGCCTTGTAGTACCGGTGCCTCGCCATCAGCGCCCCGTCGCCCAGCACCATCAGCCAGCGCTTCGCCCGGGTCAGCGCCACGTTCATCCGACGCACGTCGCGAAGGAAGCCGATCTCCCCCTCGTCGTTGCTGCGCACCAGGTCGACCACGATGACCAGCTTCTCCCTGCCCTGGAAGCCGTCCACCGAGCTCACCTCCAGGCCCCGGTCGAGCAGGTCGACCAGCCCATCTCGGATCAGCCTCACCTGCGCCTGGTAGGGCGTGATCACCCCGATGTCCTCGGGCGCCACCCCCCGCGACACCAGCCGACGCACCTCCGCCACGATGCGCACGGCGTTGCCCGGGTTGCGCGTGCTCGGGTCCTCGCCCTCTCGCTCCTCCTCCCAGCCCCTCCCCACCGCGTCCAGCAGCACGAAGGGCCCTTGCCTCGACGGGTCTTCCCTCACGCCCTCCACCTCGGTGAGCAGCGCCGTGGCGACCTCCGGCGAGGCCCTCAGCGCTCCCCCGTAGGTGGCAGCGTTGGGGAAGGCCATCAGCGCCTCGTGCATCCGGTGCTGCACCCTCAGCAGCGTCACCAGCTCCGCCGCGTGCGGCCCCGCCGCGAGGCGCTCGAAGAAGGTCTCGCTCAGCCCCAGGGCCTCGGCCTCCTCGCCGATCACCGTCGGCGGAAGCTGGTGCGGATCGCCCGCCAGCACCGCCCACGGCGCCTGCTGCAGCGCCACCAGGGCGATCGGGTCGGGCGCCTGCGTGGCCTCGTCGAGCACCACCCGGTCGAAGCGCTGCCCGGCGATCTGCCACGACTCCGAGCCCGCCGCGGTCACCGCGATCACCGGGGCCCCGTCGAGGATGCCCCGCTGCGCGTCGCGCGTCGCCCGCTTGGCGCTCGCATAGAACCCGTTGATCTCCCCCATCACCTCCCGGCGCTCGGCCCAGGTCGTAGCCTTTCGCTTCTCCCGCTGCCGCAGCTTCTGCCTCAGCGCCTCGGCCTCGCGAATCCACCCCCTGGCGAGGCCCGCCGCGTCGCTGCGCTCCAGCAGCGAGTCGAGCGTGTGCTCCTCCATCTCGGGCGACACCCTCGCAGGGTGCCCGATGCGCACCAGCTTCACGCCCGCGCCAACGAGTCGCTCGGCGAGGTTGTCCACCGCGGTGTGGCTCGCGGCGGTCACCAGCACCCGCTCTCCCCTCGCCACCGACTGCCGCACCAGCTCCGCGAGCGTGCGGGTCTTCCCCGTCCCCGGCGGACCCAGCACCAGCGAGAGGTCCTGCCCCAGGGCCCGCCGCACAGCATCCCGCTGATCGTCCTCGAGGCCCTCGTCGAACCACTCCTCCACCGGCACCGGGTGCTGGTTGCGCGGCGGAGCGCTCAGCCCGAAGAGCAGGTTGAGCCGCTGCCAGTCGACGCTCCCTGGCGGCGCGGCGGCGGCGGCCTGGAGGGCGTCGCGGCCTCGCGCGAAGGTGACCTCCGGGGCCTCGCGGTCGAGCCTCCAGCCGGCGTCCCAGAGGTCGTCGCGGGAGTCGTCGGAGATCATCACTCCGACGCGGTCGGGGCTGCGCCTCGCCAGCACGCCGTGCACGGCGCCGGGCTCGTCGGGCTGCGTCCGCCAGAGCAGCACCGGGTCGCCGGGCCCGAGGCGCAGGTCCCGGAGGTTGGTGCCGCGCTCGGGGCGAAACCACAGCAGCACCCGCTCTCCCGGGGCGGGCAGCGCCTCGTCGAGGGCGAGGTTGCGCAGGGCGATGCGGGCCTCGACGCGCTCCGCGAGGGTGGTGTTGGTGCGCTCCTCCGCGTAGCGGACGCGGGCGGCGTCGCGCTCGGCGATCCACGCGCGGGAGAGGCGCGAGAGCTCATCGTGCAGGTCGATCACGGCGCGGTAGCGTAGCGCCACACGGGCCCCTGAAGGGGTGTAACGTCGTCCGGGCCGGGAGGCGGCAGAGGACCCTCATGACCTTTTCCAAGGTTCGCTCCATCGTCCATTTGTCGCTCGGGCTCGTCGCCCTCGGCTGCGCCGCGGAGGAGACCCTCGTGGTGGAGCCCGACGCCGGCCGCGCTCCCCCCGACGCGGGCCCCGCCCGCCTGGACGCCCCGCTCCCCGCCTTCGACGTGGGCGCCCTCGACCTGCCCACCGCGGACGTCCCCCCAGAGCCCGCCGACGCCGGCCCCGACGTGCCGGAGGTCAGCCGCGCGATGTTCTGCGAGGGGTCCGGACCGCCGGTGACGGTGGGTGCCCCTGGGGCGACGCGCTGCGCGGGCCGGCTCGCGGAGACGGTGTTCCGCTACTCGCTCTGCAGCTGCAACAACCTCGGCCTCGCGGGTTTCCTCCGCACGGACTCCTACGACTCCGCGCGGGGGATGATGGGCCGCGAGCGGGGCGGCGCGGTGGGGGTCAACGGCAACTACTCCATCGTGGGCTACAGCCAGATCGGCGACACGCTCTCCATGTCGGGCATCGCGCCGCTGCGCCTCGTCGGGGCGCACAGCCTCGACGGCGACTTCAACCTCGGCGGCCCGCTGGAGGTGGTCGGCACCCTCGACGTCGCGCGCAACTCCCGCATCCGCAGCAACATCACCGCCCTCGGCCCGATGCGGGTGCGCGGCGACCTGCTGCACCAGAGCGGGGCGCTCGCGCTCGGGGTGATCCGCGTCGACGGTCGGCGCTCCACCGGGTCGGTCACCGTCGACCCGCCGTGCGCGTGCGGGGCGGGGGAGATCTTCGACGTGGCCGCGGCCGTGCGCGACGCCCAGGGGCGCAACGACAACGCCGACGCGGCCTTCGACCCGACGCGCTTCAACGCCGTCATCGGCCGTCAGGTCACCACGCTCCCCTGCGGTCGCTTCTACGCCGAGCGCGTGGCGGGCCTCGGCAGCATCGAGCTGAGGGTGGAGGGCCGCACGGCGCTCTTCATCGGCGGCGACTTCGACCTCGGCGGCTTCTTCGACGTGCAGCTCGGCCCGCGCGGCGAGCTCGACGTCTTCATCGCCGGGTCGGTGCTGGGCGCGGGCTACCTCCGCATGGGCGGCGCGAGTCGACCGTCGGGCGTGCGCATCTACATCGGCGGCGACCGGGGGTTCACGCTGCTGGGCGCGTCGCGCTTCGTGGGCAACGTCTACGCGCCCCGCGCGGCGGTCACCATCGCCGGGTACATGAACCTCCACGGCTCGCTCTTCGCGCAGAACATCGTCACCGGCGGCGACCTCGACGTGCACTACGACCGCTCGATCCTGCGGGCGGGCGACGACTGCCCCGACGAGCCGACGCCCACGGCGTGTCGCCGCTGCGGAACGTGCCGCGCGAGCCAGGGCTGCGTGGGCGGAGCTTGCGGCGCGTGCAGGACGGACGCGGACTGCTGCGAGCCGCTGGTGTGCGCGACGGCCACCGGGCGCTGCGAGTCGATCCCGCCGTAGCGCCGGCGGCGTCGCTTCACCTGCGCGGGTGAATCACTTCACCTGCGCAGGTGAACCTGCGAGGGGGGTTGGGGGAGAGGCTACTCCGCGGTCTCGCGGCGGGCGGGGCGGAACGACGCGGACAGCACGGCCTTGCGCACGCGCACGTTGAGGGGCGTGACCTCGACGAGCTCGTCGCGGTCGATCCACTCCATGGCGGTCTCGACGGTGAGCACCCGCGGGGGGTAGAGGGCGACGTTCTCGTCCTTGCCGGCCGTGCGGACGCTGGTGAGCTTCTTCTCTCGGATGATGTTCACGTCGGCGTCGTTGGGGCGGTTGTGCTCCCCGACGATCATGCCCTCGTAGACGGGCGCGCCCACGCCGACGAAGAACTCCCCGCGCGGCTGGAGGTGGAAGAGCGCGTAGGGGGTGCAGGTGCCCGCGCGGTCGGAGACCATCGCCCCGTTGGTCCGGCGCATCATCGGCCCCGCCCACTCCTTCCAGCCCTTGAACTCGGTGTTGAGCAGCCCCGTCCCGCGCGTCGACGTCAGGAACTCCGACCGGAACCCGATGAGCGCCCGCGAGGGCACCTCGAACTCCACGCGCGCGCGGCCCTTACCCGGGTTGCCCATGTTGACCATGATGCCCTTGCGCTCGCCGAGGCGCTGCGTGACCACGCCCACGTAGGCGTCGGGCACGTCGCAGACCACCAGCTCGAGCGGCTCGTGCAGCTTGCCGTCGATCTCCTTGGTGACCACCTCGGGGTTGCCGAGAGAGAGCTCGTAGAGGTCGCGGCGCATGGTCTCGACCAGCACCGCCAGCGCCAGCTCTCCGCGCCCGTACACCAGGAACTGGTCCGCGCTCTCCGTGTCCTCGACGCGCACGGCCGGGTTCTTCCGGGCCTCGCGGTGGAGCCTCTCGCGGATCTGCCGCGACGTGAGGTACTTCCCCCCGTCCTTGCCGGCGAAGGGCGAGGTGTTCACGCCGAAGCGCATCTTGATGGTGGGCTCCTCGACGTGGATGCGCGGCAGCACATCGCGGTTGAGCGGGTCGGTGAGCGTGTCGCCGATGGTGACCTCGTCGATGCCCGCGATGGCGATGTTCTCGCCGGCGCCCGCGTCGGGGGTGCGCTTCCGGGCGAGGCCCTCGTAGTTGTAGAGCACGGCGATCTTGGCGTCGGTGGTCTTGTCCGCGCCGATGACCGAGACCTTGTCGCCCTCGCGCACGGTGCCGCGCACCACGCGACCGACGGCGATGCGGCCCACGTAGTCGTCGTGGTCGAGGCTGGTCACGATGATCTGCAGCGGCGCCTTCGGGTCGCCCGTGGGGGCCGGAACCCGCTTGACGATGGTCTCCATCAGCGGAACGAGGTCGGTGTTGGTGTCCGAGAGGTTGTACCGGGCGATGCCCAGCTTGCCGATGGCGTAGAGCGTGGCGAAGTCGGCCTGGACGTCCGAGGCCTCCAGGTCACAGAACAGGTCGAACACCTCGGAGTGAACCTCCTCGGGCCGGGCGTCCTGGCGGTCGATCTTGTTGATGACCAGCACCACCGGGAAGCCGCGGGCGAGGGCCTTGCGCAGCACGAAGCGGGTCTGCGGCAGCGGGCCCTCGGCGGCGTCGACGAGCAGCAGCGCCGCGTCGGCCATCATGAGCGTGCGCTCGACCTCGCCGCCGAAGTCCGAGTGTCCGGGGGTGTCGATGATGTTGATCTTGTACTCGCCCCAGCGCACCGAGGTGTTCTTGGCGAGGATGGTGATGCCGCGCTCACGCTCCTGGTCGTTGGAGTCCATGACGCGGTCGACGACCTCCTCGTTGGCGCGAAACACGCCAGACTGACGGAGCATGAAGTCGACGAGGGTGGTCTTGCCGTGGTCGACGTGCGCCACGATCGCGACGTTGCGGATCTTGTCTTGGGGATGCATTGAGGGCGGCGCCCTACCACGACGCGCGCGGCGGGTCGATGCCCGGTACGGAGAATGCTCAGCCCCGGACGGGCACCGGGCCGGCGTCGTAGGCGGGGATTCCGGTCACTTCCTGGCCAAGCACCAGGGTGTGGATGTCGTGCGTGCCCTCGTAGGTGATGACCGTCTCCAGGTTCATCAGGTGGCGCGCGATGGGGTACTCGAAGGTGATCCCGTTGCCGCCGAGGATGTCGCGGCACTTGCGCGCGGCCTCGAGGGCCATGTGCACGTTGTTGCGCTTGGCGAGCGACACCTGCCCCGGGGTCATCTTCTTGGCCTCCTTGAGCTTGCCCAGGCGCCACGCGACCAGCTTGGCCTTGGTGATCTCCGTCAGCATGTCGGCGAACTTCGCCTGCACGAGCTGGTAGCCCGCGATGGGCCGGGAGAACTGCACCCGGTTCTTGGCGTAGTCGACGGCGCAGTCGAAGCACGCCTCGGCCGCGCCGATGGCGCCCCAGGCGATGCCGTAGCGCGCCTGGGTGAGGCACCCGAGCGGACCCTTCAGGCCCTTGATGTCCGGGAAGATCGCCGACTCGGGGACGTGCACGTCCTCGAGGATGAGCTCGCTGGTGACCGAGGCCCGCAGCGAGAACTTCCGCTCGATCTTCTGCGCGGTGAAGCCCGGGGTCTTGGTGTCGACCACGAAGCCTCGGATGACCCCGTCGAGCTTGGCCCAGATGATGGCGACGTCGGCGAGGTTGCCGTTGGTGATCCAGCGCTTGGTGCCGTTGAGCACGAAGCCCGTGGCGGTGCGCTCGGCGCGGGTGATCATCCCCCCGGGGTTCGATCCGAAGTCGGGCTCCGTGAGGCCGAAGCAGCCGACGGCCTCGCCGGTGGCGAGCTTCGGGAGCCAGGCGTTCTTCTGCTCCTCGGTGCCGTAGGTGTAGATGGGCCACATCACCAGCGAGCTCTGCACCGAGCAGAACGAGCGGATGCCCGAGTCGCCCCGCTCCAGCTCCTGCGCCACGATGCCGTAGGCGATGTCGCCCATGCCCGGGCAGCCGTAGCCGTGGAGGTTGGAGCCCAGCAGCCCGAGCCGCCCGAACTCGGGGATCAGCTCGGTCGGGAAGGTACCGGCCTCGTAGTGGTGGGAGATCGTCGGGAGGATCTTCGCGTCGACGAAGGCCCGCACGGTGTCGCGGACCATCCGCTCTTCTTCGGTCAGCAGCTCATTGAGATCGTAGAAATCCACGGACATTCAGCACCTCTCAGTGCGCGGCAAGCTAGCACACTGTCCCCGGGACATAGCCGCCCGCGGGCGCCCTGGTAAGACCCTCTCCGAGGGCGCGGGAAATATTTTTTGAAAGACCCGCTTGACTCGCATCCGAGGATCGAGTTTATTGCGCCTCCCTGAAACGGGGATGTAGCTCAGTTGGGAGAGCGCTAGAATCGCACTCTAGAGGCCGAGGGTTCGACTCCCTTCATCTCCACAAAGCACCAGAGGCCGCTTCGCTACACCGCGAGACGGCCTCTGGTCATTTGGGCTCCTCATGGAGCCTCGCGCTCCATGCCCGAACCCGGTTGGCACGCAAATTTGTTGCGCTTGCGCCATGGATGCGCGTTCTGCATCATCGCGCCCGCCCTTGAGGGACTTTTAGGGCCATCTACGCAGGATGTGTCATGGCGACCCGCGCAAACCTCGAAGAAAAACTGAAGGTCCTGGAAGACCACCTCGCCGCGCAGGACGAATCCGTCCTCGCCCAATTCCAGGAGCGCCTGGACATGTCGTGGATCTTCCATGACACGGCGCTCGAAGGGACGGTGCTCTCGTTCCACGAGCTGAAGAGCGCCATCGACCGCGACGTGGTGTCCGACGTGTCGCTCATCCCGACCTACGACGAGATCCGGGCCCACAAGGCGGCCATCGACCTCGCCCGGGAGTTCGCGGCCAACAAGAAGAAGCACCCGATCACCGTCGAGCTCCTCAAGCGCCTCCAGTCGACGCTCTCGCCCGACGACGCCGAGGTCCGCGACGGCACGTGGCGCAAGGAGACGCCGGTGCACCGGCTGTACTTCCACGACATCTCCGTCCCCGACAAGATCGCCGGCGAGATGAAGAAGCTCGACGACTGGCTGCAAGACCCGGAGACCCGCAAGGCCAACTCCCTGCGCACGGCGTCCAAGCTGCACTTCAAGCTGATGCAGATCTTCCCGTTCACCAGGCACACCGGCAAGCTGGCGCGCCTCGGGATGAACCTGGTGCTCCTGCGCGCGGGCTACCCCCCGGCGATCATCCACTCGACCGAGCGGCAGCGGTACTACGAGGCCCTCAAGGGCCCGAGCCTCACGCTGCACAACCTGATGGTCGACTCGCTGGAGAACTCCATCGAGAGCGCCATCAAGCTCTTCGCCGAGCAGCGCACCGGCCGCCGCGCCATGGCCTGATCAGGGCCTCCGCGTCCCGCCCCCCCTCCCGACTCCCCCGCTAACGCTTCTCCCGCTCCCGCTGCCGGCGCACCTCGTCGCGCACGGCCCGGGAGCCCATCGTGTAGCCGATGAACACCCCGAGCAGCAGCACGCCCGGGATGAACACCACGTGCTCGGGCGTCGGGATCACCGCGCGTCGTCTCCCTCCGGGCGCCGCGCCAACGCGTCCTCCAGCGCTCGGACGTCCTCCTCCAGCTTCGCCGCGTTGCGCGCGATGAAGGCCACGTACCCGCCGATGGCCAGCAGCGCGAAGCCGTAGGCCAGCGCCACCAGCCGCCCGCCCGGAACCCGCTCCTGCGCGGCCTCGCCGAGCCCTGGCTCGAAGGCCATCGAGCGCTGCCCCGCGGCGTCGCCCGAGGGCTGGGCGCCCGCCGCCGCCGAGAGCGCCATCACGACCATCCCTACGAATACACTCTTCTGTAACACTCGCGCGCTCATCACTACGCCACCTCTCCGTCGAACAGCCCTCGGGAGACCGCGTCGGTACGCAGCTCCTCGAGCTTCGCCCGCTGCAGCACCACCCGCGACCGCAGGGTGAGAAGCACCGCCGCCAGCAGCGTGAAGGCCAGGAAGCTCAGCGTGAGCGTCTGCGCCATCTGCGGGGCGAGCCCGCCGCCCCGGGAGGTGATCACCGTGGGGTGCTGCCCCCGCCAGAGCTGCACGCTGTAATGGATCACCGGCATCACGCACGCGCCCATCACCGCCAGCGCCGCGGAGAAGCGCTTCTCGGCCTCGCCGGTGCCGGCGCCGCCGCGCAGCACGAGGTACGCGACGAAGATCAGCGCGCCGAGCAGGGTGGTGGTGAGCCTCGGATCCCAGGTCCAGTAGGTGCCCCAGGCCTTGCGCGCCCAGAGCGGACCGGTCACCAGCACGATGCCCGCGAAGAGCACCCCGAGCTCGGCGCCGGCCTGGGCGAGGGCGTCCCAGCCGGGCGAGCGCTGCAGGAGATATCCCACCGAGCCGGCCACGCAGGCGGTCACGCCGATGTACATGACGTACGCGCTCGGCACGTGGATGTAGAAGATCTTCTGCGTGAGACCCCCCGCCGAGAGCTGCGCCACCGGCGCGTACCCGAAGGCCAGGCCCACGGTCACCGCAAGGCAGCCGAAGGCAAAGATGGAAAGAACCGAGAGCCACCGCATGATCGCCGCGGACCCTAGCACCCACCCCCCCTCCAAACCAACGCTTGATCGGCGTGAACGCGCGCCCGGAGGTCGCTCATGACCCCGTGGCTGAAGCCCGTCGAGCCGGAGTGGACCGCGGTGCTCGAGCGCGCCCTCGGCCGCGCCGTCCCCCCGGAGGCGCTCGCGGTGATGGTGGCTCGGCAGTCCCGGCGCTACCTGGGCGAGGACGTCGCCATCGCCCCCGCCGACGGCCTGGCCGCGAGGACCATGTTCTGGTTTCCCCGCGACGTGCTGAAGGTGGCGCGCGCCGTGGGAGAGCTCGCCTGGGCCGGGGCGCTGCCCGACCGGCCCTTGCGGGTGCTCGACCTCGGCGCTGGGGTCGGTGCCACCAGCCTCGGCGCCCTGCGAGCCCTCCCTCCCACGGCGAGGGTCGCCTCGGTCACCGCGGTCGACCACGACCCCGCGGCGCTCGCCATCCTGCGCCGGGTCGCCGACGGGGCCCGCGGTGCGGGGCTGCTGCCCTCGAGCACCCCCGCGGCGCACACCGCCGTCTGCGACCTCTCGCAGCCCGGCTGGGGCGACGAGCTCGGAGTACACGACCTGGTATTGGCCGGGCTCACCGCGGTGGAGTTCACCCGGGCACACGGCGACGAGGCGGCGCGGGGGATGGCCGTCGCGGCCTTCCTCCGCGAGGCCATGCGGCGCGTGGCGGACGACGGCGCGCTGGTGGTGATCGAGCCCGGGTCGCGCGCCGAGAGCCGGGCGCTTCACGTCGCGCGATCGATCATGCTGGCGGAGGGGGCGACGGTGTTCGCTCCGTGCCTCCACGCGCTGGAGTGCCCGATGCTGCGCACGACGCGCGACTGGTGCCACGAAGACCTCGCGGACGTGGCGCTCCCGCCGTGGCTTCAGGGCGTGGCGAAGGCCGCGGGGCTGCGCTGGGAGGGCTTGACCTGGTCGTACCTGGTGCTGCGCCGGGACGGGCGCACGCTGCGCGGCGCGATGCCCGCCGAGACGCCGATGCGGATGGTGTCGCAGCCCTCGGTGACCAAGGGGAAGACCGAGGCCTGGTGGTGCGGCCCCATCACCGGGGCGCGCGGCGACCTGCGGGTGGTGGAGCTCGACCGCGTGGCGAAGCGCGCAGTTGGGGTGAAGCTGCGGGACGTCGCCCGGGGGACGCTGGTCGCGCTGGAGGAGGAGGGGATCGCGGAGGAGGAGGGGAAGGCACTGAGGCTCGACCCGGCGCGCTGGCGCCCGGTGTGGCCCTGAGCGCGGCGATCAGATGGAGAAGGGCAGCACGAACTCCTGGCGGTCGTAGGTGAACGTGAAGCTGTACGCCCCGACGATGCGGCCGCCGACGGCGATGGAGAGGGTGACCGGCGTCGCGGCCGAGCGGCACATGTCGTAGGCCACGAGGCGGATACGGTAGGAGCCGGGAGGGGGCTGCCCCCCCCAGTAGACGTTCTCGACGGTGGGGGGCGACACGCTGCAGGCCGCGTTGGCGTCGCGGTCGAGCACGCCGCCGGACTGGCTGTTGCGGTGGGCGTAGTAGATCTCCTCGCCCATCGGGTCGAGGACGTGGAGGTCGATGTCCGACGGGGAGTTCCACGCGGCGGTGACCTGGATGTTGCCGGTCTGGTAGCCGCAGCCCTCGTCGATGACGCCGTTGCAGTTGTCGTCGAGGCCGTTGCACTGCTCGGCCGAGCCCTGCACGCACTGCTGCTGGATCACCGTCACGCCCGTCGGCACCGACACGTTGGCGCTGATGGTCGCGGAGGTGTTCACCTGCGGCGGCGGCGGGACGTTGATGGTGGAGCTGACGCCAACCCCGCCTCGGCCCCGGACCACGCAGCCCGAGAGGGCCCACGCGCCAAGCGCGACGGCGACACACGACGAGAGAACCCTGTACTTCATTGCATGCACTCCTGTGATGGGGCGAGAACCCGCGGGTCGATCGCGGCGGATCGATGGTGGGCTTCTACACCAGAAGACCATCGCCCGGAAAACCCGGTCGCCGACCGTGATACGTTCCCCGACGCAATGCCTTTCACCCGAGAGATCGAGGTCGCGCTGGCGGCCGCCCTGGCCGCGGCGGGCCGGGTGCGCGACCTCTACGCCAGCGGCGTCGAGGTCGACTGGAAGGGTCACGACGACCCGGTCACCACCGCTGACCACGAGGCCAACGCGATGATCGTCGCGGCGCTCCGGGCGGCCTTCCCCGACGACGGCATCTGCGCCGAGGAGAGCGACGCCGGCGAGTCGTCCGAGGCCGCCTCGCGCGGGGGCCGCTGCTGGTTCATCGACCCGCTCGACGGGACCAAGGACTTCGTCCAGCGCAACGGGGAGTTCTGCGTGATGGTGGGCCTCGCGGTGCAGGGCCGCGCCGCGCTCGGCGTGGTCGTGTCCCCGGTCTCCGGCGTCGCGCTCGTGGGCGTCCCCGGCGAAGGGTCGTGGTCCATCGACCCATCGGGCGCCCGGACGCAGCTCAGCGTGCGCGCGGCCCCATCGGCCTCCGAGGCCCGGATGATCGGCTCCCGCTCGCACCCGCACCCCCGCGTCACGGCCCTCGCCGAGGCGCTCGGCGTCACCGACCTGCGCAGGCGCGGCAGCGTCGGCCTCAAGGTGGCCGCCGTCGCCACCGGAGAGTGCGACCTCTACGCTCACTTCGGCCGGGGCCCCAAGCTCTGGGACGGCTGCGCCCCGGAGGCCATCGCGCGAGGCGCTGGCGCCCTGGTCACCGACTCGCTCGGGCGAGACATCGCCTACGACACCGCCGACCTCGGCCTCGACGACGGCCTCGTGGTCGCGCCCGCCGCGCTGCACGCGGTGGCCCTCGCGGAGCTCGCCCGGCTCGCAACCCTGGCCTAGTCGGCGCTACGTGCAGCAGCCCGCGGGTGGTATCGTGCCAGCGTGACGTTTCTCACCGAACAGCCGTTGACCTGCCACGCCTGCGACGTGGAGATCGAGGGCGAACCCGCGGGTCGCGGGATGCTGTTGTTCCTTCGAGGCGACGAGGTGCTGCGCGAGGAGCCGCCGCTGTGCGAGCGCTGCTCCCTGGCCATCTCGATGACCGCGCTCGACCGAATCTTCTTCGAAGAGGAAGAGGGATAGACGCCGTGTGGCCGGCACGCGCGGCGATACGCCCCATCGCGGGCTGGGCGATGGTCCCTCCCGAGGCGATCGCCTCCGCGGAGGCGGAGGTCTCCGACGATGGCGACCTCGAGGCGCAGGTGATGGAGGCCTTCCGCGCCCTGGAGCGAGCGCAGCCTGCGCTGGGTCGATGGCTCCGCGGGCTCATCGAGCCGGTGCGCGACGACACGGCGCAGGCGCTCGGATACTTCCTCGCCATCGTGGTGCACCGCGCCTTCGGCAACGCCTTCGGCCCTCGCGTGCGGCGGGTCGACGACGTCGCGCTGGCCACGGTGCAGGCCACCTTCGAGTGGGACGAAGAGCTCCGCCGGGGCGACGCCGACGAGGTGCTGGAGAGCGACGACCTGGTGGCCATCGGCCAGCCGCACCTGATGGCCTTCGTGCGCGAGCAGCTCGAGGCCGCGCTCGAGCCCGACGAGGACGGCGACCCCGCGGAGGTCGACCTCGACGCCGTCTCGGGGGTGTACCGCGCGGTGCTCATCGAGATCCTGGCGCTGGGTCAGACGCTCACCTCGCCCAAGGGCGAGCTCGCCCGCGACCTGCTGGTCTGACGCCGTCGAGGCCCCGGAGTGGGCGACGCGCGCACGCCTGGAGGGGTCATGCGGGGTGATGGCAGAGGCGCCCACATGCCCCTCCCAAAATGCCTTGTTCGTAACGAAAACACCTTCCTGGAAGCCACTTCAGGGAGGTCGCGGGCCATAGTCCGGTGCGATGAAGCCCCGCCCCCTGCCGACGATCTCTGGTGACCTCGCGACCACGTCGATCGCCTCGCTGCTGTGGTCGCTCCGGCAGCGCGGGCTCACCGGCACGCTCGCGCTTCACGGCGAGTGTCACGCGGGGGTGTCCGCCGGCGAGACGCTGCTGACCTTCGAGGGCGGAGCGCTCACGCAGATCCGTCAGCCACAGCCGCTCGACACGCTCGGCTGCCTGCTGCGAGAGCACGGCGCCATCACCGGCGAGCAGTTCGACGAGTCCCTCGCCCGGCTGGCCGCGAGGGAGGGCCTCCAGGGCGACATCCTCGTGGAGATGGGCGCCTGCGGGCCGGAGGCGGTGGTGCGCGGGCTGCGGGCGCAGCTACGGCGCAAGGCCATGCGGGTCTTCGCCCTGGAGAAGGGGCGCATGGAGTTCTTCCGCGGCTGCGACCTCCTCGCCGGCTTCGGCGGAGCGCGCCACCCGGAGGACCTGCTCCCGCTCCTCTGGCCCGGGCTGCGCGCGTACCCCGAGCACGGCGCGGTGACCGCGGCGGTGACGAAGCTCGGCGCCCACCCGCTCCGCCTCAAGCCGAGCACCGAGCTCTCGGCCTTCGGCTTCGAGGGCGCCGAGCGCTCGGCCATCGAGCGGCTCCAGGCCGGGCCCGCGACCTTCGCGGCGCTGGAGAGCACCGGCGCCACGACGGCGAGCGTCCGGGCGCTCGTGGCCCTGCTGCTGATCACCGGGCTCGCGGAGCTGAGCACCGAGGCGCCGCCGCGATCGGCCTCCGGGGTCCAGCCGGTGTTCCAGCAGCGGCCCGCGGAGGCCCCGAGGCGGATCTCGTCGAGCAACCTGCCGATCGTTCGCGACCTCGGGGTGCGGGCCTCGGTGCGGCCGCAGGCGCCCCCGCAGGTGATCCCCCCGCGGCCCGCGCCCATCGACGTCCGGGCGAGGATGGCCGCGGCCGAGGCTCGGCTCGCCGCGATGCAGGACGAGACCTACTTCCAGATGCTGGGGCTCGACGCGAGCATGCTCGCCCAGGACTTCCGCACGCCCTACCAGGAGCGGGTCGCGCCGTGGCGTCCCGAGGCGGCGCCGGAGAGCGCGATCGCGCTGCGCGAGGTGCACCAGCAGATCCACGCGCTGCTCGACGAGGCCCACACGGCGCTGTCCGACGAGGCATCGAGGCGTCGCCACCTCACCGAGATCATGCAGGGGGCCGGCACCCCCAACGTCCGCCGCGGCCAGGCCGCGCAGGCCGACGCGGCGACGAAGCTGCACACCGCCCAGGTCTGCCTGCGCTGCGGCGCGATCGACGAGGCTGGCAAGGCCGCGCGCGAGGCGCTGATGCTACGGGGCGACCTGCCAGACGCCATCGTGGTGCTGGTCACCACCCTGTTCGCGAAGGACCCTCACGGCCCATGCATCGAGGCGCTCGGCTGGGTGAACCGCGGGCTCAAGCTGGCCCCCGACTCCGACCAGATGCACGTGCTCGCGGGTCGGGCGCACGCCCGCCGGGGCGACAGCGCTCGAGCGCTCGAGCACTTCTACCGGGCCTACAAGATCAACTCCACGAACATGGACGCCGTGCGCGAGCTGCGCGTCGCCGCGGCCCGCCATCGCAGCGGGGGCGGAGCCGGAGCCGGTGCCGGTGCCGCGGAGACGTCGACGGGGGGCAAGCTGCTGGCGAAGATCTTCGGTCGCTGAGCAGGCGCCGGGCGCGGCGGCTCAGCGCCGCTTGATCTTCGGGCCGAGGAAGGTGACGCCCACGATGCGCTCCTTTTGGAGGCGCTCGACGGTGCCGGTGAGGTCTTCGGTGGTGGTGTGCCCGGCGCGCGCGGCGACGATGTACTTGTCGATGAGCCCGTGCCAGGCGAGCGTCTCGGCCGTGCCGAACACCGCCGAGGAGTCGACGATGATGTAGCGAAACTCGCGGCGAAGCTGGCCCATCAACACCGCCGCGGCCTCGGAGGAGAGGGCGGCGTGGGCGCTCGCGACGGCGGGGCCCGCGGGCATGAGGTTGAGGCTCGCGGTGATGCGAATGACGTCGACCGGGAGCGACGGGTCGTTCTGCCGGGCGGCCAGCACGCTGGTGAGGCCGAGGTCGCCGTTGACGCCGAAGAGCTTGTGCTGCGCCGGGTTGCGCAGCGACGCGTCGATGAGCAGCACCTGGATGCGGCCGCCCTCCGCGAGGGCGAGCGCGAGGTTGGCCGCGGTGACGCTCTTGCCTTCGCCGTCGCGGGCGGAGGTCACCACGATCACCTGCAGGTCGGGCTCCTGCTCGAGGCGATAGCGGAGGGTGCGAAACTGCGCCGCGGCGAAGCCGTCGGGGTGCGACAGCAGCACGAGGTCTTGAGAGAAATTGTCGATGTGCTCCGCGGGGTTGATGCGGAGCATGGAGTAGCTGGGCGGACTCCACGAGGGCGTCTCCCGGTTGCCCTCGCTGAAGGGCACCATCCCGTACTCGGGCGCGGGCTCGTTGGGATCGACCACGGAGCCATCGACCGCGTAGTCGTGCGCGCCATAGCCGTAGGCCTCCATCGACGGCGCCTGGCTGAACTGGGTGCGCGCCTCGCCGTAGGCGTCCATCGGCGGGAGGTGCGAGCGCATCTGGTCGGCGTTGAGGGTCATCGCCTCGGAGGCGTCCTGTCCTACGGGCTGCCAGCCGCCGGGGCTGGTCGGAAAGCCGCCCGGCTCACCGTACGCGCCCTGCCCCTGGAAGAGGGTCGACGCGTCGGCCACCCGCGTCGCCGCGTCGGAGTCGATGAGCTCGTGCGCCGGCGCGGGCGCCGGGCCGTGTTCGGAGAAGTACCCTGCCAGCTCGTCGCGAACCGGTGCCGGACCGCCTCGGTTGGGCGGCGCGTTCATCGTCGGAAACCGCGCTGGCGGCTTTCGGGAAGACTGATCGGCCATCTTGGACGCGCACCGCCTCTTTTTGGGAGCACGAACCCTACGCGTTCACGTTGCTCCGCGTCAAACCTCTTGCTGTAGCCCTACGACGTCAACGACCGCGAGCGCCGAGCATCACGGCGGGCGTGCGCAGCATGATCTCGAGGTCGGTCTTGAGGAAGCCCCAGAAGTCTTCCAGCAGCGCCGCGTAGGCGAGGTCGTAGAGCAGCTTGGTGCGCATGTCGTCGGCGACGGACCCTTCGAGCTCCTCCAGCTTGAAGGGGTTGAGCAGGGTGCTCTTCAGGGTCGCGATGGCGGAGTCCTCGGGCATGCGGCCGAGGTAGTCGAGGGAGATCTGCGCGAGGCCGGTGATGCCCGGACGCACCATGCGCGTGCGCTCCTCGAACATCGGGATGGCCGCGCAGAGGGTACGCACCAGCTCCGGGCGCTCGGGGCGCGGGCCGACGATGGACATGTCGCCGAGCAGCACGTTCCAGAACTGCGGGATCTCGTCGAGCCGGGTCTTGCGGAGGAACTTACCTACCCGGGTAATCCGATCGTCGTCGGTGGAGGCGAGCTTGGCGCGCCCGTCCTTCTCCGAATCGATGCGCATCGAGCGGAACTTCCACATCCGGAACGTGGGCAGCGTACGGTTGTTCTCCCACGCGGCCGTCGGGTGCGTTCGCCCCACGCGCTCCTGCGAGTAGAAGATGGGACCCGGGTTGTCGATGTAGAGCGCCGCGGCGATCACCGGATAGAGGGGCGCGGTGGCGCAGAGCGCCGCGGAGGCACCCACCACATCGATCGCGCGCTTGACGACAGAGACCTTCCAATCCATCGGAGCTTACAGCGTCATACCAACGCCCCGACGACGACGGCAAGCACTGCAGTCGGAAGTCTCACCGGAGAGAGCGCCCCGGGCACCGTTGGAGGGCGTCTTGACATGCTCCGGCGGATCAGTAGTCTCCCGCGCTCCCGACACCCCCACCAGGGTTGTCGATGATTCGTTTTTCCATAGAACTCCAGCCCAGGTCGAAATCCTCCCGATGGACACGTACACCGCTCCCGCCAATGCCGAACGCTCCTGGTACATCGTCGACGCGACCGACCGCCCGCTCGGGCGCCTCGCGAGCGACATCGCCCGGGTCCTGCGCGGCAAGCACCGCCCGACGTTCACCACGAACATCGACACCGGTGACTTCGTGATCGTGATCAACGCCGAGAAGGTCGCCCTGACCGGCTCCAAGCTGACCAAGAAGTTCTACTACAACTACTCCGGCACCATCGGCGGCCTGCGCAAGCGCGCGGTCGGCGACATGCTCAAGCACAAGCCGGAGTTCCCCGTGGAGAAGGCCGTGAAGGGCATGCTCCCGCACAACAGCCTCGGCCGGGCCCAGGGCCTCAAGCTCAAGGTCTACGCCGGCTCCGAGCACCCGCACGCCGCGCAGCAGCCCGTGGCCCTCCCCCTCCAGTTCTGATCCTACCGAAGGCACCTACGATGCAGACCGCCGACCGCCACTTCTCCACGGGCAAGCGCAAGACCGCCGTCGCCCGCGTCATCCTCCGGCCCGGCTCGGGCAACATCCTCGTCAACCGCCGGCCGTACGACCAGTACTTCCCGCGCCAGGCCTCGCAGCTGCTCATCCTGCAGCCCTTCGAGATCGTCGAGGCGATGGGCCGCTATGACATCGAAGCCAACGTCGCCGGTGGCGGTCTCGCCGCCCAGGCCGACGCGGTCCGCTTCGGCATCGCCCGCGCGCTCACCTCGGTCGACGCCGAGCGCCGCACGCCCCTCAAGCGCGCCGGTCTCCTGACCCGCGACGCCCGCAAGAAGGAGCGCAAGAAGTACGGTCAGCCCGGCGCCCGTAAGCGCTTCCAGTACTCCAAGCGCTAGTCGCTCCGCCTCGCTCCTCCCCTTCGCTCCCTTTCTCTCTCTCCACATCCCCCACAGAGGTCCTTCATGGAACGTCCTCGCGCTCGCGTCGCGATCGTCGGCGCCACGGGCTACACCGGCGCGGAGCTTCTCCGCCTGCTGCTGCAGCACCCGTCGGTCACCGTCACCGCCCTCTACGCCCGGGAGAAGCTCACCCCTCGCGTCTCCACGGTGCTGCCCGCGCTCACCGGCCTCTGCGACCTCCCCATCGAGCCCTTCGACGCCGACGACGCCGCGCGCCGCGCCGACGTGGCCTTCTGCGCCCTCCCCCACGGCGCCTCCATCGCCTGCGTCGAGGCGCTGCTCGCCCGAGGGCTCCGCGTGCTCGACCTCTCCGCCGACTTCCGGCTGCGCGACGCCAACGTCTACAAGACCTGGTACGGCGCCGAACACGCCGCGCCTGCGCGCCTCCCCGAGGCCGTCTATGGGCTGCCCGAGCTGCACCGAGAGAAGATCCGCTCGACCCGCCTCGTGGCGGTGCCCGGCTGCTACCCCACCGCCAGCACCCTGCCGCTGCTGCCGCTGCTCGCCGCGGGGATGGTGCGCCCCGAGCGCATCGTCATCCACGCCCTCTCGGGCGTGTCGGGAGCGGGGCGCACGCCCGCCCCGAGCACGCACTTCCCCGAGACCGGCGAGGGGGCGCGCAACTACAAGGTCGCCGGGACCCACAGGCACACGCCGGAGATCGAGCAGGTGCTCGGCGACGTGATCGGCGCCGCGCCGACGGTGACCTTCACCCCGACGCTGGCCCCGATGACCCGCGGCATCCTGTCGACGCAGTACGCCGACCTCGCCCGAGAGGGCGTCACCGTCGAGGCGATGGTGGCCGAGGCGAGGCGCTACTTCGCCGGGTCGCCCTCGGTCGCGGTGCTCGACCCGGGCGTGCTCCCCGACACCCTCTGGGTGCGAGGATCGAACCGAGCGATGGTGGGCTACGCCGTCGACGCGCGAGCCGGGCGCGTGGTGGCCATGGGGGTCATCGACAACCTGGTGAAGGGCGCCTCGGGCCAGGCCGTGCAGTGCATGAACCTGATGCTCGGCGAGGACGAGGGGGAAGGGCTGCGCGGGGCGGGGATGTTCCCCTGAGAAGGTCAGCCTCAACCTGCTGCGCCCCCCGATGCAGCGGTCGGCCGCGCTCGAAATACCCCGCGTATGTCTCGCGCGGCCTCCCTCGCCTCGGGGCGCTCGCTACGGTTGATGCCGACCTTCTGAGAGTGTGTATGCTCGCCCGCCATGCCTCTGGACATCGAGATCGTCGAAGACCTCTCCGCACAGACGCCCAGTGACAAGGGCTACCTCAAGGTGCGACGCCTCAAGCTGCGCACCCGCTACGCCGACGGCACCGCCAGCGAGGTGTACCGCTACGACGCCGTCGACCGCGCCGCGCTCGACGCGGTGGTCGTGGTGATGTGGGCAGCGCGCGAGGAGGCCCCGCGCGACCCGCTGGTGTGCGTGCGAAGACAGCTCCGTCCGCCGCTGGTCCTGCGGCGGGAGCGAGAGCTTGTGGTGCCCGACGCGAGCACCGAGCTCGACCTCTGGGAGCTCCCGGCGGGGCTCATCGAGGTGCATGAGCGCGGCGAAGAGGGCGTGCTGGAGTGCGCGCGCCGGGAGACCGAGGAGGAGACCGGGTTCTCGCTGCCGAAGGGGGACTTCGCGAGGCTGGGGGTGCCGGTGTACCTGTCGCCGGGGCTGTGCGCGGAGAAGATCCACCTGGTGAAGGTGCGGGTGCCCGACCACCAGCAGGCGGTCGAGGCCAGGGGGGACGGGGTCGTCGAGGCGGGGTCGACCGTCGCCTGGTGGCCGCTCTCGGAGTGCCTCGCCCGCGCCGAGGACGGCACCATCGAGGACGCCAAGACCGAGCTGGCGCTGCGACGGTTGCGGGCGGAGCTCGAGCGCGGAGGCTGACCGATGCCTGAACTGCGCCGCGTGCTGGTGTTCGCGAAGCGCACCTCCTACGACCGGTACATCCGTCAGCAGGGCGTCCCCCGGGTGAAGGAACTCCTCGCCCGGGGGGACGTCACCGTCGCGAGGATGGTGCGCGCCGACGAGCACCACCACCGCACCGTCGAGGAGGTGCAGCGCGCCCTCGAGGCCGTCGGCGCCCGGGTCACGCTGCGCTACCGCGACCGCCTGGAGGCCCTCGACGCCTTCGACCTCGTGGTCACCGTCGGCGGCGACGGCACCCTCCTCTGGGCCAGCCACGGCGTCGGCGACACCCCCATGCTCGGGGTCAACTCCGCGCCCCACGACTCCGTAGGGTTCCTCTGCGGTACGCGCATGGGCGAGGTGCTTCCGCACATCGAGGCGATCGCGAAGGGCACCGCGCCGCGGGTGAAGCTGGCGCGCATGCAGGTGTCCGTCGAGGGCGCGGTGGTGCACCGCCGCGTGCTCAACGACGTGCTCTTCGCCAACCCCCACCCGGCGCACACGTCACGGTACCTGCTGTCGTTCCGGGGCATGCTGGAGGAGCAGAAGTCCTCCGGGCTGTGGATCTCCACCGGCGCGGGCTCCACCGCGGCCATCCGCAGCGCGGGGGGGCGGCTTCTCTCCCTGCGTTCGCGGCTGCTGCAGTTCGTCGTGCGCGAGCCCTACACGCCCGATGGCGCGCCGTACTCCCTCCCGCGGGGACTGGTGCACCCGGGCGAGCGCCTGGAGATCTTCAACAAGATGCGGGAGTGTCGGCTCTACGTGGACGGCCCGCGCATCTCGCTGCCGGTAGAGCTCGGTCAGAGGGTGACCTTCTGCACCTCCGACGAGCCGCTGACGGTGATGGGCGTGTCGACCCGGGCCGTGTCCGAGCGCCAGCGCCACACCACCGTCGACGGTGAGGACGTCAGTGACGCCGGTGACGACGTCCGGCCCGCGGGGTCGGGGTCGGGGTCGCGGCGTTCGCTCCTCCCGTCACGATGACGAACTCCACGCGGCGGTTGCGCGCGTGGGCCTCGTCGGTGTCGCCCTGCATCGCGGGCCGCGTCGAGCCGTTGCCCACCGCGGTCATGCGACGCGCGGCGATGCCAGTGCGCTGGAGGTAGCGCATCACGGCGCGGGCGCGGTCGCGGGAGAGCGTGAGGTTGTGGTGCGCGTCGCCGGTGTCGTCGGCGTTGCCCTCGATGCGGATGCGCGCGATCTCCGGGTGCTCGCGGAGGGCGGTCGCCACGAGGTCGAGGATGGCGTGCGAGCGCTCCTGGATCGTCGCCCGGTCGGTGTCGAAGAAGACCGACTGGTTGATGGTGATGGCCTCGGAGGTGACCACCGCGGCCGCGGGGGCCTCGTCGGGGCAGCCGTCGGTGTCCTCGAACTGGTTGACGACCTCGGCCTCCATGCGGCAGCGGTCGGCCGTGTCGGGGATGCCGTCGCTGTCGTTGTCGGGGTCGGGGCAGCCGTCCTCGTCGAGGTACTGGTCGACGTCCTCGGGCTCGCTGATGCAGCGGTCGGCCGTGTCGAGGATGCCGTCGCCGTCGGTGTCGGGGTTGTCGGGGCAGCCGTCGGTGTCCTGGTAGTCGTTGCGCGTCTCGGGCTCGGTCACGCAGCGGTCGTCGGGGTCGAGGATGCCGTCGCCGTCGGTGTCCGCGGGAGGCGGCGGAGGAGGCGGAGGCGGAGGCGCGGGCGGGCGCTCAGCGGGGAAGTGAAACTCGAGGGCCAGGCCGGCGTTCCAGTACTGGGCGTCGCCGCGGTTGGAGTCGTTGTCCGCGGTGGTGCCGAGCACGTGCCCGTAGCGGACCTCCGGGCCAAGCGCGAAGACCGAGCCGATCGGGAAGAGCCAGCCGAGGCCGACGCCGAAGCCGAAGCGGGTGCGGGTCTCGGGGTTGTTGCCGGTGATCACCGCACCTGCGTCGAGGTCGAGGAAGGGTCGGCCGCCGCGGCCGAAGGAGAAGGGCGTGAGGCGAAGGCCGCCGCCGAAGGTCCACGCGTTGCCGCTGTTCACGATCGGAGCGACCGCCGACCAGGTCGATCCCTCGACCGCGAGGTGGATGCCGAGGGCCCGCACCGGACGAAATCCGACGCGCAGCCGCCCGGTGAGCCCGAGGCCGAACTCGTCGCTCTGGGGGGTCGAGAGCATCGTGCCCGCCGCCCCTTCGAGGCCGATGTAGAAGCGCTCGGCGACCTGGGCCTGGGCTGATCGCCCCGCGCCCGTAACTGCCAGTGCGCACGCCAGCGCGGCGGTGGCCGCGCATGAACCCGGTCGAAGCCTGTTCCTCACCATAGGGGCGAGACCATACGGGACAAAGGGTCGCGTCCACCAGAACATGACGGGCAACCATGCCGCGGCCCCGAAGGCTGCGCTGGACACTGGGAGGTCTGTTATCGTTCCTCTCGATGAGGTCCATTTCATTTGGTTTCGCCGTGCTCACCGCGGTGCTCCTGACTGCGTGCGCCATCGACAATCCCACGGACGTCCGGCTGCCTGACGCCGGGCCCTGCGGGACCATGGGGGCCGCGTGTTGCCCCCAGGTGGCCACGGCGCCCAACGGCGCCCGCACGATCTGTCGCGCCTCGGGCACCACCTGCTCGGCGGGCACCTGCGTCGCGTGCGGCGCGCCCGGCCAGCCCTGCTGTGCTGGCGCCGCCGCAGGTGACGGGGGCACCTCCATGGACGCGGGCCTCGCGGGCACGTGCAACGGCGCAGGCGTCGCCTGCCTCGCCAACACCTGCGTCGACTGCTCGGGCCCGACCCAGGCGATCTGCAACGGCCAGTGCGTGTCGCTCACCACCGACCAGAACTGCGGCGCCTGCGGCAGCACCTGCGCGACGATGTCCGGCGAGCGCTGCACGCTCACCGCGGCGAGCGGCGTCGATGGCGGCGTGACCGACGCGGGCTCGAGGCCCGACGGCGGCGCGCGCGTGGCGTTCTGCCGCATCCAGTGCCCGCCGGGCCAGGAACTCTGCGGCACCACCTGCCGCGACCTCACCAACGATGCCAACAACTGCCGCACCTGCGGCAACCAGTGCAACCTCCCCGGCGCGGTCGCCGGATGCACCGGCAGCGCGTGTGTGCTCTCCAGCTGCCGCGATGGCTTCGGCAACTGCGACAACGTCGCCACCAACGGCTGCGAGACGACAACCTCCACCGACGCCATGAACTGCGGCGTCTGCGGCAACCGCTGCAGCTTCGCCAACGCCGCGGCCACCTGCGCGGCGGGCCGTTGCATGCGAGGCGCCTGCAACCCGGGCTTCGCGGACTGCGACGGCAACCCCGCCAATGGCTGCGAGGTGAACACCGCGGTGGGTGACATCACCAACTGCGGCGCCTGCGGCACGCGCTGCCCGGCTCCTCCCACCGGCGCCACCGCGGTGTGCACCGCGGGCAGGTGTGGGATCTCCACGGTGCTCTGCGGGGTCGGCACGGGCAACTGCGACGGCATGGACGGCAACGGCTGCGAGACCACGACGCTCAACAACGTCAACAACTGCGGCATCGGCGGCCCCGGCGCGATGGTGGGATGCGGCAACCGCTGCCCGAGCACCGGCGGCACTCCGTCGTGCAACGGCGGCGTCTGCTCCATCGCCTGCAGCTCGGGGCTCGGCAACTGCGACGGCAACCTCAGCAACGGCTGCGAGACCAACACCAACACCACCGTCGCCCACTGCGGCACCTGCGGTCGCGCGTGCACGGTGATCAACGGTACCGCGGGCTGCGCGGCCGGGGCGTGCACCGTGGCCTCCTGCGCCGCGGGCTTCTTCAACTGCGATGGATTGGTGCCGAACGGCTGCGAGGTCAACCTCAACGGCGACAACAACAACTGCGGCGCCTGCGGTCGCGTGTGCCCCGGCGGCCAGAACTGCCAGATGGGCGTCTGCACCACCTCGTGCTCGGCGTCGCAGGTCAATTGCTCGGGCACCTGCGTGAACCCGCTCACGGACAACAACAACTGCGGCCCCCTCACCATGGGCATGGGGGTGTGCGGTCGCGTCTGCCCTGGCGGACAGAGCTGCCAGGGGGGCGCCTGCACCACCACCTGCTCCTCGGGGCAGACGGTGTGCTCGGGCACCTGCCGCGATCTGCAGACGGACAACACCAACTGCGGCGCCTGCGCTCGCACCTGCACCGGCGGCACGGCGTGCGTCGCGGGTGCCTGCGCGTGCCCGTCGGGGCAGACCTCGTGCGGCTCCGGCGCCAGCGCCACCTGCCGCGCGCTCCAGACGGACAACAACAACTGCGGCATCTGCGGGCGCGTCTGCGCCGGCGGCCAGACCTGCGTCGCGGGCGCCTGCACCACCACCTGCTCGGCGGCGCAGACCGACTGCTCGGGCACCTGCCGCGACCTCGCCACCGACAACGCCAACTGCGGCGCCTGCGGGGCGGCCTGCACCGGCGGCACCTCGTGCTCGGGCCGCAGCTGCGTGTGCCCGACGGGGCAGACGGCGTGCTCGGGCACCTGCCGCGCGCTCCAGACGGACAACAACAACTGCGGCATCTGCGGGCGCGTCTGCGGCGGCGGCACGGTGTGCTCCGCGGGCGTCTGCACCTCGACCTGCGCGTCGCCCACGACCAACTGCTCGGGCGTCTGCCGCGACCTCCAGAACGACGCCAACAACTGCAACGCCTGCGGCACCGTGTGCAGCCGTACCAACGGCGTGGCGGGCTGCGCCGCGGGGGCCTGCACCCTGGCGGCCTGCAACACGGGCTTCGGCAACTGCGACGGCAACGCCGTCAACGGCTGCGAGACCAACACCGGGACCAGCGTCACCAACTGCGGCGTGTGCGGCAACAGCTGCCAGTTCGCCAACGCCACGGCGAGCTGCGTGGCGGGGGTCTGCACCCGGGGGACCTGCGCGGCGGGCTTCGCCAACTGCGACGGCATCAACTCCAACGGCTGCGAGGTCAACACCGTCGCGGGTGACATCAACAACT
>Ga0207969_100022_pt1 | contig 116932 bp, 104 predicted proteins | sample LakWasMet25_LOW6_2_FD_183869 | JGI IMG/M metagenome (GOLD analysis project Ga0207969, IMG submission 183869) | Freshwater sediment methanotrophic microbial communities from Lake Washington under simulated oxygen tension - Sediment Metagenome... | ecosystem: Environmental > Aquatic > Freshwater...
TCCCGCGAGGGTGATGAGGGCGATGCGCCGACGTTCGCGAGCGCAAGAGAAGTCCGCTCGCGGACTTCCGACGAGCGTTCACCGTACCCATCGTTGCCGCGGGTTTCCAACCCGCGGGCACAGCGGGTGCCGCCCTCCATCGCACGCATCGGCTTGAAACAAAGGCGATTCATGAGATGTGTGCCGAACGGAGCCGAGGCGGGGGTAGGGCGCGCGGCAGCGGGGAAGGGGGCGCCCTCGCCGTCGTCCCACACCCACCCGAGCACCGCTCTACTGAAACGACTTCGACGGCCCCATGCCCTCGGCGCCGTCGACCCTCACCTCGCAGCCGAAGACGTCCTCCATCAGGTCGGCCTTCCTCAGCGCCGTCCAGCGCTCCAGGGCGAGGTCGCTCTCCCCGGCCGCGGCGGGGTTGGGCGTGGCGCGCAGCGCGATGCGCCCCGGGGTGATGCGCACCGCCACGTCGAGCACCTTGCCCTGGTGCTCCCGGTCGAAGGCGTCGGCCACGCGCAGCAGCGCCGCGAGCTTGCGCACCACCGTCCGCAGCCGCCGGTCGAGCTTGCGGTAGCCCGGGTGCGACAGGTCGGGGAGCGACTTGCGGTGGTAGCGAGCGACGTTGGCCACGACCTCCTTCTGCTCGGGCGTGAGGCCCATGAGGTCAGAGTGCGTGATGATGTAGTAGGTGTGCTTGTGGTGGGCGTCGAAGCCCACGAAGTCGCCCGCGTCGTGCAGCAGCGCGGCGAGCTTGAGCAGCGCGCGGTCGTCGGGGCCGAGGTGGTGAAGGTCGGCGCACTGATCGAAGAGCGACAGGGCCATCGCCGCGACGTGCTTCGCGTGCGCCTCGTCGAAGCGGTACTTGCGCCCCAGCGCGAGCGCCTGGGCCTCCACCTCCGCGGCCTCGCCGGGGACGTCCCACACCCGAAACGCCCGGTCGACGAGCTCGGCGAGGATGCCGTCCTTCAGCCCGACGCCCGGCGTCGCCACGCTGGCCGCGCCCACCGCGTCGGCCACCGTCGAGAGCACGAAGAGCGCCGGGACGATCACGTCGGCCCGGTCGCCGCGCAGGCCGTAGCGCTCCCGGCGGGCCTTCGGGGCGAGGGCGGACATCTCGTCTCGCAGCGAGCGCATGGCGGCCACGTCGATGCCGTTGCCGTCGTCGGTGGCGAAGGGGCAGAGCGACGCGATGGCCTCGGCGTTGCCGCCGGTCGCGACCACCACGTCGGGCTTCGAGCCGCGGAGAAACTCCGCCTCGCTCAGCGAGCGCTCGATGTACTCCAGCAGCAGCGCCCGGCGCTCTGCGGAGACGGCGGTGTCGTGGTCGAGGAAGGCTTCATGGAGGCGCACCGTGCCCATCGGGAGCGACACCGACGCGTGCGGCGCCTGGTCGGTGAGCAGGGTGAGCTCGACGCTGCCCCCGCCGATGTCGACAAGCAGCGCCCGGCGGCCCTTGAGGTCGATCGCGTGGCGCACCGCGACCAGTACAAGGCGCGCCTCCTCGACCCCTTCGATGACGTCGAGCTTGATGCCAGCCTCGCGCTCGGCGCGCTCGACCAGCAGCGCGGCGTTCTGCGCCTCGCGGACGGCGCTGGTGGCCACCGCGCGGTAGCCGTCGACCCCGGCCTCCTTCATCACGTCGCGGAAGGCCTTGAGCGCGTCGACGGCTTCGAGCACGGCCGAGGGCGCGAGCCTCCCGGTGAGGAAGACGTCGTGGCCGAGACGCACCGGCGCCCGCTCCGCGGCGACCTCGCGCACCTGGTCGGGGGAGAGCGCCTCGACGACCCGGAGGCGCATCGCGTTGGAGCCGACATCAATCGCTGCGAATCGAGCCATGGGCGTGCGCTCTCCCTTACTTCAGATCGGGCTCGAGGTGTGTTGCTGTCGAGGTTGAGGGGGAGTGGGCCCCCTTACCGGGGGATCTCCAGCCTCACGCGCTCGCTCTCTCCGGGCGCGAGGGTGATGCGCCGCGAGGTGCTGCGCCCGCCGGGCTGGCTGGCCGAGACGGTGTGAGCGCCGGGGGCGACGCGCACGGCGCGCCCGGTGGCGATGGGACGCCCGTCGAGCGAGGCGTTGCCCCAGGGCTGGATGGTGACCGTGAGCGTCGCCGGGGTCGCATCGACCGCAGGAGCAGCCTGCACCGGCGCTGGAGAGGGTTGCAGGGGAGGCGGAGAGACGCGCACGGGCGCTGGAGAGGGTTGCAGAGGCGGCGGAGAGATGTGCAGAGGCGGCGAAGAGGGTTGCAGAGGCGCCGTGGAGGCATGCAGGGGCGCCGGGGAAGGGGACACGGGCGCCGGAGGGGACTGCAGGGAGAGCGCGACGGTGACGCCGAGGACGGCGACGGCGGTGACGGCGACGGGCAGCGCGACCCGTCGGAGCAGCGGGCGAGAGGGGCCTGGCTGCACCGGGGCGCTGGGGATGGTGACGGCGAAGGGGGCGCTGGTGGCGGTCGGCGCGATGGGCGGCGGGAGCGGGGTGAAGACCGGAGGAGGGGTGACGGCGGTCTGCTCGGAGGAGTCGCCCTCGGCGCTGAGGAGCTCGGTGCGAGCGGGGCGCTGCGGGCGGGTGGACTCGAGCGCCACGGGGGCCGCGGCCTGGGCCACCACCGGGGTCACGACCGAGGCCTGGTCGGGGTAGAACTCCGAGAGGAGCGCGGTGAGCGAGCGCGACCCGGTGGGGAAGGGGATGGACTGGAGCGCGTCGAGGGCCGCGGCGGCGGTGGGGAAGCGCTGGTCCATCGGGAGCTTGAGCAGGGTGTCGACCCAGCGCTCGACCGCGGGCGGGACGTCGGGCCGCAGCGACCTCAGCGGCTCGCGCTCCCCGCGCAGCATGGTGAGGATCACCTCGCGGTCACGCCCCTGGAAGGGCCGCTGCCCGGCGAGGAGCTCGAAGGCGCAGATGCCTAGCGCGAAGAGGTCGGTGCGGCCGTCGAGGGTCTTCCCGGTGGCCTGCTCCGGGGCCATGTACGCGAGCTTGCCCTTCACCAGGTCGCCCTGGGTCTGGTGCAGCCGCGAGGTGGCCTTGGCGATGCCGAAGTCCGAGAGCTTCACCTCGCCGGCGTAGCTGACGAGGATGTTGTGGGGCGTGACGTCGCGGTGGACGATGTCGAGCGCGACGCCCTGGTCGTGCTTGCCGTGGGCGTACTCGAGGCCTCGCAGCACCTCGGAGAGCACGAAGAGCGCCGCGTCGACGGGCATCTTCCGCCCCTCGGAGGCGAGGCGCTTGATGAGCCGTCCGATGTCCGTGCCGTGCACCCACTCCATGCAGATGTAGAGCTGGCCGTCGGTGTTGCCGAAGTCGTCGATGGCGACGATGTTGCTGTGCCTCAGCCGCGAGCAGATGCGCGCCTCGTCGATGAACATCTCCACGAAGGAGGGGTCGCCGCTCAGGTTGGGGCGGATGCGCTTGATGCAGACCTCGCGGCGGAAATCGAGGGCTCCCCGGCGCTCGCCGAAGTAGATCTCCGCCATGCCCCCCTGTGCGATCTTTTCACGGAGAACGTAGGGCCCGAACTGTTCGCCCTCGTACACGAGCGCGAGCGTAGGGGGAGCCTCGGTGTAGGCGCAAGGGTCGCGTGAGGGAGCGCCCCCGTGTGGTACGGTTTTGCCCCCCAATGACCACCTCACTGGCCTCGACGCTGCGCTCGCTGCAGGAGGAATTCCTCCAGCTCCACACCACCAAGGAAGACCTGTTCTGGTCCGCGAAGATGGGCGTCGCCGACGACCCGGAGGCCGCGCAGAAGGCGCTGTCCGCCGCGGAGATCGGGATGAACCGCTTCCTCCAGGACCCGACGGCCCTGCGCCGGCTGCGCGACCTTCGGGCGACCCACGAGGGCACCGCCCAGCAGCAGCACGTGCTCGACGGGTGGATCGCCCTCTTCGCCGCCAACAGCATCGAGAGCCCGGAGGCGCGAGCGCTCTCCGAGGAGATCGTGCACATGGAGGGCGAGCTGCAGCGGGTGCGCGGCGGGATGAAGCTGGGCTTCATCGACCCGGCGACGGGCGCCTTCGAGGCGGCGGGCAGCAACAAGCTCTCGCTGATGCTGCGCAACGACCCCGACCCCGCGCGCCGCCGCGCCGCCTACGAGGGGCTGCGCTCGATCGAGGCCTTCGTGCTGGAGCACGGCTTCCTCGACGTGGTGCGAAAGCGCAACCAGCTGGGGCGGATGCTGGGCCACTCGGACTACTACGCGTGGCGGGTTCACACCGTCGAGCGCATGACCAAGAGCGAGCTCTTCGGCGCCCTCGACGACCTCGCCGCCCGCACCGCCGAGCGCACCCGCGCGGAGCTCGCCTCCTTCGCGAAGCGCCACGGCGACGGCGCCCTCGACCCGTGGAACTTCCTCTTCCTCCGCGCCGGCAAGCTGGCCGCGGCGCTCGACCCGTACTTCGGCTTCGGCCCCGCGGTGCGCCGCTGGGGCCGCTCCTTCGCCGGGCTCGGGGTGAAGTTTCGAGGCGCGACGCTCACGCTCGACCTGGTCGACCGCCCTGGCAAGTACGAGAACGGCTTCATGCACGGCCCCGGGGTGGGCTTCCGCGACGCGGGCACCTGGCGCCCGGCGCGCATCAACTTCACCGCCAACGCCGTGCGAGGCGCGGTGGGCAGCGGGCTGCGCGCGACCGAGACGCTCTTCCACGAGGGGGGCCACGCGGCGCACTTCAGCAACATCGAGAGCGACGCGCCGTGCTTCGCCCAGGAGTTCGCCCCGACCTCGGTGGCCTACGCCGAGACGCAGTCGATGTTCATGGACTCGCTGCTCGACGACGCCGACTGGCGCGCCCGCTACCTCACCGACGGCGAGGGCAAGCCCATCCCCCAGTCGCTCATCGAGGAGGCCATCTCCGAGGCGCAGCCGATGCGGCCGTGGGACGTGCGCGCGATGCTGACGATCCCGATGGCCGAGCGGCGGCTCTACGAGATGTCCGACGAGGCGCTGCAGCCCGAGGCGGTGCTGGCGATGTTCCGCGCGGTGGAGGTGGAGCTTCAGGGGCTCTCCGCGGGCACGCGCCCGGTGCTGGCGGTGCCGCACCTGCTCGCGGGCGAGGCGAGCGCCTACTACCACGGCTACGTGATGGCCGAGATGGCGGTGCACCAGACCCGGGCCTTCTTCCTCGGGCGAGACGGCCACCTGGTCGACAACCCCAGGGTCGGCCCCGACCTCGCGGAGCACTACTGGGCGCCTGGCAACGCCAAGACCTTCAACGACACGCTGCGCGCCCTCACCGGCTCCGCCCTCTCCGCGGACGCCATCGTGGCCAGCTGCAACCTCAGCGTTGACGAGGCCGTGGCGCAGGCGCGCGCGGCCGTCGCGAAGCTGCCTGACATCGCCCCGCAGGCGGGCCCCGTGGAGCTCGACGTGACCGTGCGCGTGGTGCACGGCCGCGAGGTGATCGGCACCACCGAGGGAGGGACCTTCGAGCGCATGGCCGACGACTTCGAGGCCTGGATCGGCCGGGGCGCGTGAGCGGTCCGGGTCCGCTGCGGTTCTTCGCGACGGCGGCGAAGGGCACCGAGCCCGCGCTGCGTGACGAGCTGCGCTCGATGCGCTTCTGGCACGTGCGCGCCGACCGAGGGGGGGTGCACTTCGAGGGCGCCCTCGCGGACGGGATGCGCGCCTGCCTCCACAGCCGCATCGCCATGCGGGTGCTGCTGGAGCGAGGGCGCTTCCCGGCGAAGGGGGAGCAGGCGCTCTACGACGGCGTTCGGGCGCTCGGCTGGGACGAGCACGCGAGCCCGAGGCACACCCTCTCGGTGTCGGCGACGTGCCGCAGCTCGCAGCTCACGCACTCGCAGTTCATCGCGCTCAAGACCAAGGACGCCATCGTCGACTCGATCCGCGACCTGCACGGCAGCCGGCCCGACGTCGACCCTCGCGACCCTGACGTCTCGGTGGTGGTGCGCCTGGTGAAGGACGAGGCCACGGTCTACCTCGACCTCGCGGGCGAGGCGCTGCACAAGCGCGGCTACCGCGTGGCGACGGTCGACGCGGTGATGAAGGAGAACCTCGCCGCGGCGGTGCTGCGCATCGGGGGCTGGGACGCGACGGCCGACCTCATCGACCCGGTGTGCGGCGCAGGCACCGTCGCCATCGAGGCGGCGATGATCGCCTGCCGCGTGGCGCCGGGGCTGCGTCGCCGCTTCGGCTTCGAGCGCTGGCCGGGCTTCGACGCGGCGCAGTCGGCGGCGTGGGAGTCGCTGCTGGAGGCCGCCAACGCGGCGGTGCTCACCGAGTGCCCGGTGAAGATCCTGGCGACGGACGTCTCGCCCGCGGCGGTCGACGCCACGGCGCAGAACCTCGCCTCGGCGGGCGTCGCGGGCGCGGTCACGGTGCAGCGCCGCGACGCGCGCAGCTACCGCGAAGAGGACGGGCCCGCGTGGGTGGTGGCCGACCCGCCCTACGGGGGGAGGCTCGCCGCGCAGCCTCTACAACTCGCGGGCTTCTTCCGTCAGTGGGGCGAGGCGCTGCGCACCATGCACGGCAGCACGGTGCTGCTGATCTCGGGCAACCCGCTGGTGCAGCGCAGCCTCGGGCTCACGCCGGAGATGGAGGTGGAGCTCTACAACGGCGACATCGAGTGCCGGCTGCTGCGCTACCGCATCGCATAGACCATTCCCCGAAGGAGTGATTCGCCCATGACCGACGCGTTCAGGCCTGTGTCGCCGCGGGAGGTTCCTCGCTTCGCCGGGGTGTCGACCTTCCTCCGGCTGCCGGTGCACGCCGACCCCGCGGACGTCGACGCGCTCATCATCGGCGCCCCCTTCGACGGCGGCACCACCTACCGCCCGGGCGCCCGCTTCGGCCCTCGCGGGGTGCGCCTCGCGAGCGCGCTCACCCGGGGCTTCCACCCCGACCCCGACATCGACCTCTTCGAGTCGCTGCGCTGCGCCGACGGCGGCGACGTGGCCTGCGTCCCGATGGACATGGCCCTGTCGCTCTCCCGCATCGAGGCCCGCGTGGCGGAGATCGCCGCGGCGGGCGCCGTCCCCGCGGTCGTCGGCGGCGACCACACCTGCTCGCTGCCGGTGATGCGCGCTCTCGCGAAGGCGCACGGCCCGCTGGGCGTCGTGCACTTCGACGCGCACAGCGACACGTATCCCCCCGCGTGGGGCGTCGACCCCCACCACGGAACCGTCTTTCGCAACATGGTGGAGGAGGGTCTGCTGCGGCCCGCGGACGTGCTGCAGATCGGCATCCGCGGCCCCTTCTCGACGCGCGACGACCTGGCCTTCGCCAGGAAGGCGGGCTTCACGGTGCTGACCGCGGAGGACGTGCACCGTGACCTCGACGGGGTGATCGCCCGCATCGAGGCGCTGCCGAAGACGGGGCCCTACTACGTGAGCTTCGACGTCGACGCGGTCGACCCGTCGATGGCTCCGGGGACCGGGACCCCGGTGCCGGGGGGCTTCTTCTCCTGGCAGGCGCTGGCGATGGTGCGCGCCACGAAGGCGCTGCGGGTGGTGGGCTGCGACGTGATGGAGGTCTCGCCGGACTTCGACGTGAACGGGGTGACGTCCCTGCTCGCGGCCAACCTCCTCGCGGAGATGCTGGCCGCGATCGCGGCGCACCGCCGGGGGTGAGCGGGCGCCGCGGCGGCTTCTACAGGTGGAAGCCGAGGAAGACCGTCGTGTCGATGTTGAAGAGGAAGGTCGGGAACATGAACTGGAGCGCGACCTCGGCGCCTGCGTGGAAGCCGCCGCGGACGGCGTACTCGACGCGCGCCCCGGCGTGCACGTTGCCGTAGCCCGAGAGCACGTGGGCGCCCTCCCGGATCTCGTTGGAGGGCAGCGCGGGCTTGGGCTCGATCTGGCCGACGCCGCCGCCGCCGAAGGCGCTGGCGACGAAGCCGCTGGTGGCGAAGCCGTGGGGCGTGAAGGCGTAGTAGAGGCGCCCCATCAGCAGCAGGTTGGCGAAGGGGTTGCTGCGCGCCGAGCCGCCGGAGGTGGCGGCGATGGTCCACGGGGCGGCGTCGAACTGGAAGCGCGCCACGACCGCCGCGCCGATGCGCGGGGTGAAGTTGTAGCGGACGTTGGCGGCGAGGAAGAAGGTCGGGGCGAAGCCCGGGTCGATGGTCTGGTAGCAGACGACCTCGCCGCAATCGCGACGCACCACCTGGCCCGAGGAGTTCACGAGCAGCCGCTGCTCGGCGTAGGAGGGGCGGCCGGTGAGGAAGGCCGCGCCGATGCCGGCGCCGAGGTCGAAGGAGAAGCGCGAGGCGCGGGGAGCGCGCGGGTCTGTCGGCTCGGTGGGCTCGGTGCTGGCGGCCTCGCCGACGCCGCAGGCGCCAGCGTCGCAGTGCAGGCCCTCGCCGCACTCGTCGTTGGAGGCGCAGGGGTCGCCGAGGCCGCGGTTGCCACGCGCCGCCGGGCGGCTGCGGCACTGAGGACCGGTCATGCCCGGGGGGCACTCCTCGGTGTCGGCCGCGCAGGTCTCCGGCGGCGTGCGGCCGGGGAGGGAGGGCGCCGGGTGAGAGCGGCGGGAGACGATGGGCACCTGCACCGGCGAGGTCTCGCTGCCGACGGTGGCGACGACCTGGGTGTTCGCGTCGACGGCGGTGACGTAGTACTCCATCGACGGGGCGATCATGGCGGCGCAGGGGATCTCCGCGCCGTAGCCGTTGGCCGCGCGGCTCATCTCCCGGCGCTCGAAGGAGCGCATGCCGTTGCCCTTGTAATAAACGTAGACGTGCTCGACGGAGAAGGTCGCGCTCGGCTCGACGTAGACGGGCAGCGGGGTGTTGGCGAGCTGCTCCGGGGCCGGCGTGTGGAGCAGCTCACCGCCGGAGCTCGGGCGCCGCGGGGTGTTGACCGGGGGGGTGTTGACCGGCGGGGTGCGAGCGCCGCCGGCGACCTGGCCCTGCGCCTGTCGGAAGGCCGCGCTGATCTCCGGCGTGACGAGCATCGCGTCGGGCTGGGCGTTGGCGTCGAGCTGCAGCGCGCGCACCATCGACTCGACGCCGGCGGTGGTGTTCTGCTGGCCGCCGACCTGCACGATGCCGATCGCCATGTGGACGCGCGCGGTCATCGCGGGCGAACAGCCGTTGTTGGCGCAGGTGCGCACGGCGTTCTGGAGGCGCTCGAGGGAGCGGTCGATCTCGAGGTTCTGGTACTCCTCCACCGCGTCGGTGATGAGCGAGCGCGCGGCGCGGTCGCGGGGACCCTGCTGTGCGTTCGCGGTGGAGGGGACGAATGCCAGGGCGGCCAGGAAGACTGCGGTCCGTTGCCAGCTCATACTTTGCTCGTTGGGTTTCCAGGGGAGCGCCGCGGACAACCGGGTGCGTCCCCGTCGGCGATCGGGCGGCGGCATCCTACACGGTTTCGCCCCGGCGCCAACGACCCTGCGCGGCGCAGGGGCGAGGCGTCGTGATCAGTGAACGATACGGCCGTCGGCGTCGATCTCGTTGAGCTCGACGCGCCGGTTGGCCGCGCGCCCCTCGGAGGTGGTGTTGCTCTCGAGCGGCTGCCGCGGACCATAGCCGCGCGAGGTCAGCCGCGAGGGCTCGATTCCGTGCCCGATGAGGTAGGTGCGCACCGTGGCCGCGCGCGCCGCGGAGAGCCGCTCGTTGTGCTGCCGCCCCCCTTCGCTGGAGGTGTGGCCGCCGACCTCGTAGCGCAGCGCGCGGTTCTGCGGCTGGCCGAGGTACTGCACCACCTCGTCGAGGGTGGCCGCCGCGCCGGGCCGCAGCGTCGCGCGGTTGAGGTCGAACTCCACCCGGAAGCGCACCCCGTGCTGGGTGATCTGCAGGTGCTCGAAGACCCGCGGGCAGCCGTGGTTGTCCACGGGGCCGGGCTCGTTGGGGCAGTGGTCCTGCAGGTCGACCAGCGAGTCCTGGTCGTTGTCGAGGTCGGGGCAGCCGTCGGGGTCGTTGTAGCCGTCGGGGTCTTCGGCCTCGTTGCGGCAGTTGTCCGTGGTGTCGGGCACCCCGTCGGCGTCGTTGTCGAGCTCGGGGCAGCCGTCCTCGTCCAGGTACTGGTCGCGGTCTTCGGGCTCGATGGGGCACACGTCCCGAGAGTCCACGAGCCCGTCGCCGTCGGTGTCCGGATCGTCGGGGCAGCCGTCCTCGTCCTGGAAGGAGTTCCAGGTCTCGGGGACGTCAGGGCAGCGGTCGTCGGGGTCGAGGTAGCCGTCGCCGTCGCGGTCGCCCACCACAGGCGCCGGAGCCTGCGGGAGACAACGGTCGGCGGGGGACATCCGCAGCGCCGCGCGGGCGTTGAGGTCGGCCTCGTTGAAGTGCTCCTCGGCGCGGCGGAAGTGCCCCTCGTCGAGCTCGCGGTCGGCGAACTCCGCGTGCGCCCGGCCCACCGCCAGCTCGCGAGGGGCGCACTCGTGGGCGCCGTTGCGCTCGGCCTGCGTGAGCAGCAGCCGGGTCGCGTCGAGGCGGCCCCGCAGCCCGGAGGTCGCGGCGCACCCGGTGAGGCACGCGAGGGCGAGGGCGAGCGGGCGGAGGTCAGCGCGGCGACGCATTGGCTCGGCCCCGGGCGATCTCTCGTGCGCGGTTGCCGTAGTCCTCGGCGACCGATGCCATGTCCACGGCGTCCTGGTACTCCGCGGTGCCCGCGAACTCCTGGGCCTTGCGAAGGTGCTCGAGGGCGAAGTGGTACTCGTAGGGAGCGCGCTGCGGCCCACCGGCCTGGCGGGCCTCCTCGACGGCGTGCTGCGCGCCGGAGAGGTTGACCATGTACAGCACCGGGCCGCACCCGCTGGCGGCGGCGGCGAAGGAGAGACACCCGACGATCACGGCGAACCGAAGCACCGCGCGGACGCTACCCCAGCGAAACAAAGAGGGTCAACGACGCTGCGCGGCCCGTGGGCGGAAACTCCCATCGCACGCGGCGTCTCTGCTATGTCGCGCCCCGTTGCGATGGAGCGAGGAACCTGGATCGCCTGTGTTGGTCCCATCGGCGTGGGCAAGAGCACGCTCGCTGCGGTGGTGGCGCGCCGCACCGGGGCGCTCTTCGTCCCCGAGCGCTTCGGCGACAACGCCTTCCTCGAGCGCTTCTACGGGCCCGACGGCATCAAGCGCTGGGGCTTCCAGACGGAGGTGTCGTTTCTCACGCAGCGGGTCGACCAGGTGCGCGAGATCGAGGCGCTGCTCTCTGTCGGCCGCTCGGTGGTGACGGACTTCACCCCGCAGCAGAACCTCATCTTCGCTCGCATCACCGTCGACCCGCTGGAGTTCTGCCTCTACGAGCAGCTCTACGACCGACTCTTCGGCGCACTGCCCCGCCCCGACCGCCTCATCTGCCTCGACGCCGACCTCCGCACCATCCTTCGGCGAATCCGCAGCCGGGCGCGCTCCATGGAGTCGGGCATCCCCCCCGCGTACATCCGCAAGCTGCGCGCGGGCTACCTCACCTGGCACGAGGCCCCGCCCGCCCCGACGCTCTGGATCGACACCTCGAAGATGCCCATCCCGAGCGACCTCGTGGCGCGCGCCGCGGCCCTCGACGCGGTGATGCACTCGCTCGAACCCGAGACCCGCCGGGCCCTCTTCGGCCGCGAGGGATAGAGCCCCACCGCTCACTCCGCCGGGAAGATCACCTCGGTCTCGCGCCCGCCCTGGACCCTCACCGCCCGCTGCATCACCCGCCCGTCGGGCCGTCGGCACCGCACCCGGTGCTCCCCCGCGGAGACCGCCCGGTTGAACACCGGCGATCGCCCCACCACGCGCCCGTCGACGCTCACCTCGCAGCGCGGCGGGTCGGCCCCCACCGTGAGCCTCCCGGTCGCCCTCCGAACCACGTGCGCCGCCGGCGCGGCGGGCTCCGACTCGTCCGTCGCGTCCCCGTCCGTCGTCGGGCCCGCGTCCACGGTCTGCTGCACCACGACCACCTCCACCGGCGTCGGCTGACCCGGGACCGCCTCCGCCGCGGCGTCGGCCGACGAGGGGTCTGCGACCATCGAAGGGAGCACCACCCGCTGCTCGTGATCGGGCACCAGCGTGAAGGCCATCGGCCGATAGCCAGGCGCCTCCACGCGCACGGTGGACGGCGCCTGGCTCCGAGGCACCAGGGCCTCCGAGCCGGCGAAGGCCTGCGCCCCCACCAGCAGCCTCGCCCCCGCAGGGAGCCCCACGAAATGGAGCGCCACGGCGTCGGGCGCCGCAACGGTCGGAGGACCGCCCCGTCGCAGCGCCAGCACCGCCGCCGCGATCACCAGCAGCGCGAGAGCGCCGATCGCCGCGACGGGCAAGCGGCGCCTCGACGACCCGGCCGCGGCGGCGGAGCTCCCGCTCGGAGGCGGCCCGATGGCGGCGGCGGTCGAGGGGCCCTGGGTGACCGACCAGGGCGCTGCCACGGGCTGTGACACCGGCGTCTCGACGCGCGCCCGCGGCCCCGTGGGCGCGATGGGAAAGGCGCCGCTCGTGGCCATGCCGGGCAGCACCCGCACCACCGTGGGCTCGCTCTCCATCATCGACGCGTGCCGCTTGCGCAGCACCGAGCGCAGCGCCTCGGAGGCCTCGCCAGCGTCGGCGAAGCGGCGCTCCGGGTCGCGCTCCACGCAGCGCAGAAACCACTCGTCGAAGCCCGCGGGGAGCAGCCCCGGGTCGAGCCCCTGCTCCATGGCCCGCAGCCCCGGCGGGTCGATGGGGTGCACCGCGATCTCCATCAGCAGCGCGTTGAGGCTGACCCCCTCGCTCTCCACCGAGCGCCAGTAGTGGCGGCCGGTGAGGAGCAGGTAGGCCAGCAGCCCCATGGGCCAGACGTCGGTGCTTCGCCGCAGCTTCGCGCCCGAGCGCGCCTGCTCGGGGGCCATGAAGAGCGGCGACCCGAGCTGACGGGTGACGGTCACCGAGGTGGCGTTGTGGGTGATCAGCTTGGAGATGCCGAAGTCGAGCACCTTCACCACGAAGGGCATGCCGCGGAGCATGGAGCGGGCGACGAAGATGTTGCGGGGCTTCAGGTCGCGGTGGATCACCCCAGCGCGGTGCGCGGCCGCCAGGGCGTCGCCGAGCTGCTCGAAGATCTCCAGGGCCTCGTGCGTGGGGAGCCTGCCCCGGCGGTGGAGCAGGTCGGCGAGGTCTTCGCCTTCGAGGAGCTCCATCGCGAGGTAGGGGATCTCGGTCTCCTCGTCGACCCCGGCGGCGATCACCTCGACGACGTGGCCGCTCCCGATCTGTCCTCCGATGCGGGCCTCCAGGGTGAACTGCTCCCTGCTGTAGGGGTCGGCGACGAGGTCGGGGTTGAGCACCTTCAGCGCCCGCAGCTTGCCCGAGGAGAGCTGCTCTGCCACGTAGACGGCCCCCATCCCGCCCTCCGCCAGCGCACGCACGATGCGGAAATCCCGGGCGAAGACCACCCCGGGCCCCAGGCTCGCGAGCGCCGACGACATCAGACCGCCGACTCTAGCGCATTCCCGCCCCCCGCCGCCCCTTTGTGTAGAGTCCCTGCGGGCAAGCCATGCAGGTATCGTCACTCTGGATCCATCCGGTGAAGTCTTGTCAGGCCATTCGCCTCGACCGCGTCGAGCTCGAGGAGACCGGCTTCCGCCACGACCGCCGCTGGATGATCGTCGACCCCGACGGGCGCTTCGTCTCGCAGCGAGAGCGCCCCGACCTCGCCACGGTGGCGGTCAGCGTCCGGGGCGACCACGTCGCGCTTTCCGCGCACGGGCACGGGGCGCTGACGCTGCCGCTCGATCCAGGCGACGCCGCCCCGACCCGCCGGGTCACGGTCTGGGACGACGCGGTCGAGGCTCGACGCGCCAGCCCCGACGCGGCGCTGTGGCTGCGGACCACCCTCGGCCTCGACGGGGACATCGTCTGGATGCCACCGGAGAGCGCCCGTCCGGTCGATCCCACCTACGCCCGGGCGAGCGACAGGGTGGGCTTCGCCGACGGCTTCCCGCTGCTGCTCGCGGCGGAGTCTTCCCTCGACGCGCTCAACGCCCTGCTCTCCGAGCCGGTGCCGATGCAGCGCTTCCGCCCCAACGTGGTCGTCTCAGGCAGCGAGGCCTTCGACGAGGACCGCTGGTCGGTGTTTCGCATGGGGATGGTCCGATGCCGGGTGGTGAAGCCCTGCGCCCGCTGCGTGATCGTCAACACAGACCCCTGGTCGGGCGCCCGCGGCCCGGAGCCCCTCAAGACCCTGAGCGGCTTTCGCGCCCTGGAGTCGAAGGTGTTCTTCGGTCAGAACGTCGTCCACGCCCGCGACTGCATCGGGCAGTGGGTGGCCGTGGGCGACGAGGTGAGCGTCGAGACCCGCCGCGACCCGGATGACGAGCTCGAGCTGGGTTCGAGCAATGCCTTCACAAACGACGAAGGCGCAAGGTAACGTCCGCGAAGGTAACGATCGCGGCGCGCGTACACGCGGCGTGAGCCTCGCCGACCCGTCAAAGGGCCCCGGCCGAGCATGGCGGTGGGACCGCCGTTCTCCGATCAATCGCTTCGTGAAGCACACGCCAGGGAGCCGCAAGTATGTCCGACCCCACAAAGAAGTCTGAAGCCGTCACCACCAGCCTCACCGAAGACGAGATCGTCGAGCAGAGCCCGGGCCGCCGCTCGGTGCTCGCGCTGCTCAGCGCCACCGTGCTCGGCGGCGCCGCCAAGGCCCTCGGCGGATGCATCGTCGCCAACCCGCAGCCCATCCAGACGGGGCCCCAGCAGCAGCCGCAGGCCGTGGTGGTCCAGGGCGGCGGCGGCTACCAGACGGGCCTCACCGACAGCGACTCCGGCTCCTACGCCGACCCGGTGAACAACGGCCGCGGCGGCCCCCGCAACATGCAGACGGGCCTCACCGACGGCGACTCGGGCACCTACTCCGACCCGGTCAACGGCGGTCGCGGGCGCTACGGCCGCGGCGGCGCGACGGGCCTCACGGACGGCGACGCGGGCAGCAACGCCGACCCGGTCGGCAACGGCCGCGGCACCGCCCGCCTCGGGCAGACCGGCATCACCGACTCCGACTCGGGCAACTGGGCCGACGGCGTGGGCCACGGCCGCGGTCGCCGCTGGTGATCCCCCGCCGCAGCGCACCCGCGCGGCGCACCTCCCGACCCTCTCTCCCCATCTGAATCCCATGACCATGACCTTCCCCACGCTGGCGCGGATCCTCGATCCGGTGCCGGTCGAAGCCTTCCTCCGCGACCACTGGGAGAGCGCGCCGCTGGTGCTGCTCCGCGAGCGCCCCCGCGCCTTCGAGGGGCTGCTCTCGCTCGGCGACATCGACCGCTACCTCGGCGACAACGACCTTCACCACCCGTCGGTCTCGCTGGTCGACCACCGCCGCAAGATCGACCCGGGCGAGTACACCTACCCGAGCGGGCTCATCGACACGGTCAAGCTCTTCAAGCTCTACGACGCCGGCGCCACGATGGTGTTCGCCCAGCTCGAGACGCACCACCAGCCGCTCTTCGAGTGCGTGCGCTCGCTCGAGCTGGAGCTGAGCACCCGGTTCCAGGCGAACATCTACCTCACGCCGGGCAGCGCCAAGGGCTTCCACCCCCACTACGACAGCCACGACGTCTTCGTGGCGCAGGTCGAGGGGACCAAGCACTGGATGCTCTATGACCGGCCCATCGAGCTCCCGCTGCGCCGGCAGGAGTTCGACCCCAAGGTGACCCCCTGCGGCGCGGTCACCCGGGAGTTCGAGCTGGGCCCCGGCGACCTGCTCTACATCCCCCGAGGCATCATGCACGACGCTCGCACCACGGAGGGCGGAGGGCACTCGCTGCACATCACCTTCGGGGCGCTCTTCACCTCCTGGACGGAGCTGCTCGCCGAGGCCCTCGGCCGCTGGGCCATCGCCGACGTCCACGGGCGCCGCGGCCTCCCGCCCGGCTTCGCTCGCGGGGGCGCCGCCTCACCCGAGGCCAGGGCCTACCTCGCCGAGGCCCTCCGGCGCTTCGCCTCCGCGGCGGAGGCCGACGCGGACGGGCTCTTCGAGCACTTCGCGCACGACCTCGTGGGCACCCGCCACGCGAGGCTTCCGGGGCAGTTCGCGCAGCTCGCGGGCCTCGGGGCGCTCACCGTCGACAGCCCCGTGGGGGTGCGGCCCGGCGCGGTGCTCCGCATCGACTCCGACGGCGATCGGGTGACGCTCTCCTGCTACGGCGCCGCGCTGACCTTCCCCGCGCACGTGGAGGGAGCGCTCCGCTTCGCGGTGCAGCACGACCGCTACACCGCGCGCGACCTGCCGACCTCCCTCGACGACGCGGGCCGCATGGTGCTCATCCGCAAGCTCATCAAGGAGGGCGTGCTCCGCGCCCTGTGACCGGCCTCGAGGGTCTACAGCCCTCGCGCGCAGCGGAACCCCACGTCGACCCGCGCCTCTCGCGCGTCGACCGCCTCTCGCAGCAGCCCGTCGGCGCGTCCGTCGGGCGTCCGATACGACCCGCCCCGCACCCATCGAGCCTCCCCCGAGGTCGGCCCCGTGGGGTCACGGTCGACGCCCGCCGTCCGGCGCGCCGAGCCCTCGCGGTCGAGCACCCACTCGGCCACGTTGCCCACCAGGTCGAGCACCCCGTGCGGGGACGCTCCCGCGGCCGTCGCGCCCACCGCCGTCGGGCCGTCGCCGCAGCCCGAGGTGCGCGCCAGCGAGCAGCTCGCCTGGCGGCTTCCCCACGGCGACCAGCGGCCCTCGACGCCCTGCGCCGCGAGGGACCACTCGGCGTCGGTAGGCAGTCGCGAGCCCGCGAAGGTGCAGTACCGTGCGGCCTGGGCGTGGGTGACGTTCACCACCGGCATCGCGTCGCGGGTCATCGTCGAGAGCGGGTCGCTGAGCGCCGGGCACATGCCCGCGGAGACGCATCGCCGCCACGCGCCGACGGTCACCTCGGTGCGGTCGATGGCGAAGGCGCCCACGGAGACCCAGCGGCCCGCCGTGCGCCACGTCGCCGCGGGGATGAGCGCCATCGTCGCCCCGACCCTCGCCCTCGCGGCCGCGGTCGGGGGTTCCCAGCGCGAGGTCACGCCGGAGTCGTCGGGGCGGTCGAGGGCGCCTCGTGGCTCGCACCCGGCGCCGCCAGGGAGCATGGACTCGCCGGGCTGGCAGCTCGTCACCGGGCCGGTCGCGGCGCCGCCGACGTGGCGCTGCCCCGGCCGACCGCAGTGGTCGTCCCGGTCGATCGCCACCAGGGGGAAGCGGCAGCCCGCGCCGACGTCGAGGGCGGTCGGGCGATCGACCGGGTCCGCGCCCATGGCGGGCTGGGACCATGCGCTCCGACAGCCCCCGACGAGCCACAACGAGAGCACTGCGAGGTGGTACGGCCGGAACATCACGTCCGCGGACCATACGCCAGCGGGGGCGCTCCTGCCGACGCCGCTCCCCTTGCATCCACCCGCCGGGTGAGGGCATCCTAGGAAGAGGTCGGGGCGTCCGGTGGTGGAGGCGGCAACGACGTTTGAGGGGGTTGAGTCACCAGTGACCAACGAGCAGAGTCGTCGTGGAGAGGCCAGAGTGACCGTGCTGCGTTCTGCACCGAGGGTGCTGGAGGTGCGGTCGCAGGGCTACATCACCCGCGCAGAGCTGCTGCGCGCGCTCGACGACGCCGAGGCCCTGCTGGCCGAGCACCCTGACATCGACACCATGTTCTGGAACACCCTCCAGCACGAAGGTCACGAGCCGGGCAACACCAACCTGGGGATGGTCTTCCACCGTCGGCACGCGGCGCGATTCCAGAGGGCGGCCATCCTCACGCACAGCGCGCCCATGGCGGCGCTCAGCAACGTCGGCCGGGCGCTCTTCCCCGACCTCGCGATCAGCGTGTTCGCCAAGCGCGACGAGGCCGTCGCGTGGCTCACCCGGGGCCACTCGCAGCACGGCGGAAGGCGCACTCGCGCGGCCTGATCGAGGATGAGGGGTTCTACGGTCGAGCGGGGACGACCGTCACTGGGAAGATCAACGGGAGCTGCGCGATGTCGCGGCCGACGATGCGGGTGCGCCCTGCGGCCACGCCGGTGACCCGCGCCTGACCGTCGGGCGTCACCACCATCGTCGCGATCGAGTGGTCTTCGGTGTCGATGATCTGCACGAGGCGCGGCAGGGCGAAGCTCACCGTCTCTCCTACGCGCACCTCGACCGCAGACGTGGTCTGCGCCGAGGCGTCGGCTCCCGACAGCGCCAGCGCCAGGCAGCCCGCGAGGCCCAGTGCTCGGATGGCGAACGATCGTCGGTCCATCAGTGGCGCTCCTCCTTCGGTCCCCACGGCGGAACCCGATGAGAGGTCTCTAGCACCGATGCGCCTCCGACGACGCATTCCCGCCCTCGGGGCCGCAGGGCGGTCGTCGAGGCAACCCGCGGCGTTCCCACGTAGGATGCGCCGCCATGAGACTGCTCCCCACATTCATCCTCCCGCTCGCGCTCGCCGCGTGCGGAACCACCAGCGCTCGCACCGCCCCCGCGACCGCCCCGAGCGCCAGCGCCGCGCCCGTCGTCTTCGGCTCGCTCGACGCCGCCATCGCGGGCGCCCACCGCTCCGCCGCCGACCGGGCGCGCGACGTCTACCGCCACCCTCGGGAGACGCTCACCTTCTTCGGGGTGCAGCCCGGTCAGACGGTGATCGAGCTCTCGCCCGGCGGCGGCTGGTACACCGCCATCCTCGCGCCGCTGCTCCACGACTCCGGAGCCCTGGTCGCCGCGATCCCCGCCGCCGCCGGGCCGCGCGCCCGGTACCACGCACGCTTCCGGGAGTTCCAGGCGACGCGCCCCGACCTCTACGGCAACCTGCGCGTCTCGACCCTCGAGCCGCCCGCCACCATCGAGCTCGGCCCCGACGCCTCGGCCGACGTGGTGCTCACCTTCCGCAGCCTCCACGGCTGGATCACCGACAACGCCGCCGAGCAGGTCTTCGCCGCGATCTTCCGGGTGCTGAAGCCCGGCGGGGTGCTTGGCCTGGTCGAGCACCGCGCCGCCGCCGGGGCCGACCCCCAGGTGAGCGCCCGAGCGGGCTACGTGCCCGAGGCGCACGTCATCCAGCTCGCCCAGGCCGCCGGCCTCGTGCTCGACGAGCGCTCGGAGATCAACGCCAACCCGCGCGACACCAGGGACTACCCCGAGGGCGTGTGGTCGCTCCCGCCGACGCTGCGCCAGGGAGAGACCGACCGCGCCCGCTACCTGGCCATCGGAGAGAGCGACCGCATGACCCTGCGCTTCCGCCGCCCGGCCGCGACGCCGTGAATCAATGGCGGCGCGCCCTGATCTTGGGCATCGTCGCCGCGTGAAGCCCTCCTTCGCCTCCACCTCGTCTCCCTCCTGGATCGCCCTCGTGCTCTGCCTCGCGGGCTGCGGCTCGGCCCGCACGGTCGCCGCGACGCGCACCGCGACCCCGCCCGCCTCGCAGCCCTCGCTGCTCGCCCCGCAGCACGCGGCGACCTACCGCCGCTTCGCGGTCGCCACCGACCACCCCGAGGCCTCGAGCGCAGGGGCGGAGATCCTCGCCGCGGGAGGGACCGCCGCCGACGCCGCCGCCGCCGCCATGCTGGCGCTCGGGGTCGCCTCGCCTGCGTCGAGCGGCCTCGGGGGCGGAGGCTTCGCGCTCTACTACCGGGCCAGCGACCGCAGCGTGACCTTCCTCGACTTCCGGGAGAGCGCCCCGGCCGCCATGACCGCGGGCCTGATCGCCCCCATGGTGATGGGCCCCCCGGTCACCGACGGCGGAGCCCCGCCGACCTCGCGCGCCATGGGTCTCACGGTGGGCGTTCCGGGTGAGCCCCGCGGCATCGAGGAGCTGCTGCGCCGCTTCGGAACCCTCGGCCTCGCCCGCGTGGTGGCGCCCGCGGTGCGCCTCGCGGAGCAGGGCTTCACCCCCAGCGAGCACCTCGCCGGGCTCTCGCAGCGCTTCGTCGGCGCCCTTCGTCACGACCCGCTGGGGCGCACCTGGGTGCCCGACGGGGCCAACGGCATCCGGGCCGAGGTCACGCTCCGCAACCCCGCGCTCGCGCAGACGCTGCGGTCCTTCGGCGCCCACGGGGCCGGGATCTTCTACGAGGGGCCGCTCGCCGACGACATCGTGCGCACCGCGGGGCGCATCGGCGGCGTGCTCTCCGCGGACGACCTCCGGCGATACCGGGTGACCGAGCGCGCCCCGCTGGTGGGCAACCGCTACGGCCACCGCTGGGTGACCGCGCCGCCGGAGAGCGCGGGCGGATACACCATGATGGCGAGCCTCGCGCTGCTGGAGCGCTGGCTGCCCGGCGGGGGGGCTCCGCCCGCCGAGGCCGACGTGCTGCACGCGATGGCGGAGTCGTGGCGGGGGCCCTTCCTCGACCGCGCGCGCTACTTCGGCGACCCCGATTTCGTGAGCGTCCCGGTGGAGGCGCTGCTCGATCCAGCCCGCATCGCGGCCCGCGCGGCCCTCTTCGACCCGGCGCGCTCGAGGCCCTCTCGCGACTACGACCTCCCGCTGCCCGACCGCGCCGCGGGCCCTCCCGCGCCCGTTCCGCCGGGCACCGGCACCTCCCACGTCTGCGTGGTCGACGCCGAGGGCAACATCGCGAGCGTCACCACCACCATCAACATCCCCTTCGGCGCGGGCGTGAGCGTCGCGGGCTTCTGGCTCAACGACGAGCTCGACGACTTCACCATCCCCCCGGCGCCAGGCAGCCCGGCGGCGCAGCTCCCAGGCAGCGCGCTCAACCAGGCCGCTCCCAACCGGCGGCCGGTCTCCACCATGACGCCGACGATCGTCTTCCAGGGCGACGACCCGGTGCTGGTCATCGGCGGCAGCGGAGGGACGCGCATCGTCACCTCCGTCGAGCAGGCGGCGTGGCGCGCCATCGTGCTGCGGGCGCCCGTCGGCGAGGCCGTGGCGCACCCGCGCATCCACCAGGCGGCTCAGCCCGAGGGGCTCTCCGCCGAGGCCGCCACGGCCGAAGCGGTCGTGGCCGAGCTGCGGGCGAGGGGGCACCAGACCGACTCGCTGCGCTACGGCGCGGTCGTGCAGGCGATCCGCATCGCGCGAGGCGCCGACGGGGTGAGCCTCGAGGCCGCGAGCGACCCTCGCAAGGGCGGCCGCCCGGCGGGGCGCTGACGCCCACCGCGACACGGTCGCGTCACGCGGCGGTCACGTCGTCACGAGACCGAGCAGCACCTGTCGACAGCTTGTCGCGCGGAGTCCGCGAGGTCCTCACGCCGCGCGGCTAAACCCTGTCACCGCGCCCCTGGAGATCACTGAACCTCATACCCGGCGGCGCAGACAGGACTGCCATGCACGGGTTCTCGCTCATCAAGCTGTTCACCTCCTTCGCGATGATGGGCGCGGAGTGGGTCATGTGGGTGCTCATCGGCCTGTCGTTCGTCTCGGTCTCCATCATGATCGAGCGGGCGCGCTACTACCGCTCGCTGCGCGACGACCTCGACGGGCTCGCGTCCCGCTTCGAGGCCCTGCTCCGCAAGGGCGACCTCTCCGGCGCGGCCAAGGCACTGCGCGCCTCGCCGTCGCCCGCGGCGCTGGTGGCGCTCTCCGGGCTGCGCGAGGTGTCCCGCGGCGCCGACGCGGCCGAGTGCGTGATGGTCAGCAGCCTCGCTCGGGTGCGGCGCGAGCTCGAGCGCCGACTCGCGTTTCTCAACACCGTCGGCAACAACGCCCCCTTCGTCGGGCTCTTCGGCACCGTCATCGGGATCATCCAGGCCTTCGACGCGCTCAAGCCCCCGGCGGGCGTACGGGGCGCGGCGGCCGCGGCCGCGGCGGCGTCAGCCACCGGGCGGGTGATGGGGACCATCGCCGAGGCGCTCGTCGCGACCGCCATCGGGCTGCTGGTGGCGATCCCCGCCGTCGCTGCCTTCAACTACTTCCAGCGGCGCATCAAGTCGATGCTGACGGACACCGAGGCGCTCACGCAGCTCGTGCTCGCCTACGCCCACGCCCCCGCCCAGGCGGCGCACCCGGCACCGGCGCGCATCCACGGCCACGCGGAGATCGTCCCCGTGGCGGAGGCGAGCTGAGCTCATGGCCGGCCACTCGCAAGCCCAGGACGACGAGATCGGCGGGATCAACGTCACGCCCTTCGTCGACATCGCGCTCGTGCTGCTGATCATCTTCATGGTCACGGCGAAGTACATCGTGTCGCAGCAGATCCCAGTGGACCTGCCGCAGGCCGCGACCAGCCAGTCGGCCGCGGAGGTGCGCCTCGCCTCCATCGCCATCGACCGCGAGCAGCGGCTCTTCCTCGACGGGCAGCCCGCCACCGAGGTCGAGCTGCGCGCCGAGCTCCAGCGCCGCTGGGAGGCCGACCACGAGATCCGCGCGGTCATCGCGGCCGACCGCAACGTCATCCACGGCAGGGTCACCGAGGTGATCGACCTGGTGCGCCAGGCGGGCGTGACCCACTTCGCGATCCAGACCGAGCCCCCGTCGGAGCCCGCGCGGTGAGCGAGGCGCTGCTCGACGACGACGACGGGTTCGCCGGGAGCTCGGTCTTCCGCAAGCCCCCGGCTCGCGCCTGGGCGGTGTCCTTCGCGGCGCACGCGGCGGCCTTCGTGGCCCTCGGCGTGGTCGGAACCTTCATCGGAGTGAAGGCCGGGGTGATCCCTCCGACCATCATCGAGCTGGAGGCCCCGCCGCCTCGCCGACCTCCCGCGACGCCTCCTCCTCCGCCGCGCACCCCGGCTCCCAGCCCCGCGGCGCAGCCTCGCGCGGCACGCCCCGCCGCCGCGAGGGCGCCCTCCCGTCGCCCCGGTCGACCGGGGCGCACGGCCGCCCCTCGGGTGCTCGCCGCGCTCGGCAACGGCGGAGCGGGCGGCGACGAGATGCCCGTCGGCGACAACAACGACTTCCAGGGCGGCGTCGTCGGCAACGGAGGCGGCGCCCCGGTGACGCCCCCCGCGCCGGAGCCGGAGCCCGAGGAGCCCGTTCACGCGGGCACCGGGCGGCGCGGCCCGGTTCAGATCCCCGAGGAGGCCGTCCCCCCGGTGGCGCTCGATCGGCCGATGCCGGCCTACCCCGATGGGGCGCGCCGCAGCGGGGTGCAGGCCGAGGTGGTCGCCCGCGTCGTCGTCGACGAGGACGGCTCCGTCAGCGCGGTGGAGATCCTCCGCGGGCACCCCGACTTCGACGCGCTGGTGCGCGAGGCGCTGCGCCACTGGCGCTTCCGCCCCGCCACCGTCGATGGCCAGGCCCTCGCCGTCTACCAGATCGTGCGCGTCCCCTTCCGCCTGGAGAACCTCTGATGGCCCATCGCCTCGTCCGCTCGCTCCCGCTGCTCCTCGCGGCGTCGACGGTGCTGCCCGCGAGCGCGCTCGCGCAGACCACCGAGGCCGCTCCCTCGGACACGGTCATCACCGGCCGCGTCACCGACGGCGCCACCCGCGCGCCCATCGCCGACGCGCAGGTCCGCGTGGTGGGCGGTGACGGCACCGTGGTGCTCAGCGACGTCGACGGCCGCTTCGTGCTTCCCGCATCCCCGGGCGTGCGCACGGTGCGGGTCTTCGCGGGCCTGCACCTCCCGGTGCGCGTCGAGAACGTGCTCGTCCGCCGCGGCCGCGCGGCGAGCATCAACGTCACGCTGGAGTCTCGCGAGGTGGGCCCACCCCAGGAGGCCATCGTGGCGGGGCGCGCCGACACCGGCACCGCCGCGACGGTGCTCGAGCAGCGCCGCCAGTCGGCCTCGGTGAGCGACGGGGTGAGCGCCCAGGAGATCGCCCGCTCTCCCGACACCACCGCCAGCGACTCCATCCGACGCGTGGTCGGGGTGAGCCTCCGCGACCAGAACTTCGTCGTCGTGCGAGGCCTCGGCGGCCGCTACGTCAACGCCCTCCTCAACGGCGCTCCGCTCCCTCCGACGGACCCCGACCAGCCCGGGGTGCAGCTCGACCTCTTCCCCGCGAGCCTTCTCAACAGCCTCACGCTCAACAAGACCTTCACCCCCGACATGCCCGGCGACTTCGCTGGCGGATCGCTCGGCCTCACCACCCGCGACTTCCCGCAGCGCCTGCTGCTGCAGCTCTCGCTCTCCGTGGGCGCCGACACCAACACCCACACCAACCGGGTGCTCTCCTCTCGCGGCGGCGGCCTCGACGCGCTCGGCTTCGACGACGGCACCCGCGCGCTGCCCTCGTCGGTTCCGCCGGTGCTGCTGCGCCCCGGCAACCGCGGGCTCTCCGCCGAGGACATCGCCTCGGTGGCCCGCACCTTCCAGAACAACTGGACCGTCCAGCGCTCGCTCCCCCGCCCCAACCTCTCGGGGAGCGTCACCGTCGGCGACACGCTGCGCCTCCGGGGGCGGCCGCTCGGGTTTCTCTTCAGCTTCAGCTACGGCAACACCGTGCGGCGCGCGGACGAGACCATCCGCTCGCTGCGCCTGAGCGACGGCGCGCTCGGGGTTCGGGAGACCCTCGCGCAGGAGTCCGCCACCGAGAGCGTCCTCTGGGGCGCGCTGGCCACCGCGAGCTTCTCCCCCGCGGAGCACCACTCGCTCTCCCTGGTCACCCTCTGGAACCAGTCATCCGACGACGAGACGCGCGTTCGCTCGGGGTACAACGAGACCGCCGGGGTGGAGCTCTCCGCCCGGCAGCTACGGCTCGTTCAGCGCTCGCTCTTCTTCGGTCAGCTCATCGGCGACCACCAGCAGCTCCCCGGCCGCTCCCGGGTGCAGTGGCAGGTCTTCGGCTCTCACGGTCAGCGCTCCGAGCCCGACAACCGCACGCTCACCTACCAGCAGGACCCGCAGGGCTACCGCATCGCCGTGGGAGAGGGCTCCGTCGGCCGACTCTTCAGCGACCTCGGCAGCCGCGAGGTCGGCGGCCGCCTCGACGTCACCGTCCCCATCTCGCGGCTCACGCTGCGCGGCGGAGCGATGGTGCGCCTCGCCGACCGGAGCTTCCAGACGCGGCGCTTCACCTACGAGAACGCGGGGCTCCCCTCGGAGAGCGCCTTCCTCGGCCCCGAGCAGCTCTTCGCGCCGGAGAACCTCCGCGCTGGTGGACTGGAGTTCCAGGAGCGCACGACGCCGACGGACAGCTACGCGTGGGCGAGCCAGTCCTACGCCCCCTACCTGCGCCTCGACCTCTCCACGGCGCGCGACCGGCTGCGCTTCATCGCGGGCGCCCGCTTCGAGTCCTTCCACCAGTCTCTCGACCCCAACTCTCCCTTCGGCGCGGGGGCCAACGCGCCCTCCCGCTACGTCGACCGCACCGACTCCGACGTGCTGCCCTCCGGCGCCGTCGTGTGGGCCCTCTCTCCCCGCATGAACCTCCGCGCCGCCTACGGCGGAACCATCGCCCGCCCGCTCGTTCGCGAGCTCGCTCCGATCAACTACGAGGACTTCATCCGCAACCGCTCGATCGTGGGCAACCCGGCGCTTCAGCGCACGTTCATCCACAACGCCGACCTCCGCTGGGAGTGGTTTCCCACCTCCGACGAGGTGCTGGCGGTCTCCCTCTTCGCCAAGGAGTTCGACGGCCCCATCGAGCCGCAGGTGCGCGACAACGACGGCAACCTCTCCTTCGTCAACGCCGCGGGGGCGCGCAACCTGGGCGCCGAGATCGAAGGCCGCATCAACCTCGGCCGCCTCGCCCCCTCGCTTCGCTCCTTCGTGCTGGGGGCCAACGTCGCGCTGATCCACTCGTCGGTGCGGCTCGGACCCGACCAGCAGGGCAAGGCCACCAACGCCGAGCGCCCGCTCGCGGGCCAGTCTCCCTACCTGGCCAACGTCTCCCTGGGCTGGCAGCCGAGGGGAGGGCGCGTCTCGGCCTTCGTCTACTACAACCTCTTCGGCCCGCGCATCGAGGAGGTCGGCATCCGCGGCTTCCCCGACGTCTACGCCCGGCCGGTGCACCAGCTCGACGCGACGGTCTCCGCCGAGCTGCGCCCAGGGCTCACGCTCCGGGTCGTCGGCCGCAACCTCGCATGGCAGCCGAGCCAGCTGGAGCAGGGGGGCTACGTGCTGCGCGCCCCGCAGGCGGCCACCAGCGTCACGCTGCGCCTCGCCTGGACGTATTGATCAGGGCGGATGTTCTTCCGACACCATTGGTTCTGGGGTGCAATCCGCGTGTTTGACGCTGGGGTTCGCGCGTTGGCGCTCGTAACAGTTCAGCGGTGGCGCAAGCCGCCTGTTTGACGCTGGGGTTCGCGCGTTGGCGCTCACCCCAGGCTATAACAAGTGACGACCCCCACGTTCGTGGGGGTCTTTCGTACCGAAACTCGATGGACCTTCCGGAAGCTCCAGTCGATGTGCCGTGGGCTCCATCGAAGTGGCATTCCTGTTCGAAAGACCCCCACGAACGTGGGGGTCGTCACTTGTTATAGCCTGGGGTGAGCGCCAACGCGCGAACCCCAGCGTCAAACACGCGGATTGCGCCACCGCTGAACTGTTACGAGCGCCAACGCGCGAACCCCAGCGTCAAACACGCGGATTGCACCCCATGAGCCGTGAGATTCCGACACCATCCCGACACGATCAATGCGCCAACTCGGGACAACGGCTTCGCGAAGTCGCCACTCTCGACTGCGACACTCCTCCCCGACGAACCGACCGACAACGAAGCGTTGTCCATGGAGGATGTCCAATGCGCTACACGAAGATCCTGAACCCCGCGCTCATCGCCGCCCTGCTCGCTCCCTCCCTCTGCCTCGTGGGATGTAGCGGCGACTCTGGCGACATCATGCAGAACCCCGCCCGCGACGCCGGAACCGACTCGGGCTCTCCCGACTCCGGCACTCCGGTGACCGACTCGGGCTCTCCCGACTCGGGCTCTCCCACCACCGACTCTGGCACCACCGACTCTGGCGCTACGGTCACCGACGCGGGCGCCGCGTGCCCGACGAACCCCACCGAGGTACGCATCTCCACGGCCACCATCACGGCGAGCACCACCTGGGATTGCTCCCACACCTACGTCATCGACAGCCCCACCCCGACCTTCGTGATGGCGCCCGCGGTGCTCACCATCGGGCCCGGCACCACCATCCGCGGCGCCAGCCCGCAGTCGGCGATCATCATCACCCGCGGCGCCCGGATGGAGGCCGGCGGAACCGCCGCGCAGCCCATCGTGTTCACCAGCAACCGCCCGGTCGGGATGCGCCGCTCCGGCGACTGGGGCGGCGTGGTGCTGCTCGGCAACGCCGCCATCAACGACAGCGCCAACATGACCGGCGCCACCGGGACCAACCAGCTCGAGGGCCTGGACTCCACCGACATGCGCGGGCGCTACGGCGGCGGCGCGTCCCCCGACGACGCCTCCAGCTGCGGCACGCTGCGCTATGTCCGCATCGAGTTCGCGGGCTACACGCTCTCGACCAACAACGAGCTCAACGGGCTCACGGTGTGCGCCTGCGGGTCGGGCACGACGCTCGACTACGTCCAGGTGCACCGCGGCGCCGACGACGGCATCGAGCTCTTCGGCGGAACCGCCAACCTCCGCCACGCGGTGATCACCCAGTCCGACGACGACGGGCTCGACTGGGACCAGGGGTGGCGCGGCAAGGCGCAGTTCATCGTGGTGCAGGGCCCTGCGATGTCGGGTGAGTCCGACCCGTCGGGCATCGAGGCCGACAACGACCGCGACGTCGCGACGGCCATGCCCGTCTCCGAGCCAACGATCTACAACGCCACCATCCTCGGCCCCGGCAACACGGTCTCCATCGCCAACAACCGCGCGGTGGTCCTGCGCCGCGGAACCGCCGCCCGAATGGCCAACTTCCTCCTCGGCGGCTTTCCGGTGTCGGGTGTCGACGTGCGCGACTCCGCGACCTTCGCCCTCGCCACGGGCGCCTCCCCCCGACTCCAGTTCACCAGCTCGATCATCTGGTCCAATGGCTCGGATGGGATGCAGCACTTCCTCGACAACGCCGCGGACACCTTCGACGAGAGCGCGTGGTTCGGCGACGCCGCCCGGGGTAACCGCGCCGGGGTCGACCCGATGCTCCCCGCTCCCTACAGCGCCACCGCGCCGGACATCACTCCCCCCTCGGGAAGCCCCGCCTCGACCGGCGCCGCGACGCCCCCCAATGACGGCTTCTTCGACGCCTCGGCCACCTTCCTCGGCGCCGTCCCCCCGGGCGCCTCGTCCAACTGGATGACCGGCTGGACCGCCTTCCCCGCCAACTGATCAGCGCGCCCGCAGCCACGCCAGCAGCGCGGCGCGGTCGTCTTCGCTCCAGTCGGTTGCCCACAGGTGCCCCGGCACCGCCCCAACGCCATTGATTCCTCGATAGCCCGGTGACAGCCGCGCCGTGGAGAACAGCTCCTCCAGCGTCGCGACCGACCCGTCATGGAGGTACGGACCCGCCTCGCCGACCGCGATGAGCGCCGGTGGGCGATAGCGCCCGGTCCCCCGGCCGTGGCCTGTGGCAAGAGCCGGGTCGGTCCCCACCCTCGACGCCGTCACAAGAGGACCTCCCCCCGCGGCGTTTCCATGGCACTCGCTGCAATGTTCATTGAACAACCGCCCGCCCCTCGCGACCAGCGCCGGATCACCCGCCGGCCGGTCGGGGGCGCGCAGGCTGTAGAGGTACATGGCGAGCGCCCAGGCGAGCTCCCTCGGCGGCCTCACCCGCTCATGATTGGAGTGCAGCAATTGGGTCTCCTGGCGTATCGCCAGCGCCGCCGGACCGGTGTGCCGGATGGTCCCGGCCTGGGTGAGGTACTGCTGCTCTCGCAGTCCCCAGAAGTCGGGGATGGACACCGGGTCCTCGTCCCGGTCTTCGGTGACGTCGGCGCGCCCCGGGCCCCAGGTGCGCATCCTCCGCGCGAGCTCCGGGTCGAGCGGGGCGCCGGTGTCGGCGTGGTAGGCGAGGCGCATCCGCCCGTAGTCGAAGGAGCGCCGCGCCCTCCCGATCACCAGGGCGCCGCTCTTCACATCGGTGTGGCATAGCGCGCAGGTGAGGCCGACCTTCACCTCGCCGTCCACGTCACGGAAGCGCACCGCGCCGGGCCATGAGCCGTCGGGCGCCTGAATGATCCCTACGGATCGGGCGAGGGCCGGGCGGGAGAGGGCGTGCTCGAGGTACGACTCCTCCCTCATCGGATATCGGAAGAACACCTCCCGACCGAGCTGTACCCATCCCGACACGGTGGTGGGTCGGCGGCCATCCCACAAGGGAGCGACGCCGTCGAGCGGCGCCGCGGGGGCGTCGGTGACCGGGACCGAGACGGGGTTCCAGACGGGGAGCAGGTCCCAGCCGGTGGCGCCGAGGGCGTAGTGGTCGAGGCGCTGTCGGGAGTAGCTGTTGTCGTGTTGGGTGAGCGACGCCTCGAGGCTGCGGCGTCGGTGCGCCGGGTCATCGAGGTATCGCCGCCCCTCTTCCAACAACCATGCGTCGCTCCATGCGACGGCCGGGGTCGCGGCAGCGCGCTCCGGGGGAGCGGGCCGGGGAGCGGGCTCGCGGCAGCCCAGCAGCAGCGCGGCGGCCGCGACCGTGACGGACCGCGCGCTCATGCGATCAGGTGACGACTTCGGGGGCGCGCATGAGCTCACCCGAGCGCAGCACGAGGGTCTGCCCGTTGACGGAGACGGTCACCTCCAGGCGGAAGGGCCGGCCGTAGGTGCTCCAGGTGTTCATGCCGGCGATGCGCACCCAGTTGGGGGCGGTGAGCTTGTAGCTGGCGCGCGTCTCTCCATACCCGCGGAGGGTGTTGTCCCAGCCGACGTACTGCGAGCCCTCCCAGCGCTGAGGCTCGCGGGGGGTGAGCACGTCGAGCTCGGCGTCGGTGGCCCCGTCGAGGAGCCGCACCCGGGTGATGGTCAGCGGGAGCGCCGGAGCGAAGGGCGGAGGCGTACCGATCGAGGCGACGGTGAAGTTGATCTGGAGGTTGGTCTGGCGGCAGTAGCTGCCACAGGCAGAGTCGGCGGCGCCGCCACCGTCCACGGCGGGGCGGCGGGCGCAGCTCTCGGCGATGCCAGCCGAGCCCCCATCGGGGGAGGGGCAGTCGTTGGCGAGGGAGGCCGACGCGATGGCCGCGGAGACCACCACCTGGGCGGCGGGGACGTCGGCGGTGACCACGTCGGCGGCGGCGTCGGGCTCGCTCAGCGGGGTCGCACCGGAGCAGGCCGTGAGGGCAAGGAGGCAGAAGGGAAGAACTCGGCGCATCGACATGGGACCTCGTGGCGATCGTGTGGGGTCTACGAGCAGGGGCCTTCAGCGAGAGGCGTGCCACGGGGCGATCCCATCGAATCAGCGGAAGCGCCCGACGAACTCGAGGGGCGAAGGAGTGAGACGGGTTGTGCCATGAGCGGGCGTTCGGGGGACAGCGCAACCATCGGGCGGAGCTTCGGCCGAAGGAGGTCCGCGCCGCGGCGGGACGGGCACGCTTGCTGCTCGGTGCGACGGCTCCCCCCTTCAACAAGGATGAACCGATGAGCCTGCTTATGACCCGATGGAGTTCCGTCTTCGCCCTCTCTTCGCTGCTGATCGCGTGCAGCGACCCGGCCTCCCCGCCCGCGGACAGCGGCACCGTGGACAGCGGCACCGTGGACGGCGGCACCGTGGACGGCGGCACCGTGGACGGCGGCACCGTGGACGGCGGACCGACCGACACCGGGCCGGCCATCGACCGGACCGGGGTGGATGTTCCGTCCATCGATGTCGTGATGGACGTGCAGGGAGATATCGCCAATGACCGGAGCGGAGACGCGGGCGAGTCGTGCGCCTCGGCGGTGGAGGGCGCGGCGTGTTCGATGGAGGGTCAGCGGTGCGGCGGGCCCTGCACCGACCCGTGCCGCTTCTGCACCATCTTCCACTGCACCAGCGGTCGATGGTCCCGCATGGAGATCTTCCCGAGGCCCTGCGAGGACGCAGGGGCCGCGGACGGGTCGGTGGAGACCTCCGGCGCTCGGATGCTCTGGCAGGCCCCCGGCGGCTTCACGGCCATGGGCCCCGCGGTGATGGTCGACGCCGACGGGACCGTGCGCGTCTGGGACACCACCCGCGGCGTGGACCTGGCGAGCCCGGCGGCTCCGACGCGCACGCTGCACGTCACCGAGGCCGCGGCGCGCGACCTCTTCTCCCGATGGACCATGGCCGATCGCTCTTCGCTACCCCACAGCGGCAGCGGCGGGGAGTGCACGGGTCGGGTGGCGTTCCGCTCCTGCGCGGACGCGAGCTGCCGCGTGGAGAGCTTCAACTTCAACAACGCCGCGCAGCTCGCCCCGGAGCTGGACCCGGTGCGGATGTGGTTTGAAGACAACCTCGCCAGCGAGACCCGCTCGGCGCACCCGGCGACCTACTGCCGGTTCTGATCGCCCGTCCGCCAGTGCTCGGCGGAGGCGCCAGTCCCTTCAGCGCGCCGCCCGCACCAGCCCCGCGACCAGCCCATAGTGGAGTCCGCACGCGAGCACCGTCATCGCGTGAAACACCTCGTGGTATCCGAAGACCCCCGGCACCGGGTTGGGGCGCCGCGCGGCGTAGACCACCGCGCCCAGCGAATAGATGATCCCGCCTCCGAGGAGCAGCGCGATCTGCCCCGAAGAGAGCGCCTCTCCCACCGCCCTGAAATAGGGCACCACGATCCATCCGACGAAGAGGTAGAGCGCCGCCGTGACGGGCTTCGGAGCATGCACCCAGAAGATCGATTGGAGCACCCCGAGCGCGGCGGCGACCCATATGAGGAGCAGCAGTCGGCCTCCCACGGCGTCGGGCAAACCGAGCCGGCAGATGGGGGTGTACGTGCCCGCGATGAGCACGAAGATCGACGCGTGGTCGAGCCGGCGCATGAAGGCCCTCTGGCGCGGCTGCCACATCGGCCGGTGGTACATCGCGCTGACGGTCAGCAGGGTGCAGACGCTCAGCGCATAGACGGCCGCCGCGAAGGCCGCCCGCGCGGTGGGCGCCATCGCCACCAGCACGAGCCCCGCCCCGAAGGCCGCGACGGCGCTCCAGTGGTGGATCACCCCGCGGAGCGTCGGCTTGACGAGCGGAGAGGAGGGCTCAGTCGAGGGTGACATCGACCTCACCGAGCACGGTGTTGTCGATCAGTCGGGTCTGGCCGATCTTCACGGCGATGGCCAGCACCGCGCGGGCGTCGCTGGAGAGCGGGGTCGCCGGGACGGTGAGCTCCGAGGCGTCGCGGAGCTCGATGTAGTCGACGCTGTCGACCGATCCGGCGAGCCCCTGGGACACGACGTCGAGCAGCGCGATCACGCTGCGCTCGCCGCGCGCGTAGCGGTCTCGCACGGCCCGGAGCGCCGTCGGGATGGCGGCGGCCCTCGCCCGATCGGCGGGGCTCAGGTAGCGGTTGCGAGAGCTCAGGGCCAGCCCGTCGGGCTCGCGCACCGTCGGGAGACCGACGACCTCCACCGGGAGGAAGAGGTCGCGCGCCAGCCGGGAGATCACCCGGTACTGCTGGTAGTCCTTGCGGCCGAAGACCCCGACGCAGGGGCCGGCGAGGGCGAGGAGCTTGGTCACCACGGTGGCCACGCCCTCGAAGTGCATCGGCCGGGTCACCCCGCACATGGGCGCGGCGAGCCCGGCCACGCGGACGCGCGTCTGATCCCCATCGGGGTACATCCCCCGGGGAGAAGGGGCGAACACCAGGTCGACCCCGGCGGCGGCGCAGCGGGCGACGTCGGCGTCGAGCTCGCGGGGGTAGCGGGAGAAGTCCTCGCTGGGGCCGAACTGAGTGGGATTGACGAAGACCGACACCGCGACGAGCCCATCGGGGCCGACGCGGCGACGGGCTTCCTCCATCAGCGCGAGGTGCCCCGCGTGCAGGGCGCCCATGGTCGGAACCAGCGCCACCCGGCGGCCCCCCGCGCGGGCCTTGTCGCAGGCTGCGCGGAAGGCCTCCGGGGCGTGGACGACCGCGGGGGTCGATTCAGTGGGTAGGTCCATAGGTGGCGGGGGCGTGGCGGGGGCTGAGGGCGTCGGCGACCGGGTTGCGGGGCTCCACGGGCAGGCCGAAGCTGTGCTCGGGGCCCGGGAAGGTGCTGCTGCGAACCTCGTCGACGTAGGTCCGGGTGGCCTCCACGCCAAGGCGGAAGAACTCCTGGAAGCGCTTCACGAAGCGGGGCTTCATGGTGTCGTTGAGCCCGAGCAGGTCGTAGCTCACCAGGATCTGCCCGTCGCATCCGACGCCCGCGCCGATGCCGATGGTGGGCACCTCGATGGCGTTGGTGATGCGCTCGGCCAGCGGCGCCGGGACGCCCTCCACCACCACCGCGTAGGCCCCCGCCTCGGCGACGGCGATGGCGTCCTCGAGGATGGCCTCGGCGCCGTCGTCGCTGCGGCCCTGCACCTTGAAGCCCCCCATGGCGTGTACGCGCTGGGGCATGAGCCCGACGTGGGCCATCACGGGGATGCCCATGCGCACCATGCGGCGGATGACGTCGGCGATCTCCTGACCGCCTTCGAGCTTCACCGACTCGGCGCCGCCCTCCTTCATCAGCCGACCCGCGCTGAGCAGCGCCGCGTCGGGGGAGGTCTGGTAGCTCATGAAGGGCATGTCGCCGATGATGTGCGCGCGCTGCGTCCCTCGGGCGACGGCGCGGCAGTGGTAGATGACCTCGTCGAGGGTCACCGGGAGGGTGCTGGTGCCACCCTGGATGACCATGCCGAGAGAGTCGCCCACAAGGATCGCGTCGACCCCCGCGCCATCGAACATCCGCGCGAAGGTCGCGTCGTAGGCGGTGACCATCGCGAGCTTTTCGCCGCGCCCTGCGGAGGACTTCCGCGCGCGCAGCTCCGGGACCGTGATCTTGGACGGCATCGGAGAACCAGTGTTTCTGCCGGTCACGGCCGTCGTCATGACGGTCCGCGCCAACAACCGGGATGTAGCACCCTTCGACGGGGATTGGAAAAGTACCCCCAAGGGTCCCCGACCCTTCGACGGCCTTCAGCCCAGCAGGCGCACCAGCGCGGCGTCGACGGAGCCCAGCCAGCGCTGCACGTCGTCGATGAGGGACGCCGTCGAGGCGGCTTCCCGGTCGTGGTCCTGCACGGCGATGCCGCAGACGACGCACACGAGGCCGCGCTCGGTGAAGAGCGCGTCGGCGAAGGCGATCTCCGAGCGGCAGCCCACGCACCGCGCCCAGTTCCCGACGCGGATCATCGCCCGCTGCACCCGGGCGCTCCGATAGACCGGCCCGGCGGCCTCCCGGAGGGTGGGCGCGTAGAGGGTCATCGCGTGCATCAGCGCGGCGTACTCCTCGCGGTCGACCCAGAGCCCGCGGCAGCGGTCGCACACGTCGAGGGTGATGCCCGCGAAGACGACCGCGGCGAGCGCGGGATGGTCGTCGCAGCGGGGGCACGCGATGCGCCGCGAGGGGGCGACGTCGGCCACTGGGGCCTCGTAGAGCGCGGAGGCCACCTCGTCGTCGGCGAAGCGGGCGTGGAGCGCCGGGAGGCTGTGGGCGTCGTACCAGACGCCGCAGGGACGGGGCTGCTCGCAGCGCTCCAGCCACGCGCTGCCTCCATCGGGCCGCGGGGTGTCATGGCGGAGCATCGCGTCGCGGCAGCGTGGACACCGGGAGGGCAGGGCGCTCATCCGACGGAGGGTATCGCAGGAGCGGCGACCTCAGCGCCGCCGCCGCGCCGCCTTCAGCGCCGAGAGCGTCGAGGCCCCATCGCCCGGAACCGCCGTCCGACGGGGCGCAGGAGGCTCCTGCTCCCGTCGCCTCGGCGCCGCCGCGGGCTCTTTCCGCCTCGCCCTCAGCACCTCCACCGCGCTCGTCGCCCTCGGCCCCGACCGCGTGGGCGCGACCCTCGTTCGCTTCCCCTGCGTGACCCCTCGCGCCTGCTTCCCGGCGCGCCCCGAGGAGCTCGCCCTCGCTCCAGGCTCCCACCGCCGCGGCAGCCCCAGCCGGCGGAGCAGCACCGAGGCCACGCCCAGCAGCAGGCCCAGGCGAAGCAGCCAGGGCGCGAGCGGGGTCCACCCGTAGCGGGGCGCCGCCCTCGCGGAGAAGACCTCCTCGCCCGAGCGGAGCACCCGCCCCCCGGTCATGGACGCGATGCGAGCGAGAAGCCCCGGGTCGTCCGTCGCTCGAAACTCCTCCGCCGCCGTGCGCAGCGCCCCGGTCGACGCCACAAGCGCGCCGCTCGCCTCGTCGCGCACCGCCACCGCGTAGGCGCCGCGGGCCGTGATCGGCAGGTCCGCGGCGTAGGTCCCGGCCCCCGCCGGGTCGAGCGGGAGCTCGCGGGTGCTCCCGTCGGGCAGCGCCACCCTGGCGGTGAGCCGCCGCAGCCCGTCGCCCCGGCCGTCGGCGTCCACGGCCGTGGCGCGCACCTGGAGCACCGCCCCCGTCGCGTCCGCCTCGGCGCGCACCCGCCCGTCGTCCTGGCCCGCCAGCGAGCGGGCGAGCGACGACCAGAGCCTCGCCCTCCCGGGCCAGCGCAGCCACCCGGCGCCCCAGCGGTCTTTACCATCCGAGGTAAACACCGCCGCGTGCCCGGCCCCGGCGGACCAGCTCGCCAGCAGGGGGTCGCCGTCGACGGCCCGCAGCAGCACCGCCGCACGGGGCTTCGGCAGCGTCACCACGTAGCCTCCCAGCGGGGGCGCCGAGGCGAGGTCGAGGCCCTCGGTCACCGCGTCGGGAAGCGAAGGGAGCGCCCGGAAGGGCTCCTCCCGGATGGCCGCGCGCGTGGCCAGGATGGTCTCCTGGGCGAAGACCGTCGGGAGGCGCAGGGCGTCCTCGACGAGGTAGAAGCGCCCGTGGCCCTCGCGGGAGAGGCGCTCGAGCTCAGGGGTGTCGGACCCTCGGCCCAGCGAGACCACGGAGGTGGTGATGCCGTCGCGGAAGGCCGTCGCCACGGTGAGGGCGCAGCCGGTCATCTCCTCGGCGTCGTCGCCGTCGGCGAAGAGCAGCAGGTGGCGCAGGTCGGTGCGCGCCGCCCTCAGCGCGCCGTAGGCGTCGGCGAGGGCCGTGGGGACGATGATCCCTCCGCCGCCCGCGCCCACCGCCCGGATGCGACGGAGGACGGGCTCGAGGTTGTCCACCGGGCCGAGGGGCATCGTCCAGGCGGTGCTGGTGTCGACGTGGGCGACGCCGAGCTGGTCGCCCTGGCCCAGCAGCAGCGCGCTCCTGGCGGCGGCCTCGTTGGCGAGGCGGATCTTGGTGTAGCCCCCCACCACCGCCGTCATCGAGCCGGAGTAGTCGATGGAGATGACCTCCGCGAGCGAGGCGCGTCGGCGCTCCTGACGCAGGTCGAAGGACACCGGGGAGACCTCCTCGACGGCGGTGCGGGCGTAGCCGCCGGGGCCGAGGGAGCGGTCGCCTCCCATCAGCCAGAGCCCGCCGCCCAGGTCTCGGACGTAGGTGCGTATCCACTCGAGCTGCTCGGTGGAGAGCGCCCTCGCAGGCACGTCCGAGAGCACCAGGAGGTCATAGGAGGAGAGCGCGGCGAGGTCCGCGGGGAAGCCGTATGTGCCGCCCTCGACGACGCGGAATCCGCCCTGGCGCAGCGCCTCGGAGAGCGGCGCGGAGGCCCCCGGGTCGCCCTCCAGCACCAGCACCGAGGCGGGCCCGCGCACCCTCACGAAGCTCCCTCCCAGGTTGTCCTCGGGCACCCGGTCGAGCGTCGGGTCCCGGGGGATCACCTCCACCTCGTAGCGGTGCATCCCCGGCCCCGGGGCCGTCTGAGGGAGCGAGAGCATCCCTTCGCCCGCCTCGACGGTCACCCGTCCGCGGTGGGCGACCGCGCCGTCGAGGGAGACCCGCACCTCGGCCTCGCAGCGCTCCGTGGCGAAGGTCACCACGCGCAGCTCGAAGGCCTCGCGCTCGTCGAGCCGGGAGGGTGCCCGCACCGAGCTCACCCGCAGCTCCCTCCTCGCCGTCGCGGTCATGGGCAGGACGTCGATGGGGACGCCCGCCGCCACGGCGCGAGCGGCAGCGGCGAGGGCGTCGCCGCGGTTGCTGGCCCCGTCGCCCAGGAGGGCGATGCGGGCGGGGGCGTCGTCGGGTCGTTCGGAGAGCGAACGATCGATCGCGGCCGCGAGGTCGGTGCCGTCGCGGTCGATGGGAACCTCCGTGGTCGACGGGGGGATGGCCCGCTCGTGGAGGGCCTGCCCGGTGGCGGCTCCGGCGCCGTAGACCACGCGGCCGAGGCGGTCTCCGTCGCGCATCCGGGCGGCGGCCTCGCGCTCGAAGCGGGCGACGCGGGCCTCGGCGTCGGGGATGCGCTCCATGGAGCGGGAGCGGTCGACGGCCACGATGACCGCGAGGCGGTCGATGCGGTGGCCCCAGCGGGGGCCGGCGAAGGCCGCGAGGGAGGCGGCGCCCGCGAGCAGGAGCAGCGCGTGGGAGAGGCGCTCGGCGCGGCTCACGAGGGCCTCGATGGCTTACGGGAGGTGGTAAGCGCGAGGCGGGCGGCGATCCAGGCGAGGGCGGCGAGGAGGGCGAAGATGCGGGTGAGCTCGACGGGCTCCGGGAGGGGGGCCGCGTCGCGCGCCGACGGGGGGCGGAGGTCTAGCGGGCGCTCGCGGAGGTCGGACTCGGACTCCGAGAGGAGGTTGATGGGGACGAGGGTCTCTCCTCGGGGGGAGAGCACCCTGTAGAAGCCCGCGAGGGAGGTGTCGCCGAGCACGGCGGCGCCGGGGAGGGCGGTGAAGGCGACGGGTCCGTCAGGGCCGAGGACGGCGGTGGGCGAGGCGCCGCGCGGGAGATCGACGCGTGCGGTGTCGCCGGTGCGGAAGCGGGGCGCGGTCGCGGCGGCGCGGTGGGCCCTGGCGAGCTCGACGACGTTGCGGAGGAAGACCACGAAGGAGGCCTTCAAGGGCCAGTCGGAGCGCAGCGGATCGATGCCGACCACGGTGACGGTGCGGTCGGCGAGGCCCGCGTCGGCCGCGAGCACCAGCGACCCCGCGCGGACCAGCGCCGTGGCGCGGGCGGAGAGCGCCAGGGGGCGGGCGCTCGAGAGGTGGACGCCGTCCATGGTGAGGAAGCGCCAGCGAGGGTCGGCGGTGGCGAAGGAGGTGATCGAGGGCTCGTCGACCTCGGCGAGCACGGTGAGCCCGGCGCAGGGCCCCGCCGGGGGGGCGAGCACCAGGGTCTCCCGGGGAGGGAGCACCATGGGGCAGGTCTCCTCCAGCACCAGGAGGGCGTCCTCGGGGAGCTCGTCGGGGATGGTGTTACCGGCCACGGTAAGCCGCGCCGAGGGGTCGGCGCCGAGGGCCCGGGCGATCCATGGATCGGGCTCCCTGGCGACCAGCACCACGGGGATGGAGGGAGGCGGCGGGATGCGAGCGAAGGCCACGTTGTCGGCGGAGAGCGAGTCGTCGGGGGAGAGGGTGATGCGCACCGCGCGGCCTGCGTCGTCGGGCGCCATGGCGAGGTCGACGGCCATCGGGACTCGGGCGCCGGGGAGTACGGCGGCGCGGGCCTCCCCCAGCAGGGCGTCGGTGGCGGCGTCCCGCAGGGAGAGCGTGGCCTCGACGGGGCGCTCGTCGAAGCTGGCGACGAGGCAGTGGACCCGGGCCACCGGGCGACCGCCGGGGCCGTGGGTGGCGCGCAGGTCGAGGCGCACCAGGGCCAGGTTGGCTGCGCCGTGGCCCACCCTCGTGAGCTCGATGGGGAGCGTGTCGTCCGAGGGGGCGCCTCCCCGGGCGAGAGATCCGTCGGTGACCACCAGCAACCGTCGAGGCCCGGGGAGGGGGCGTAGCCGGTCGGCGGCGAAGCGCACCGCGGAGGCGAGGTCCCCTTCGGAGGCGGTGGGGCGGAGCGCGTCGAGGGAGCGGGCGAGGGCGTGTCGGTCGGCGGTGAAGGGAGATCGTACGGAGGGCGAACGATCGGCCGAGACCAGCATCACCTCGGCGTCGGGAGGGAGCGAACGGAGGAGCGAGCGGGCGGCGTCGAGGGCGAGGCGCCAGCGGGTGGTGTCGCCGTCGAGGGCGGCCATGGAGGCGCTGGTGTCGACGACCAGGGCCACGCGGGCGGGCGAGGCTGCCGTGGAGAGACGGGCGGGGCGAGCCAGGGCGAGCGCCGTGGCGACGACCGCGACGAGCTCCAGGAGCAGCGAGAGCTCGCGGGGAGGCGGCTGCCAGGGGCGTCGGGCGCGGGACTCCTGGGCGACGTCCCGCCAGAGCTTGAGCGAGCTCACCCGCACCCGCTCCCGGCGGGAGCGGAGCAGGTAGACGGCGATCACCGGCGCCGCGGCGATCAGCGCGAGGAGGCCGGCGGGGTGAAGGAGGGTGACGCCGCCCATGGGAGGGCCTCAGCCTCCCCGGTCGGGGCGCAGCAGGGCGCGCACCGCGTCGATGGCGGGCTCGTCGCTCACGCTGCGGACGACCCTCGCGCCCCGGGAGCGGGCGGCCTCGTCGATGGAGATACACCACCCGGTAAAGCGGTCTCGGTAGCGGTCGAGCAGGGCGGCGTCGGCGGTGAGGGGGAGGAGCTCGGAGGTCTCGGCGTCCTCCAGGTCGAGGTCGCCGGAGAGGGTGGGCTCGACGTCGGCGCGGGAGAGCACGTGGGCCACGCGGAGGTCGTGGCGGCGAGGGTCGAGGGCGCGGGCGAAGGGGGCGGCGTCGTCGGCGTCGAGGAGGTCGCTGAGCAGCAGCACCACCGAGGGGGGACCCGGGGAGAGCGCGAGGTCGAGGGCACGGCGGAGGTCGGTGCCGCCCGAGGGATGCAGCGGGCCGAGGGAGCGCAGCAGCGAGGGGATGGCGGCGCGTCCCCGCTCGGGGCGCCGACGGCCGTCGGGCGCGTCGGCGAAGGGGATCACCTGGACCCGCTCTCCACCCAGCAGCCCGAGGTAGCCGACGCCCGCGGCGATGCGAGCGGCGTGGGCCAGCTTGCCGTCGGTCATCGAGGCGCTGGTGTCGATCAGCACCCTGAGCAGCACGTCCTCCTCGGCGCGGAGGTTGCGCGTCACGGGCTCGCCGGTGCGGGCGTAGGCCATCCAGTCGACGCGACGGAGGTCGTCGCCCGGGACATACGGTCGGTGGTCCTGGAACTCCTGCCCGGAGCCCCGGCGGCGGGTGCGGTGGTCGCCCGAAGCGCCGGCCGCGACGGCGGGCGAGAGGTGTCGGCGCAGCAGGTCGAGGGAGCGACGGTAGCCCGCGTCGAGGAGGTCGTACGTCATCGCATGGTCTCCTTCGTACGCCTCGAAATCAGGTACATCCTGGCGATCAGAGCGAGGCTCCCGAGGCTGGTGACGAGCGATCCGACGTTGGCCATCCCGAGGCGGGTGGACTCGCGCCATCCCGAGGGGGTGGGAGCGTGGGCGTCGCGGGCGATCAGCTCGAGGGCCGCGAGCGGAGAGAGGCCCGCGATGGCGTCGACGGAGGGGACGGCGCCGTACGATCCGGCGAGCTCACGGAGGATGAGCGGGGCGACGCAGAGCGCGGCCACGGAGAGCGCCGCGACGAGCCTGGGAGAGCGGCGCTGGGAGAGGGAGGAGACCAGGGCCGCGAAGACGAGCACCGCGGCCGCCACGGAGGCGCTGACCGTGGCGCTGTCGGAGAGCCAGCGCGCCGAGGGGATGCCGGTGGCGCCAGCGAGCGCGAGCAGCCCGGTGCCCACGAGGGCGGCCGCGAGGCAGAGCTCGTCGACGAGGAGAGGGAGGGCGAGGGCGGTCCAGCCGAGGAGGGCGGCGTGAAGCCAGGAGAGGCGATCGAGGGGGCGGCTCACCGAGTGGACCGCGACGGCCATCGGGACCGTGAAGAGCAGCGTGGAGAGCAGGGCGGCGGCCCAGGGAGGGCGGCTGGATTCGCGGTCGGGAGAGAGCCCCGGCGCGGCGGAGGAGAGCAGCCACGGGGCGGCGGAGAGCGCGGCCCACCAGGGGGCGAGGAGCCCCGCGCGGCGCATCGCGGAGGAGGCGCGGCCGTCGGCGAGGAGGTCGATGTACCAGAGGGTTCCTCGGGGGGAGGCGTGGAGGGGGGCGAGGGCGACGGCCGCGGCGTGCTGGCCGAGCGCCCGGTAGCCGAGGAGCGAGAGCAGCAGCACGGCGAGGGCGCTACGGAGGGGCGCCGCGCGGTCGTCGCCCGAGGACGCGACGGCGACGCCCACGGTGGCTCCGAGCGCCGCGCAGGCGAGCGAGGAGGAGAGCGCCGAGGCGAGCACCGCGACGGGGACGCCGCCGTAGAAGAGGCTGAGGCCGAGCATGGGGCTCGCGAGCGCGGTGAGCGCCGCCGCCTGCGCCGCGCTGCGGAGGGAGAGCGAGAGCGCGAGGGAGGGGCCGGTCGCTCCCGCGAGGTGAAGGTGGTCGAGGAGCCCGTCGCGCCGTACGCGAGAGAGCGCGGCCGTGGCGAAGAGCGCCCCGAGGCCGAGGGCGATGAGCTGGAGCGAAGCCCCGGTGCGGTGGAAGAGCCGGGCGCCGATGGCGTCGGGCGTCGACCCGGAGGGCATCCGGTGGGCCTCGAGGATGGCGAAGCCGGTGACGGCCAGCACCGCCGCGAGCAACGGGCGGAGCACCCGAGGAGGTCGATCGAGGGAGGCGAGCGCTCGGGCGAGGGGGGCGATCACGGGTCCTCCCGGGCGACGAGCCGGTGATCGGCGTCGAGCGTGAGCACCCGGGCGCATAGGGGGCCGAGCTCGTCGGGGAGCGAGGAGGCGACCAGCACCGCCTTGCCCAGCGAGGCGAGGGTGACGATGAAGTCCGAGAGGTCGTCGCGAGCGGCGGCGTCGAGGCCCGCCGAGGGGTCGTCGAGCAGCAGCAGCGAGGGGTCGTGGAGCAGCGCCCGGGAGAGCTCGAGGCGTCGCAGCTCGCCCAGGCTGAGCGAGCCACCGGGAGCGTCGGCGCGGTCGACGAGGTCGGTGAGCTCCAGGGCGCCGTCGACGTCCCCGTCGCCGCGGCGGTGGAGCGCGGCCATCGCGGTGAGGTAGGCGCGCACGGTCACGTCGTCGGGGCAGCGGTGCGAGGGGGAGACGTAGCCGATGGCGGCGCTCGCCCTCGCGGCGGCGGGGTCGAGCTCGTCGAGGGTGACGCTCCCCTCGGTGGGCCGCAGCAGGGTGCTCGCCACCCGGAGCAGCACGGACTTGCCCGAGCCCGAAGGGCCCGAGAGGCCCACCACCTCGCCGGGGTGGACGGTGAGCGAGACCGAGCGCAGGCACCACGGGGCGCCCGGCGAGAAGCGGTGCGAGACCCGGTCGAGCCGCAGCTTCATGGCGTCGGCTCCGGTGGATGGACGCGCAGCCAGGTGCTCTCGGAGGCAAGGCGTAGCCCGGCGCGGGTCGCTGCGGCGGGGCGGTCGATGCGGGCGACGAGGCAGGCTCCCTCGCGCAGGACCCACGGCTCTGCCCTCCCTGGGACCGCGGCGCTCGCGAGCACGGCGTCCCAGGGGTTGTCGTCGCGACGGTGACCGAACCATCTCCCCAGCGGCGCGGCCACGTCGCCGGGCGCGTCGGCCCCGATCGACGGAGGGCGCCGGGCCAGCGCGGCGGCCTCGGGGCTCCCCCACCCGGGCAGCGCGGGGAGCTCAGGCACCACGAACCACCCGACGACCGACCGGGGCAGCGCCCGGCCCTCGCGCACCGAGCGGGTGCGCCCCGGGGCGATCGCCTCGAAGGACCAGCCCGACGAGCTCCCCCGGTCGAGGAGCAGCACCTCGCGCAGCGCCCAGGGGAGGCCGTTTCGCACCGAGAGCTCTCCGGTCGGGGCGCGGTGCAGGGTGACCGCGCCGCGCAGTTCTTCCGGGCCGTCTTCCCGTACGAAGGTGGGCGTCCAGGGGAGCACCCCGAGGCCCACGAGGTGCGCCGCGTCCGGTGCGACGAGGCGGGTGATGGGCCCTCGGCCCGCGGTGGGATCGACCGCCACCACGCGCTCGGGGCCGCCGAGGTGGATGGCGAGGCTCCGTCGGTGGCCGCTGTAGACCATGTGGAAGCGCCGCGCCGACGCGACGGAGAAGCCCCACGGGGCGTCGAGCACGGAGAGCGTGCGGGCCTGCACCAGGGCCGCGCGGTGGGCACCGCCCTCCCGGGCGAGCAGCGCCCAGGCGGCGAGGGTGAGCGCGGCGCAGACCGGGGCGAAGAGCGAGCGGGCGCCGAGGCGGCGGGTCATCCACGCCGCGAGGAGCAGGGCCGAGGCGAAGGCGGCGACGATGGCGCCGGCGCGGAGGAGGTCGAGGCCCGGGCGCGCCGAGGGCGAGAGGAAGGATCTTACCGGGCCAGGTATGGGCAGGGTCTCCGGCTCCGGGGCGAAGAGGCGCGGAGCGCGGCGGTGGTCGGCGTGCGCCGCGAGCTGGAGCACCGTGCGGGCGGACCATGGGTCCTCCAGCGAGGCCGTCTGCGAAGGGTCCCAGGAGAGCAGGTGCACCACGCCGTCGCCGTAGCGGGCCGTGGCGCCCAGGGTGCCGGCGGGGACGCCGCGGTCGACGGCGGCGAGCCATCGGGGGTCGAGGTGGCCTCCGCCCCAGGTGCGAGCGCCCGCCAGCGTGGCGGCCTGCGGAGCGACCCGCGGCACCCTCCATGGGTCGATCACCTCGGGCTCCCTGGACCACGAGGGCATCGGGAAGGCGGAGACCCCATCGCCCACCAGCGCGCCAAGCACCGGGTGTCGCAGATCGTTGGGCGACCGTACGATCACCGCGAGCGATCCCCCTTCGGCGACGTAGCCCGCGAGGCTCTGCCGCTCGCTCGGAGCGAGGCCGTTGAGCGAGGCGCTGTCGAGGAGCACCAGGGCCACCGCCCGGTATCCCGCCACCAGCCTCGGCAGCCTCGGCGACCCCGTCGCCGCCGGTCGCTCGACCGCGCAGGTCACCCCCGCGTAGGGCAGGGCCGCGGGCTCAGGGGCTCCGCTGAGCGCACGGAAGAGACCGCCGCGGCCGTAGTCCCCTTCGTCGCCCACGTCGCCAGAGAGCAGTCCCCCCGCCCCGGCGCGCTGGGCGTTGGCGAAGCGGTGCCCCGGCGTCGCGTCGAGGATCATCGACCCTTCGCCCCCGGGCAGCGCCAGCGTGGTCGTGGCGAGCGTGCGCCTGTCCTCGCCCAGCACCCGGAAGGTCATCGCCCCGCCCGCGAGCGGCCTCGGCGTGTCCACCGAGAGCATCGCCTCCGCGCGGGCTCCCACGCGCACCGTCCAGGCGTGGCGGGTGCGAGGGCGGTCGGGCCGCGGGGCCGTCGCGTCGACCACGAGCACGGCGCGCAGCGGGCGCGAGCCGGTGTTCTCCACGCGCACCCGCAGCTCTCCGCTTCCCGCCGACGGGAGGCAGGTCTCGCCGAAGAGCGGGCGCACCTCCAGGGTGACCCCGGCGGACGCGGCGCGGGAGAGCGCGAGCACGCACCCCAGCGAGGCCGCGGCCGCCCTGCGGCTCAACGGTCCCGCTCCCGTAGCGCGCGCTCCACGGCGTCGGGCCTCGCGGGCACCGCGTCGAGCAGGGCCTGCACCACGGCGTCCGGGGTGACCCCGTCGGACTCGCCCTCGTAGGAGCGCAATACCCGGTGACGTAAAGCCGCCGGCGCCACCGCGGCCACGTCGGCGAAGCCCACCTGGGCGCGGCCGTCCATCAAGGCCATGGCGCGCCCGCCGAGCACCAGCGCCTGCGCCCCGCGGACGCCCGCGCCGTAGCGCACCGCGCGCTTCACCAGCGCCGGGGCCTCGGGGGAGGCGGGGTTGCTCGCTCTCACGAGGCGGGCGGCGTAGCGGGCGACCGCGTCGGAGACGGCGATCTCGCGGCAGAGGGACTGGAGCCCGTGGAGGGTGTCGGCGTCGAGCACCTGCGGGACGGTCTGGGGGAGCGATCCCGTGGTGCGGGTGAGCACGGCGACGAGGTCGTCCTCCGAGGGCTCGTGCACCAGCACCTTCAGCAGGAAGCGGTCGAGCTGCGCCTCTGGAAGGGGGTAGGTGCCCTCCATCTCGATGGGGTTCTCCGTGGCCAGCACGAAGAAGGGCGGACCCAGCCGGTGGCGCTCCCCCGCCAGGGTCACGGCGTGCTCCTGCATCGCCTCGAGGAGGGCGCTCTGGGTGCGCGGCGAGGCGCGGTTGATCTCGTCGGCCAGCAGCACCTGACAGAAGATCGGGCCGCGGTGCAGGGCGAAACCGCGCGCCCCCTCGGCGGTGGAGGTGAGCACCTGGGCGCCGAGGATGTCCGCGGGGAGCAGGTCGGGCGTGAACTGGATGCGGCCGAAGCGCAGCGCCACGCCGTCGGCCAGCGCCCTCACCAGCGAGGTCTTGCCCACGCCGGGGGCTCCCTCCAGCAGCACGTGCCCGCCCGCGAGCAGCCCGATCAGCACGTGGTCGACGACCGCGCGCTGGCCGACGATCACCTCGCCGATCGCCCCTCGCAGCCGGTCGAGTGCCACCGCCGCGTCGCGGAGGCGCTCACCGATGGGTCCCTTCGTCTGGTCGGTCATCGAGCTCTCCGCCTGGGGCGAGTGGTCGTGAAGATTCATGGTTGGAAATAGGTCCTGACCTGCTCTCGGTACTCCGCGGGGATGTCCGATCGGTCGACACCTCGGAGCTCCTCCGCCGCGGCCCCCTGAAGCGCCCCGGTGCGCAGCGTCCGCGCGACGCCCCCTGCGCTCCCTGCCACCCGCTGCACGGCGCCGCCCGCCATGCCCGATCCTCGCACCGCTCCTCTCGCTCTGGCTCGCAGCCCGTGGGCCGTGTCCACCGCGGCCGTCGACCCGCCGTGCTCGCCCGCTCCCCCGCCGCGCCCGGCGCCGCCCCGGCCCTCGTCGCGCCCGCCCGGAGCGCGGAGCTGCGCCACCGCCCGGTCCATCCCCTCGCTCGCCCGGTCGAGGCTCCGCTGCATCGAGCGTGCTCCGCCGCTCCCCATCGGGATCGGCACCCCGCCCCCCAGGCTCCCCGACTGCGCCTCGCCCGACGCGTCTCCCTCGCCCTCCGACTGCGCGAACTCCCTCAGCCGCCGGGCGATCTCCTCCGCGCTCATCGGCTCCTGCGCCCCGTTCGGTGCCTCGCCGTCCATCTCGCCCGCCCTCGAGGCCTGCGCCGCGCGGCCCATCGCCTGCCGCATCCTCGCCGCGAGCCGATCGCGCTCCTCGGGCGTCAGCGACGCGAGGGCCCGCTCCATGGCCTCGGCGAGGTCCCGCGCGCTCTCGTCCGAGGGCAGGCGCTCCAGGTGCTCGGCCGCCCGTCGCACGTCCTCGCTCCGGCCGATCTGCTCGGCCAGCGCCCTCAGCAGCCGGTTGCGGTCGGCCCTCCGCCGCAGCAGCTGCTCCTCCGCCCTCAGCTCCTCCGCCACCTCCCCGGCCCCGGCGCCCGCGGCCGCGTCCGCCGCCTCCCGGAGCGCCTCCTGGGCCCTCCGTCGGTCGGCCTCCTCGCGGGCGTTGGCGAGGCGCTCCATCGCCCGGTCGAGCCCCTCGATGTCCCTCGCGGCCAGCGCCTGCGCGGCCCCTCCGAAGCCCATCCTGGCCAGCACCCCGGCGGCCCGCTGCACCCCCCGCTCCGCCGCGCCCTCCCAGGCCCTCGACCGCTCCGCCGTCACCGCCGCCCTCAGCCGCTCCGCCGCGGCCATCGCCTCGCGCTGCTCGGTCCCCGTCATCAGCTGCTCTCGGAGCCGCCGGGCCTCGGCCGAGAGCGACTGCAGCCGCTCGGCGCGCCGCTCGTCGTGGGTGCTGAGCCGCGAGAGCTGCTCCACCGCCGACCAGCCCTCGGGGGCGTCGATCTGCACCCGCTCCGCCCCCGGGTCGGCGGCCGTCGCCCCCGGCGCCGCGGGGATCGTTCGTGGCGAGAAGGACATCGCCACCGAGACCGCGCACAGCCCCGCCGCGGCGATGGGCCACCGCGCCCTCAGCCTGGGGAGCGAGCGCCCGTCGAGCGCCCGCAGCGCGAGGAGCGCCTCCCTCCGCAGGTGCTCGCCAGGCTCACCCGGCATACCCCCGGTCGCCTGGAGCGCCGTGGTGATCACCTCCGCGCTGCCTCCGCGGGCGTCGAGGTAGAGGGCGACCGCGGTGTCGTCCCAGCGCCTCCTATGAGCGAGCCCGGCGCCCGCCAGCGCGCCGAGCGGGACCGCCGCGACCGCGCCGAGCGCCGCCCCGGGGTGTCCGCTCGCCCACGCGGCCGTGGCGACGGCGGCCGAGAACAGCGCCCCGAAGCAGGCCCCGCGCGTGCTCCACGAGAGCAGGTGCGCCCGGTGCACGGCGCCCCGCCAGCGCGAGAACGCGGCGCGAAAGGCGTGGGCGCTGGGGGGGCGGGCCGTATGAAACATCGATGGGGCTCAGACGCGACGGAGCGACGAAGGTTCCTGTGCGACGGGAGAAGTGCACGGGGCGTGCGAGGTCAGCGGGGGGGCGTCGCGGCGCCCGGGAGCACGTTGACGATATGCACCTCCACGCGACGGTTGGTCGCGCGCCCCTCCGAGCGGGCGTTGTTTGCGATGGGTCGGTCGGGCCCGAAGCCGTGGGCCTCGACGCGCTCCGGGGCGATCCCGTGGCCGAGCAGGTACGCCCGCACGGCGCGGGCCCGGCGCGAGGAGAGCTCCAGGTTGGTGGCCCGGTCGCCGCGGTCGTCGGTGTGGCCGTGGATGTCCACCCGGGTGATCTCCGTGTGGGCCCGCAGCACCGCCACCAGCGCGTCGAGGGCATCGAAGCTGCGTCGACCGATGATCCGGTCGCTCGCGGGCACGAAGTTCACCGGGTTGCCCTGGAGCTCGATCATCCCAGAGCGGATCCCCACCGTAGGGGCCTCGACCTCCGGGCAGCCGTCCTCGTCGGTGATGTTGTTGAAGGACTCGGCCTGCGCGGGGCAGCGGTCGCGGGAGTCGGAGTACCCGTCGCCGTCGCGGTCTCCGTCGGGGCAGCCGGGGCGCGTCGGGTCGGCGATCGCTCCGGGGGCGACCTCGGGGCAGGCGTCGGCGTGGTCGGCGACGCCGTCGCGGTCGGCGTCGAGCGCGGGGCAGCCCGGGCGCATCGGGTCGGGGTCGGGGCCCTGCAGCACGTCGACGCAGATGTCCCGGTCGTCGGAGACGCCGTCCTGGTCGCGGTCGCGCACGGGGCAGCCGCGGCGGTATCCGTCGGGGCGCTCGCCCGGGGCGACCGTCGGGCAGAGGTCCTCGGAGTCAGGGACGCCGTCGCCGTCGGTGTCACGCGCCGCCACCGGAGGCGAGGGAGGCTGCGCCGGGAGCCTCGGTGCCTCGATCGCCTGGACCTCGGTCCCGACGGCGGTGCGGAGCGAGATCGAGAGCCCTCCGAGCAGGTACCGGGCGTCGTCGGGGAAGGGCTCGGGCTGACCGTCGCCTCGCGAGTCGGGCTGCACCGTCTGGCCGTAGCGCAGCACCGGGCCGACGGAGAGCGAAGGCGACACCACGAACTCGAAGCCCACGCCGACGTCGACCTGGAGGGCGCGCTCGTCGCCGGTCATCCCGATGCCGAGGTTGCCGTCGAGGAAGGCCTGGCCGACGGAGCCCAGCGAGGGCTCGAAGCGGACGCCCAGCATCGGAGCGAAGACCCAGCCGGCCTCCCCTCCGCCCCGGGAGGGGAAGACCCAGTTGGAGAGCGAGGCCTGCACCGCGAGGGCGTCGGTGAGCGACCACGCGAGGCGAAGCCCGCCGTGCAGCCCCACGCCGAAGCCCCTCGATTCGTCGTTGCGCTGGAAGGTCGAGAGCATCGAACCCGCCCCGAGCTCGAAGCGCGCGGCGAAGCGGTCGCGAACCTGGGCCCGCGCGGGCTGCGCCACCAGGGTGATCGCCACCACCCAGCGCGCGATGTTGGCCACGGGGGCGTGCCTCGGCATGACGGACCTTCCTCCTCGTCGGGCGCTCACAAGGGGCTCCGGCGTCAGGCGGGGGATGATCCACCAAGCGCGCCGCCCGCACCAACATTCGCTACGCCGCAAGATCAGTTGCAGTAGGATTCCCGGCGCTTGGATCGGCGGGTCTTACGGCCTCGGGAGACGGAGAGAACCTCTGTGATGGTTTCGTCGTTCACGGCGCGGGGCATCGCCCTCGCGGGACTCCTGGCGGCGATGGGCAACGGGTGCGTGCGCTTCGGCGTCGCGGTGATCGGCGGCGACGGCGCCGCAGACTCCGCCCCCGCAGACGCCGCAAGCGCAGACTCCCCCGACGGCTCCGACGTCGGCTCGCTCGACGTCGGCTCGCTCGACGCCGGTGAGCCCGACGCCAGCGCGCCCGACGCGGGTGAGCCCGACGCCAGCGCCTTCGACAACGGCGCACCCGATGTCGATGTCGACGCCGGCGGCGCCGACGCGCCGGAGGCCGCTCTCCCGGACGTTGCTGACGCTGATGCTCCGCCGCTCGACGCGCCAGTGCGGTGCGTCCAGAACGACGATTGCTCCGACCCCGGTCGCCCGCTGTGCAACACGACGACGGGCCGCTGCGTCGGGTGCCTCTCCTCTCCGGACACCTGTCCCCTCCGTCGATACTGCGATCCCGCCACCGAGACCTGCCAGGACGGCTGCCTCGACGACCGCGACTGCGCCCCGGTCGGAGGCGGCGACGCGGGCTCGCGGCCGAGGCGCTGCGACCCGGTGAGGCACACCTGCGGCGAGTGCTTCGTCGACGCCGACTGCCCCCCCGGCGTGGCGTGCTCGGGCGGGGCGTGCGCCGCGGCCGCCGGGGCGACGGTGATCTCCGGGGCGACGGTGATCAACACGGCGCGCGCGGCGGTGAGCGGCGCGGCGGGCTCGACCACGCTGTGGCTTGGAGAGACCGTCGGGGCCTTCCCGGTGGGGGCGCGGGTGCTCGTCCACCAGACGCAGTCGAGGGCCGGGGACGCGGGGCGCTACGAGCTGCGCCGGGTGGTAGCCGCGGAGCCGGGGAGCCTCACCCTCGAGGCCGCGCTGAGCCGCGGGTACACGACCGACTCGTCGGCCGGGGCGAGGGCGCAGGCGGTGTTGGTCCAGGAATACACGGACCTGTATGTCTCCGTCTCGGGCTCGCTCTCGGCCCCGGAGTGGAACGGCCGCCACGGCGGCATCCTCGCGGTCGACGTCGCGGGTGACGCGGTGATCGAGGGGCGGATCACCATGGACGGGCGGGGCTTTCGGGGCTCGTCGCACGCCTGCGGGGCGGGGCTCTACCGTTGCCAGCCGGGCGTGGCGGGCGAGTCGCCGACGGGCGTCGGGTCCGCGGGCCGACCGGCCAACGGAGGCGGAGGCGGAGGAGGCGGCGCGGGCGCGGACTGCGGCGCGGGCGGCGGCGGGGCCTACGGAGGCGTCGGCGCGAGCGGGGCGGAGGGCGACTGCGGGGCGGAGACCGACGGCGGGGTGTGCGCCGCGGGCTGCCCCAACCCCGGGGGCGTCGGAGGCGGGGCCTACGGCGGCGCCGACCTCTCCGAGGAGATGCAGCTGGGCAGCGCCGGGGGCGAAGGGGGCGGCGACGAGGACGGCGAGACGCCCGGCGGCGGAGGCAACGGCGGAGGCATCGTGTGGCTCCGGGCGGGGCGCGCGGCGGAGGTCCACGGGGCGATCACGGCGGCCGGGAGCGAGGGGCTCGACGGCAACCAGCGCGGCTGCGGCATGGGCGACGGCTGCGGCATGGGCGGCGGAGGAGGAGGGTCGGGCGGCGCCGTGCGCCTCTCGGCGGCGACCCGGGTGACGCTCGGCGCCGACCGGGTGCGCTCGCCGGGCGGCGGCGGCGGGGCGTGCAGCTGCGGGAGCGTCGACCGGCCCGAGCGCAGGGCCCCGGGAGGAAGCGGCGGCGTCGGTCGGGTGGGCGTCGCGTCGCCGAGGGTCGAGGGCACGACGGCCCCGGCTTACGATCCGAGGTAATGTCTCCGATGCCAGAAGTTGACGCTCTCCCCGGACATCGGGCGAGGATGACCCCGAGGCATTCTTGACGCTGCGATCGAGTCAGCCAGGTACGGTGATCCCCGGGGAGCTCAAGCGCGGCGAGTCGATCCTCGGTCGCTGCGTGATCGACCGACGGCTGCGGCACGACCGGCTTACCGCGGTCTACCTGGCGCGAGGCCGCGAGCCCGGCGAGGTGTTCACCGTGTGGGCGGCGCACAGCGCGGTGATCGCGCGCTCCGAGCGGGCGGCGCACGTGTTCGGGCTGGAGATGGAGCGCCTCACGATGCTCGAGCACCCGGGCATCCCCCGGGTCATCGCCTTCGACGCGGCTGAGGCGGGGCCGGTGGTGATCTCCGCCCGCCGCCCGGGGAGCTCGCTGCGGGAGATCATCGCCTCGGGCTCCGACCGCTCCGCGAGGCTCGGATCCAAGGTGCTCCAGGGGATCACCCGCATCCTAGAGGTGCTGCACTCTCAGAGCCCGCCGGTGCTGCACCGGGCCCTGGTCCCGGAGCGCGTGGTGCTCGACGAGGAGGGCGAGGTTCACCTGGAGGAGTGCGGCTACCTGCACGCCCTGGTGACCGCGGGCTTCGTCACCGACCGCACCGTGCTCGCGTGCAGCCAGCCTGGCTACCTCCTGCCCGAGGAGCTGGCCTTCCCTCCGACCCCGGCGCTCGATGTCTTCTCCCTGGCGACGCTGCTCTTCGAGCTCTTCACGGGCCACCTGCCCTTCGGCGAGGCCTCCGCCGCCGAGCTCTCTTCTGCCCTGCGACGTGAGCAGCTCCCGACGGTCTCGCTCCACCGCGACGACATGGCCATCGGCGTCGACGCGGTCTTCGAGCGCGCCTTCGGGGTGGCGCGGGGGGAGGGGTACTCCACCGTCCAGGCCTTCGCGCGCGACCTGCTGCGCGCCCTGGAGCCCGACGCCTCGGCGCGTCTCACGCTCCCGGGGCCCGAGTCGCTGCTCTCGGAGCTTGGCGGAGACGAGGGGGTCGACCTCTCGCTCTCGGAGGTCGCCGAGCCGACGCCTTCGTACGGCAACTACGGCGCCATGCTCGCGGAGCTCGACGCCCGCCGCTCCGGAGCCTCTCCCCTCCCGGAGGCCCGAGAGCTCGCGGTCGAGCCGGAGATCCCGCCGCCTCCCGCCGCGCCCGAGCTCGGTGCCGAGAGCGGCGGGGTGGCCACCGCGCGGCTCGTCTCCGCCAAGCGCACGCTCCCTGGGGGGAGCTTCTCGCTCGGTCCAAACGCAGTGGCGCCCCGCCAGTCGGCCGTCGCGCTCGCGGGCTCGGGCGAGGCGACCGGCCGCGAGTCAGAGCCCACGGAGCTGCCCTCCTCCGCGCTGCAGTCCTTCGACAACGACGCGATCGACCTCTCCTCTCGCGACCTCCAGCCCATCGCCAGCTCGATCCGCGAACAGGCGGGCCACCTGGACATCCTGCTGGCCGACCAGCCCACGCAGGTCTCTCCCCTCCCTGCCAGGGAGCGTCCGTCGCGGGTCACCTCGGCCTCGGGCCTGATCGTCGAGCCGCCCCGCGCCACCCCGGCGCCCCGCGCCACCCCGGCGCCCACGAGGAGCTCCGCTCCCTCCGGGCCGCTCTCGCCTTCGAGGCTCCCTTCGCCCGGCCGCCTCCCGTCGGACCTCGGTCCTGCGTCGTCGCTCCCGCCTCCGGTCACCCCCGACGCGGCGCAGGTCTTCGCCCAGGCCGCTCGGCTCCTGGCCGTCTCGACGGTGATCGCGGCCGTGTGCGTCACCACGGGCCTGCTCTACATCGCCCGCGCCTCCGACGAGCTGCGGGCCACCCTGCGCGCCCGCAACGCCGCGACCCCAGCGCTGGAGATCCCCACGGTGGCGCCGGTGCTCGACGCTGGAGCGCCGCTCGCCCCCGAGCTCCCTCCCCCCCTCGACGCAGGCCTTCACGTCACGCTGACGACGGACCTCGGCGCCCCCACCCCTCCCGCTCAGGTCGTGCGCTCGGTGATGGACGCGTCGGTCCCTCCGGCGCGCCCGTCGGTCCCCGGGGCAGCGGTGCTGTCGCGGTTGATGACGACGCTTCGGGGTCCGGTGGCCGACTGCGTGGAGGGCGTCGAGGCGCGCTCGGTGACGATCGCACCGCGCTTCGACGGAGCCACCGGGGCGGTGGTGCACCTGCGCCTCCGGGGCATCTTCTCCGAGGCCCCGATGGGCCCCTGCCTCGACGAGGCGGTGCGTCGGGTGCGCATCGCGCCCTTCGCGGCGCCGAGCTGGGAGCCCTCGCTCACCTTCCCCATCGCGCCCCCGCGATGGACCCCCACCACCCCCTGACAGGGTCGCCGAGCCCTGCTTCAGGGCGTCTGGAGGGACACCGCGGCGATGCGGCGGCCACCGTCCCCGAACCAGAGCACGCCCTCTCGGGATTCGTCGGCGAGGTGGCAGAGGCTCTGCGGCCAGTCGCAGCGCAGGTCGCCGCAGCGCTGCCCCGCGAAGATCCCGAGCACCGAGCGCGGGTCACCCAGCTCCCGGCGCGCCAGCCTCCGGGGCTCTCCCCGCAGCGGCTGCCCCGGCTCCCGGTAGGGGATCACCGCGAGCGTCCCGCCCGTGGCCGCGAGGAAGGCCCTGGGCTCCAGCGGCGCCACGCGCTCGAGCAGGGCGCAGGCCGTCTCCGGATCGGCGGGCGAAGGGCGGTAGCCTCGCAGCGCGCCGTCGATGGCGCGCATCTCGGTGAGGTTGAAGGCCACGCGGAGCATGTCGAGCCGGTGCGCGAGGGCGTGCTGGGCGACAGAGCGAGGGGCGGCCTGGCTGGCGATGCTCACCACCGTGGCGCCGTCGCGGTGCTGCCCGGTGGAGACGAGCTCGAAGCCGCCGTCGCGCTCGAAGTCCCGCAGGTGCAGCGTGCGGTCGCCGGTGACCTCGCCGAGGCTCCGGTCGACGTAGGCCCTGGGCGCTCGACCGGGCGCGATCACGTACGCGCGCACCTCGCGCCCGCCGCTGGCGACGCCCACCTCGAAGGCCACCACGCGCTCCTCTCCACGGGCGGCGCCCACCACCGGGCCGACCACCGCGCCGTCCATGGCGAACCGTTCGGCGAGCGTACGATCGTCGGCGTCGTCGATGCGCTCGGCGCCCCACGGGGTGACGCGTCCGCCCTCCTCGTGGGGGGCTCCCGCCTCGGCGAGCAGGGCCGCCACCACGACGCGCTGACCGTCCTTGAGGAGCATCACCTGCGTGGGAGGGATCGCGCCCCGGCCGAGCGCCTGCGCGGGCCGCCCGATGCAGCGATCGCCCGCGGAGCAGTCCATGGACTGCGAGAGCTCCCGGATGAGGGCCACCGCGCGAGCGAGGTGCGGGCTCGTCGGGTCACCCTGCGGCGACACGTAATTTGACTCCTGGAAGGCCCCCAGCTGCCAGGCCCGCAGCGTCGGCGCCCCTTCGGGGGTGAGGTGATCGAGCAGCGCGTTGGGGCCGCCCTCTGCGATGGCGCGCACGGTGCGCTCGGCCTCTTGAGGGGAGGGGTCGGCGGGGGGCATCTCGAAGGTGAGCCGACGGTCGAGGTCGTCGACGTCGCTCGCCCGCAGCAGCCCCGCCTCGAGCGGAGAGAGCTGCCCGACCTCTGGGGCGGCGCCGCCGGGCCGGGGCAGCGGGAAGATGGTGAGCACGTTGGTGTTGGCGGGCATGTCCTCGGTCGCGGCGGTGCGGCCGAGGAGGTAGACCCAACCCTGGGCGATGCGGCCGAAGGCGATGCGGGCCCCGACGGGCCAGCGGCGCACCCGATGGATCTCGTCGCCGCGAGGGTCGTGGAAGAGCACCCAGACGTCGGAGGCCTCGTCCGCGGTGCCGGTGGCCATCACCGCCGAGAAGCGGCCGCGGAAGACCTCGGTGCACATCGGGCCGAAGTGCACGGTGCGCCCGGCGCGGTAGCGGGCGAGGGTGCGGAAGGTCTCCTCCGGGCAGCGAGCCACGGAGTCGACCGCGGGGGGCGACGGGGCGTTGGCGCCACGGCGTCCGGCGCGGGGGGCGTTGCGGCGCGCGCTGGCGATGGTGCGGGCTGCCGGGCGGGCGGGGGCGGTCCCCTCGCAGGCCGCGGCGCCCACCGCGGCGGCCAGGGCGAGATGATGCAAGCGCATGGGAGGGAACGGACCGTAGAACAACGGCCCGGGTGGATACAACAACGCCACAACGCCGACGCCCCGCGCTGGAGGTGAATCCAGGCGGGGCGCCGAGCGAGACCTCAGGGATTGGAGGTCAGCGGAGGGCTTCGATCAGAAGTCCATCCCGCCGCCGTGGTCGTGGCCGGCGTGGCCGCCGCCGCCGTTGTCCTTCTTGTCCTTCGGACGCTCGGCGACGAGCGCCTCGGTCGTCAGCATGAGGCCCGCGACGGAGGAGGCGTTCTGGAGCGCGCAGCGGACGACCTTGGCCGGGTCGATGACGCCCATCTGCAGCATGTCGCCGTAGGTGTCGGTCGCGGCGTTGTAGCCGAACGACCCGGTGCCCTCGCGGACCTTGTTGACCACGATCGAGCCCTCGCGGCCGGCGTTGGCGCTGATCTGGCGGAGGGGCTCCTCGATGGCGCGGCGGATGATCTGCACCCCGAAGCGCTGCTCGTCGTTGAGCTGGAGCGCGTCGAGCGAGGCCGACAGGCGGATGAGCGCCACGCCGCCGCCCGGGACGACGCCCTCTTCCACGGCCGCGCGGGTCGCGTTGAGCGCGTCCTCGACGCGGGCCTTCTTCTCCTTCATCTCGACCTCGGTGGCGGCGCCGACCTTGATCACGGCCACGCCACCGGCGAGCTTCGCCAGGCGCTCCTGGAGCTTCTCGCGGTCGTAGTCCGAGGTGGTGTTCTCGATCTGGCCGCGGATCTCCTTCTCGCGGGCCTTGATCGCGTCTGCCGAGCCGGCGCCGTCGATGATGGTCGTGTTGTCCTTGTCGATCTTGACGCGGCGGGCGCGGCCGAGGTCGCTGAGGGTCACGTTCTCGAGCTTGGTGCCGAGCTCCTCGGCGACGACCGAGCCGCCGGTGAGGATCGCGATGTCCTTGAGCATCTCCTTGCGGCGGTCGCCGAAGCCCGGGGCCTTGACGGCGGCGCACTGCAGGGTGCCGCGGAGCTTGTTGACGACGAGCGTGGCCAGGGCCTCGCCCTCCACGTCCTCGGCGAGGATGAGCAGGGGCTTCTGCTGGCGGGCGATGCTCTCGAGCACCGGCAGGAGGTCCTTCATGTTGGAGATCTTCTTCTCCGAGATGAGGATGTACGGGTCTTCCAGCGACGCGACCATGCGCTCGGCGTCGGTCACGAAGTAGGGCGAGAGGTAGCCGCGGTCGAACTGCATGCCCTCGACGACGTCGAGCGTGGTGTCCGCGCTCTTCGCCTCTTCGACGGTGATGACACCCTCCTTGCCGACCTTCTCCATGGCGTCGGCGAGGAGCGTCCCGATGGTCTCATCGCCGTTGGCGGAGATGGTGCCGACCTGGGTGATCTCCTTCTTGTCGTTGGTGCTCTTGGCGAGGTCCTTGAGCGCCGCGACGATGGTCTCGACGGCCTTGTCGATGCCGCGCTTGATCTCCATCGGGTTGTGGCCCGCGGCGACGAGCTTCGAGCCCTCGCGGAAGATCGCCTGGGCGAGCACGGTGGCGGTGGTGGTGCCGTCGCCCGCGGTGTCCGAGGTCTTCGAGGCCACTTCGCGCACCATCTGGGCGCCCATGTTCTCGAAGCGGTTCTCGAGCTCGATCTCCTTGGCGACGGTGACGCCGTCCTTGGTCACCACGGGGGACCCGAAGGACTTCTCGATCACCACGTTGCGGCCCTTGGGGCCGAGGGTGACCTTGACGGCGTTGGCGAGCGCATCGACGCCGTTGAGCACGAGCTTGCGAGCGGTTTCGGTGTAGACGATTTCCTTGGCGGCCATCTTTGGATTCTCCTGTGAAGTCTTTTGAAGTCTTGAAGCGCGAAGAGACGGATCAGTCGCTGGTGATCACGCCGAGGACGTCTTCCTCGCGGATGATCAGGTGCTCGACGTCGTCGATCTTCACCTCGGTGCCCGAGTACTTGCCGAAGAGGATCTTGTCGCCGGCCTTGACCTCGACGGGGCGGAGCTTGCCGTCGTCGCCGACCTTGCCCGCGCCCACGGCGATGACCTGGCCCTCGATGGGCTTCTCCTTGGCGGAGTCGGGGATGATGATCCCGCCCTTGGTCTTCATCTCGGCCTCAAGGCGCTTGACCAGGATGCGGTCCTGCAGTGGACGAATCTTCATGATGCTGTCTCCTCGAATCGTGGGTTGTGGTGGAAGCGGGTTTGATCCAATCGGCTCGGCGCGAAATCGCCACCGGGTCGAAGTCCTTCCCCTGGACCGTCGTCGGGCAAGCTGGTGCCAGCCCCGCTCGGCGTCCAACCCTCCCTGAGGCGGAGAGTGGGCGGGCGCGATTTCTGGCACTCACCGGCCTCGACTGCCAGGAGCGGCGCGCAACATAGACCCCGATCGGGGGGTGTCAAGGGGTCCACCGCACGACATCGTCCGGTCAGGAACATGAACGATTCCGCTGAATCAGCACTCGGGCTCTCCGAGTGCCAACCCCTGGAGGGCGCGGCCCGTCGCGGCCCCAGGGAGCTCCCCTGTCGGGGCCTGACACGCGCCCGTCAAGGTCGTGCGGGGCGCGAAGCGGGCAGCCCATACTCGGGAGGTATCCGCCGTGCGATCGCCGCCCAGGTCGGGGCTGCCGCTCGCCCGACGGAGTGCTTTGAAGGAGGTACTGGATGGCGATCGAGGCGTGCGCTGACCTGCGGGGGTTCTTCCAGGGGATGGTGCTCGAGGCGATGCGTCGACAGCGCGTCGGCGCCGAGGCCGAGACCACGGAGTATGTGACCGACCTCCTGGTCGCCTGCGCCGGCACCGACGGGGCTGCGCTGCTCGACCGGCCGCTGGTGTGGATGCTCGACGATGCGATGGCCTGCGAGGACGGCGTGCGGATGCACGCGCTCTGCGCCACCGGGGACGCGGCGCTGGCCCGGTCGGGGCTCTTCGCGGCGCCCGACGACGTGGGATATTTTACCGAGGTGGGTAAGTTCGCCTACCGCGGCGCGGCGGCGGAGGCCCAGCGCACGGGCGGCGGGTCGCCGGTCGCGCTGGTAGAGCTCGGCGAGAAGTTTCCTGAGTTCGTGGAGGTGCTGGCGGAGGCGTCGGCGCTAGGGGACGTGACCAAGGCCCTGGTGCGACGGTACGCCGCCCAGGGGGTCGATCAGCCGAAGCGCTGCTTGAGCTCTTCGATGTACGTGTCGACGGCCTCGCGCGACGGCCGATCGTAGTGCACCCGGCCCGCGGCGATCTCGCGCAGCGCGAGCACGGCGGGCTTGTTCTTGTACTTGTGCGCCTCGAGCTGGACCTTCGCGCCCTTCATGATCTGGCGGGTGCGGTTGGAGGCGAGGATCACCAGCGCGAAGCGGTTGTCCTCGTTGTCCAGGCAGTCTTCAACGGTTACTCGTGCCATCGTTCGGTCTCCTCAGGCGCGGCCGACGTGCAAGGGTCGCACGCTCGACAGCCGCGCAGTCCTACAGCGCTCCGCGCCCGCGGGCAAGGGATCACTCCGTCGACGGCGGACGGCTGCTCTGCGACCCTGTGGCCTCCGGGGACGATCGCTCGAGGTCGAGGATCTTCGCGGTGCCGACGTAGGGCTTGGTCTCGAAGCGCGAGACCTGCCCCAGGCGACGGACGATGTCCGCCATACGGCCCGCCTCACGGAGGATCACCTCGGCGCTGCGGGTCATCGTGGGGTCTTCGCCCGCCCGCCGCTTGATGAGCTCGGCGTGGCCGTGGATGGCGGTGAGCGGCTGGTTGAGCTCGTGCGCCGCCGCCCCGGAGAGCTCGGCGATCATCGACTGCTGCTCGGTGCGCCCCAGCTCGGACTGCACCCGGGCGAGGCGCTCCTCGATGCGCAGGCGCTCTCGCTGATCGGAGAAGATCACCACCATCCCGGGCCCGGGGCCCTCGGCGTGGAGGGTTCCGGCGGAGAGCAGCACCGGGATGACCTCTCCGTCGCGCGCGATGACCTCGCTGCGGGCGCCCTCGATGCGCCCCTCGACGCTGCCGTGCACCCGCCGCGCGTACTCCTGGAAGTGCCCCTCCCGGAAGAAGCTGTCGATCACCGCGTCGGGGCCGAGGTCGGCGCGGCACCACCCGAGGATGCGCTCGGCGGCGGAGTTGAGCAGCAGCACGGCGCCGGTGTGTGACGCGGCCACGATCGCGTCGGGCGAGCTCTCGATGAGCGACGTGAGGAAGCTCTGCGTGCGCGCGAGCTCCGCGGCGGTGGAGCGCTCGGCGGTGACGTCGCGCACGGTGATGATCACGGCGTTCTCGTCGCGCAGGGCGGCGGAGGTGGAGAGCGAGAGGGTGTGCACCTCGCCGTCGCGGCGGCGCAGGCGAAGGTCGAACTTCGAGGGGTACTCCCGGCGGGCGAAGGCGTCGCGCAGCATCCGCAGTCGGGGCATGTCCTCGGGCAGCACCACGTCGCGCATCTTCAGGTCGCGGATCTCCTCGGCGCTGTACCCGGAGATCTCCGTGACCCGGGGGTTTGAGTAGAGGGGGCGGCCCTCCAGGTCGACCACGACCATCCCGTCGGCGGAGGCCAGGAAGAGGTCGGCGTAGGGTTCGAGCACCTGCAGCCGACGCTCGGCCTCGAGGCGGGCGTGGCTCACCGCGAGGCGCTCCTCCCGCAGCCGCTGTATCTCGCGCGCGTTGCGGAGGGCCGCGGCGGTGGCGTTGGCGATGGTCTCGCAGAGGGCCTGCTCGCGCTCGTCGAGGCGCCCGCGCGACTCGCTCGCGCGGAGGAAGAGCACCCCGAAGGCCCGCTGCTCGAGCGCGATGGGGAAGAGCGCCAGGTAGGGGAAGCGGGTGCCGCTCACCAGCTCGCGCACGGCGTCGAGCAGCGGGTGCGTCGGGGCGTCGTCGATGAGCAGCGGGCGGCGCGATGCGAGCACCTGCTGGATCTCTGGGTAGCGCCCGAGGTCGATGGGCCGGTCGAGCGCGTCGGGGTCGTCGTTGCAGGCGACGACATACCCGAGCTCGTAATCGTCGCGAGCGAGCACCACGGAGCAGCGGTCGACCGAGGCGACCGCGGCGAGTCGGCAGACCACCGTGCGAAGGATCTCCCGGGCGTCGGTGTTGACCGTGAGGGTCTGCGTGAGCTCGAGCAGCACGCGGGCGTCGCGAGCGCGGCGCTGGAGGTCGAGGTCGCGCTCACGTAGCTGACGCAGGCGTGCGACCCGCGCGCCGAGCTCGCCCGGGTCGAAGGGCACCCGGATCACGTCGTCGGCGCCTAGCGTGAACGCCCGCGTGACGGAGGCGGCGTCGGCGCTGAGGGCCAGCAGCGGGGCGCCGGTGCGGGGCCCCAGGGCCAGCGCGTCGGCGTCGATCACGTGGACGAGGTCGTCGGCGCCTGCCTGCTCCGCGTCGACCACGGGGCACCCGACGGACCCGAGCGAGGCGTGGACGGTCTCCCGAAGCTGCGCATCGGCGAGGGTGATCACGATCCGAGGCGTGACGACGGGCATTCCGGCCTCGACGCTAGCCCGCGGACATCGTGTCCAGCAAACTTGGCGCTCAGGTGCCCCGGGTGACCCACCAGGCGCCGAGCGCCGAGGCGACCACCAGACGCACCGGGACCCCGTGCTGCGCGGCGACGGTGCGGCAGGCTTCCAGCTCGGGGTGGGCCTGCGGGGCCATCCCGTCGCTTCGCGCCACCTTCACCGGCACCGGACCGTAGGCGGTCTCCACGGTCACCGTCTCCCTCGGCCGCTCGCTCCGCTCGGCGCCGCTCCAGCGCACCCCGAGCGAGCCGCTCTCGGCCAGCATCACGTTGGCCAGGCGTTCCCGGTCGGCGGAGCGCACCAGGGCGGTCACCATCACCCCCGGGCGACCCTTCTTCATCCCGATGGGGGAGGTCCAGGCGTCGAGCGCGCCCTCCCGCAGCAGGCGCTCGGTGAGCACGGCCACCAGCTCGGCGCTCAGGTCGTCGAGGTTGCAGCGCAGCTCATGGTGCGTCGCGGGGTCGCGCGCGCTCGTCGACTCCGCCGCCGGGGTCGGATCGCCCAGCACCACGCGAAGGAGGTTGGGGCGGTCGGGCCAGCGCTTCGTCCCGGCGCCGAAGCCGGTGACCACCGGCGACATCGAGGGCCACGGCTCGAAGGTCGTCGCGTTGGCCCGCACGAGGCTCGCCCCGGTCGGGGTGACCATCTCTCCCTGCACCGCCGCGCCCACCGTGGGAACGCCCGACAGGATCTCCAGCACCGCGGGCGCAGGCACCGGCAGCACCCCGTGCTCGGCGCGGACGAAGCCCCGGGACATAGGCAACGGGCCGGCGTTGACGCGCGCCCCGAGCCAGTCGAGCCCTGCGCACGCGGCCACCACGTCGACGATCGCGTCGACCGCGCCGACCTCGTGGAAGTGCACCTCCTCGGGGTCCATCCGGTGCACCCGGCCCTCGGCGCGGGCGAGCACGGCGAAGGTCGCGAGGGCCCGGTCTCGCACGCCCGGCGGCAGCGAGGAGGCCTCCAGCATTGCGCGGATGTCACGGTAGCGCCGGTGCGGCTGCGGGTCGGTGACGCTCACCAGGAAGCGCGTCGCCACCACGCCGTGGTCGGTGCGGTGCGCGAGCGCCAGCTCGTAGCCGTGCACCGGGAGCACGTCGAGCGCTCCCGTGATGGCCGCGGTGGGCACCCCGAGGTCGAGGAGCGCGGCGACCATCATGTCTCCGGCGACGCCCGCGAAGGCGTCGAGGTGCAGCACGCGGCCCACCCCCGCGCCGTGGTCGAGCGGGGCGGGCGCCTGCCATGCCCCGGGGTCGTCGCCGGTCTCGTCGCGGTCGGTGTGCTGCGGGCCCGGATCGTCGTGCGGCATCGGCGTGGTGACTCCCTGCGTGGCCGCTCTCGCGGGCCGCGAGCCTGCGGCGGGCAGCGACTTGCGAGAGCTCCGCGGGCTTGTCAATCGCAAACGCCGCAATCGCCTGGAGGCGCGAGGGTGATGCAAAAGTACTGGAGGAGCCGCGACGCAAATCTTTGGATGGCCTTCCCCAGATGTCGTCGCTATGCTTGGGCTCGTACCGCTTCAGTCGAGGGTTGGGCCTCCCACCGGAGGTTCCCCTGTCTTCGAGTTCGGGGTGGGGAGAGTGCGTTGAACCGTGGCGGTGATGGTGGGTGTGACGTGAAGGTGATCCCGCAGGAGGGCGCGGAGTTGCTCGACTCCGATCCGCAGGTCAAGGCCGCGGGTCGGGTGCGGGCCACCAACCCACTGCGCTTCGCCCCGCTTACCGGCATCCTCAGCACCGACGCGACGGGCAACCTGCTCGTGCGCCGGGTCCGCGTGAGGGTGACCAGCGGGCCCGACCGGGGGCGGGAGGCCTTGCTCGAGGCGGGCACGCTCCTCGTGGGCACCCACTCCGACAACGACCTCATCCTGCGCGATCCGCAGGTAGGCAAGTACCACCTGGAGATCGCCCTCGTGGCCGGCGGCATCCGGGTGCGCGACCTCGGCAGCGACGGCGGCACCTACGTCGGCTCGACCAAGGTGCAGCACAGCGTCTTCCCCATGGGCACCGAGGTGAGCCTCGGTCGCAGCACCCTGCAGCTCCTCTCCGGCGACATCCCCGTGCCCGTCACGCCGAGCGAGCGCAACAGCTTCGGCCCGGTGCTCGGGCAGTCGCTGGGCATGCGTACGCTCTTCGCCCTGCTCGAGCGGGTGGCGCCCTCCGACGCCCCGGTCATCCTCGAGGGCGAGTCGGGCACCGGGCGCAGCCTCATCGCGAGGGCCATCCACGCGAGTTCGCGCTTCGCCGCCTCTCCGATGGCCTCGATCGACTTCCGGCTCCCCTCGCACGAGCGCCCGACGCTCTCCAGCCTCGCCCAGCGCACCGACACCTTCACGCTGCTCGTCGACCGCATCGACAAGGCCACCCCCGCCGAGCAGACCGCCCTGCTCTCGCTCTACGAGCGCCGCGAGGAGGGGGTGCTCGACGCCCGCATCATCGCCACCTCCAACATCGACATCCGCCGCGAGGGGGCCGAGGGGAGGTTCCGCAAGGAGCTGGTGCCGCACGCCGCCGCGGTGCGCATCCTGGTGCCGCCGCTGAGGGCGCGCGCCGAAGACATCCCGCTGCTGGTGCGCCAGTTCGCCCGGGAGGTCTGCGGCGCCGAGCTCGATTTCGAGAACCACGACTTCGACCGGCTGCTCGCCCGCGAGTACCCCGGCAACGTGCGCGAGCTGCGGCAGCTCATCGGCAAGGCGCTGCAGGTCGACGCCCCGCCGCTGCAGCTACCCAAGTCGGGCCTCGCCCGCGCCCGCGCCGCGCTGGTGATGCCGCTCAACGCCAGGCCCAAGCCGCCGCCCCCGGCGGTCGCGCGCGATCGGCTGGTGGAGTTCTTCGAGCGCGACCACGTCGAGCAGACCCACAAGCGCCTCAACGGCAACGTCGCCGAGATCGGGCGGGCGCTCGGCCTCCCGAGGCGAGAGGTCATCAAGACCCTCAAACGCTACGGCCTGGCCTGTCCCGACCGGTAAGCCCTCCCTCCCCTCAACCAGCGGTGAAGTGATCCCAGCCCAGCGCGGCGAGGGGGGTCATCGCTCCGTCCCGCAGCACCAGCACCCCGGCGCCCGGGACCACCTCGCCGATGAGGGTCCAGCGGTCGTCGAAGGCCTCCGGGGGGCCGCTCGCGAGGAGCTCGTAGTCCTCGCCTCCGTGCAGCGCGAGCGCCGTGGGGTCGAGGCCCAGGGCGAGCGCCGCCTCGCGCTGGCCCGGGAGCACCGGCAGGCGGTCGGCGTCGATGAGCATCGCGCAGCCCGAGGCGTCGGCGATGTGGGAGCCGTCCTGCGCGAGGCCGTCGGACAGGTCGATCGCGCTGTGGGCTCGCGAGACCAGCGAGCGGCCCTCGTCGACCCGAGCCGCGGGGGCGCGCCAGCGGTTTACAAACTCCGTAAGCGCCTCCTCGTCGCCTCGGCCGGCCATCAGCGCCCTCAGCCCGAGCGCGGCTGCCCCAGGGTGGCCCGTCACCGCGATCACGTCGCCCACCCTCGCGCCGTCCCTGCGGAGCGATGGGCCCGTCGCGCGCCCCAGGGCGGTGGTGGTGAGCGACAGCACCGGGGCCGCGCTCAGGTTGCCGCCGACCACCCGCATCCCGAGGCGCCGCGTCACCCGCAGCACCCCGTGGGCCAGCTCGGTCACCAGCTCGTCGGGGCTCTCTCGGGGGAGCGTCCAGGCCAGGAGCAGCTCGCCCGGCTCGGCGCCCATCGCCGCGAGGTCGCTCACCGCGGCCTCGGCGGCGCGGGCAGCCAGGTCGCGGGGGGAGATCCAGCGGCGGTCGAAGTGGACGCCCTCCACGGAGGCGTCGACGGTGATCACCAGGGGGCGTGGGTCGTGGAGCACCGCGCAGTCGTCTCCGATGCCCAGGTCGGGGAGCGCGGGCGCGCCGAAGAGCTCTCTCAGGCGGGCGATGCGCTCGAACTCCCCGGTCATTCGCCGCCTGGCCGTAGCCGGTGCCACGGGATCAGCAGCGCCGCGAGGGACTCCGCCGCGAGCACCCAGGGCGACGAGAGCGCAGGACGGTGGAGCGCCTGCGAGGTCAGCAGCGTGGCGACCACCAGCGCCATCGCGACGCTCATCGGCAGCAGCCACGCCCTGGCCCGGCGGGTGATCTCGTGCTCCCCCCGATGGGGCGGAGAGAGCGCGAGGTAGGCCACCCGGAGCACGGCGTCGATGCCCGCCTTCGAGCGCGCTCCGCGGGCGGCGTCGTCGAGGCTCGCGCGGTAATGGCGGGCGGCGTCGGGCAGGCGCTGGAGCGAGGCCGCGAGGGCGACGAAGGCCCGGTGGCGGTCGTCGCTCTCCCAGTCGTTGAGGAGGGCGCTCCAAGCGGTCTCGATGGGGTCGTCGGCGTCGCTCACGGGGAGAGGGAGTGTGGCGGTGTCGGGGGTCACGGGCAACGGGCGGCGGTCCTGCCGAAAGGTTGACCGGGGCGCTCCGGGTATGCGGTGAGTCCCAGCCGGATGAGCGATCGACCCCACGAGACCGTGCTGCTGGACGCGGCCTGCGACGCGCTGATGCCTCGCGCGGGAGGCCTCTACCTCGACTGCACCCTCGGGCGGGGGGGGCACACCCGGGAGATCCTGGAGCGCTCCGGCCCGGACGGCAGGGTGATCGCCCTCGACCGCGACCCGGCCGCGCTCGCCGCGGTGCGGGAGTCCCTGGCGGGCTACGGCGACCGGCTGGAGCTGCACCAGGTGCCGTTCTCACGGGCCGCGGAGGCGCTCGCGGGACGCAAGGTCGACGGGGTGATCGCCGACCTCGGGGTGAGCTCGCCGCAGCTCGATGACCCGGAGCGGGGGATGAGCTTCCGGCACGAAGGTCCGCTGGACATGCGCATGGGCGACGACGTCGAGGAGACCGCCTACGAGCTGGTGCGGCGCCTCAAGGACGACGCGCTCGCGGACGTGATCTACGAGTACGGCGAGGAGCGGGCGTCGCGGCCCATCGCGCGGTCGATCAAGCGGGCCATCGACGAGGGGGCCATGGAGACCACGACGCACCTCGCGGACGCCGTACACCGCGTGCTGGGATGGCCGCGCTTCGGCAAGCCCGACACCGCGACGCGCACCTTCCAGGCTTTACGCATCGCGGTAAACGACGAGCTCGGGGAGCTGGAGCGCCTGCTGGCCGCGCTCCCCTCGCTGGTGAAGGAAGGGGGGCGCGTGGTGGTGATCTCGTTCCATTCGCTGGAGGACCGCATCGTGAAGCACACGCTGCGAGACGAGCCCGCGTGGCAGGTGGTGACCAAGAAGCCGGTGGAGCCCACCGAGGCCGAGGGCGACCGCAACCCGCGCTCTCGCAGCGCCAAGATGCGCGTGGCCGTGCGCCGTGCCGAGGAGGGCGAGCAGTGAGCACCATCCGCTTCGTGATCCTCTACGGGATGGTGACCCTCTCCGCGGGGTCGGCCTTCGTGGTGCACCTCGCGCTGCGCAACCAGAACGTCGCCCTCGGCTACGAGGCCGAGCGCGCCCGCGCCGAGTCCGCCCGGCTCCGCAGTCAGATCAACCAGTACCGCCTCGAGCTCGGCGCGCAGCGAGCCCCCGGGCTGCTCATGGCCGTCGGCCGCTCGGAGCGGGGGATGGTCGAGCCCGACCAGGTGACCACGCTGATCGTCGGCGGCTCGCTGCGCCCCGGGCGCGCCAGCGGGAGGCCGCGATGAAGAACCTCGAGCCGCGCCGCGCCCGCTGGATGCGCCTTCGCATCGGGATGCTCGTGACCCTGATGGCCCTCGGGGCGAGCCGCCTCGTCACCGCCGCCTGGGGCCTGCAGGTCGAGCGCCACGACTCGCTCGAGGCCGACTGCGCCCGGCAGTACTCGCCCGCGCTGCGCCTCGCGCCCCGACGGGGGACCATCTTCGACCGGCACCACCGCCCGCTGGCGGTGAGCGTCCCCTCGCAGGCGCTGGTGGTGAGCCCGCGGCAGCTCGCCCGGGAGCAGGGCCGCTCGCACCGACGGGTGGACGTGGGCTCGCTGGCGATCCGCCTCGCGCCGCTGGTGGGGATGAGCGCCGAGGACGTGCGCCGCCGCCTCCAGCAGACGCGGCCGGTGTCGAGGGAGCGCCCGGGCGCGCCGGAGCTGATGGGCTCCGTGGTGCTCAAGCACCACCTGAGCGACGCGGAGGTGGCCTCGGTGCGGGCGCTGCTCGCGCAGGTGAAGGCCGAGATGCGCATCGGCCGCGTGGAGGGCGTCTCCTTCGAGGAGGAGAGCCGCCGCTGGTACCCCGCGCGCGAGGACGCCGCGCACATCACCGGGCAGGTGGGAACCTTCGGCGACGCGCTCGACGGCCTCGAGCGCTCGCTCGACGATCACCTCAAGGGCCGCCACGTCGACGTGCAGGGCGTGCGAGACGCGCGAGGGACCCTGGTGTTCGCCGAGGGGCTCCGGCCCGGCGAGGGCATGGCGGGCGAGGACGTCACGCTCAGCATCGACTCGACCATCCAGATGATCGCGGCGCGCGAGCTGGCGCTCCAGTGCCAGGCGGTGGAGGCCCGCGGGGGCTCGGTGATCGTGACCGATCCGCGCACCGGCGAGGTTCTCGCGCTGGCCAACTACCCGACCTACAACCCCAACGAGTTCGTCGGGACGGACATGGAGCCTCGGCGCAACCGCGCCATCACCGAGCGCTTCGAGCCCGGCTCGACGATGAAGATCTTCACCGTCGGCGGCGCCCTCGACAACGGCGTGGTGGACGCCGGGCAGCAGATCAATTGTTACGGCGGGTCGTATTCCATCGGCCGGGTGACCATTCACGACACGCACCCGGACACCTGGCTCACGCCCATGCAGGTGCTGGCGCGGTCGAGCAACATCGGGGCGGCGCAGATCGGCGCGGCCCTCGGCGCCGACGGCCTGGAGCGCGTGCTGCGGCGCTACGGCTTCGGCGAGCGCACGGAGATCCCGCTGCCGGGCGAGGCCAGGGCGCGCTTCGGGCAGACCCGCTGGGTGGACGCCGAGGTGGCGACGGTGGCATTCGGTCAGGGCGTGAACGTGACGGCGATCCAGATGGCGCAGGCGCTGGGCTCTGTGGCCAACCAGGGCAGGCTGATGCCGCCGCTGCTGGTCACCCGCATCACCGACGCCACCGGCGCCCTCGTCGAGGACCACCCCCCCGGCGAGGGTCGCGCCGTGATGCGCCCGGAGACCGCGCGGCTGCTGGCCGAGATGCTCACCGCGGTCACCGAGGAGGGCGGCACCGGCACCGAGGCGGCCATCCCTGGCGTGCGCGTGGCGGGCAAGACCGGCACGGCGCAGAAGGCCAACCTCCACGCCCGAGGCTACGACCCCAACCGCTGGGTGAGCAGCTTCGTAGGCTTCGCCCCGGCGGAGCGCCCTCGGCTCGCGATCACCGTCATCATCGACGAGCCGCAGCTGCAGCACTCCGGCGCGGCCATCGCGGGGCCGGTGTTTCGCCGGGTGATGGAGCAGTCGCTGCGCTACCTTGGCGCGCTGCCCGCGGCCAACGTCGGGCGCGACGACCTGGCCCGGCTGCCCCCGAGGCCCGAGCGGGTGCTGGCCGCGCAGGCCAGGGCCGCGCAGGGGCCGACGACGCCCAACGCCGCTCCGACGGCGGGCGCGGCGCCCTCGCTGCTGGGCCTCTCGGTGCGCGAGGCGGTGCGGCGCGCCCAGCCCCTGGGCCTCGAGCTCGAGGTGCAGGGCAGCGGCCTCGTGGTGTCGCAGGATCCGCCCGCGGGCGCGGCCGTGGGCGCCGATCGTCGGGTGAGGGTGCAGCTCGAGCCCGCGGGCGGCTACACCCCGGTGCTGGTCGACACGCCGGCGTCGGTGGAGATCCCCAGGTGAGTGCAGGGGCCTTTCCGCGGGGGGCATCGCTCCGGACGCTGTCGCTGGAGGTCGATGGCTCGTGGGTCTCCGGGGACGACAGCGTGTTCGTCACCGACGTGCGCCACGACTCTCGCGCCGTCGAGCCGGGCGACCTCTTCGTGGCCCGCCGGGGCGCCCGCTCGGACGGCGCCGCCTTCGCCGCGCAGGCCGTGGCGCGCGGGGCCGTCGCGGTGCTCGCCGAGGCCCCGCTCGACGTGCCGGTGCCGACGCTGGTCGCCCCGGACGTCGACCGCGCCATGGCCTGGGCGGCGGGAGGCGTGTGGGCGCACCCCACCTGGAGCCTCGACGTCGTCGGCATCACCGGGACCAACGGCAAGACCACCACCGCGTGGCTGCTGGAGCACGCCCTCGAGGCTCTGGGCGCGCCCTGCGGATTACTCGGTACGGTATTGTCCCGCTTCCGGGGTCTGCAGTGGGACGCGGCGCACACCACGCCGGAGTCCGACGAGCTCACCCGCCGGCTCGCGGCGATGCGCGACCACGGGGCGACGCACGCGGTGATGGAGGCGAGCTCGCACGCGCTGGCGCTCGGCCGCGTGGAGGCGGTGCGCTTCCGCGTGGCGGTGTTCACCAACCTCACGCACGACCACCTGGATTTCCATCGCACCGTCGAGGCCTACGTGGCCGCCAAGCGCCGGCTCTTCGTCGACCTCGCGCCGGGGAGCGCGGTGCTCAACATCGATGACCCGGTGGGCCGCGGCCTCGCGGAGGACTTTCACGGAGCGTGGACCTACTCCGCGCGAGGCGCCGAGGCGACGCTTCGGGTGGTGGCGGGCGGAGCGACGCCGTCGGGAATCGACGCCACGGTGCTCACCCCGGAGGACCGGGTGTCGCTGCGCTCGCCGCTGCTGGGCGCGCACAACACCGAGAACCTCCTCGCGGCCCTCGGCACGCTCGGGGCGCTGGGCTTCCCGCTCTCCCGCGCGGCGGACGCGCTCGCCGACGCGGCGGGCGCACCGGGGCGGCTGGAGTCGGTGCGCCTCGGCGGGGCGGGGCCGGGCTTCGACGTGCTGGTGGACTACGCCCACACGCCCGATGCCCTGGAGCGGGTGCTCGCGACGCTGAGGCTCACCACGAGGGCGAGGCTGATCTGCGTGTTCGGGTGCGGCGGCGACCGCGACCGGGCGAAGCGCCCGCGCATGGCCGAGGCCGTGGCGCGAGGGGCCGACGTCGCGGTGCTCACCTCCGACAACCCCCGCACGGAGGACCCTCGCGCCATCATGGACGACGCCGTCCCCGGGCTCATCGCCGGGGGCATGCGCGCCCACGACGGCCCAGCGCCGCCGAGCGGGAGCTACCTCGCGGTGGTCGACCGACGGGCGGCGATCGCGGCGGCGGTGGCGCTCGCGGCCCCGGGCGACGTGGTGCTGATCGCGGGCAAGGGCCACGAGACGTATCAGGAGTCGCACGGGGTGCGGACGCCCTTCGACGACCGGCACGAGGCGCGGCAGGCGATGATGGCGCGGGCCCCCGCGCGACGGGAGTGAGCGATGGCGACGGTGGTTCCGACGAACGAGGCGGCGTTCACCCTGGCGGAGGTCGCGGCGGCGACCGGGGGAGAGCTGAGGGGTGATCCGGCCGCGCGGGTGGTGGGCGTCGGCAGCGACACCCGGACGCTCGTCGCGGGGACGCTCTTCGTGGCGCTGCGGGGAGAGCGCTTCGACGGGCACGCGCACCTCGAGGCCGCGAAGGCGAAGGGCGCCGTGGCGGCGCTGGTCGAGGCGGGGGCTCCCTCCGTGGAGGGCCTTCCCACGGTGGTGGTCGCGGACACCGTGCGAGCCCTCGGGGCGCTCGGGGCGGCGCACCTCGCGAGGGCCAAGGGGCATCGCCCGCTGCCGGTCATCGCCATCAGCGGCGCGGTGGGGAAGACCACCACCAAGGAGCTCACCGCCGCGGCGCTGCGGGCCGCCTACGGCGAGACGCTGGCGACGGTCGGCAACCTCAACAACCTCATCGGCGCCCCCTTCACGCTGCTCTCCCTCACCGACGCGCACCGGGCCGCGGTGATCGAGTGCGGCTCCAACGCCCCCGGGGAGATCGCCCGCATCGCGGCGCTGGTGCGCCCGGACGTGGCGCTGGTGACCAACGCCGACGCCGCGCACACGGAGCTGCTCGGGAGCATCGACGCGGTCGCCCGCGAGGAGGGCTCGCTCTTCGCCTTCGCCCGCGCCGCGGTGGTGGGCAACGCCGACGAGCCCCGCTCGGCGTCGCAGATGTCCCGCGCCCTGGCCGACCGGGCCCGATGGCTCTTCGGGACCACCCCCGAGGCCCACGTCGCGCTCTCCTCCCGCGCGCTCCGTCCCGACGGCGGCGCGTCGCTCACCTTCACCGTCTCCCCCAAGCTCTCCCCGGTGGGCGAGCTCTCCGTCGAGACCCCGCTCGTCGGCGCCTCGGCGGCCACCAACATCGCCGCGGCCCTCTGCGCGGTCGCGGCCCTCGGGGCCTCTCCCGAGCAGCTCATCGCAGCGGCGAAGGCGCTTGGCGCGGTGGGGGCGGTCCCCGGGCGGCTGCAGCCGCTCTCGCTGCGCGGGGCGCTGGTGCTCGACGACACCTACAACGCGAGCCCGAGGGCGGTGCGTGCGGCGCTGTCGGCGGCGAGGGAGCTCGCGGCGGCGCGGGGAGCCCGGCTGCTGGTGGCGCTCGGCGACATGCTCGAGCTGGGCGGGCTCTCCCGCGAGGCGCACGAGGAGGCCGCGCGCGAGGTGCTCGACGCGGGGGCCGAGGTGTTCATCGCGGCGGGGCCCGAGGCCGGGGCGGGGGCCGAGACGCTCGCGGACACGCCGGGGATGGAGCGGGTGACGGTCGAGGACTCCGCGGCGGCCGGGGTGGCGCTGGCCGCGAGGGTGCGCGAGGGTGACGTGGTGCTGGTGAAGGGATCTCGCGGGATGCGGATGGAGCGCTGCGTCGCGGCGCTTTCGGCCGTGGAGCAGGGATAGCCGGGCGATGCTTTACCTGTTCTTGTATTCACTGAAGGCGAAGTCGGATCACCTGTCGTGGCTCAACGTGCTCCGGTACATCCCGTTCCGGGTGATCCTCTCGATCCTCACGGCGATGCTGATGTCGTTCACGCTGGGGCCGTGGTTCATCAACCGCCTGCGCTCCCGCCAGATCGGCCAGGTGGTGCGCGACGACGGGCCGCAGTCGCACCTCTCCAAGCGGGGCACGCCCACCATGGGCGGCTCGCTCATCCTCTTCACCCTGGTGGTGCCGACGCTGCTCTGGGCTGATCCGCACAACAGCTACGTCTGGCTCACGCTGCTGGTCACGGTCTGCTACGGCGGCATCGGCTTCCTCGACGACTACCTCAAGATCAAGAAGCGCAACTCCGCGGGCCTTGCGGGTCGCTACAAGCTCATCGGGCAGTTCGCCGTGGCGGCGCTGGTGGTGGGCTATCTCTTCTACGGGCACGGGTCGTTTCTCCCGGCCGACTGGGTCGAGCACCGGCTCTCGCTGGCCATCCCCTTCGCCAGCTTCAGCAAGCACCACGTGGTGCTGCCGGTGGCCGCCTACCTGATCTTCGGGATGTTCGTGGTGGTCGGCACCTCCAACGCGGTCAACATCACCGACGGCCTCGACGGGCTCGCCATCGGCCCGGTGATCATCAGCGCGGGCACCTACCTGGTCTTCTCCTACGTGACCGGCGCGACCTTCGGCGGCTTCGTGCTCTCCCGCTACCTCGACCTGCCTCCCTTGCAGTCCACCGGCGAGCTCGCGGTGCTGTGCGGCGCCATGATCGGGAGCGGGGTGGGCTTCCTCTGGTACAACACCTACCCCGCGTCGGTGTTCATGGGGGACGTCGGCGCGCTGGCCCTCGGGGGCACCCTCGGGATGCTCGCGCTCGTCACCAAGAACGAGCTGCTCAGCGTGCTGCTGGGAGGCATCTTCGTGGTGGAGATCTTCAGCGTGATCATCCAGCGCGCGTGGTTCTGGGTGACCAAGCGGCGCTACGGCACCGGGCGGCGGATCTTCCTGATGGCGCCGATACACCACCACTTCGAGAAGGTCGGCTGGGCCGAGCCCAAGATCATCGTCCGCTTCTGGATCATCTCCATCATGCTGGCGCTGATCTCCCTCTCGAACCTCAAGCTGCGCTGAGCTTCTCGCGCCGCGGCGCTCAGTAGATGTCGTGGGCGGTGTTGTAGACGTTGAACTTGCCCGTCGGAGTGACGAGCCAGTCGCCGCGGATGCGGGTCACCTCGGCGAGCGTGCGGTCGTCGTAGACGACGAGCTCGCCGGTGCGGTCCCAGACCGAGACCCAGACCTGGGTGCCGGCGCGGTTGTACTCGAAGTGCACCGTCTGCCCGTGGTCGCTCGCGAACCAGCAGCGGTCGATCACCCCGCGGGCCTTGGAGTACACGCAGATGCGCCGCGCGGCGTTGGGCTCCGTGGAGACGGGCGAGTCGATCCACACCCACGGGGAGTTGGGGTGCGTCTTGATGAAGAGGCTGCCCGCGGAGGGGAGCGCGACGTTGCGCACGACGCGCCACGCGTTCTCGGGGGAGCCCTCCGGGTCGGCGCCGTAGACGGCCAGCCGGGCCTGGCCCATGTGCGCGACGGCGTTCACCCAGCCGTAGGTGGGGTCCTGCCAGTTGGCCGCGCGGCCGGGGTGCGGGCCGAGCCCGGTGGTGAAGCTGGTGACGAAGCGGCGGTCGCGCACGTCCACCACGGCGACCCGGTTGCTCGCGTTGGCGGAGATCATGAAGTAGCGCCCGGTGTGGTCCCAGCCGCCGTCGTGGAGGAAGCGCACCGCGGGGATGCGCGACACCACGGGAAACTCGGGCTGGCTGTAGTCGACCAGGGCCACGAAGCCTGACTCCTTCAGGCTGACGGCCCAGACGGGCTCGAAGCGCGAGGCCACGATGGAGGCCACGCGCACCTCGTCGAGGTGCTCGCCGGTGACGGCGTCGGAGAGGATGCTCTGCATCCCTCGGGGTTCGAGCGTGGCGCCGTCGAAGACCACGTACTGCGGAGGCCAGTAGCAGCCCTCGATGAGCAGCCGGTCTTCGTAGCCCGCGAAGCGGCTCGCCTCGACGCTGCGGGCGTCGGAGCAGCCCTGGACCACCGCGTCGATGGTGGGGGTCGGGGTCCAGAGGTCGATGAGCGTCACGCGGCCGTCGCGGCCGATGGCGTAGAAGTAACGGCCCGAGGTGGACGAGCGGAGGATGTGCACCGCGAAGCCCGTCGGGACGATGCTCACCAGCTCGAAGTTGTCGCCGTCGATGATGGCCACCTGGCCCGCGTCGCGGAGGATCACCCCGAAGAAGTTCTCCCAGTTGCGCGTGGTCATCGGCCGCGTGGGGCGCTCGGCCACCGGGACGTTGAGCTGCCAGCTCGCGCGGATCATCTCCATGGGTCTCGGCGGCGGCGTGGGAGGCGGGTGCTGGATGTAGCGCGCCATGAGGTCGGCCTCCTCGGCGGTCATGAGCCCGGTGCGCACCCAGCCGGGCATGCCGCCGGGGGTCCCGTTGGCGATGGTGGTGCGGAGGCGGGTGGTGCCGACGCGCAGCGTGCGGGAGGGCTGGAGGTTGGGGCCCGTGGCGCCTGCGCGCAGGGCGCCGTGGCAGCCCGCGCAGCGGTCGAAGTACACCCGCTGGGCGCGGACGAGCTCCTCGGGCGTCATCGCCGGGGGCGTCGCGTCGACGGGTGCCCCATCGGTGGTCGCGTCGGCGCGGTCGCTCGGCATCGGGGCGTCGAGGAGGGTGCCCAGGTCGTCCGGGGCCGAGGCGTCGAAGACGTCAGACGGAGGGGTGTCGACGATCACCGCGACGTCCTGGGGCACGTCCGGAGGGGGAGCGCCGGAGGTGGTCTCGCAGGCCGCTGCGACGAGCGAGAGCGCGAGGCCGAGAGAAGACGCGCGGGACTTGTAGGTCTCCATGGGGAGTAGACGGTGTGGGCTGGAGACTCCAGGGCGCTTGACCATGGTCAAATGGAGACAGGCCGGTCGAGGGGATCGTTCGGTGGGCCCTGGGGTTCCGTCCCGCTGAGCTCATTCGCGAAGGATCTGATGCCCACCTCGACCCGTGCTCGATGTCTCTCCCTGGTCCTACCGAGCCTCGTCTCGTGGACGATGGCGTGCGGTACGTCCGCGCCGGGACCCTCCGCCCACGATCATCCCGACTCCGCGGTCGCCCCGGCGGATGTGGAGGTCGCCCCGACGGATGTGCCGGTCGCCCCGACGGACGTGCCGGTCGCCCCGACGGACGCCCCGCCTCGGACGCTGCAAGCCCTCAACGACTGCGCGCCCGATGGCTCGGATGTGGTGGACATGACCGGCATGGCGAACCCGGTGGTCGTGTCCGGCTCGGCGCCTGAGGGGCACGGGTTCGTCTTCACGCCGAAGTGCGTGCGGCTTCGCGTGGGGCAGGCGCTGACCTTCCGCATCGACCAGGTCACGGCCGGGACCTGGCAGGTGCACCCGCTCAGGGCGGGATGGATCGAGGACGGCTCCGAGGTTGCCGACCCCAGCAGCCCGATTCCCTTCCGCGACGAAGGGGAGGCCGACGTCCAGGTGGCTTTCACCACGGGCGGGACCTATCCCTTCTATTGCACCCGTCACTACCTGACGGGTCACGTCGGAGCGGTGCACGTGGTGGATCGATGAGAGCCATGTCCGAACAGCGGTCGAGCACGGTCAGGAGGATGTTGTGGTCATGAGCCAATCGCGGAAGAACTCCGCGCTTCCAGTGATGCCTTCGGATGCCACGCTCGACGGATCGAAGCAGTGCCCCATCGGTCGAGCGGCCGGGTGCGGCGCCGGTCGGCGCTGTCCGATGAGCCCTCGCACCTACGAGGCGGGCGCGATGCTGTGCGGGGAGAGTTCCGCCGCCGAGCGGCTCTGGTACGTGCAGCACGGCTCGGTGGCGCTCTTCCGGGAGACCGGCGACCAGCGAGGGGCGGGCGTCCCTTGGGCCGTGCGCAGGCCCGGCCAGCTCGTGGGCGACGAGTGCCTCGTGCAGGAGGGGTACAGCGACACCGCCGTGGCGCTCACCCAGGTGACCCTCTGCGTGGCCAGCCGCGACTCGTTCAACCAGTGGATCGACAACGTCGGCGTCGTGGCCTCCCGCGCCGTGATGGGCCTGGTGATCAGCGCCCGCTGCGCCGACGGCCCGCGCCCCACCTCGGCCGAGGGCAGCGCCGTGCGCCGGGTCGCTCGCTGGCTGGCCGACGAGGCCCGCGACGGGCGGGCCCCGGAGATGCCTCGGGGCGTGGTGGCGGGCCTTCTCGGGATGCTGCCGGAGACCTTCTCCCGCGCGCTGAGCCGGCTCAGCGTGATGGGCGCGATCAAGTCCACGCGGAGGGAGATCAGGGTGGTGGACGCCGACGTGCTGATGGCTGTCGCGGCGGAGTAGGGCGAGCGCTACGGCGCGACGAGCGCGATCTCCGTCCAGAGCTCGTGGGAGTGGCCCGGCGGCAGCACGATGAGCCCGTCGCCGGTGTTGAGCGCGTCGCCCGCGGCGGTCCATGGTTCGAGGCACACGAAGTCTCTGGAGCGCAGGGTCCAGAGCACCCAGCGACGGAACTCCGGCGAGGCCGACACCACCACACGGTAGCCGTCCGCGAGGGCGAGCGTGGCGTGCTCGTCGAGGTGCAGGTCGACCTCCGCGAGGGTGAGGTCGATCGGTCGCGCGAGGGGACCTCTGGTCTTCGTGGTGTTGTCGAAGGCTTCCTTCGCGGTGGTGGCGATGGAGGCCCGCGCCTTCTCCGCGTCGGGCACGAAGAAGTAGGGGTGGAAGCCCATGGCGAAGGGCATCGCCGACGCGCTCCGGTTCTCGACGTGCTGCGAGATGTGGAGGCGCGTTCCTTCGAGCCAGTAGCGGAAGCGGAGCGCGAAGTCCCAGGGGAACTGCGCGCGGGTGACCTCGTCGGATTCGAGGGTGAGGGTGACCGAGGACTCGTCCTGGTGGCCCACCGTCCACGGTCGCTGCCGGGCGAAGCCGTGCTGCTTCATGCTGCCGGTGGCGTCTCCATGGCGGAAGCGCTCGCCCGCAAGCGCCCCGGGGGAGGGGAAGAGCACAGGGACCCCGCCGCGGATGTTCTTCGAGGGGTCGAGGAGGGTCGACTCGTCGAGGTAGAGCACCGGGCGGTCGCCCACGAAGAAGCGGGTGACGATGCCTCCGCGGGAGGGCGCGAGGGCGACGGTGGCGTCAGCGGTCTCGTCGCGCAGCACGACGGTCTCTAGCGGGGTCAGCGGGTCGAACATGAGCGGGAATCTACGCCGTACCCCCGGCTTTCCAAGCCTCGGTCGCGCGGACGGGGGGCGATCGGGTTGCGTTGTTTTCGTGGTCGCCGGTCGAGTTGCGCTAAGGTCGGTGGTCGTGAACGGCACGGTGCGCGGACAGCGTGTGGTGGTGGTGGGTCTCGGGCTCTCGGGCGTCGCGGCGGCTCGGCGGGCCGTGGCCGACGGGGCGGCGCGGGTCACGGTGAACGACCGTCGCAGCGCGGCGGAGGTAGACCTCTCTGCCTACGCCGAGCTGGTCCACCAGGGGGTTCAGTTCGCCCTCGGGGGCCACGACGACTCGGTCTTCGCCGAGGCCGACGTGATCGTGCTGTCGCCGGGCGTCCCACCGCTGGACGCGGTGGTGCGGGCGAAGGCGCGAGGGGTGCTGGTGATCGGCGAGATCGAGCTCGCGAGCTGGTACACCGAGGCCCCGGTGCTGGCCATCACCGGCACCAACGGCAAGAGCACGGTCACCACGCTGCTCGGCGAGATGCTGGAGTCTTCGGGCTTCGCGACCTTCACCGGCGGCAACCTGGGGACGCCCTGGTGCGACGCCGTCGGCCACGAGCCGACCGCCGAGGGAGGGCGCTGCGTCATCGAGGCGAGCTCGTACCAGCTCGAGGCCACGAAGCACTTCAGGCCTCACGTCGCGGTGTGGCTCAACCTCACCCCCGACCACCTCGACCGCTACGGATCGATGGCGGCCTACGGCGCGGCCAAGGCCCGCATCTTCCTCGCGCAGCGCCGTGAGGACCACGCGGTGGTCCCCGCGGACGACCCTGTGGTGCTGGCCTTCGCGAGGGGGGGAGCGGCGCAGGTTCACACCTGGGGCGGCGAGCACAGCGAGGTGCGCATCGTCGATGACGCCATCATCGGCCCCGGCAGCCTGCGGGTTCCGGTGAGCGAGATCGGCATCAAGGGATCGCACAACGTCGGCAACGCCATGGCGGCCGCGCTGGCGGCGCACCTCGGCGGGGCGTCGGTGTCGGCCATCGCCCGCACGCTGCGCTCCTTCACGGGGCTGCCGCACCGGATGCAGCGCGTGGTCGAGCACGCGGGCGTGGTCTACATCGACGACTCCAAGGCGACCAACGTGGGCGCCGCGCTGAAGGCGCTGGAGGGCGTCGACCGCCCGGTGGTGCTGATCGCGGGCGGCCGCGACAAGGGCGGATCGTACGAGCCGCTGGTGCAGCTCCTGCGAGCCAAGGCGCGCGCCGTGGTGCTGCTGGGCGAGGCGGCGCCGCTGATGTCCGCGTCGATGGGCAACTCCGTGGCGCACCAGGCGGCGACGGACATGGACGACGCCGTGCGGCGCGCGGCGGCGCTGGCGAGGCCGGGGGACTGCGTGTTGCTGGCCCCGGCGTGCAGCTCGCTCGACATGTACAAGAACTACGCGGAGCGCGGCGACGCCTTCGCGCAGGCGGCTCGGGCGCTGAAGGGCGGTGCGGGGTCGTGAGCGCGACGCCGACCAACGCGCGGCGCGACTCGATGGCCCCGGTGGGGGTCGAGCCCTACCGGGCGCAGGCCGTGGAGAAGGGCGCCCCGCTGGGCCGCGTCGACCACGCGCTGCTGGGCGTGACCATGCTGCTCGTGACCTTCGGCATCGTGATGGTCTACTCGGCCAGCGCGGTCTTCGCGGAGCACCTGCACCACAACGGTCAGTTCTTCCTGGTGCGGCAGACGCTCTACGCCGTCATGGGCTTCGTCGCGCTCACCTTCTTCGCCGTGCAGGACCACCGCCGGCTGCGCGCCTTCACCTACCCCATGCTCGGGCTCACGGTGGTGCTGATGCTCGCGGTGGTGATGGGCGCCGGGCACTCGGGCGGCGGCGCGGCCCGGTGGATACGCCTGGGGCCCATCAACATCCAGCCCGCGGAGATCGCGAAGCTCTCGCTCATCGTCTGGCTGTCGCACTCGCTCGCCAAGAAGAACGAGAAGATCCGCACCTTCTCGGTGGGCTTCCTGCCGCACCTTCTGGTCGCCGGCTTCCTGATGCTGCTCTGCCTGAAGCAGCCCGACTTCGGCTCCGCGGTGGTGCTGCTGCTGCTCACCTTCACGCTGCTCTTCGTGGCAGGCGCCCGCACCGGCTACATCCTCGGCACCCTCATCGCGGCGCTCCCGGTCGCGGCGTACCTGGTCCTCGGCACCGAGTACCGCCGCCGTCGCTGGGAGGCCTTCCTCGACCCTGCGCGCTTCCGCAGCACCATCTCGTACCAGCTCGTCGAGTCGATGATGTCCTTCGGCTCCGGCGGCATGACCGGCGTGGGCCTCGGAGACAGCCGCCAGAAGCTCTTCTTCCTGCCCGAAGCGCACACGGACTTCATCAGCGCCATCCTCGGGGAGGAGCTCGGCTTCGTCGGCGTGGCGGGGCTCCTCCTGGCCTACGCCTTCCTGATCTGGCGGGGCGTGCGCATCGCGCTGCGCGCCGCGGACGACCACGGCACCTACCTCGCCTTCGGCGTCACCACGCTGCTCACGCTCCAGGCGCTGATCAACCTCGGCGTCGCGATGGGGGCGCTGCCCACCAAGGGCCTCACGCTCCCGTTCATCTCCTACGGCGGCAGCTCGCTCATCATCGACCTCGCGGCCGTCGGCATCCTCCTGTCGGTCTCCCGCTCCGCGAAGGCGGCGTAGGGGCCCCGGGCGGCGCCGCGTGGAGGCCCTTCGCTTCATGGTCGCGGGCGGCGGGACGGGAGGCCACGTCTTCCCAGGGATCGCCGTCGCCGACGCGCTCGACCGACGCACCCGCGACCTCTCGGTGTGCTGGGTCGGCACCTCCCGGGGCATCGAGGCGCGCGTGCTGCCCACCACCCCGTGGCGCTTCGAGGCGATGGAGCTCTCGGGCCTCAACGGGGTGCGCGGACGCAAGCTCGTCGAGGCGCTGGCGAAGCTCCCCCCGGCGGCGGCGCAGGCGTGGCGGGTGCTGCGCCGCGAGCGCCCCCACGTGGTGCTGGGCGTCGGCGGCTACGCGGGCGGACCGATCGTGGCCATGGCCGCGGCGATGCGCATCCCGACGGCGGTGCTGGAGCCCAACGCCGTGCCGGGGATGACCAACCGGATCTTATCGAGGGTGGTAAAGCGCGCCTTCGTGACGCACGAGGAGACGCTCTCGGCCTTCCCCTCGGGGGTGGGCGTGGTCACCGGATCGCCCGTGCGCCGGGCCTTCCTGGCGCGCATGGCCTCGGCGGTCCCGGTGGGCGGGGACGTGTCGGTGCTGGTGCTTGGAGGCAGCCAGGGGGCGAGGGCGATCAACGCGGTGATGCCCGAGGCGGTGGCGCGGCTACGGGAGGGCGGGCTCTCGGTGAAGGTCACGCACCAGACGGGCGCCTCGGAGCGAGACGCGGTGGCGATGGCCTACGCAGCAAAGGGGCAGGAGGCGGAGGTGGTGGCCTTCATCGAGGACGTGGCGACGGTGATGGCGCAGTCGTCGCTGGTGGTGTGCCGCGCGGGGGCGATGACCGTGGCGGAGCTCGGGGTGCTGGGGCGCCCTGCGGTGTACATCCCGCTTCCCACGGCGGCCGACGACCACCAGCGCAAGAACGCCGAGGCGATGGCGGCGCGAGGCGCGGCGAGGTGGATCGCGCAGGCGGAGCTGACGCCCGAGCGACTGGCCGGGGAGATGGGCGCGGTGCTGAGGGACGGTGACGCGCTGCAGGCGATGGGCGCCGCGGCGTGGGCGAGCGCGAGGCCCGACGCGGCGGGCGTGATCGCCGACGGGCTGCTGGCGCTGGCGGGCGGCGTGGGCGTGCAGCGCGGGTGAGCGCGGGCTCTCCGCTCACTCGCGGGCCGTCGACTCCACGCTCGCGTCGTCGTCGTCCGCCCCTCCATCGTCTCCGCCGCCCGTGCACCGGAGAAACCTCCCGCACTCCGGCGTCACTGCGCTGGCGAGGGATCCAGGGTCCTCGTCGAGGTGCTGCGAGAGCGCCTCGCAGGAGAGCGCGGGGACGCTGAGCGCGCAGCTCGCGAGGGCGTTCTCGTCGAGGCTGCACCGGCCCGACGACACCAGCATCCCGAGCGTCGCGCCGAGCGACGTACGCAGCCCCGTGAGGGAGGCCAGCTCGTCGTCCGAGAGGCCCGCGTCGCGCTCCGCCGTCAGGCACGCCGCGATCCGATCGACCAGCGTGCGCGCGTGCCCCTGCGCCCACGCGGGCGTCGGCGCGGCGCTCATCGCCGTCGGGGCCGACCGCAGCGCGCCCGCCAGCGCCTCGCACTCGGCGCCGGTCACCAGCTCGACGCACCGCGCCTCGGCCTCGGCGCCCGCGCACCCCGACGCGCCGAGCCCTCGCGCCACGGCCGCTCCGAGGGGCGCGACGCTGTCCGCGATGAGCGAGCGGTCGGCCTCCGAGACGGCGGCGCCCTCGGCTCCCGCGCAGGCCACGAAGCGCTCGGCGACAGCCCGCCCCAGCGCCGCGCTCACCGTCGGCGCCGCCTCCGGAACCTCCGCCACCTCCGGGTCCGCGACCTCCTGACCCTCCACCCTCGCCGCGAGCGCCACGACCGCGACCACCCATCGCCAGCGCATCACGTCTCCTCCTTCTTGCCGAGCCGTCGCCACCCCGGAGCGCCCAGCAAGCCCAGCGCGAGCCCGAGGCCGAACCACCCGCCCAGCCACCCCTTCGCGATCGGCCGTCGCCTCGGCGCCTCGACCACCGCGGGCGTCTCGGCCTCGTCGATCGCGGGCGTCTCCGCAGCCTCCATGGCAGGCGCCGTGGCCGTCATCGCCTCTGGAGCGGTGGGCGTCTCGACGGGAGGCGAGGCATCGGCGACCACGGGCGTCGCAGGCGCGCTCGGCGCGGCCTCCGTGGGGGCCGCTGGCTCGTGGTGACGGTGATGTCGACGCTCATGGTGCGAGCGCCGCTCGGAGCGCGGTGCGGCCGCGAGCACGACGTCGGCCGCGAGCACGACGTCGGCCACGACGCCCGCATCGGAGGGTTGCGCGGCGCGCTGGCGGTAGCCCGCGAGCAGCGAGGCGAAGGGGTGGGGCTCCCTCGCCGCCGGAGCCGAGGGCCGCTGCGAGCGGCACACGAAGCGCGAGAACGGACCGCCCGTGCAGCGGTCACCGGGTCGCGTCGGCGCGGGCGGACGAGCGATCGTTGCGATGGGTACGTCGGGCGGTGGCGCCGACGACGCGGCCGCCGGGCGCTCGCTCGCTCGGGCCTGCCAGAGCGCGAGCGGCGCGACGAGGGCGCCTGCCCCGGCCATGCCCGCGACCGCCATCCGAAGCCTTCGCCGGAAGCGGGCGCTCTTCGATCGGGTCGATCGCTCGACCGCCTCGCCCGCGAGGGCCGCCGTCGCGAGGCCCAGCAGCGCCGCGACGATCGCGGCGATGGCCCTGCGCGCCGAGCGTCGGGAGCGCGCCGCGGGCGTGGTGTCGGCCTCCGCGGAGGGGGCGTCCTGCGAGAGCTCGATGGAGTCCCCGCTCGCGGCCCCCGAGGAGGGCGCAGCGCCGCCTGCGCCGCCTCGCCCTCCGAGCGAGCGCTCGCGGACGCCCGACCCGCCAGCGCTGCCGGCTCCCGCTCGCATCGTGAGCCGTCGACCGCGGCCGTGACCCGCGGCGCCCTCCGGCGTCGTCGACGACGCGGGCGTCGGGGCGTCGTAGAGCGCGTCCCCGAGGAAGTTCGACGCGAGCAGCGCCCCCGCCATCGGGAGCAGCAGCGCCCCGAGCACCAGCGCGCCGCGAAGCCAGATGGAGTTTCGCGGATCGCGCAGCGTCGGCCCGTGGGCCTCCGAGGGCCTCGATGGCGGGAGCGACGAGGCCGTCTGCGGAGCCGCGCTGCGAGCGTCCGCGACGTGCACCGTCGTGAAGCCCAGCGTCGAGCGCACGGTCTCGACCAGGCGGATCCACGGCGTGCTGTCATCGACCACGCACACCGCGAGGCCTGCCTTCTGTAGCGTCGCCGTGGCGGCCTCCAGCGTCGCGAGGTCGTCGCCGCTCCCGAGGAGCACCGGGTCGGCGAAGGCCCGCTCTCGCATCCCCCGAAACGCCGCGGCGTCCACTCCCGGCGGAAGCGAGCGCTCCAGCTCATCCAGTGCGGTGGTCTGCCGCGGCGGCGCGTCGAGCAGCATCAGTCGATAGCGCGCCATCGGTCCCCCCTGATCGTTCCCCGGCGGGGACCGTTGGCAAACTCCGCGAGCAGCGTCAAGTCTCCGCTCCGAGCGTGGTACGCAACGCCCGCCATGTCCGACGACGTCACCCGCTGCCCCGGCGGGCAGTGCCCCCTCCGCGACGACTGCTACCGCTTCCGCGCCGTCGCCCACGGCCGCTACGACGCCTTCGGTGCGCCCCCCTACGATCGCGCGACGGGCGCCTGCGAGCAGCACCTCCCCCTCTCGCGCTACGAGCCCACCGAGGCCGACCTCCGCACCCGCGCCTGGCACCTCTGGCAGCGCCGCGGCGCCCCCGAGGGGAGCCCCGAGCTCGACTGGTCCGAGGCGCGAGAGCAGCTCGCGGCCGAGCTCGCGGCGCGCCTCTCGCCGCCCCGTTGAGCGCCCCCGCCGTGGTACTCGTTGGCCGATGCGCGCCGTGATCGCCCTCAGCCTCGCGCTCTCGGCCGCTCCCCTCGTCGCCCACGCCGACCCGGTGGACCCTCGCCTCGCCCTTCTCGACCGCGACGCCTCGCAGGCCCGCCTGTGGTTCTGGGGCTTCACGAGCATCTACTCGGTCTCCGCGGTGGCGCAGACCACGCTCGCCCTCGCGCTCGACGACCCGGGGCTCCGCATCGACGCGGCCGTGGGCGCGGTCTCGTCGTGGCTGGGCGTCGCGGGGATGTTCATCACGCCGGTTCCGCGCGTGTGGAGGGCCGCCGAGGAGGCGCGCCGCACCGGCGACCTCGACGGCGCCATCGCCCGCGCGGCCGAGGCCGAGACCGCCGCCCGCGCCTGGTACAACCACGTCGGCGTCGCCGTCGTCGCCGTCACCGCGGGCCTGGTGCTCTGGATCGGCTACGACCGTCCCCTCTCCGCCGCCCTCGCCTTCGGCTCGGACCTCCTCGGCGGCGAGCTGAGCATCCTCACCATCCCCACGCGCGCGGCCCGGTGGCGCGACCGCCCGGTGGCCCGCTGGCAGCTCGCCCCCTCGCTCCAAGGCGTACAGATCGTCGGGGTCTGGTAGCGACCCGCGGTCGTTCGGGTATAGAGCGCCCCCCTCAATGCCCCACTGGATCGGCGATGCGATGGCCCTCGGCTGCGCGGTGGTGTGGGCCGCTGCGGTGATGCTCTTCCGCCGCCTCGGCGACGTGCACCCGGTCTCGCTCAACCTCTTCAAGAACGCCGTGGCCGCGGTGCTGCTGCTGCTCACGATGGCCGTGGCGGGGCTGCGCTTCGACCTGCACCGCAGCGCCCTCGACTGGCTCTGCCTCGCCGGGAGCGGCGTGCTGGGTCTCGCCGTGGCCGACTCGATCTTCCTGGCGGGGCTGCGCCGGGTGGACGCCGCCGTGGCCGCGGTGGCGGACTGCGCGTACTCGCCGACGGTGATCCTGATCTCGACGGTGTGGCTGGGCGAGGTGCCGCGGGCGGGCTTCCTCTGGGGCGCCCCGCTGGTGCTGCTGGGCCTGGCGCTGGTGGTGTGGCAGTCGAGCGGCGAGGTGAGGGTCGACCGCCGGGGCCTGGCGCTGGTGCTGGGCGGCGTGATGACGACGGCGGTGGGCGTGGTGCTGGCGAAGCCCGCCCTCGGCCGCAGCGGCCTGGTCGAGGCGACGACGGTGCGCCTGCTGGCGGGCTCGGCGGCGCTCTTCGCGGTGCAGCTCGCGCGGGGCAAGGGGAGGGAGGCGCTGGCGCTGTTCAAGCCGCAGCCCGCGTGGCGGCTGGCGGTGCCGGCGACGGTGCTGGCGACCTACGTGTCGATGCTGCTCTGGCTCGGCGGGATGAAGTACGGGACGGTCTCCCGCGCGGCGCTGCTCAACCAGACCGGAGCCATCGTGCTGATGGTGATGTCGAGGGCGCTGGGGGAGCGCATCCCGAGGCGGCGCTGGATCGGCGCGGCGCTGGCCGTGGCGGGCGTGGCGATCGTGGTGACGCGGTAGGAAGAGCGGGAGATCCGCGCGGGCGGCGTGGGCGGCCGCTGCCCCCCGCTCACGAACTGCTACGCGCGCTCGGCCTCCTGCCGCGCCTCCTCGTCCCTCGTAGCGCGCACCACCGTCGGAGCCCGCTTCATGGAGGCCCTCCCCACCATGATGTCGACGAGCTTCTTCACCCGCTTGTGGAGGCCCTCCTGCACATAGGGGACGCCGTGCTTCTCGCAGATCGCCTTCACCCTCGGCTGAAGCCGCTGGTAGGCCTGCGCGGGCAGGTCGGGCCAGAGGTGGTGCTCGATCTGGTAGTTGAGATAACCCTGTAGAAAATCGCCCACCGGATGACCCGTGTGATAGTTCACCGAGCCCGCGACCTGGCGTAGGTAGAACTCCCCTCGCTCCCGAGCCGGACCCTCAAAACGCCACACGTCCTCGCCCGCGTGGTTGGGGGCGATGATCGCAAACGAGTGAAGGTTGTTGAGAAGCTCCGCCCCGACCGAGTTCACCCACACGCTCGCCACCGCCCACGGCCCCATGGGCGAGTAGAGCGCCGGGATCACCACGAATCGCCCCAACCCATAGGGCAGCGCGCACTCCTTCAGATAGCGCCGCCCGTCCGCGGTGAAGGGGTTGTAGACAGCCAGGTAGGACTCCGTCCCGGTGGCGATCTTCTTTGGAGAGGGCGCCTGCCCCGACTCCCGACAGCGCTCCGCGCGGCGCATCACCTGCCAGGTGTTGGGCGCGTAGTACGTGAACTTCCACGTGAGCGCGTAGAAGCCCACCACTGCGTATTTCACCGCGAGCGGCAGCGACGCGTCGCGCACCGCCCGGAGGTTCTCCTCCACCAGGTCGGGGTCGAGCGTCTCACCCGTGTGATAGTGGTGCAGGGTGTTGTGCTCCAGGCGCCACGCCTCGGGGAGCATCCAGTCGAACCAGTCGAGCAGCCGTCGCCGCCCTGACGCGAAGCCCGCGCTGGTCAGCCGAGACGGCGTGCCCTCGACCTTGTCGTAGCCCTTGTGCACCACGTGGTGCGCCACGATGGCCCAGCGCGCCACGCTCCCGGTGCTCATCGCGAGCATGGACACCGGGTTGGGACCGATCCACGCGGTGGCGTAGCCGACGGCGGTGCAGGCGCGGCCCCAGCGCTCCATGCGTCGGAGGTGGGCGAGGTCGTCCGGGGCGGAGTCGAGCTCGGCGCGGGCGGCGTCGAGGTCACGGGCGAAGGCGGCGCGGTCGACGTGAGCGAAGGGTGCTTGCTGCATCGTGGAGGGCGCGGACCTTTGCATCGCCGCGCGCGGGATGCCAGGGGCGATCGTCAACCGTTGGAGTGGGAGGGGTACGAGCATCAGCTCGCGGGCGGGGTTGAGGGGCGCGCGTGTCGCCCGACGCCACCGTCGATCGACCCCGGGGCATCGGTAGAAGCTATCGAGCGAGGCGTGCTCCGCGCCGTCTCTGTGTTCGTCACAACAGAATCTTCGTCACCGCGTTTCCCCGGGCCGTCGTGACCTCTTCGAGCCTCAAGCGCTCTGGCAGCTCGGGCTGCCCCGAGCGCTGGTCAAAGCGCACCAGCCAACCGCGCTTCGTCCCGATGCTCGCGAGGTACTCGTCGAGCTGATCGACCCCCGCGTCGGCCGGGTCCGCGCGCTTGTCGGAGTCGCGCCACGTCTTCACCTCGACGCCGAGCCGGTCGCCCCTGTACTCGACGCACAGGTCCAAGCGCTTCGACCCGATCGCGAGCTCGCGATCGACCCGACCCCCGCCGTTCACGATGCGGTGCAGAAACGCCATCAGCACCAGATGCGCCGCGGCCTCGTTGTAGGGCGAGCTGCCCAGCAGCGCCTCGCCGTTCTGCAACCAGAACGCGACGAACACCTCCCGCAGCCGCGTCCAGTCGATCGCTCCGCTCTCCCCCAGCCAGGACGGAGCGAGCCGCGGGAGCGAAGCGCGCACGTAGGTCGTGAGCGAGCGCATCACGATCTCGCGGTAGATCGGGTTGGCGATCTCGATGGCGCCGTCGCTCGACTGCACGACGAGCCCGAGGTCGAGGACGAAGCGCAGGTCGTCGGGTGAGGCCGAGGCGAGCTGATCGCCGAGGATCATCGGCTCGATGACCGCACGCACCCTGGGGTCACGCAGCCTCTCGGCGAGCGAGTCGAGGTGCGTCTCCTGCCGCTCGACGATCAGGTCGCGCGCGCGCCCGACGTCAGCCGCGGTGATCGTCTCGACGCGGTCGGGCCTGAGCTCCGTGGTCGCGACGTAGGCGAGGGCGTTCACGAGCCAGGGTTGACCCCGGCTGAGCGCGAAGACGAGGGCGACCGCGGCGGGCTCGAAGCGCTGACCGGTCTCGGCCGCGTGCTGGTCGTAGAGCTCGGCCACCTCGGGCTCGGTGAACGGCCGCATGGTGAGCGAGCGCACCTTGATGTTGAAGGGCGACGCGGTGTGAAGCAGCTCGCTCCCCCCGGAGGCGACCTTGTAGTCGCGGACGTCGCGCAGGCCCACCAGGGCAAGCGACCACGGGAAGCCCGTCGGCCGGAGGCGGTGTCCGTCGCGGAGCTGCCGCAGCACCGCGAGGAGCGTCTGGTCGCGGAGCGCATCGATCTCGTCGAGGAAGACCACCAGCGGTCGCGGCGACGCCTTCGCCCACGCGTGCAGCGCGCTGTGGATGCGGAACCCCGCGGACGCGTCGGGCCACGGCGGCGGGTGGAGCTCGGGCGGCAGCGCGACCTCGATCGAGGTCCGCCACGCATCCAGGATGGCGTCTTCCGCCGCGCCGATGTCGTCGCCGTGAGGCGCCCCGACCTCCATCGACACCAGCACGGCGGCGTAGCGACCCTCCTCCGTGAGCGAGCGGGCCATCGCCGTCAGCGCCGTGGTCTTCCCCACCTGCCGTGGCGCATGAAGGATGAAATAGGCCATCTGATCGACCAGGCCCCGCACCTCGGGCAGGCGCCGCTCTGGCGGCAGCATGTAGTGGACCGACGGAAGGCACACGCCGCCGGTATTGAAGTGACGGGTCATGGCCCCGCCACACTACCGCAGCGCCGCCACCCAGGCGCGCAGGTCGTCGATCGGCCGCCTCCCCTCGATGGCCGCGAGCGTCGCCACCCTTGATCGACCGATCGATGCCCGATGGCGATGCACACGCCCACGTTGGAGGCCGCGACCCTGAGCGCGATGAGATCGTGCATGGCCTCGTGCGCGATCACTTCGCGACGTTCGCCGCGCTGACGTATGCGGGTGGTCGCACGCTACCGCGGTACGTAGTGACGGAGTTCGAGTCCTTCCTGCGCGACGGGGTGCTGGCCTTCGGCTTCATGCGCGCTCGCTGTCCGGGCTGCGGTCACGATCGACTGGTGGCGTTCTCGTGCAAGCACCGCGGGGAGTCTGCGCTGGGGCGACCGCCCACCGGAGCTCAACGCACCTCACCGTCGCGGAGCAACGGGGGGAGCGCGCGTCAGCCTGACGCGACTCGCGCGGCGTGGGGGAAGGGTCGCGGTCGCGCCCTCCGCTTCGCTCCGGGTGAGGCGATTGACGGCGCGCGTACGAACCACGGGGACACCCAGGGCGCCCTCATCTCGGTCCGTGGCCTGTTCTGGCGGGGCCTGTACGCGATGACGAGTCCCTTGATGGTCTACTCGTACAATTGTACCATTCAATACCGTGTTGATCGTTATCGATACCTCTGCACTTGTGGCCGTCCTGGCGAGCGAACCGCAGCGCGCCATGCTCATTGGCGTGACCGAGGGGGCCGATCTCCTGGCGCCAGCGTCCGTACATTGGGAGATCGGAAACGCCATGAGTGCGTTCCTCAAACGCCGTCGCGCCACGTTGGCCGACGTACAGCGCTGTCTCGTCGCCTATGCGTCGATTCCACTTCGATTGGTGGACGTCGATCTGGCGCTCGCATTGGAGGTCGCTGCCGAACACAACCTGTATGCCTACGATGCGTACCTCGTGACATGTGCCCTGTCACAGCGGGCACCCCTATTGACGCTGGACCAGGCTCTGGCCCGAGCCGCGACGGATGCCGGCGTCCAACTGCTGGAGGTTCCTAGATGAAGGAGTTCACCTATTCTGAGGCCCGACAAGGCCTGGCCGCGCTTCTGGATCAGGCGCGTCGCGACGGCGCCGTACGAATCCGAAGGCGCGACGGTCAAACCTTCGTGTTGCGGCCCGACGTCCGGCAAGGGTCGCCCCTCGATGTCCCTGGAATCAATCTCGGGCTCACTGATGACGAGATCGTTTCGCTCGTCCGAGAAGGCCGTCGCCCGGTGTGATGCGCTCCCTGCTGAACAAGCCGGTGCTGCCTCCGGGGTACTGATGGCCTCGCGCTCACACCCCGCATCCCTTCGGGTCCGCCAAACCTCCGCTACCGCAGCGCCGCCACCCAGGCGCGCAGGTCCTCCAGCGGTCGCCTCCCCTCGATCGCCGCGAGCGCCGCCACGTAGACCACCATCGCCAGCCCCGCGCGCGCCAGCGGACCCGGCGTGCCCAACAGCACCATCCCCCACGCCGTCAGGCCCGCCGCGAGCGGGCCCACGTAGGCGCCCCACAGCGGGCGCCCCAGGTGCCGCCCCGCCCATCCGATGAGCCAGAGCACCACCGGCGCTGTCACCGCGCTGTACGCCCACGCCACGGCGCTCAGCTGGTAGTGCCAGACGCCCAGCACCAGCGCCCATGTCGCGGCCGTCCAGGCCACGAAGATGCGCAGCGCGAGGCCCCCGCGGCCCTGCCCCTGGAGCAGCGTGAAGAGCGGTCCCGCGACCAGCCCGAAGGCCATGTTGACCAGGATGCCGTGCACCACGGGGATGGAGTCGATCCAGCGCGGGGCGTAGAGCCAGGGGACGATGGCCCGCGCGCCCACGGAGAGCGCCACCAGCAGGGGGACGCCCAGCAGCAGCGCCGTGCGCGTGGCCCCCACGAAGGCCTGGTAGAGCTGCGGGTCCTTCGCGTCGAAGCGGGCGTACACCGGGAGCTGCACCCGGGAGAGCGCGTTGACGGCCTGCACCGGGAGCGCGGCGTACTTCAGCCCGAAGTCGAACTGCCCCACCGAGGCCGGGCCCATCAGCGACCCGAGCAGCGCCGCCGAGAGGTTGTCCTTGAAGAAGGCCGCGATCGCCAGCGCCTGCACCGGGACGCCTTCGCCGAGCGTGGCGCGAAGCACCCTCCGGGAGATGCCGACCCCCGGCCAGCCTGGAGCCGACCTCCACGCGAGCGCGAGCTGCACCAGCGCCCCGGCGAGCTGGCCCCCCGCGAGGGCGCGCATCCCCCCGAGCTTCCAGGCGAGCACCACCGTCACCAGCTGACGCGTGGCCGTGGCCGCGATCTCGATGCCCGCGATGCGGGAGAAGCGCAGCTCGCGCTCCATGCGGATGTACGGCACCGAGCGCAGCGGACCGACCAGGAAGAGCACCGCCATCGCGCGCAGCACCGCGGCCTCCGGCGTGCTGAGGTGCCAGCGCGCCGCGATGAGCGGCGTCGCCAGGAAGAAGGTCAGCGCCAGCCCGGAGCCCAGCGCGAAGAGGAAGGTCAGCGTGGTGCGGTACGAGTCGTCGGAGACCTCGCCCTTGTAGCGGAGCAGCGCCGCCCCGAGGCCGCCGTCGCCCAGAAGGCCGCCGAGGCCCAGGAAGAAGGTCCCGATGGCGTAGGCGCCGAAGGCGTGCGGCTCGAGCAGCCTCGCCAGGATCAGGTTGCTCCCGGCGAGCAGCAGCGCGCTGATCACCTGGATGCCCGCGAAGCGGGTGGTCTCGCGCAGGATCCTCCGGGACAGCGACGAGGCCTGCGGCTCCATCAGGGCCGTCTTGCGACCACGAGCCAGTTGAGGACGAGCTCCTCGCGCGCCGTCGGCTCGAGCGCCCTCGCGCCCAGGTTGACCCACGGGATGAGCGCCCGCGCCCACCAGCGCTTGTCGAGCTCCAGGTTGGCCATCTGCCCCAGCGCTGCCCAGAGGCCGCCCAGCGCGGTGAGCCGCCCCTCGACCAGGCCCGCGTCGACCAGCAGCGCCTCCAGCCCGTTGCGCGTATAGCGCCAGTGGTCGTGCGGAACCTCATGCGCAGGCCACACCCCCGGCACCGTGAAGAGCACCGTCCCTCCGGGCTTCACCACGCGGGCGAGCTCCCTCACGCAGCCGAGCGGGTCTCTCACGTGCTCGAAGACCTGGAACGACACCCCCGCGTCGAAGTGCCCATCGGGGAATGGGAGCTGCGAGGCGTCTCCCACCACGTCGGGCGTCGCGTGAGGCCCCTCCCGATCGACCCCGATGTACTCGCTGACCGCGCGGCCCATCATTGGCGCGTAGGGCTTGTGCCCGCAGCCGACGTCGATCACCCGACCATGGAGCCCGGCAAGCTCGCGGGTGAGCGCGTCCCAGAGCGGCGCGAGGTGGAGGTGCAGCGGCTGCCTCCAGCTCGCGCGATGCGGCCGATACGGAACCGGGTTGGGTCGGTACACGAGGCCCATCAGGTGCGCGCCGCGTCGTAGCACGAGAGCGTTTCTCTCCAGTACCCCTCGCGGGGATCGTCTCCCAGCGCCGCCCGTTGGGCCGCCCTCAGCGCCTCCCGGGCGCCCTCGTCGAAGAGCGCGCCCAGAGCCTCGGGCCAGCGAGACTCGTCCGCCGGGAGCAGCGACCCCGATGCGTCGGAGAAGAGCTCGCGGTGCGCCCCGATCTCCGAGGCCAGCACCGGCACCCCCGCCTCCATCGCCTCCAGAGGGACCAACGGCATCCCCTCGCTGCGGCTCGGAGCGAGCACCCACCGGGCGCCGGTGAACACGTCCATCGGGGGCCGCACCCCCGGGAGGCTTACCCGATCGCGTAAACCGAGCGAGTCCCTGAGCGCGGTGAGCTCGGCCCTCGCCGGTCCTTCACCCGCGATGACCCAGCGCCAGGGGCGCTCGGAGAGCGATGGGTGGGAGAGCGCCCGGAGCATCCGGTCGAAGCCCTTCTGCGGGTCGAGGCGCCCCACCGAGGCGAGGCCCACGACCCCATCGGGCCAGTCGAAGGGCTGCGTGGCAGCGCGAGGCGGCGGCGGCGCGTTGCGGATCACCCTTGCGCGCAGCCCGAGCGCCCCGAGGCGGGCGGCGTCGTGGTGCGAGAGGGCGATCCAGACGGTGTGGGCGCGCACCGCGGCGAGGCGGATCATGGTGCGCGCGTCGAGGCCGGTGACCCGGTCGCGGGGCCACGCGGCGCCCTCGCGAGGGAGCAGGTGGAAGGTGACCACCAGCGGGCGGCCGCGGGCGGCGAGGAGGGCGGCGCCCAGGCGGTCGGGCCACGCGAGGTGGGCGTGGAAGAGGTCGGCGACGCGGGGGCGCAGCGACCAGCGCAGCCAGCGGTGTGTGGGGAGCGAGCGAGGCGGAGGGAGCGAGCGGTCGAAGGGCAGGTCGATGGACGACGGATAGCCGTGGCGAGAGGCGAGGGCGTCGAGCATCTCCGCGACGCTCTCGGCGCCACCGAGATCCACCGAGGGGACGAGATGGACGAGCTTCATGGGCGCTCCGCCCGCGCATAGAACGCGACCGAGTCGGTGACGAGCTGCGGACCCGCGACGGCGGTGATCGCCCGGTGGGCCAGCGCGTCGATCGAGCGGGCGAGGCGAACGAGGGGAGCGCGGGAGGTCCCGTCGGGGTCGACGAAGCGCGAGGGACGGCTCCAGGCGACGTCCTCTCGCAGCACCTTCAGGCCGTGGTCGGAGAGCAGCGAGCGCATCGCCCGGGCGCTCCAGAACCACAGGTGCTCCGGTGGTTTGTATTGATCCCAGAGGGCGGGGGCGAGGCGCGTGGTGCTGCTGCCGATCACGGGGATCACCACCGCCAGCACCCCATCGGGCGTGAGCCGGGCGCGGAGGGAGCGGAGCGTGGCGTCGGGGTCAGGGAGGTGTTCGAGTACGTCCCACGCGGTGATGACCTCGAAGCGGTCCTCGTCGGGGAGCGCCTCCAGCGAGGGGACCACGCTCGCTCGGAGGGTAGGGTCCATGGCCGAGAGCGCCTCGGGGGAGGGCTCTGCGCCCGCGACGGTGAAGCCCGCGTCCCTCGCGTGGCCGAGGAAGTAGCCCGCCGCGCAGCCCAGGTCGAAGAGCCTGCCCCGGGTGACGCCGAGCTCCCTCAGCGCCGAGAGGCGAGCGCGGCTCTTGCGGGCGACCTGCTCCCGCTCCCGGGTGAAGTAGTCGTCGTAGCCCGCGCCGCCGCCCTGGAAATACCCGCTGGTGTAAACAATAGCGAGCGCCTCGGGGGAGGGCGTGGGCCAGACGAACTCCAGGTCGCAGCGGGCGCAGCGGTGGATGTCGTGGCCTCGCACGGTGAAGCGGGCGGGGGCGGGGAGTTGGCAGCGAGGGCAGGGAGGGGTCATCGCAGCATCCCGAGGACGGCGCGGGCGAAGCGGTCGCCGAGGAGCGTCCAGTCGAGGGTCTCGGCGAAGGCGCGAGCGCGGGCGGCGCGGGCGTCGGCGGCGCGGTGGTCGGCGAAGCAGGAGAGCGCGCCGGAGGCGAGGGCCATCGGGTCGTCGGCCGTGAGGAAGAGCTCCCGGCCGTGGGCCACGTCGAAGCCTCGCGCCCCGACCGCGGTGCTCACCACCGGGACGCCCGAGGCCATGGCCTCGGGGAGCTTCAGGCTCGACCCCTCGCCGTCGGTGAGGGCGTTGACGTAGCAGCCCGCGGCGTCGAGGAAGGGGCGCGTGTCGGCGACCGTCCCGGTGACGGTGACGTGCTCCGAGGCGAGCGAGCGCACCGTCGCGTCGGGGGCGCGGCCGCAGAGCACCAGCGTCGCGTCGGGGTGGGCCTCCCTCACCCGGGGGAGCACCTCTCGGGCGAGGCGCACCGCCGCGGCGACGTTGGGCGGATGGCTCATGGCGCCGATGAAGAGCAGCGAGCGGGCGCTTCGCGAGGAGGGCGCGCGGTAGGGCAGCCGCGAGGCGTCGGCCCCGTTGGCGACCACCAGCGTCGGCCCGTCGCGGTGCCCGCGGATCACCTCGGCGTCCCCCTCGGTGACGGCGGTGACCAGCGCGGCGTCGCGCCATCGAGCGCGCTCCCAGCGCTCAAGCCTGGCGTGCTCGGCCGTGTCGCCGGGGCTCATCCGACGCGCGTAGCGGCTCTCGATGTTGTGCTCGTCGACCACCAGCGGCACCTCCGCCCCCAGCGAGCGCGCCGTGGCCGCCGCGTAGCAGTGGCAGGCGATGACGGCGTCGTAGGGGCGGAGGGCGTGGGCCGCTCGCAGGTCGCGGGCGAGGCGCAGCGGCGAGGCCTCGCGCACCCGGCGGCTCTCCCGGGCGAGGCGCCAGGCGCCGAGGTCGGCGCCACGGAGATACACCGCATGGTAATCCGCGAGCGCCGGACCGATGTCCGCGGTGAGCTCGATGGGGAAGACCCTGGCGAAGAGGTCGACGCTGGCGACCGCGGCGAGGGAGCGCGCGAGCCGGTGCATACGGATGCGCCCGCCGGTGTTGTCGGGCGCTGGGAGGTAGGGGGTGACGAGGGCGAGGTGCGCCACGGGGGCACCAGAGGGGAGGGAGTCGCGGGCGACTACTTCTTCTTGGCGGGAGCGGCGGCCTTGGCGTCCTTGGCGGGAGCAGCGCCCTTGGCGGGAGCGGCGCCCTTGGCGGCGGCCTCGGGGGCGGCGGCGGCCTTGGCGGCCTCGGTGTCCTTCTCCGGCGCGACGATCGAGACGATGGTCTGGCTGGCGTCGAGCTTGATGGAGACGCCCTCCGGGAGGACGAGCTCGCGGACGTGGAGGCTCTCTCCGAGGCCGAGGTTGGAGATGTCGGCCTCGATCTTGGCGGGGATCTTGTCGGGCGTGGTGACCACCGGGAGCGAGCGGAAGATCTGGCGCAGGATGCCGCCCTCGTTGGCGATGCCCTTGGACTTGCCGGTGAGGACGAAGGGCACCTGGACGGTGATCTTGCGGTCGAGGGCGACGCTGTAGAAGTCGGCGTGGACGACGCCGCGGGTCATCGGGTCGTGGTCGAAGCTCTTGAGGAGGGCGAGCTGCGAGTGGCCGTCGACGGTGAGGGTGACCACCGTGTTGCCGCCGAGGGGCGAGTGGAGGATGGCGCGGATGTCCTTCGCCTCGACCGCGATGGCGCGGCCCTTCTCGCCCGGCCCGTAGATGATCGCGGGGACCTTGCCGCCGGAGCGGACGCGGCCGGCGGGGCCCTTGCCGTTGGCGGAGCGGGCGGTGGCTTGGATCGTGATGGTCGTGGTGGTCATTGGGATCGTCGTCCTTCGGGTTCCCCCATCCGTTCGGTCCGTCGGGCGGCCGACCCGGAGTGGTCGACGCGCGGCGCGGATTCGCGGCCGTGGGATGTCACCGCCGCCCATCATCGGGCTCGGCGGAGGGCGCGGAGATACCCGAAGCACCGCGCGGAGTAAAGCGGGCCGCCACCCCCGCCGCCACCCCCGCCGCCACCCTCCGCCACCGCCCGGACGCTTGAAAACAAGCGATCTGGCGATGGCACGGCCCGTGGTGATGAGCCCTCCCGGCGCACACACCACAACCGCGCCGCTCGAAGGAGTCTCTGCCATGAACCACGACATCGATCAGTCCCAGCCCGCGACCGCCGGCGCCCGCAACACCAAGGCCGTCTACATGATCACCGAGCGCGAGGGCGCGCGCTCCATCTGGACCCGCGTCGGCTCGGCCTGGGTCAACCGCGACGGCTCGACCACGCTGCGCCTCGACGCGCTGCCCCTCTCCGGGACGCTGCAGGTGCGCGACCCGGAGCCCCGCCCGCTGCCGACCAACGGGGGCGCGCAGTGATCGCCCGCACGCTCCGCTGGGTGACGCTGCTGGCGGCGACGCTGGTGACCACCGCGGCCTGGGCCGACCCGCCGCGCGCTCCTGCGCCCGCTCCCGTGGCGACGACCGCGGCGGCTCGGGCGAGCGCCCGCCCCGCGGCGGAGGCTCCCTCGAGCGAAGGGGTGGTGAACATCAACACGGCCACCGCCGAGGAGCTGGTGCGCGTGCCGGGCATCGGGCCGGCGAGGGCCGCGGCGATCGTTCAGCTCCGCGAGCGGGCGCGCCGCTTCAACCACACGGAGGACCTGCTCCGGGTGCGAGGCATCGGGCGCGTGGGCTTCCGCCGGATGCGCCCCTACCTGGCGCTCACCGGCGAGACCACGCTGGCGTCGCGTCCGGGCAGGGCGGCGAGGACGCGACCGCCCGCGGCGACCGAGTAGCGAGGCGATGAAAATGGGGCCCTGTATTCACGAATATGGGGCCCTGTTTTCGGCTCCGGTCCACCGTCGCCGACCGGCGCGCAGGCGGTGGTAGAAGGACATCGATGGACTCCACGGCGCGCCGGATCGATCCCACCCACTACCCGAGCGAGGACGACGACGTGGGCGAGCACGAGGTGCAGCGCTACATCGCGGAGCTGCTGCGCCCGCTGCTGGCCCGCTGGCTCTCCGAGCAGGGACGGGTCGCCCACGTCGGATCGGATCAGCTCTTCTACTGGGAGCAGGGAAACCCCAGGCTGCGACGGTCGCCGGACGTCTACGTGATCGAGGGCGTCGCGCAGGACATCCCCGAGGTGGGATCGTGGAAGGTCTGGGAGGGTCACTCGCCGGCCTTCGCGCTGGAGGTCGTGAGCCTCGACTGGAAGAAGGACTACGAAGAGGCGCCTACGGACTACGCGAAGATCGGCGTGAGGGAGCTGGTGGTCTTCGATCCGTGGGCGACCCCTCGCTCTCGCAAGCGGCTTCGATGGCAGGTGTTTCGGAGGGTGCGGGGCCGTGGCTTCGTGCGGGTGACGGCCTCCAACGGCGACCGGGTGGAGAGCCGGGTGCTGGGCGCGTGGCTGGTCGCGCTCGCCGAGCGGGGCCACCCGAGGGTGCGCCTCGCGGAGGGAAAGACCGGCGACGAGCTGGTGCCGACGGACGGCGAGCGGGCCGAGGCCGCGGAGGTCGAGGTGGCGCGCTTGAAGGCGCTGCTGGCGAAGCTCGACCGCGGCTGAAGGCGCTGCGCGCTACTCCCCGAGCTTGATCCCCACGGGGCCGTCGGCGAAGTAGTCGCGGTACCAGGGGTGGTCGACGAAATCGAAGGCCGCCGGGTCGGGCGTGAAGGTCGGGTCGAGCGCCGCGATCAGCCGCTGGAGGGTCGCGAGGTCCCGCTGGGCCAGCACCGGCACCCCGGCCTCCATCAGCGTCGCGGCCGCCACGCCGGGGCCCTGCTGGTAGCGGTGCTCCTCCGGCGCTCCGATGTACACGACGTGGCTGCCGCACGAGTCGCTGACGTCGAGCATCACCGCGAGCTCGGCGCCTCCGCGTCTCGCCGCCTCGCGCATCGCCTCGGCCCCCCGGACGATCTCTCGCGTCACGTCCCTGCCGGTGGTCTCCAGCACGCGGGCGCGGCCGGAGAGCACGTCGCGGCCGTGGCCGTCGTAGAGCGTGGTGAGGGGCCTCGGGGTCCCGAGGGTGGCGTTCTCGGGACAGAAATACATCGCCCTCACCAGGGGCAGCCCCGCGAGGCGCACGGCCAGCGGCTCGGTGTACGCGCCTCCCTCCCAGCCCGTCGCGTGGCCCAGCAGGCAGGCGCTGAACAGCACCCTCAGCGGATCATCGGCGGTGACCCGCTCGAGCCGCGACCAGTCGAAGCCCGAGGGGTGCGACGGGGCCGTCATCGGTCGCCCTCCGCCGTCGCTCGGACCACGTCCATGGTGCGATCGACCTCCCGCAGGATGGTGCGCGCGTGATCGAGCAGCGCCCTCCCCGCGGGGAGCAGGTCGACCCCTCGCGGGGTGCGGGTGAAGAGCGGCGCGCCGAGCTCGCCCTCCAGCTCTCGGATGCGCCGAGAGAGCGGGGGTTGGGAGACCCGCAGCCGGCGCGCGGCGCGGGTGACGTTCTCCTCTTCCGCGACGGCGACGAAGTAGCGCAGCTGGTCGAGGCTCATGCAGGTAGGGCTTAACCCCAGCGGGCACGCTCAGGCAACCTCGGGTGCCGCCGCCATACCGAGAAGGTATTGGCCCGCCCCCACGGTCGCGTGGGAGGAGCTGCGGCATGGCCGTGGAGATTCTTTCACCGAGGGAGATCGAGCGGATGCGCCTCGCGGGGCGCTGCGCCGCGGAGACGCTTCGGGCGGTGGGCGCGAGGCTGCGCGCGGGGGTGAGCACCGCGGACATCGACCGCTGGGTGAGGGAGGACACTGCGGCGCGAGGGGCGAGGCCCAGCCAGCTTGGATACAAGGGCTTCCCCGCGGCGGTGTGCACCAGCCGAAACGAGGTGGTGTGCCACGGGATTCCCCGGGAGGACGACCGGCTCGCGGAGGGAGACATCGTCAACGTGGACGTCACCAGCGAGCTCGACGGCTTTCACGGGGACACCTCCATGACCTTCCTGATCGGGGCGGTGAGCGCCGAGGCGAGGCACGTGGTGGACGTGGCCAGGCGCTGCCGGGACGCGGGCGTGGCCGAGGTGCGCGACGGCGCGAGGCTGGGGGACATCGGGGCGGCCATCGCGGAGCTCGCGGCGAGGGAGGGCTGCGGCGTGGTGGAGGAGTTCGGAGGCCACGGCATCGGGCGGAGGATGCACATGGAGCCGCACGTGGCGCACACGGGAGCGCGGGGCGCGGGGCTGCGGCTGCGCGCGGGGATGGCGATCACCATCGAGCCGATGATCACCCTGGGCAGCCCCGACATCCGCCAGCTCTCCGACCGATGGACCATCGTGACCGCCGACGGCCGATGGACCGCCCAGTTCGAGCACACGGTGCTGGTGACCCGCGACGGCCACGAGGTGCTCACGGCGTAGCCCGTTCGCCCTCTCGGCGCTGGCCACGGCGCTCGTCTCGCACTACGCCTGCACCCCGATGAACCCCGGAGCAGAGTCCTCGATGATGTCGGCGATGACGATCCAGATGCTGGCCGCGGGGCTCTTCGCGGGCATGGCGCTGCTGGGCCTCGGCACCTCCATCGGCAACCAGCGGGCGAACCGCGAGGCGGGCCTCCACCCGCTGGCGCTGCTGCTCAAGGGCGCCGGGCTGGCCACCCTCACCGTCACCGTCTACCACTTCATCAAGTCGCACTCGTGACGACCGTGGGCCCCGCCGCGGCGGGTCCATAGAGCGGGGGCGTTCGCGTGTGGGACGAACGCCCCCCGCGCTAGAGGGTGTCGAGCGACCGGAGCGCCCCACGAGGCGCGCTATCGCCGCACGTCGAAGCCGCCGCACGAGGGGTGGGTCATCGCCCCGACGAAGCGCGCGGCGGCGTCGCTCAGCGTCCCCCGCATCCCGACCATGATGTACCCCGGCATCCGGTCGATCCAGGCCGTGGGCGCGAGGTCCACGGCGGAGCCGACGCAGCTGCCGTCCAATGTGAAGCGGCCCGCCGCCGCGCTGGGTGCGTGCGAGAAGGCGAACTCCACCCGCACCGCGGTGCCGCGGACCTGCAGCACCCGCAGCGTCACGGCCGTCGGGCCCTGCGCGCAGAGGTAGGTCCCGCGGAAGGTCCACCCGGCGCGGAGCGGGCACACGGCCGCTGGCGCCGGGACGCGGGGCGGCGGGCGCGCGCGGTCCGCCCACGCTGGGGTCGTCATCGCCGCCAGGAGCACCGCCAGCCGACACGCGCCTCGCATCGGGCGGGAGTCTCCCACGCTCCGCGTCGCCCTACGACAACGGTCGTCGTGAACAGGAAGACCTCGGGCCCCGGGCACATGGACAGACGGAGGCTGTGGGCCGACGAGGGTTCAGCCTCGCTGCACGCGGCGCACATCGCGCGAGCGGCCGAACCCGCGTAGGGACCCCGCGCGAGGGCGTCGCGGAGCCTTTCAGCACCATGGCGAGCCTTCCATGCGACGCGGCGCCGCGCCGGAGGGCCGTGGCGCAGGCTCGGAGAGGCGTGTCACATGCTCCGGGGTGCCGTGGTGCAGGCTCGAAGTGACGTGGCCCGCGGGCGAAGTGACGTGGCCCGCGGGCGGAGTGACGTGGCCCGCGAGCGAAGTGACCTGGCGCGCGGGCGAAGTGACGTGGCGCGCGAACGGAGTGCCGTGGTCCCGCCTACGCCCCCGGCAGCCGCCCCATGAAGCGCTCGACCGCTGCGCGGTGCAGCTTGAACACCACCCGGTTGACCACCACCACCGCGGACACCGCGCAGACCTCCGCGACCACCGAGAGCCCGTTCTGCCGCAGCGTCTCGCCGGTCTCCACCAGGTCGACGATCACGTCGCTCAGGCCCACCAGCGGCGCGGTCTCCACCGAGCCCTGCACGTAGATCGTCTCGACCTCGACGCCCTGCGCCGCGAAGTGTCGTCGCGCGATGCGCGGGTACTTCGTCGCCACGCGCAGGGCCCGGTCGAGCGGGGCCTCGGCCCACCCGTCGGGCGCGGCCACCACCATGCGGCATCGGCCGAGGCCCGTGTCGTGCGGCAGCACCAGGTCGGCCTCGCGCTCGAGCAGCACGTCGCGGCCCACCACGCCCAGGTCGCAGGCCCCGTGCTCCACGTAGGTCGGCACATCATCAGGCTTTAGCAGCAGGAACCTCATCGGCGCCCCGTCCACCGTCGCCTCCCGCACCAGCGTGCGGTCGGTCTCCGAGAGCGCCCCCTCGGGCACCCCCGCCTTCGCCAGCGAGGCCGCGAGCTGCTTCGCCAGCCGCCCCTTCGGGACGGCCACCGTCAGCGCCCGGCTCACCCGTCGCCGCGCACCCGCTCGATGCGCGCTCCCAACGGCCGCAGCTTCTTCTCGATCGACTCGTAGCCGCGGTCGAGGTGGTACACGCGCAGCACCTCGGTGCGGTCCGTCGAGGTGAGGCCCGCGATCACCAGGCAGGCGCTCGCCCGGAGGTCCGTCGCCATCACCGACGCGCCGGAGAGCGCCTCCACGCCCTTCACCACCGCGACCCGCCCGTGCACCTCGATGTCCGCCCCCATGCGGCTGAGCTCGGGCACGTGCATGTAGCGGTTCTCGAAGACCGACTCGGTGACCACGCTGGTGCCGCGCGCCAGGGTCATCACGGCCATGAACTGCGCCTGCATGTCCGTCGGGAAGCCCGGGTGCGGCGCCGTGGTGATGTCCCCGCCCTTGAGCGAGCGGGCCCCGTCCGAGCGCACCCGGATGCCGCCCTCCTCGCGGAGCACCTCCGCGCCCGCCGAGCGCAGCTTCGCCAGCAGCGGCTCCATGTGCTCGGGGATCGCGTCTCGCACGAACACGTCGCCCCCCGTCGCGGCCACCGCCAGCAGGAAGGTTCCGGCCTCGATGCGGTCGGGGATGATCGCGTGGTCGATGGCGTGAAGCACCTCGACCCCCTCGATGTGGATCACGTCGGTGCCCGCCCCGTCGACCTTGGCGCCCATCTTGTTGAGCACCCGGGCGAGCTCCTCGATCTCCGGCTCCCTCGCGGCGCCGATGAGCTGGGTGCGCCCCTTCGCCAGCGCGGCGGCCATCATCAGGTTCTCGGTGCCGGTGACGGTGGCCATGTCGAGGGCGATCGAGGCGCCGTGGAGCCGCTTGCACTCGGCCACCACGTAGCCGTGGTCGAGCTTGATGGTGGCCCCCATGGCCTCCAGGCCCTTCAGGTGCTGGTCGATGGGCCGCGCCCCGATGGCGCACCCGCCCGGCAGCGAGACCTTCGCGTAGCCGTGCCGCGCCACCAGCGGACCGAGCACCAGCACCGAGGCCCGCATCTGCTTCACCAGCTCGTAGGGCGCCTCCGGGCGGGACACCGACGCGCCCCGCACGTTGACCACCGGCGGCGTGACGTCCGTGCCCGCGCCCATGAAGCGCAGCAGCGCTGCCATGGTCTCCACGTCCCGCAGGCGAGGGACGTTGCGGAAGGTGCACGCCCCGTCCGTCAGCAGCGACGCGCAGAGGATCGGCAGCGCGGCGTTCTTGGCGCCGGAGACCAGCACCTCCCCGTGGAGGGCCCGACCGCCCTCGATCACCAGCTTTTCCATTGGACGTCGGGCCTTAGCACAGGTCGCCGCGAGGACGCGACGAACGGGGGGGAGCGGAGGAGCGAAGGGAGGGGGTCAGCCGCCGGTGGTGAGGTTCACCGTGGTCTGCGCGTCGAAGGCCTCGCCCGCGCCGATCGTGGGGATGGTCGCGAGGCGCCCGCGGATACAGCCGTCGAAGCGGGGGTCGGGGCTGCCCGAGATGGTGGCGCCGGAGAAGCGCCCGGTGCCGCTGACGGAGAGGGTGATGCGCACCGAGGCGTCTCGGAGCGAGGGGTTCTGACGCAGCAGGTTCTGCCAGCACTGGTTGACCACGCGGCTGTCCTGGAAGGCGCGGATGGCGCGGTTGGCCCGAGCGGCGCCCGTGGGGGCGGGGGTGTTGTCGGTGGCGCCGCTGGTCTGGGTGGTGGGCAGCCGACCCGAGTTCACCGGGCCGCCGCTAGGGCCGGTGGCGGTGCCGCCGAGCTGCTGGAGCAGGCGGGCGTTGGCCGCGGCCTGGGCCGCCGAGATGCCAGGGGCCGCCGCCGCGGGCTCGTGGCCCGGTCGACGCGCGGTGCGAGGATGGCCCGGCGTGGCGGGCTCGTTGTCGACGGGCTCGGGGGCGGCCGGGGTCGGAGGCACGACCTCAGGAGCCGTCGGGGCGGCCACCGCCACCGAGGGCGCCGCGGGCTGCACCTGCGGCACGGCGACGGGCACCGGGGCCGGGATGGGCTGCGGCACAGGGCGGTTGAGACGCCCCGCGAGGAGCACGCCGCCGAACACCCCGACCACCAGCACCCCGGCCATGAGGACCATCACGGGCATCGAGAGCCCGACGGGCCTCGGCGCCGGGGCGGCCGCCGCGGCGGGCTGGGCGTAGCCAGGCATGGTGGGAGAGTGCCCGGGCATCGGCCCGAGGAGCACTGGAGCGGGCTGCACCGACGGCGTCGCGGCCACCGGGGCAGGCGTGGAGACGGGCGACGGGGCGCCGCTGGAGAAGGCCGAAGCCAGCCCGAAGGACTCCAGCGAAGGGGCGTTGGACTGCGGGGGAAAGGGCTTCTTGCCGAAGAGGTCTTCGGGGAGCTCGTCATCGCCCGCGAGGGCCAGGGCAGCCGGGGGAATGGAGGAGACCTTGAGCGAGGGCGCCGACTCGACGGTGAGCGAAGGCTGCGGCGCGGCCACCGGCTCGACGACGGGCTCGGGGGCGGGCTCCGGCGGAGGCGGCGCGGGCTTCTGGACGAGGGCCGCGGGCGCGGCGCGCAAGGGCGCCTTCGGGGGAGGGGCCTTCGGGGCCGGCGCGTGGGGGGGGCTGATCTTCGGCGCGGGCTTCGCGAAGGAGACGTCGCGACCGAGGGCGGAGGGCGGCGGGTGAGGGGGCTCGGTGAGCGTCAGGTCGCCGACCTCGTCCTCCGCCGCGGGCTTCGGGGCGGGCTTCGGGACGAGGCCGCGGGGGATGAGCGCGGCGATCGCCGGGTCGAGGCCCGTGACGCGCGTCGCCTCCTCGTCGTCGTCGGTCATCGCGGGCCGGGTGATCGCCGGGGCGCTCGTCGGCGCTGGCTGCCGCAGCGGCACCACCTGCCCGCTCCGCCGCTCGGGGGCGACCGGGGGGGTGGGCTGCGGGCGTCGGCCCATCTCGTCGATCAGGTTGCCCGAGATGCGCTGGGCGCCCAGCCGGAGGACGTCTCCGAGCTCGGCGACGTTGCGCAGCGGGCGCCAGTCGTCGAGGCCCTCGCGCCAGACCAGGGTGTCCGGCGTGACCTCGGCGGACTGCACCTTGGCGATGAGCTCCTTGCGGGTGAGCGGCCCGACCGGCAGGTCGCGGATGCCTGCGTACCAGCCCGTCTCGCTCGCGTTGAGGATCGCCGAGGTCGACGCGGTGCGGGGCGCGGCCTTCGCGGCGCTCGCGGCCATGCCCGCGTTGAAGGCCACTCCCACGCTGGTGGGCGCCCTCGTCCTCGCGGCGGTGCGCGCCGGAGGGGCCGCGGGACCAGGCGGCGAGCTCGCCGAGATGGGCGACACGGCGGGGCGCGAGGAGCTCGGGGCGATGGTCGCCGGTCGCGGCCTGGAGTCCGGTGCGTCGGCCTGCCTGGGTGCGTCGGGAGCGTCAGGGTCTGGCAGCGCGTCGCCCCGGAGCTCGATTACGTTCTCGCACTTCTTGCAGCGGAAGCGCGTGACGGCGCGGCCACGGATCTTCTCGTCGGCCACATGGTACTTCTGCTTGCACTTGTCGCAGACGAAGTTCATCGGGTCTCTCGCCTAGGGGCTGACAATGGCATCACGTTCTATGGGTTGGAGCAACGAGACCGAGGTGGTCTTTGATCTGCGCTCGCGTTGACTCGTCGGGCGCGACCGAGAGCGCCCGCTCCCAGGTGTCCGCCGCGCACCATCGGAAGCCCACCCGCTCATAGAGCACCGCGAGGTTCTTGAGCGCGGGGAAGAACCCGTCGAAGAGCGCGACGCTGCGCTCTAGCGCGGCGATGGCCGAGTGCACCGACCCCTGTCGCCCGTGCAGCAGCGCGACCTGATAGTGGAGCCGGTATGAGCGCGGCGCCACCTCGACGCCTCGCTGCAGGTGGCGGATGGCGCCCTCGAGGTCGCCTCGCTGATAGGCCGCGGTGCTCGCCTGGAGCGCGGCCTCGGCCGCGGGGTTGAGGGTGCGGGTCGCGGGGTCGTCGGCCGCGGGGTTGAGCGCCGCCTCGAAGCGGGCGAGCAGCTCGGGCTCGGTGGCCGAGGGGGACAGCGTGGCGACGACCCCGAGGGCCGAGCGCAGGTCGCGATCGCGCCGCCAGGAGGGCGTCGACGAGGTCAGCAGGACCACCGCGAGCCCGGCGGTGCGAGGCGCCGCGCGGAGGGATTTGAGCACCTCGTGGCCGTCCTCGTCGGGCAGCGCGGGGTCGAGGAAGATCACGTCGGGGAGCACGTCTTCGGAGGCCGCGCGGAGGCCTCTGGCCGTGTCGAAGGCGCTGGTCGCGTGGCCGAGGTTGGAGAAGGCCTGGGCGAGTGAGGCGCGGGTCTGCGGGTTGGCGGAGACCACCCAGATCGCGCGGATGCCGAGGGAGAGCGCGGGAGGAGGCGTCGGGGAGGCGACGAGGGATGAGCTGGAGACCATCGGCGGCGGAGGCGCGGTCTCAGGGATGGGCGAAGCCTTGGAGACCGGCGCGGGAGACGGCTCCTTCGGCTCTCGCGCGGAGGAGGCCGCCAGAGGGGTGGGCGTGCCCGGGTGCGAGAGCAGGGTGCGAGAGCGCGGCGGCAGCGGGACCTCGGAGCGCGGCGGCGGGGCGATGCCGCTGGGGAGCGGCGGCGGGGGAGGGACGCGCGACTGCACGTTCTCGCCGAAGAGGTGCTCCTCGCCCCGGGCGCGGGCGTCGTAGGCGGCGTCGATGAGCTGCGCGAGGCGCTCGGGGTCGGCGGCGAAGGGGAGGAGCTTGCGGCCGGAGACGAACTCCAGCTCCTCGCGGGTCTTCGGGTCGCTGGGGTTGGCCATCGCGACGAAGAGCAGGTCGGCCTTGGCCAGCAGGGGTAGGGTCTGGTGCCGCTTCGCAATCTCCAGCGGCAGCAGGTCGAGCTCGGCCAGGGAGAAGCGCAGCGTGGTCAGGTCGACCGGGGGGACGCCGTGCTTCTCGCTGGCCGCGAGCAGCCGACGCAGCTCGTCGCCCTGCACGTGCAGCGGCGGCGTGTCGGTCCGGGGCTCTGGTCGCTGGGAGGGGTCATCACGTCCGGCCATGTCGCTCGCGCGGGGCGCAAACTAGCACCCGCGAGAGCGGCCCTACAATCGGGAATGCCGGGGCGGGCTCACATCCCGCTGACGATGCGGATGGTGTCGCCCTCGCGCTCGAGCTCCAGGCGGTTGTCGGCCACGCGCCGGAACCACACGTCCTCGCCCTGCTGGGAGCGCTCGGAGCCGCGCACCGGGTCGATGGTGAGGTGGGGCGTGGGTCGGGCCGCGCCGGGTCGGGCCCGCTCGGGCTCGACCTCCGCCGGGCGACGGAGCGTGTAGCTCCCCGTGTAGGTGAACTCGACGTTGAGTCGGTGCGTGTCGGACTCCGAGACGCCGATGCGCCGGTACCTGATCTCGTAGCGCACCTCGTTGACCTCGTCGGCCCAGGCGGTGAGAAGGCGCTGCAGGCCGTCGAGGCCGTAGTCGTCGGAGCCGTCGGGGGTGCCGCCGTCCTCGAAGTAGTGGGGCGACGCCATCGCGATGAGCGCTCGGGCGTCGCGGGTCTCCACGGCGCGGCGGTAGCGCTCGCAGAACGCGATGATGTCGCGGTTTTCAGACGTGTCGGGCACGTCGGTGTTGGGGATGCGCGACGACGCGCAGCCGAGGCCTAGGGAGAGCAACAATCCGGAGAGCAGGGGTCGACGCATGCGATGAGCCTCGTGATGCAACGCCATCGGCGGGCGCGGATATTCCTCGCGACCGCCCGCGGAGACAAGCGCTCGGTGAGGAGTTCTTGCATGAGCGGGGGTCGGCGGGGCATAGCAGGCCCAGTAGAGCCGCCGCCGTATGGACACGCACGACCCAAGACAGACCCGCAAGAGCCGCCGCATCGAGGAGGCCGTACTCGAGGTGGACGGCGTGGTGGGGGTCCGCGTCTGGGAGCTCTCCGACCGGGTGGAGGTGGGCATCCGGGTGGCGCCCATCGACGCGGCGCCGGATGTCCTTCAGCGGGTGAGGGAGCTCATCGAGGCCATGCGCGAGGGCGACGAGCGCTGGGAGATCGGGCTCCTCACGGAGCCCTGAGCGATCACATCACGTAGCCCGACTCGCCGTGCTGCGAGGCGTCGAGGCCTTCGAGTTCGTCGTCCTTGGCGGCGCGCAGGCCCATCTTCCGATCGATCACCTTGAGCAGCCCGTAGGTCAGCAGCGCCGAGTAGGCGCCCACGACCACGACCCCGAGGAGCTGCTTGCCGAGCTGCGCGGGGTTGCCCGCGAGCAGGCCGTCGGCGCCCGCGGGGTTGAGGGCCTTCTGCGCGAAGACCCCGGTGAGCAGCGCCCCGAGGATGCCACCGACGCCGTGCACCCCGAAGGCGTCGAGGGAGTCGTCGTAGTGCCAGCGCTCCTTGAGCTGCACCGCGCCGTAGCAGGCGGCGCCAGAGGCGGCGCCGATGAGCAGCGAGGCCGCGGGGGAGACGTAGCCCGCCGCGGGGGTGATGGCGACGAGGCCCGCGACCAGGCCCGACACGAAGCCCAGCATGGTGGGCTTGCCGCGGTGCCACCACTCGACGAGCACCCAGGCCAGGGCCGCGCTGGCGGCGGAGACGTGGGTGGTCACGAAGGCCAGGGCGGCGACGGCGTTGGCGCTGAGGGCGCTGCCGGCGTTGAAGCCGAACCAGCCGAACCACAGCAGGCCGCCGCCGATGACGGTCATGGTGAGGTTGTGCGGCGGGTGCTTCTCCCGGGGGTATCCGCGGCGCTTGCCGACGACCAGGGCGCAGACGAGGGCCGAGATGCCGGCGGTGAGGTGCACGACGGTCCCGCCGGCGAAGTCGAGGACGCCGAGGCGCAGTAGCCAGCCGCCGTCGGCCCAGGCCCAGTGGGCGACCGGGTCGTAGACGAGGGTGGTCCAGGCGAGGGCGAAGACCACGTAGGGGGCGAAGCGCATGCGCTCGACGAAGGCGCCCGAGATGAGCGCTGGGGCGATGATCGCGAACTTCATCTGGAAGGCCATGAAGGCGAGGTGGGGGACGGTGCCCCGGAGGGCGCCCACCATGCCTCGGAGGCCCACGAAGTCGAAGCCGCCGATGAGGCCGACGTGGGAGCCGCCGAAGGCGAGCGAGTAGCCGACGAGCACCCACTGCACCGTGATGATCGCCAGCGCGAAGTGCACGAACATGAAGGTCGAGAGCACGTTCCGCTTGCGCACCATGCCGCCGTAGAAGAGCGCGAGACCGGGGGTCATCAGCAGCACGAAGGCCGAGGAGACCAGCAGCCACGCGGTGTCGCCGGTGTCGAGGGCGGCCGGGGGATCGGCGCGCGCTACCGATGGGAAGAGGAGCGACGCGGCGAGCGCCGCGAGGGAGAGCCACGAGGTGCGACGAGCCATATGGCCCGGCAGAGGATCATGGCCCCGGTGGGGGCCGCGTAAGCGCTGTGTAAACTCGGGAGGGAGCGGGAAGGGAGGGCGATCAGATCGCGACGACGCGGGTCTGGATGCGGGTGCGGTCGGAGACGCCGAGGCCCATGGTGCCGGCCACGTCGATGTAGCGGGGCGGCAGGCCGCGGGCCTCGAGGGTGCCCATGCGGTGCGCCACGCGGAGCTGGTCGACGATGTCGGCGCCGACGCGGTCGAGGGCCACCGGGTCGGTGCTGGCGAGCACGCACTCGAGCGCCACGCGGTGCTCGGGGTTGTCCCTCGGGCCGCCGTGATAGACGGCCTTGAAGCCGTCCATGATGTGAAGCCGCATGCGCGACTTGATGGCGTCGTGGTTGTAGAGCTCGGCGATCTGCGGCGAGCAGAGGTGGCGGTGGAAGGCCTCGGGGTTCTTGATCGACCCGTGGGTCATGTTCTTGAGGGCGCCGGTGAAGCCGCAGAGGCCGTGGTCCTTGATGAGGGGCACGCCGATGACCGCAGTGGCGTCGATGAGGGCCCTCGCGTACTGGGTGCGGCCCGACGCGACGCGGGTCTCCGGCGCGAGCGCGGTGCCGTTGTGCGAGACCATGCGGACGCCCGAAGGCAAGCCGCGCGTACTCACGCGGGTGCTGCGCAGGAAGCTGTCCCACTGATCATAGACGACGATGTTCGCGGTCGGCACACCCGCCGCGACGAGGCCCTCTGCGATGGCCTCGACGACCTCCTTGTTGGAGGCCATGTTGCGCAGCCCGAGGCCGTTGACCTTGATGGCCACCCGGTCGGTCGGGTGGATGAAGGCCCGCCACGCGCTGGCGAGGTCGGCGCGCCCGGAGAGCTCGATCACCGCGCGGTTGACCATGGCGCGGGCGTCTTCGGGCTTGGGGAAGAGGCCGCCCGGGCGCAGCGAGCCGGGCTTGTTGACCCGCACGATCTGGCCAGGTCGGGAGAGCGGAGTGAAGCCCGCCGGGCGCGTCGCGGCGAAGTCCGCCGCAGGCGCGGTGGCGGGGGTGCGGCGCTGGGCTTCGGCGTCCTGGGTGACCGCCACGGCGGCGGTGCCTGCGGCGACGGTGGTGAGAAAGTGTCGACGGTCGAGGTCCTGGCTCATGGTGCTGCTCCGTAAGGTCGTGGGTCCCAATGGCACTACCACGCGACTTCCATGAGCGACAATTCCGCCCCCGGCCTCGGCAGGAGGCGAGGTCGGTTCTTGCCAGGGCTTTGCCCATCGGCGCCCGAGCGCGCCATGATCGGCGCCCAATGATCGAAGGGCACTTCATCGCCATCGAAGGCATCGACGGGGCCGGGACCACCACCCAGGCCTCGCTCCTCGCCGCCGCGCTGCGCAAGCGGGGCCTCCCCGTGCGAACCACCCACGAGCCCACCGACGGTCCGGTCGGGGCGCTGATCAGACAGGTGATCAACGGCCGCGTGGTGGTGAACGGCCCCGCGGGGTCGAGCTCGCTCGGCTGGTCGACGCTGGCGCTGCTCTTCGCCGCCGACCGCCTCGACCACCTCCAGGCGGAGGTCATCCCCAACCTCATGGACGGCGTGACGGTGATCACCGACCGCTACGACGCCTCCAGCATCGCCTACCAGGGCGTGGTGAGCGGCGACGCCGGGGTCGCCGAGTGGATCCGCACCATCAACCGCCGCGCCCGCCGCCCCGACCTGACGATCATCCTGGACGTGTCGCCGGAGACCGCCACCGAGCGCCGGCGCCACCGGGGCAACGTGCCCGACCTCTTCGAGGAGGAGGATCTCCAGCGTCGCCTCGCGCGCTTCTACGACACCATCGAGCAGTTTCTCCCGGGCGACCGGGTGATCCACCTCGACGGCAACGCCGACGCCGAGGCGGTGCATGCGGGCGTGCTCGCCGCCGTGGAGGCTCTCCGTGCGGAGGGCTGAGCTCCTCGCGCTGCTCGCCCTCTCCGGCTGCGCGACGCGCCGCGTGGCGGACGTCTCCCCCGACGAGGTCAACTGGTCGGAGGCCACGCGAGTCCCCACGGCGCCCGCTCCATCGCCCGTCGACGACGGCTCGCCCGCGGTGCTCACCCGGCAGGTGCTGGTCGACGCCGCGGCCCGCGGCCTGGGTCACTTCCTCTCGGAGGTCGACGTGTCGCCGGTGGTCGAGGGAGGGCGCTTCGTGGGCTTCCGCCTCAACAGCGCGCTCCACCTCCGTCGCTGGCGCCGAGCGGGCGCCGACCTGCTGCCGGGCGACGTGATCCTCCGCGTCAACGGTCAGGCCATCGACCGCCCGGAGCGGGCCGTCGGCTGCCTCGCCGCCCTGCGCGAGGCCTCGGAGCTTCGCGTCGACCTGCTGCGCCGCGGCCGGCCCGTCTCGGTGCGGGTGGAGGTCGCGGCGGCGTCGGTCAGATCCGCTCCGTGATGCGCACCCCTACCTGACCCTCGACGTCGACGAGCTCGCCGCGCGCCACCACCTGGCCGCCCGCGCGCACCACCACGGCCTCGCCGATGCGCTGAGGAAACTCCACCACCGCGCCAGGGCCCCAGGAGGCGAGGGTCTCCAGCGAGGCCGACTGCGTCGCGATCTCGACGGTGACCTCGACGCGCAGCTCTCGGAGGACTTCGGTGGACTCGTTCATGGCGTGGCTCCAGGGGGCTCGCAGCGGGGCGGTGACGGTGACGCGAGAGGCGTCCGTGAGGGTGGCGTCGAGGCGCAGCGGGGCCGCGGCGCCGAGGCAGAGGGTGACGTCGCCCGAGAGCCCAGCGGAGGAGAACCGGAGGCCGTCGAGCATCAGCCGGTCGCCGGCCTCGAGGGAGGCGACCGCCGCGGCCGGGAGCCACGCGCGCCCGGCCACGCAGCGCACCGGGACGGACACCTCGGCGAAGCGCGGGATCTCTGGCGGGGGAGGGCGGGCGGCGGGGCGGAGGGTCGCGGCGGACAGCACCAGGGTGACGGTCCCTGCGAGGGTCTTACCGGAGAGGGTAAAGTCCCAGGCCACGAGCGGGGCCGCGTCGAGGGCGTCGAGGGCGTCGAGGGGGTGGTCGGTGATCGCCCTCAGGGTAGGCGGCGCGGACGGGGCGCAGAGGGCGACGGCGACGCGTGCGGCCAGGGCGGAGAGCGCCCCCTCGGCGAGGTCGGAGAGGGGGGCGGAGGGGGAGCGCAGCGTCTCCGGGCCGAGGCACCGGGTCACCAGGTGGAAGGCGAGGTCGCGGGGCAGGGCGACGAGGAAGACCCCCAGCGAGGGGTGCGACCAGACGGCGACGAGGGCGGGGTCGAGGCTCCACGCGGCGCGAAGCGAGTCGAGGGTGACCGGGCGGGGCGCTGCGGGGCGGGCGCGCACAGGGGCTCCGAGCAGCGCGCCCCAGCGGTCGTCGAGAAGGGGATCGGGCAGCGGTGGCGCCGAGGCGATGGCGGCGCTCACCCGGCGGGTGAAGAGCGCGGCGGCGCGATCGACGCGGGGGAGGGCGGAGAAGGGAAAGTGTGCGGGTGCTCGCGACACGGTGGGCGGTGCGGCGATGGAGCAACGGGGCGCGGTCCGGGGTCAAGCGAGAGGGCGCGACGGGAGTTGTTGCCGTTGGGGCGGGAGTCGGGTCAATCTCCGATCCGTGGCGAAGCCGGATCCGTACGTTGGCAAGGAAATCCTGGCCGGTCAGTTCAAGGTGCTCGAGCGCATCGGGGCTGGCGGCATGGGCTCGGTCTACAAGGCCCACCAGCCTTCGATGGACCGTCTGGTCGCGGTGAAGATCCTCCACTCGAAGTTCACCAGCCGGAAGGACCTCGCGTCGCGCTTTCGCCGGGAGGCTCGCGCGATGAGCCACCTCACGCACCCCAACACCGCGAAGGTCTTCCTCTTCGGTCAGTTGGAAGACAACGCCTGCTACATCGTCATGGAGCACCTGGAGGGGCGCAACCTCGGGCAGCTCGTGCGGCAGGAGGGCGCGATGCCCGCGGGTCGCGCGATCGCGGTGCTCATCCAGGCCTGCGGGGCGCTGGAGGAGGCCCACCAGAAGGGGATCATCCACCGCGACCTGAAGCCCGAGAATATCTTCCTCTGCAAGCAGGGCGGCATCGAGGACTACGTCAAGGTGCTCGACTTCGGGCTCGCCAAGGTCACCGAGCGCGAGATCGCCCCCGGCTCCCTCATCCTCACCCAGGAGGGCATGGTCTTCGGGACGCCGGAGTTCATGTCCCCGGAGCAGGCGCAGGGCAAGGCGCTCGACCCGCGCTCGGACGTCTACTCGCTGGCGGTGATCCTCTATGAGCTGGTCACGACGAAGCTGCCCTTCGAGGCGCGTTCGCCGATGGAGTTCATCACCCTTCACGTGCAGGCGCAGCCCATCCCGGTCTCCGAGCGCGCGCCGGACATCACCTTCCCGCCAGGCTTCGACGAGGTGATCCTCAAGGCGATGGCGAAGAACCCCGACGACCGCTACCAGTCGGCCGCGGAGTTCGCCGCTGCGCTGGGCTCCCTCGTCGCCGACGACCCCGCCGTGCAGCAGGCGATGAGCGCGATTCCCGACAACGTGGCCTTCGCGCAGACCCAGCCGTCGCAGCACTCGCTCAGGCCCGATCGCTCGCTGCCGCCGCAGGGCTCTCCGTCTCCCAACAACTCCCCCAACCTCGCCTCCAAGCAGTCGCCGCAGTTTCCGGCTCCGGCCCCGGTGCCCGCCCCGACCGTGCCTTTCCGCACGCCCGCGGTCGTCCCCCAGGACACGCCGAAGTCAGGGCGCACCACCGTCGACGAGCGTCCGCGGCGCGGTGGCCTGCCGGTCGCAGCGCTCATCGGCGTGGGCGTCGCCATCGGCGTCGCCATCACGCTCTTCTACCTGCTGCTGATTCGCTGAGCCGGGGCGTCCTCTAAGGGGGACGAGACGATCAGTCGGCCGAGGCGCCGCACGAGGGGCACTGCCGCGCCCCGGCGCCCATCTCGAAGCCGCAGTACGCGCAGCGCGTCGCGGCCGTCGGCTGCGGTCGCTGCGCCGCCGGAGCCGCCGGTCGCTGCGCCTCGTGGGGCACCGGGGCGGCGGCCACCATCTGCCCGAAGGCCGTCGCTGCGGCGCCCAGCGTCCCGAGCAGGCCGCCTCCCGCCGGGGGCGCGGGCGCCGGGACCGCTCGCTGCGCTGGGGCGGGCCGAGGGGCGCTCAGGGCCGCGAGGCCCGCGGTGTTGCCCATCGCGGCGTACATCGCGCGCAGGTACTCCCTCGCGCCCGAGTGCGTGGGCACCGCTGTCAGCAGCTTCTCCGCCGCTGCGACCGCGCGCCGCTCGTCGCCCAGCTTCACCCGGTAGAGGCTCACCAGGTGCTCGTAGGTCCGCACCTTCTCCTCGTCGGAGCTCACCCGGTGGCCCCGCTCCTCCAGCGCGCTCGCGGCCTGCTCCCACTGCCCCGACGCCTCCGCCTGCCCGATGCGCCGGTCGAGCGCGCTCACGTCCACCACCTGCACCGGCACCGCCGACTGCGCCGGACCCCTTCCGCCGAACACCGGCGCGCCCAGCAGGCTGCTCGGCCCGTAGATCTCCGGCGTCTGGTCGAAGCCGCCGCGTTTCACCTCGCGCTTCGTCCGATCGAAGACCTCGGCCCAGGTGGAGTCGGGCCGGTCGTTCACCGACTTCAGCAGCGCGTGGGTGAACGCCCCCGCCGAGCGCCCGTTGAAGCTCGCGTCGGCGGCCGTCTCGTCGTCCTTGCAGGCGCCGAGGGTCAGCGTGTCGACCACCGCTGACGACGCCGCCGAGGGGCGCCTCCCCCGCGCCGCCTTCGGTCCGCCCTCCATCGAGCGACGGCCCGCCAGCGAGGCGCGGAGGTCTAGGTTTCTCGGGCGGGGCAGGTACTTGCCGACGACGTCGGTGACCCCTTCGCTGTAGCCGGTGGTGGCGAGCGGCCGACGGATGGCGCGGCGAGCGGCCTGCGCGGCGCGGCCGGCGTCGTTCAGGGTTCCGGAGTGGCAGGTGTCCCAGAGGGAGACCAGCGAGGCGCCCTGAGGGAGGCGGACGATGTGCTGGGCGATCTCGTCATCGACGAGGAGGGTGCCCTCCCAGTCGTGGTCGTGCGCGATGAGCACCTCGTCTTCCTGGTCGTCCTCGTCGCCGCTCACGTCGGGGATGTGGCTCCCGTGCGAGCTGGTGAAGAGCACGAGCTGGTCGCCCGGGCGCGCGCTGCCCACCAGCCAGTCGAGGCCGTCGAGGAAGGCCGCTCGGGTGGCCTGCGCGTCGAGCAGCACGCGGATGTCGCTGCTGCCGAAGCCGAAGCTCCCGTGAAGCAGCGCTGCGATGTTGCGGGCGTCGTTGACGCAGCCGTTGAGGGGCGGCGCGTCGCGGTCGCGGAAGCGGTTGATGCCGATGCAGAGGGCTCGTCGGGTCATAGGCTTGCGATGCTCTCCGATCAGCCGCGCAGGGCCGCGATGGCGATGGCAGGAACCTTCAAGACGCCAGGCTCAAACTCCAGCTCGACCAGCCTGGGGGCGATCTCGTGCGCGGTCTTCGAGGTCACGAACCACGGCGGCTTCGGGAACACCGTGAGCGGCCCGCGCAGCACCACCTTCTCGATGCCCTCCAGCATGAAGGTGTTGTGCACCCATCCGAGCCCCCCTTGGACGTTCTTCAAGGTTGACGACGGGTGCGCGCCCCACGGCGTGGTGACCAGCCCATAGACCAGTCCCGTCCATTGATTGATGCCTACGGCGCCATAACGGAGCTGGTCGACGGCGTCGTAGAGGGCGGCCGACACGCCGGGCTCGGCCTCGGTGCGCGGATGGATGATGAGCACCGCGCTCAGCGTGCCCCACAGCCGGTCATTGCAGAACGCCGTCGCGGTCTTCAAGAACGCCACCGCGTCCGAGGCCTCCAGGCAGGTCTCGCTCAGGATCGGGCAGAAGGGCTCCGTGACGAACAGGTCTTCTTCCTTGTTGGCGCTGTCGAGCCCGAAGACCAGCGTCCAGGGGAGCTCACCCTCCTTCGCGTCGCCGAGCTTCACCACGTCCGCCCGCTCTCCCACCAGCGACCTGTACCGATCGAATGCGCCTGGATAATAGGCCTTCCGCGGCTTCTGCGCGCCGAGCTCGGCCTTGATCATCCCAAGGAGCTTGTCCCGCCCGCTCCACCCCGTGGCGGTGATGAGCATCTTGCCCGCGTTGCAGTTGCACGAGGCGTTGTTGACCATCATGGTCGCGACGTTCTGTGCAATGAACGCCAGCTCGGAGTCTGAATAGGGCCCCGGGGTGATCATCACCGGGGTCACGCACCCGAGCTCGGAGGTGATGGCCTTCTTCAGCACCGGGTCGTCCTCGCGCATCCGGCGCTCGCGCTCCGGGCCGGGCGGGCCCCACACGATGAGGTCGTGCGTGCGATCGCTGCCCGTGATGTGCACGTCGTCGACCTCGGGGTGGTTCACCAGATAAGTGCCCACCGAGGTGCCGCCCTTCACGAACTTCAGATAGCCCTTCTCGACCAGCGGCGCGAAGGCCTTGTCAAGGTGCTCCTCCAGGTACTCGTTGACCGGGTTGAGCTTCACCAGGCACACGTTGCCGTCGACGAACATCTTGTAGAGCGCGTCCATCGGGGGAATGGACGTCACGTTGCCGGCGCCCAGCACCAGCGACACGCCCCCCTTCGGATCGGCCTGCTTGTAGAAAGACCCCTGCGCCTTGCGCACGTCCGCCGGGGTCATTCCCTCCTTCATGCGAACCGTCGCGGTGAAGCCCGTATAGAGCAGCGCGTCGACCACCGTGTTGGGGAAGACCTCGACCACCGTGCGACCCCGCTCGTCCCGATGGACCTTCTTCTCCTCGGGCCCGGGGCTGCCGGTGGTGGCGATGGCGTCGAGCGCCTCGGCCAGAAGCCGGGTGTTGCGCATGGTCGTCATCGGCCCGGCGAGCCACTCCTCGGAGGCTTGCGGGCGGTTGCCGTCGAGGCCCTTCGCCGCGATCGCCGCCTCGGCCCACGGCCGGGCCTGCGCCCTGATCGCGGGGAGGCACGCTCGCAGCAGCGCGGCGCGGGCGCTGGGGGAGGCCTTCGCGAACTCCAGCGCCTTGGAGCGCAGCCCCGCGAGAAGCTCATCGAGGTGGGCGGTCGGGGTGTCGGCCGTGCTGTGGGCCGACGCGCTCATTTCCAACGAGACCGAGTGGGTGGAGGTGGCCATTGGTGGGGCGAACGCTATCACGTCCCCGCCGCGGCGCGCGGCTCAGCTCAGGAGGGCCCCGGGCCCGTCTCGACGGGCCTCCCCGCGCCGGTCCATCCGACGATGCCCGCGGGGAGGATGAAGACGTTGGAGTAGCCCAGGGCCATCGCCTGGCGGGCCGCCGTGTGGCACGCGGTGCACTGCTCGTTGTGGCAATAGAACACCACGCGAGCCGCACGGTCGGTCGGGAGCGCCGCCGCTGTGATGGCGTCGTAGGCGATCCAGCGCGCCCCGGGGATGTGCCCGCGCTCGAAGGTGTCGCGGCTGTTGTTGTCGACGACCGTCACCCCGCCGCGCTCGATGAGCCCGGCGAGCTCGGCCACGGTGACCGGACGAAGCTCGGCCTCGGTGCTGGCGGCGGCGCCCGCTCCGGTCGCCATCGAGTGGGCGCAGCCGAGCCCGAGGCAGAGGGAGAGCGCCAGGGTGATCCGTCGGGATGAGGTGTTCATTGAAGAGAGGACCGATGGCCTTTCTCGGGAGGCGGCGATCAGCCGGCCATCGCCACGGCGAGGTCGGGGCGCGAGGTGCAGTGCCCCGTCCAGCGGCCGATGTTGGGATAGGCCCCGAGGTCGGCCACGCCGGAGCGCGCCATGAAGGGGACGAAGCTCGCGATGGAGAGGTCGACCAGGGTGAAGCGCTCGGCGACCATGTACTCGCGGCCTTCGAGGTGGGCCTCCAGGGCGGCGAGGTTGGCCAGCACGTCCTTGCGGGCGGACTCCGCGGCGGCGGCGTTGTGGGCCTCCTTGGGGAAGCGCTCGCTGGTGTTGAGCAGGTAGCGGAACACGTTGGTCGAGAAGGTCACCGTGCCCCAGGTCATCCACGAGAGGGCGGTGGGGTACTCGGGGTGCTCGTGAGGGAGCCACAGGTTGCGCGCGACCCCGAAGCGCTCTCCCAGGAAGAGCAGCATCGCAAGAGACTCGAACATCGGCACGCCGTCGACCACCAGCGCGGGCACCTTCCCGTGGGGGTTGATGGCGAGGTACCCGGGCTCGCGGTGCTCGCCCGCGGCGAGGTCGACCTTCACCTTCTCGTAGGGGAGGCCGAGCTCCTCGAGGGCCCAGAACACCCGCGTCGCAGACGACATCGGGGCGTAATAGAAGGTGATGCTCATCGGGGGGATCGCTCCTCGCGCGGGCGTTGACGGCGCGCCGCGCGCGATCGTTCGCCCAGCCGGAGGGGGCTTGTCAACGGAGGCGGAACTCTGGCACCCCTGCGCGCTCCATGAGCGAACCGCTGACCCCAGAGCTATTCCGCGCCGCGCACCCGACCGACGACAGCGACCCGGAGCGCATCTGGCTGCGCGAGGTCTACCAGGGCGACGACGCCCGGCAGCTCACGGTGCGGGCCGTCGTGGCAGGGATGCTGCTCGGCGGGGTGATGTCCCTCTCCAACCTCTACATCGCGCTCAAGACGGGGTGGAGCTTCGGGGTGACCATCACCGCGGGCATCCTGGCCTATGTGATCTTCGGAGTGCTCCGGCGCGTCGGGCTCGCGCGCAAGGAGTTCGGGATGCTGGAGAACAACGCCATGCAGTCGGTGGCCTCGGCCGCGGGCTACATGACCGGCGGCGGCACCGTGGCGGCGATTCCCGCGCTCATGCTCGCCACGCACACCGTCATCTCGGGCTGGACCATCTTCCTCTGGATCACCCCCATCGCCATGCTCGGCGTCTTCATGGCCATTCCCATGAAGCGCCAGATGATCAATCAGGAGGGGCTGAAGTTTCCGGCTCTTCCGCGAAAGCGGGGGCGCTGGTTCACGCGGCCTGACGCTGCGGCGGGGGTTGCAGGCCGAGGGCGAGGAATCGCTGGATGCCGTCGTCGTTGCGGATGGGATTGGCAATCATGAATCGGA